>Ga0209713_10001115_pt1 | contig 15810 bp, 16 predicted proteins | sample ArcOceMetagenome_3_FD_187444 | JGI IMG/M metagenome (GOLD analysis project Ga0209713, IMG submission 187444) | Marine eukaryotic phytoplankton communities from Arctic Ocean - Arctic Ocean- Svalbard ARC20M Metagenome (SPAdes) (version 2) | ecosystem: Environmental > Aquatic > Marine > Oceanic... | reverse complement strand
GATAATGTTAAAACAAAATTTGACTTCCTCTGTATAAATTATAGCAACGATTATTCGCAATTATATTTAGATACAAATTTTGAGGTTATTAAAACTGAATTAAATTAATTAATTATTATTTTTAAAATATAATTTTCATTTATTAATATATTAAAATGTCCCAATACTCTACGTCCCTCCGCACTCAACATTATGAACCCTCATCTCACATCAACAATAAAATGACCACCTTCAGATTAGATAAGAACAGTCTTTATATGCCTAACATGCGTATTATCAATCTCGGATACTTTTCAAATAGTGCTGATCTTCCAAGTCAACTTGCTGGACACTACGCTTGTATCCAGCGTATCTCTCTCATGGACGGTGCCAAAACTCTATCAACTTTAAGAAATGCTAACCGTTGGTTATCTTTTGAGAATCAACTTGGCGAGAATCAGCATAAATTAAACGTCCTTAGTCCCCAATGCCAAGCTGCGGTAGGATATGTGTTACGTGTAGATGATAAGGTTGACTATGTTGCCCCTCCGTCTGGTGCCGCCGTCAGCAATGGTTCTGCGAGTGAAGTTCTTACCTCAACACTAGATCTCCGCCGAGTCTTCCCATGTTTGAATCAAATGTCGTCAGGTGTAGACACTGCACTCTTTACACAGTTAAGAGTAGAAATTGAATATGTCGCCGACGCCTCATCGGTTGCTCTCTCTGATAAATCCAAATCTGTTACCGTTCAAGAACCGACGCTACTTGCTGATATGGTTGTTGACCCTGCTATGGCGGCTGCCATGCGAAAAGCTCAACCTAGTACTATGGCGTTCTATGAGATTGAAAATGATGTCTTAGTAGTCCCTACCCAAGGTGGAACGAATGACACAACCCCTGTCGTTCAAGCAACAACCGCTACTCTTAATGGCTTCGATAATAAAGTTGTCGGTAGAGTTGCCATTCTTAAATTAACAACTGACCCAGCGGACAATTATTCAACTAATGCTCGTCGTGCTTATGGGCCATTTAGTAGTCGCAATTATCATCGTGAAGTATTACAGATTAGAAAGAACGGACAGAATATGTTCCCAAGTTCTGGTATTTCTAATGACGGCTACAAACTCCAATTACTTAACGATTCTTGGGGTAACGTATGTATCCCTCCCTTTGGTGCTGCCTCCGGTGTCGGTCTTGACCCCCCTCAAGCGTCGGTTAACACTTCAGGTGTTCCGCCATTAGATGAAACTACTAAACAGTCCCACCGTGTTGGTGCTTCAGACTATTACGGTTTTTCGGTCGAAGATAGAGTAAATCAATTGTCTTTGACTTTCCAAAGAGAATGCACAACTACTAATGTTGCTGATTACAATTGGACTAATAATGGCATTTCTATGTTTGTGTTTGGTGAAGTACGCAAATCTATTGTTATTAAAGGCGGTTCATATGAATGCGTATACGCTTAATTTTTATTGTTATTTTATATTTATTTTTTTAATAAGTTATATTATAAAATGTCCTCAATAGTTGTAGAATTAAATGAGAAATCAGCAAACACAATTAACTATAGCAATGGAGATTATAAAGTATTATTAAAAAAACCTATTCTTTTAGAAAAAGGAGATGTAGTAAAATTGAAGGGTGCCGTTGTAGATTCAGTTTCCAAAACAAGTCAAAATAATATTGTTAATATAGATCCTGATACACCGAATGGAACAACTAAGACTATTGGGTTTGAATTTGCTTATTATCAAATAGATTGGGGTTCAAGTTATCAAGATACTGCAGCGTCAGGCGACCCTGTAAGAAGTAATAGAACAGCTGCAAGTATTGTTGCTTATAAAAAAGATGGAACAGGTGCCTTTACCGCTACAACCCCACCTCAGAATACTGGTCTACCTATGTTTTTGAATTATCAAGAAAGTATAACAGACACTCAAAAGAATAATATGCTTATAGAAACTCTTGCCTATACATGTCTGGATAGCGACGCTATCCCATCTACTAAACAGACTGGAAAAAGTCAATTTAATATTTTGTTTGGTGCTGATAAATTTTTTACATTATACCATCCACCACCCCCTGAACCTTCAACTCCTTTACCAAATAGAGTAGTGGAGTTATTATATGGATTCTCTATAATTTTTGACCCAACCAACGCGGCGGATATTGCTACGATAAAAAAATGTAGAGATCCAACCAATCCAGCAACATTTTTATTTAATAAAGCAAATTTAGAAATACTAAAAACAGCTAATTTATATTTTCCATTTACTTCAGATAAAGCACCTCTCGTCTACCCCCCAGCGTTTCCTATTGCTTGTTTTGCGGCGGCACCACCAGCATCAGTAACAGGTTATGATATTTTCCTTGCACCGAATCGCCCAAATACCTTGGCACCGTGGCAAATACTTTATACTCCAGAATACGGACAGACACCAACCGGAGCAAATAGTCAATATAATGATAAATTTACTCCTCCAGTAAATCAAGTGATGGCGGCTGCCTCAACATTTTCAGTATCCACAGCACCAGAATATACTTTATATAAAGAAACAGTACAAATAGAAATACCAGCAAGAGCATACGAAGCTTCAGACCTTGCCGAAGTCATGACTGATAAACTAACTAATATTAATTTAAGTCGTCCAGCAAATGAGGTCGCATTACCAACCACGACCAGCGACTCATTATCAGAGGCGGTTTGCTTCAATCCATTTATCAAAACTATTAAACAATTAGCAAAAGAAACTGTATTTAAAGCACAAGATGCCGGAGGGGGCGAGGCAGCACGAGCAGCTCAAGAACCTATATTTATTGGTCAAAGTTTTTCAAAAGGTCAAACCAATCTAATAAATCCGGGCGATTATTTTAGTAGTTTTCAATATAATACTACCATCTCGGATTTCGTTATAGGCACTACACAAGTTGCTGTGCTATTCGATGAAGAACATGATAAGTTCACATTCGGTCAAATCCATTCCCATATTTATGACACGGCACAACCTAATAATAGTTCGCCTCAAGTAAGGATTAGAGAAATAGCTGATTTCGGTATGTCTGTATCTGATAGAGCAGGTGGTGTTGTTTTTACAGATTTAACACCAGCGTCCTTTTGGTTCGGAAGTGATTCAGTTATGAAATTTGATAAAGGAACCGTACTAGGTGTTCCAGAAACTACTAAAGTAACCAGTTCAGCAGTTGGAAATCCTGAATTTATTATAACAACAATCCCTCTAACAATCGGTCAAAATTGCACCGCCGATGTTATGGGTCTTGATAATCTCGTTCAGAAATCAGCACGGACTGGCGATGTGGACGGTTCAACATGTTTCGATACTAAGATAGCTATAGGGGCAGGTATTACAAAATCCACAAGTATTGATACTGTTCCAATTAAAGCTGCTTTCACACAAAACCCTAATGTAGATTTAAATGTAGTTAAGAAACAAGGTGGTTATTTTAAATTACAAGTAGAGATGCCAAATATTAAAAATGATGTTATAGAAGCAAATCGAACTAATTCTAATATTCATTCTATAATTAATAGATTCTATTCTGACGGACAATATACATCTTGTTATGATGAAGGTTCGATGCCAGTTGTATACAATCAAAGTGAATCAAGTTATTTAGATTCTTTTAATGTTCGGATATTAGCACCAGATGGAAATATAGCAGATCCTTTGGGCAATACATCAACTGTATTTATTCAAATAGATAAAGCAAATTAATTTTTTATATTTTTATATTATTTTTAACAATTTTTTATAATAGTATTATATTATAAAATGCCAAGGATTACACATAATCACGCTGCCGTCGCTGCCAATCATTCCTTATATCAAAATGAATTATTAAATGAAACTCATACGACATTAAGAGAAATAGCAACTAATACTAAAAATATTAATTTAAATGTGGATACGGTCGAAGTTTCGGTAGACGCTTTAGAAGTATTACAGGCACAGACCAATACAACTTTAGCAGCCATGTTAGTAGATACAGATGCTATAGATTCTAGTTGTAATACTATAGAAGCACAATCTGTTTTAACAGCATCAAGATTAAATAACATTCAAAATTCTATAACTGCTGCTGGTGATGGATCTGGAGATAAACTAGGAGTTATTAATACTAATATACTTGCTAAAAATGGCGAGATCGAAACTTCCCTAAATTCATTAATTAGTGCGAACCACACCGACCTCGTGGCTCTTGAATCCAGTTTAACTAGTATGGAAGGTAAAATAGATACTTTAGATACCGTACAAGATAACGCCTTATCAAAATTAAATGAGATAGCAACTAATACTGCTAATATTAATGTTAATGTTGGAGATGTGGAAGTTAACACAAATGATTTAGAAGTTTTACAGGCATCAACCAATAGTAAATTAGATTCTATTCTTTCTAAAAATGGCGAAATAGAAACTAGTGCTAATGCCCTTATTGCTGCTAATCATACAGATTTAGTAGCACTTGAAGCATCTTTAACAAGCATGGAAGGCAAACAAGACTCTTTAGTATCAGCAAATCATACAGACCTAGTAGCACTTGAAGCATCTTTAACAAGCATGGAAGGCAAACAGGATGATATTAAAACTTTAATAGGAACTACTAATAGTGGTTTATCTTCTATTGATAGTGGTATAAATGATTTAGACACACTCCTCGGAGATATTCAGACCGATAATAACAGCAAATCAGATCATTTAAGTGGTAATTTAGATACATTAAACGGTAAAATCGATACTCTTACTACTAGAATTAAATTAGCAAATTCCGACGCACACCTAGCAGTATCTCTCGAAGATATAGGAGGAGTAGCAACACAAACGACATTAGCAGCGGCGGAAGCTCACTTAGGAAATATAGAAACTGCTGTTCAATTATTAGATAACGCTTTAGATGGTAATTATCTTAATGTAAATCAGAATATTTCTGGAACTGATGTATCGAGTAATAGCGGAAATAAAGACGCTCAGACCCAAAGATTTTGTTTAGCGACTGATGATGTTCCGACAGGTTTAACTAATACTATATTAAATGCAGTGAATGGTTCAATAGGAACCGGTAATACCGCATTATCAGCAATTAAAACTGCTGTTGAAGTATTAGATAATTGCGTTAGTGGTTCTGAATTTCAAGTAGATGTAGTATCGAGTGCTTTACCGAGTGGTGCCTCAACCGAAACAACATTAGCAGCGGCGGAAGCTCACCTTGGAAATATAGACACAGGAGTAGATGTATTAGAAGCTTGCGTGGGTTCGAATAAAGTTAATGTAAATATCTCAAGCGGCAATATTAGCGGATTTGCTACTCAGACTACATTGGCTTCTGTGTTAGCAAAAAATACTGAAATAGAAACCTCAGCAAATGCAATTCAATCTGCCGTTGAAGGAACACTTACTGTAGGTAGCCACGCAGTAACAAATGCGGGGACTTTTGCCGTTCAGTCTACAATTGCTGCTGCTCTACCTGCGGGAACAAATGCTATCGGAAAACTTGCTGCTAATAGCGGCGTTGATATTGGTGACGTAGATGTTACTAGTATATCGGCTGGAACTAATCGTATCGGTATGGTTGGAATGAAAGCAAATCAAGCAGCAGACGGAACTGGTACTGAAAGATTTGTTTTATGTGATGCGGCAGGACATTTACAAGTAGACGTATTAAGTGGTGGAGGTTCAACTGATGTTAGTGGAGTTGCTACACACGCTAAACAAGATACTATTATCGGACACTTAGACGGAGTTGAAGGTAAACTAGACGCAATTGAAACTACTAATAATGCTTGCCAAGTGTTACTCGGTACTATTGACGCTGATACTGGTGCTATTAAAACTGCTGTTCAAATATTAGATAATGCGATCTCTGGAAATGAGATGCAGGTTGATATTGTATCTAGTGCCTTACCAAGTGGAGCAGCAACTCAAACTACCCTTGCTTCTGTCTTAGCAAAGAATACAGAGATAGAAACAACTGCTGATGCTATTTTAGCAAAAAATACAGAGATAGAAACAACTGCTGATGCTATTTTAGCAAAAAATACTCAACTAGAAACTCTTTTAACAAGTATAGCACACCGAACAGCAACAGCAACTTTATCCGCTGCTACTAATCTTGCTGATGATGGAGCATTAGCAATAGTGGATACTGCTGGTTATAAATATATGACTATTTTTGGAAAAGCAACTAATTATGTTGATTTATATATCCAATATAGTTTAACGAATTCCGCTGGTGCTATGATTTCAATATATAATACCGAGGCATATAGGTTACAGTCTAATCAAGTAAATAGTATTGAAGTATTCAACAATACAATAGAACATATGCCGAGGTATGTTAGATTTATTAATCTTAGTGGAAGTCAAATAAATGCTTTAACATTATATTATCAATTATCAAATTAAAAATAATATAATAATATAATATGAATAATAAGTATACATGTAAACTAAAGTCAAGAACCAAAACAAATTATGAAGTCGAAATAGAAACTAAAAAAATGTTAGAAGAAATATCATTAAAGATTATAGATTTAGAAAGTGAGATACATCATCTTATAGTTAAAAAAACATACTATTTGAAAAAATTAGATTTAGTTATTAAAAAATAACCTTTTTATTTTAAAAAGGACGGTACTTATTTGAAAAAACGCAAAAGTACAGAGATGAGTGAACTTGAAAGTTATCGTTTAGGTACTTTTACGATTTTTCAAATAAGTACCGGCGTTTTTATTTATTTACAAAATTTTTTTATTATATATATTATATAATGAAAAATACTTTAATAACTTTAGTTGCGAATGAAGAAGCCAATAGCGGAGGTGAGGCAATATTCAGAAGCTTATTTAATGAAGATATAGTAATTGAACCAAATTCAGAAATTGCTATGCAGTCAGTATCATTAAATAAACGAATGGAAATAATAGAAATAGATTCTAATTCAGATCAATTAACTTTTCAAGTTTTAGATGGAACCACAACCGAAACGGTAAACGGAGTGACTACTCAGTATGGCGGTGAACATCTCATAAATATTAAACATGGAACATATACTAAAAATAACTTTTTAGATTTATTTAACGATATTCAATTTAAAATGAATCAACAACTAGGGGTACCTTCTGCTAAAGAATTCGGTACCGAGATACGAGTTGGTCTTACTTCTGAAGAAAAATTAGCATTTGAATTACAGAAAACTAATAATATGAATTATGGTAGTGGTAATGGAAATATTAAAGTTGGTGTTAAAACTCAATCATTAGGAGGACGGCAGAGTATTGTTATTGATACAACCAATGACGGTGTTAGTCTTTTACTAGCAAAACATTTTTCATATTCTACTACAAACTTTTCAAAAGGTTGTGGTCAATTCAGTGCAAGACTCGGACTATTCACTAATTTAAGTACTTCTATTGCTGCTGGTTGTGTACTAGGATTAGTAGAAGATACAGAAATTAATAGAACTAAATTATTAAACTCCACAATTTTATTAAGTGATATTACTTATGGTATAAGAACATCGGTGAATAATATTAGCACCCACGACTATGTAGTCAAAACCAGTTTAGGTGGTGATTTTGTAGATGGGCCAACTGTACTAACACCAGTTGACAATAGTGCAGGTGATGAAGTTAATAACGATGTTTTATTTATTAGATTAAATAAAGGTAAAATAGAATTAGGAACATGGGACAAAACTGGAGGCGGTCGCATTAGAGTTGGAGCAAGTGTAGACTATGATTTTGGAACTACAGGATCTGAAAAATCCTTTATACCTATTGTAGGTATATTTGGAGATTCAAGTACTACGAGATTAGAAACAGTTAAGACAAGTGTTACCCCATATAATTCTGATACTTATACCCAAGATGATTTTGATTCTAATGAATTACTTGGCGACGGTCTGCCACAAATACGAGTAGCAAATAGTACCTATAAATTAATTTTTGGATCACCAACACTAGCAAGCTTTTTAGGATTCCATCAACTACAAAATAGTTTACAAAACGATGGGCAAACTTCTTTATTTACATCTAATGGGTTATTCAACAAACATATCGGAACCTCGACATATTTAGTAGAATTATTAAGTCCTGTTATATTAAATTCATATCATAGCTTTTCGAAAGGTCGCAAGAATATATTAGCTAGTATACCAATATCCGAACGAGTCATAAATGGATCAGGTCAGATTCAATACGAACCTAATAATTTATTTTATGTAAGTATGAATAATTTATATCCAGTTAATTTACGAAACATATCATTAAGAATTATAGCTCAGGATTTCACAACTATATTTACTGAAGGATTCAGTGAGGTTTCATTATTGATAAGAGAACCGTAAGGGTATTGACTCGTGCTTCGCACTTCGTGGCCGCCCTCATTAAGCATTTAAAGGGTTTTATGGTTTTAAATTGATTACGGATTAAGAATTTTAAGGGTTTTAAAGACCGTAAACGACTAAATTTATAAAAGTGTGCTTTTAAACCCTTTAAAACTTAAACTATTCTATTTTAGGGACTTAAAGAACGAGGTCGGCCACGAAGTGCGAAGCACGAGTTAACACTTTATAACTATTCATGTCCATAAAATCTGATCCGCATAATACGACTTACTACCTATAACCTTTCTAGTCTTCTCATGTCTAATTTTATATAGACGCTTCCTATTATCCGCATACTTCAATCCATTACTTTTTAAATATGTCGCATAGTCTGAATAATCTATTGCTCCTATACTTGAAATCTTTTTATTATCTTTATCAAATACATCTAGTTTCTTTTTAGAATCTGTACTTGGTTTAATTGTCACCCCTAATCTTTTCGCAGCTCGTTTTTGTCTAGGTTTAATAGTATACATATATAATGATATATCTATTTTTTTTTAATTTGTTTTACCTTACCGTAACCAGTCGCATTAACGGATTTGTAGTTGCTCGGTTTTGTTTTAGGTTTCTCAAATATCTGTGCTTGGGATAACTTCTTAGTTTTCTTTGATTCTTCTTTATCTATAATAGATTGTATTTTTTTTACCATCTCAACATTATCCATGTTTAATATATTATATTATAGAAATTTTTTTATTTTATTAATAATATAAAAATGACTAGTTGGACGGATCACGTTAAAAAAGTTGCTGCAGAAAAAGGTATACCATTCAGAGAGGCTATGAAAGTTGCAGGAGCAACATATACAAAAAAAGAGAAATCACCTAGAAAACCTAAAGCACCAAAAGTTGATGACGATGATAGACCACTATCTGAGATTAAACCCAGAAAACCAAAAGCACCAAAAGCACCAAAAGCACCCAAGTGTCCCAAAGCACCAAAAGTTAAATGCCCCAAAGCACCAAAAGTTAAATGCCCCAAAGCACCAAAAGTTAAATGCCCCAAAGCACCCAAGTGTCCCAAAGTTACTAAAAAGATGGCAATGGCACTTTTAAGTGGAAAGTAATTTAATATATATAATATTAAAAAATTATATTACAAGTATTTATATAATGAAAGATATTTTAAATTCCTATTCAGGTAAAGAGTTGAGAAGATTTGTTATAGAACACAATAAAAAAGTCAAAGCAAAAGTTAGATTAGAAGTAAAAGAAATTAAAGATCGCATTTTGAAAAAAAGACTTATTGATATAAAGGGGTTAAAGAAAGATTCAATTATTGAAAAGATGTTAGAACAGAAAGACTTTTTTAAAAGTATTAAAATGAGAAAGGAAATGAGTCCTGAAGAAGATGAAGTTAATTTAGATAAAGTACAAAAATCATTAGATGAAGTTGTTAAATCATATAAGAAAAATCAAGATGAATCTGAATTAAAAAAAAATTTAAAAGAAATTAAAAAAGAAGCCGAGTCTTTAGATCTTGATTTATTAAAAGGTGCAACTATTAAAAAATTAGAAACACAAATAGTTAGTGAGCATAAATTAAAGAAAGGACAGGCGCCACCTAAACCAAGTTCTAAACCTATGTATAAATACGACCCAGTTTCTAAAAGTCTTCGATTGGTTCCAAAACCAACTGAACCAAAACGCAAACCACCGCCCCCTAAGAAATCAGAAGGTACACATGAAATGCCGGACGGTACTGTTATGAGCGGTGAAACACATTCGGAAGATAGTAAACCAGTTAAACCTAAATTAAAAATTGTTAAAAAAGAAAAAGCAAAAGGAACTAAATTACCCAAAGGTGTTAAAGATAAAAGTATTAAAAAGGCAGTTGACAAAAAAGAAAAAGAAGATTTGATTAAGAAAACTGCTGAATCAAATCTTAAGGGTAAAGAAAGAAAAGACGAATTAGAACAACGTTTAGGTAGTGGTGATAATATTGAAATATGGGATTCCGATACTGGTGTATTACCTAGTGGTTCTAAAACAAATAAATTTGCTGTATTTAAAAGGTCGTGGGAAGCAAAAGGATTTAAAGTTATTAAAAAAGTTTAAACCTCGGTTGATTCATTTATATAACATTTATTAATATCACACCGTTCACGTTTACATAATATTTTATGTATAATCTGCATATCTTTATTTTTTAATTTAAAACTTGATAAGGACATATTATTAATATCCATATCAAATATTTCATTATTAAAAGTACAACTAGAATTACATTTTAATTTTTGGCATAACCATTTTAGAAAACCCATCTCTATATATATTATATTATAATTTATTGATTTCCTTTTATCCTTTTGATTTCATCTAAAGTTTTTTTATTTGCTCTCGTTTTTGGCAGAGTATAATCTTTCTGATCATCTGCTGCTAAAACTGGTTCATCTACTTTAGGTGTCTCTTCCTTAATAGGAATGAGTGGGGGTAAGTCTTCAATTAAAAAATGTTCTTGTAATGTCTTTAAAATTTTATCTGCTGAATATGCCTTTACTATGGTTCTTGTTTTATAACAAGTAGGACACAAGGTTGAAAGTTGGAACATACTTAAAAACGAATCGCATAGACTACATCTAACATGAATCATTACTATTATAATTTATCTTAATATATTTATTTTAGATTTTTAATTAAAGTAGAGTAATAAGATTCATAAAATAAAGGTATGCGATTCTGGGTTTGGTTGAGATGGCAGGTGCTTCATGTTTGATATTCAAACTGAATGGTTGTGCCGAGAGATCCACGAACTCCTCGAAGTTTTGTCCGATAAGGAAACCTTCATTAACCGAAACTTTAGAGGCACTCACTTGACTGTGTCCTGAATCTCCGAGAGCGGCAACGGCACCTGCAACCATTTCTCCTTTATCTAAAATTTCATACGATACACCCTGCGATGTATTAGAATTAAAGAGCATCTGAATTTGATTTAAGTTTGGTAGATTTTCTAAAGCATACGAATTATGCGTATCCGAATTTTCTCTGGACTGCTGAATGAAATTAACAACAACTCCGCTACACGCTTTGGCAGGAACTTTGAAACTGAGATTAGCAGTATTTGAATTAATAGCGGCCTTGACACTCACGGCAGAGTTCATTAAAATTTTACCCTGTTTGCCGTCATCAGGAAGAGATTTGAATTTAAGTTTAACTTTATCTATTTTGTATGTCGCACCAGCAACCGAGGCACCGAACAGAAAGTTATTGGCACGAGCAAGGACAGTAGATAGGCGGATTGAACCATTCTTATCGAAGCTATAATCATCTCCGACCATACTGTTAAAACAAATTTTAGGCATGATACACACTTGTGGTTTCTTACTGTGGACTACTGCTGATGCATTATCTGCTTTCATAACAGATGGCTGAACCACGTAACGTCCAGCGTCTGCGGTAGGATTTTTGCCCTCTGCCTGATGGAATGCTGAGCAATAATCATTTTCATCTAAACTTGCTGAATTAATAGAAGCACAGTACCTCCCATAAGACTGAAGATTTTCAACCATACCAAATTTTGCCGAACTACTTGTCCATGATTCGTGAAGTCCGTGATATCCGATGCGGTGGTCTAAACCGACTTTATCGGCAACAACAAGATCATTAGTTCCGTCCCTTTTAATTTCTTTAATTTCACATTCAAACATTACAGAATTTTTAACAAGTTTGCGTCCAACCGCTTGCATTTCAAAATCGATCGAATCGAATTCAGAGAATCCATCTGAATTATCATTAGTTGGCGAGAGCTCGTGATATTGGAAAGACATTTTATATTATAAGTTAATATAAAAATTTAAATAAAAAAATAATAAAATAATAATTTTGTAATGAATTACATCTGCATCGCTTTTTCGTAAAACAGAATATGATGTCCGGTTAAAACCTGACCTGTGACGGCATTGAGTTCTAATTGCAACTGTGTTTGTGTTGGTTTGAATGGAATAGGAATAGCAATCATACGGCACACCTGACCTGTTAATGCTGCGGCAGTGGCAAACCCACCGTCAAGCAACTGCGATTCTCTTAACGATTTAACCGAGTCTTGGTTATTAGTAAAGACATTATTAATTAAATCCTTGTGCATCGCCGAACCGATAACGATACGTCTTGGGGTAATATCTTTATTATCTAAAGATACTCTATAATCAGATAAATGTTCATTTTCCGACCGCATAAGTTTTGAACTCGAATTGCCGAAGAACATAACATAGACGTTCTTAACTGCTGGAGGAACGTTATACATGCGAGATGTCGATATCGTAGCTGGGTAATTATCTTCTTCTGAATCAAAGGTAGTGTAGTTTAATTTCGCTGGAGGAGCTTCGTCGGATAACACAGCAACTAATTGGATTTTACTAATCGCCACGGTTCCAGCAGTAACATTAGCTCCTGTAGGTTGATTGTCGGTGATTTTGATTAAAGTTAATACTTTTCCAGTTGCTACGATTGCCGTTGAGATGTTGCCATCAAAAGTTAATTTAATTGCTCCAGATGCCTGCGGTTCAACTTTAGTAATTTTTCTTTGAACTGTTAAAGGATTGGTTGCTGCTGTGTCTCCAGCGGCAGCGTCATTTCGTGAACTAATCGCTACCGCCTGCCCAACATACCATGGGGCGTTGACTTTATTTTTGTATAAAGCAGTAGTAGTTAATTCGGTATAGTTGGCATCAGCCGCATTATTGACTGCTGGTGCTACAAAATCTTGAACTAAAATGGCAGTACCTTCAACAGTCGAAGCAGCAACAACCCCATTATTTTTGTGACCTTGAAGAAGTTGGAAGTTAAATTCTAAATGAAGTCTTGAATTACCATGGGCGGACATTCCAGTATCGAATCCAGATGATTTACACGAATTCCAAATATTACCTAATGGAATATGAATGTCGTGATCCGTCTGTCTCGATAGTATATCCTCAACTTTAGAGATTTCGTTATTCTGATGGGAAGGGAACTGCTGTCCCAGTTCAAGGGTGGCCAATTTGCTTTGTCCGCTCTGTACCTGTGCGAGATCTTGTTTGTATACCGATAAAGTATTTTTAAGAATATCGACGTGTCTTATGTCTTCGATGCGACCTTTTCTTGATGAAAAATTGGCGTTGCGGATAAGAGCTGCTGTATCGCTGCAATGAAGTCTCTGATTTTCTTGAAGTGAGTATCCTAAAAAGGGATTCTTAACATCACCTGCTACGTCGCCATCAACCGTAATACCTGGTTGCGTTGTAATAAGAATATAAGACTTTGATAGGTCGACATTTCCTATGTTTGCTGGAATATCAATATCGCAAGTTTCTTTGCCACTTCCTACTCTGCTAAATGTACCTTGGTTGCTATCAATTTTGATTACACGTTGAGACATTTTATATAATAAGAATATAAAAAAATATTCTTAAAATAAATGAAATTAAAAAAAAATAATATAATAATAATGTTTTTTACTGTAATACTAATTTGGTTTGGTGTAGCTTTTGCTAACCTTGTTATATATGAAATTTTAAAACCTAAAGATGAAATAATAGTCTATAAACCTCTATTACCTGTCACTGAAGGATTTAGACAGTTGGAACCTCCGTTTTAACTGGCTCCAAGTGTTGAACCGAAGCCCACCACATTTGGGACGAAGCGGTGGGAAACGTCTTTAGTATGATGAACTTTTACAAAAAGGCCGGCCACCGTAGTAGCAATACCTAAAGCCGCTGTAATAGCAAGATTAACTGGATCAAAATCGGCAGCTGCACTTGCCTTAGTTGCGGCACCAAGACCTTCTAATAAATCACTACCGATTTCTCCACCTTCGGTTGCTTCCTCGACACCAGCACTTGCTGCATCTTCGGCCGCCGCTTGTGCAGCATCACTATCAGCCGGACTTACATCTGGCGGAGCTTCTTCTGGGGCGCTCGAGGGTTCATCTTGAGGAGCATCGTTTTTAATTCTTGGATAATCAGCGGTAGTATCTTCTGTTGGTACATCGTCCCCACGACCGGCCATATTCTGAAGTTCAACAGGTGCTTTGGGTAGATTGTCGGCTACTTGTTGCTCGGCAGTTTGACCTAAAGTTTTTAATCTATCAGCGGCACCTCTTACCGCATCTGCAGCACGACCAACCCCAACTCGCACGACATTTGCTGCTGCTTCAAGCGGATTCTCAGATTCGCCTATAGTTGAAGCTTCCTCTTCCGAAAGACCTGCTGCCTTAGCAGATTTCTTAAGTTGTTTAACACCAGTTCCAACAGCACCGGCAGTGAATGTGGCCCCAAACGCTTCTAAACTATTTTTTAGAGTTTCCGCATGATAATTAATTTGATCATCAATAACCGGCGGAGGTTCATCGATGTTTAAATTCGAATTTCGCATATTTGAAATTAGATTGTTATACTTATCTTGATCCATACTTTATATATTAGGATTCTATTTTTATTTTAACTTTTTTAAGAGTGAAATTAGTAAATCTACTAATTTTACTATTAGTGCTATGAGTACCGGTCAACATGTGTGCTTGGGTGCTTGGACTAATACCGTACTTATATGTTATTTCTTTTTTATTAATAAAATGTTCTATAATACCATCGTGTTCCAGTTCATAATTATAATGTTTAAATTTTCGTGCCTGAGCTCTTTCCTGTTCAACATCTTTAATTTTTTTACAATGGACTTCACAAGTACAAACGCAAGGCATTTTATATTATACGAGTTAAATCTCTAAATCATTTAAAATAATTATAGTTAATTGTAATTTATTTAATTTAATTGAATTTAATAAAGTGAGTTAAAAGAATAAGATTAAATTTCTATATTAATATTAATATGGGATTGTTTGAATTACAGGATAGAATAAATATTGCTAATGCTGAATACCTACTTAAATTACCTTCTGATTATATTAAAGATGAAATATATAAAAAAGATGAAGTTAATGAAAGTGGTGACACTTGGGACTTTGATACTTATATTGATAATTTGAAAAAGTGGTTAAATGTTATTATTAAAAAGAAAGGTGTACTAAATCAAAAATACAAATATAGCAAGAAGTTGAAAAATTGTGGCCGACAATATGTTAGTAAATTTGGAGTTCAAAGTTTACAGAACGATCTTAAAGGGTTTCTATGTTCTAATATATATAATGATTTTGATATGGTAAACGCACACCCTACTATTTTATTACATATTAAAGATGAATATTTTGAATGTATGGAAACCCCATTATTAGAAAAATATGTTAATAATAGAAAAGCTATATTAGATAAATGGAATCTTACTAAGAAGGAAATATTAATTAATTTAAATAATGAAAAACCCACTAACAGTAATAATGAATTTTTAAAAGGTATTGATATTGAATTTAAAAAAATACAAAACGCATTATACACAGATGACCGCACAAGGTTTGCCGATATTAGCAAATCATTATTAAAAAAAGAAAATAAGAAAGGTG
>Ga0209713_10001114_pt1 | contig 15819 bp, 1 predicted proteins | sample ArcOceMetagenome_3_FD_187444 | JGI IMG/M metagenome (GOLD analysis project Ga0209713, IMG submission 187444) | Marine eukaryotic phytoplankton communities from Arctic Ocean - Arctic Ocean- Svalbard ARC20M Metagenome (SPAdes) (version 2) | ecosystem: Environmental > Aquatic > Marine > Oceanic... | reverse complement strand
CCATCATCGTTTGGATCGAGATTTCGAGCGAATCGTTCAGGCTTTTAGTTGTTTGTATAAACGTTAGGCTCTCGCGGTTCCCAGGATTGTGAGTGGAGCGTCTTTTATGTTCCGCTCAAGCTTTTCTGGGTCAAGCTGGGGGTCGGCCTCAGTTGGCCTGGAGGCCGGAAACCCCCGGAGGTCTCCGGGGGTTCCGCAAGATTCCCCGGGCCGTCCCGGCCTGGGGAGCCTGCCCGGCGAGCGGCCATGGTCGCCTGGCGCCCCGCGGCGCTGGCCACCGCCCGCCGGGGGCTGCTGGGCGTGCTCGCGGCGCTGGGCCTGCAGGCCGCCGCCGCGGAGCTGCCCTACCCCGCGGGCATGGCGCCGGCGTACGGGTACCCCGCCGGGGCCTCGTACTACGACGACGCGCCGCACGTGGAGGAGGAGGAGGACCTCAGCATCGCGGGCTCCGCCGGCGCAGAGGACTCCCAGGGGTCAGGGCCGAGCAGGCGAAGGTCGCCGCCGACGGGAGGGAACCCGTCTGGCGCGCCACCCGAGCCGCCGGCCGCCCCCCCAGGGAAGGATGCCACGGGCCCCCTCATCCCCAACGCCACTTCAGACTCCTCCTGGATCGGGGGGTGGGGCTTCGGCTATCTCAGCTGGGAAAACCTCGGGAACCACACCTGGTCCTGGAGAGCGGAGGGGATGGGAGGGTGGGCCCAGTCATTTGAGGCTCTCAAAGGCGCCTTCTCAACCCATCAGGAGTCCGGCTGGTTCTACACGGACGGCGGCTGGATCCTGTTCATGGCTGACAGCCTCGGCGTGCGCTGCTTCGGCGCCGCCTGGCCCATCGTCGGCTGGACGGTCATCAGCATGGGCGTCACGGGGACGCTCGCGCTGACCGCCCACAGCCTGCAGACCATCTTCGCGCCCTGCGCGTGGGCCTGCTGGGTCATCCGCGCGTGCATCGGCCTCGGCCGCGCGTGCTGCTGCTGCAAACGGCGGACGCCTGGCGAAGCAGAGGTTGAACGCCTCCTGCCGCCGGCGCTGCCGCAGCCGACCACCGTGGTCTGGACAGGGCCCGCTACCGGACCCAGCACGACGACGTCCTTCTTCCAGAAGTCGATCAAGCAGCGGGGCACCGGCCGGAAGCCGAACGACCTGCTCGTGAAGCTCGACGGGCACGTGGCCCGCCTCAACATGATCCTCGACGAGCCGGAGGGTATCAAGAAGGCCGGGATCTGGATCGAGTATGGCAAGGTCAAGGGTGCGAGCCACCGCACGCTGCGCGCCAGGCTCGAACAAGGCCGGTGGATCCACCTATGCCGGGGCAGCAGCTGCGTGAAGACGGACGGCAAGATCCATTGCATGGAGTACGCCGCGCTCGACGCGGCGGCGATCGTCGACATCGGCGCCCACGCCCGCCTCACCCCCTGCCGGGTCTGTGTCCTGCTCTGGCGCTTCGTCACCTTCGGCGTCCGGCTGGTCACGACCATCTTGGCCTACCTCGCTCATCTCACTTTCTGCTGCGGACGATGCAGCCGCCGGCAGCGCCGCCGTCGCACAGCGACAGGCGATGCGGTGCCAGGCGTGGAAAGGAGCTTTGCCAGCCTTCTCGATCAAGAGTCGGAGTCCGAGGTCGAGACCGAAGAACGACAGTGCGAGGCCGTCAAGATCGGCGTCCTCATCAAAGGCGAGATGCGGCCATTAGCCCCAGGAGGCTGTCGTGATGCCGCAGACTCCACACCCACCACGTTGCTGTGGGAAGATGGACAGGCTTCGGATTTGCCCCCCCTGGTGGACGGCAAGAACCCGACAGCGTGCATCTGCGAGCACCACAGGCAGGTCTACCAGTCCACGAGGCTGAAGGACAAGTGTTCGATCCTCGTCTGCTACCGCCAGGCGGTGAGCACCTCAGCCGGAGTACCGCTCTGCCTCATCCACCTCGGAGGGGAGGCAAGCCGCGCCGCCGCCTTCCCCACGGTGCAGCCGCCCCCCGAGAACAGCATGTTCGCGGGGCTCAGGAGGAGGATCAGAGGCCGCAGCCCGAACGTCAGCATCAAGGTCCAACAGCCCGGTCCGGGCTTCACCACGCCGCCTCGTCGGGGTTCACCCGCCCCCGCGGGGGGCCTTCAGGCAGTGCGCTTCGAGTCCCCCAAGGTCCCGATGCCCCTGCCCAGCCCGGACGACCTGGCCTTGGACGACCTGAGAGCGGGAGACCTGAAGCACATGCTCGTGCGGGCTCGCGTCAACTTCACGAGCGGAGCGCAGTGGATCATCTTCCTCTGCGTCCGCAAGGACCCCGACGCAGTCTGCCTCGACGGCCCCTGGGCCGGAGTGGCCGACGGCCCCGAGGGTACCAGCCTGGAGTTCACCCTGAAAGCCGACGAGATCCAGCCCCACCCGAAGATCAGTGATGCAGGGCGCCTCCCGCAGGGCTTCCTCGAGGAGCTTCTGCACCATGCGCCGGCAGGTGCCCAGGAGATGGGGATCGCCGTCGTAGGAACGGCACTTCCCGAGCTCGTGTGGGAGAAGTTGCGCATCTGGCAGGGTCGACCCATCGGCGGCAAGCTCCGCTCCTTGAGGTCCTGGCAGTGGAACCTCATCCGGATAAGGGGAAGCACGATCATCAACTGGCACCCGTCAGGAGCCGCTTCCGCCACAGGCGACCTACCATCTGGCGAGAAGGAGGAGCTGGAAGCGACCACGGAGGGCCTCAACACCCACTGGAAGCGCCTCGACAAGAGCGCCTCCCCCCGGGCTCCCTCTAAGGGCAGCCGCCGGGACAGCAGCAGCGGGACTTCACAGAGACAGCCTTCGCCTCGCGGCGGACGGCGGGGGAAGCCAGCCTCAGAGGAGGGCGGCGCCCCCGACTCAGAGACCGAGGACCCCACCCAGGGAGAGGCTATGCTAAGCGTCTACCTGGAGGCCGCTGGGCACGGCTCAGACGATGCAGATGCAGTGCAATGCGTCGCATCTGGCTTCGATGAGGAGGTCAGCGTGGTATTAAGCCGCCTCAGCCGGTACGCCACCCACCTGGCCGACAACGCGACAGAGGACAGCGAGAAGGAGGCGTACCAAGCACACGCCCTCCGGTGGAAGCAGCGGCTGACAGAGTTGCAGGCTGCCGAGCTGGCGGCCGCCCCCGCCGCGCGAAGCCTTGCAGCCGCAGGCCTCCTGAGGCTGGAGGCGCGCTCCCCCGCGCCCAGGTCAGAGCCTGGGGACGGACAGACGGCCGCCCCGCCCGCCACAGCGCCCTTGGCACCCCCCGCCGAGCGCCCGCCCGGCCTGGGATCGCCCAGCGGCATGCGCTTCACTGCAGTCGCCGCCGCGCCCGGGACGCTGCCCAGCGTCACCGGCGCCGCCAGCCTCTTCGCCAACCGTGGGAGCTATGCCAGCACAGGGCTGGTCAGCTTCCCCGGCCTCCCCGACCGGCAGTGTGCCGTCGGGGCAAACGAGGATCCCCCCATGGTGCAGGCCTGCACCCGGGCGATGCAGCAGCATCAGGAGCAGACGGCCGAGGCGCACCAGCAGCTCTTGTACGTGATTCAAGAGGGGCTCCGCGGCCGAGACGACGACAAAGTCGCACAGCTCGGCACGCTGGCAGCAATCCACCGCGGCGAGGAGCTAGACGTGTACCTGACGCGGGGATGCGACACCACCAGCGTCGAAATATGCGCCGGCCTGACGGGCCGCGAGCTCTTCCACGGAATGAGGCGGGCATGCGAGCATTCGAAGCATCTGATGCTCGCGGTGAAGTGCCCCACGACGATCTCCAATCGGATTGCCTGGGGCACTGCTGCCCTGGCCTGGGGCGGGAAGGACCACCTCGAGTTGCCGAGCTGGAGCTTGTCTGTAGCCGACTTCCCCCTCTGCCGGGGCGAGGATTTCGACAACTATTCAATGCCGGCGGACGTGAAGTTGGAACCTCGCCCTCGCCATCCTGTCGTGTTCAGCCAATGGTACCGGCAGGCGGAGAACGCCATCACACTCTGGTGCCTGCTCTACGGCCGTGAGCACGGCCGCGAGAGGTACGCCGCGCTCGAGAGCTTGAGGCGCTCGCACGAGCACGACGAGGACGAGTACCCAGCCCGGTATGTCTACGCGATCTGGGAGGAGCTCAACGCGGCGTGGTGCGAGCAATTGCGAGAGAAGAGACGCCGGCTGTGCTTGCTCTTGGGCAAGCAGTCACCGAGGAAGGAAGACTTGAAGCTGTGCGCCCTGGCGCCGACCGGCCCCAACCAGGAGGCCTCGTTCAAGTTCCCCAACGTCTTCGACCTCGATGACCCCAGTGGCTACTACATGATGGTCTGCATGCCCCGCAACGAGCGCAAGCTCAAGAAGATCTTCAACCGCAGCCTGCACAGCCAGACGCCCGGCAAGGCGCAGGGACACGTCGGCGGGGCCGATGAGTTCACTGCCATGGCGGGCGGGCTCTTGCCAGGTGCGTACCCATCGCCCTCCGAGCCGTTCGACAAGGCCGGAGCCGGCAAACGTCCTCCAGCAAAAACGAAAGTCCCACCCAAGGGTGGCCAGCCCAGCAAGAAGCTTTACCCTGCGGGCAAGAAGCTGTCGCCGGGCGAGGTCTCCAGGTCAGTACAGCATGCCCCTCGCAACCGGGCAGGCAAGATCCTATGCTGGGATGCGTGCACGTGGGCGGGCTGCTCCAAGACCAGCCAGACCTGCGCGCATGCGCACGAGGCGATCAAGGGCACCTCCGGACTCGACTGGACCATACAGGCCCAGATGATCAAGCGCGGAGGATTGAAGTCGGGCACCAGGATCGACCCCAAGGATGTCGACGGTCGAGTGCAACAACTGCGATCGCAGGCCCAGAGCGAGGAAGAGTCGAAGCGTGCCGGCGCAGCCCAGGCAGGCCAAGCCTCAGGCGAGCCGGCCCGGCCACGGGCGAAAGCAGGAGCCGCGGCCAAGAAGGAAGGCTGCGCAGGACCACCTCCCGAATGGTCCGCACCCGCAGCCTACGATGAGATCCAGTGCACAGCGCTGGAAGATGAGCTGCGGGAAGCGGTGCAAGGGCCTGACCCGAGCTGGCTCGGAGATGCACATGCGAACTCTCCTTGGGTCTACGGGGCTGGCGAGTCCAGCCACCCGGAGGCGATCAAGCGGAAGGTGCTGATCGACGAGGTGACCAGCAGCGGCCTCCTCGAGCCCCTCCAGTGCGATTCAGAGTACCTGCGCTCTCATGTCCTTGCTCGCCTCACGCAGGCAAGAGCCGAGGGGCAACTCCTGGAGCAGGGCACAGTCGAGCAAGTGCTGCTCGAGGCGACCAGAGACGGCGGCCCCATGCTCACGGAGGAGGCCGGAGCCGCCCTGGATAGACTCGGGGCCAAGGCGGGCAGCCTAGGCGCCGAGGCAGACGTCGCCATCAGCCCAGCCAACTGGGACGCGGAACGCGAGATCGGCTCAGGCACGATCCGCGTCCTCGGGCAAGAGTGGGGCTACCTCGATTATCAGGACCGCCTCCCACTGGACGCCGAGCTCGCGACCAGGCTGGGGGTCCCCGCCGACACAGACGAGACGCGGCAGTGCCTCGTCTTGCACCTGGCGGCGGCGCTGCTGGCAAAGCCGGGCCGCGACCCGACGATCCACGAGGCACGCGACCTGGCGCTGAAGCTCCGCCGGTCCCTGTGGGACCAGGCGATGAGCGCAGAAGCGGCACTGGGAGATGCTCCACCTTTCGTCTCACCCAGGGAGGCGGAGTTGCGCATGTGCTGCCACGATGCACTTCACCCTCACCATGATAAAGACTTTCGCTGCACCACCCTGTTCGCTCTGCCCGAGCTCGAGGACGTGACGCTGAGGGTCTGGCGGGTGAACCACTGGAACCAGCTCGGGCTGGACGCGCTCTTGCCCCAGAAGGTTGGGAAGCGGGAGATCCACGTGCTGATCCACCGGGGCCACATGCGCATGCTGCGACCCCCAGCGGGCACAGACAGCCGGCGGGCGATCGGCGAGGTCATCAAAGCTTGGGCGCTGGCCGGCAAGGAGCTGCGCGAGCGCCTGACCACCGGCTGGGAGCAGTACCTGGAGACCGAGGATGCGGCAGGACCCGTCCTTCCCAGCAAACCGCCGCCGTGCGCCCACTGCCGACGGCAACAGATCGCACTCCAGGACAGCATACGTGAGAAGGCGGGTGGGGCAGAACCGCCCGAGACCGAGGACGTCGAGGACTTCAGCCAGCTGAAGCCCCTCCTCAGACGCCCCTCATTTGCGTGGGGCGTGCGCACACGGGAGCTCTTCGCGGGCACGGGGCGCTGGTCGTCCGCTATGGCCGCCGCAGGCTTCCCCGCAGCCGAGTCCGTGGAGCTCTTCGAGCAGCCACTCTCGCAGACAGGGCGTCGCGAGGATCACGACGTCCTGCGTGCGCAAGTGCGGGAGCGGATCCTCCTGGATGCTGGAGCAGCACCCGGGCCCGAGGAGGCCAACATCTGGCAGCTCGGCCCTCCGTGCACCACACACTCCGCCTGGAATATCACCAACGGCGGCACCAGGACGTTCGCGGAGCCAGACGGGGACGGCACCGACCCAGAGGAAGTCGCGGCGAACGTCTGCACCGACTTCGCGGCCGACGTTTGCGAGCGCCTCGACGAGAACGACCGCGAGTGGGCCCTCGAGTCGAGCTGCAGGGACGGGCGGTACCCCAAGATCTGGGACCGCAAGCGCATCCAGCTCCTCATCAAGAGGACCGGTGCGAAGCTCATCACCATCGCGATGTGCGAGTGGGGCTTGTCACCACCAGACCAGCCGGACAAGCGCTACCGGAAGCTGACGATGTGGCTCGTGAGCAAGGGGCTCTACCCCTGGGCCCTCGCCCTAGCCAGGCGATGTTCAGGCCATCACGAGCACGTCCCACTGGACGGGCCGCTGCCGTACGAGGTCAGCGACGAGCAGGCGGCCGCGTTCAACAAGAGCAAAGGGGGCAAGTACAACTGCGCCCTGACAGTGTCTGAGAGTCGGCGGCTCGGCAGCTTGCTGAACCGCATCCGATTGGCAGGCGCCGTCGCCCAGGGGCTCGGAAACGACAAGATCTGGAAGGAACCCCAACTTGGCGCCGAGCTCTTGCGACCCCTGAACGACATGATCTACAAGTTGGCGCCCGACAACTTCCACTGGACGTTGGTCGAGTTCCACGACGACGGGCACAAGCCCGCCGCCCTCCCCCCAGGTCAGCAGGCGCTCTTCTTCGGTTACGACGCAGAGACGAACCTCAGGGTCACCTTCGGCACCCGGGCCCCCTGGCTGCACCAGGGCGCCCGCGCCATCAGCGGTGCTCCAGCACCGTTGAGCGCCCAGACCCGCGGGGACCTGGAAGCGCTCGGTTTCCGAGCGGGCCTGCGGGGCATGCGCAGGACGCGGCACGCAGGGCAATATACACCACGGCTGTGTGCCGCCTGGGCGTGCGTCGCGAAGGCCGCAGCCCAGGGATCCCCGCCGAGCACCTTGCAGACCAAGCTGGAGGCACTCAGCCGGGAGGCAAATGCAGGAATGGAGGCGGCGAGGGCCGGCGAAAGCCTGGCGGAAGATGCACCTCGTCTGGAAGGGCGCTGGCACAGCGACGCCATCCAGCACTACGTGACCACCCCCCACCTTTTCGATTCCGCGACGGTGGAGGTGCAGCAGGAACCCGGCTCAAAGGGCTGGGGGGACCCCCACTCAAAGGGTGAGGGCCGCGAGACGACCTGGGTTGGGGATTCGGAGGCGATGGAGGAGCCGAGCTCAAAGGGCGACGGCGACAGGACGATTTGCGGAGAGGACCAAGAAGAGGCGGAGGAGGACTTGCTGGACACCGAAGTCGTGGGCGAGAAGGTCGGCGCAACCCAGGCTCAGGAGGCCATGCCCCCAGGCGTGGTCGAGCTCGGTAAGCGTGGAGGCAAGCGGGGCGGTTGGAAGCGTAACAAGCCCCAACGAGACGACGCTGAGCAGGGGCAACGCGTCCGGCTCCGCCCAGGTCCGGGCGGAGGAGGCGGAGACGGAGGCGATGACCCCGATGGAGACGAGGACGAGGACGACGAGGAAGAAGAAGAGCCGGAACGCCCCAAGAAGTCACGCGACGAGGAGCAGGATGGCAGCCTCACCAACCCCGCACGCGTCTTTCTCCCACAGCGAGGAGACAGGTGGATGGATATCCGCACGACGCCCACGGACGCAGGCGACCTCAAGCTGGTCTTGACGACCTCGCGGTGGCTCCGCACCGACGTCATCCGGGACAAGCGGATGCACCTCTTCTTCTACACCGAGGACGAGGAGTCCGCGGGTGCAGAGGGCCCGCCCCTAGCGGACGACTGCCGCATACTGGAAGGCGATCGCCTGGTCCTCTGGCTCAGCACGGACGACCCGGAGGACTTCGTGAGATGGGCCCCCCGCTGGCTTCACAGCCGAGGGAATGCGTCAGGCGCCGTCCTTGGAGCCCCACGTCTGCAAGACGGAGAAGAGGGCCAAGATAGGCAGCGTAGCGTTGTCCTTCGAATGTCCGACAGAGCTGTCTCGCAGTCGGTCGGACGCCCCTGGATGGGCAAGTTCAGCCGCGCCGTGATGGCTGCCGCATCGCGAGCAGAATCCACTCCCCCACGCATGGGAGAGACGCCTCCATCAACGGGACCTTCCAGCTCAGAGGACAGCGTGAGGCTCGTCCAGATCAGGCAGGAACTCGCCAGCGCCCGTGCCCGCGACGACGCCGACGAGGAGGCCACGAAGAGAGCTGTGCGAGTCCTCGAGATCAGGATGAACGAGATGGCGGCGCGCCGCGCCACCAGACGCGAACACGGAGGGGCCGCAGCCGAAGGCGAAGCCTCGACCGGCCGGAGGCGCAAGAGGCGCTCGAGCAGTCCAGGTCGGGCTTCATCAGAGGGGCCGCCGGCCGGCAGGAAGGCCAGGCGTGCCAGAGATGAGAAAGCCAGGGCCTCAGGCGAGACAGAGCCGCCGGCCCCCGGAGGGGCCAGGCGAGCTGCGTCCGCCGGGTCACCCGGTCAGCCGCCGGCCCCGAGGAGGGCCGAGCGAGCTACTGGGAGCGCAGGAGCAGTACTGACACCTTCCTGGGAGACCGACCCGCCGGACGTCTCTATCATCATGGAGGGCGAGGACGACTGTTACCGAGGCGAAGACATGCTGAACCAGTACGCCATCCAGATTCTGAACGGCAACAGGACGGGAGACCATGTGCGCGCCGAGGCGCGCCAACTTCTGCAACAAGGTATCGAGAAGATCAGCATCGGTATGCCCCAGCACACCAGCCCGATCGTCCGAGAGCAGGAGTGCATTCTCAAGGACCACTTTGAGGTGCTCGGGAAGCTCGAAGCCGCCATGGGCATCCCCAGCGACGAGCGGACCGCGATGCCGGTACGCCCGGGCATTCCCAAGCACCGCAGGGACTACTACGCCGAGAGCATCAGCGACGAGTCCTCCCCAGGCCCACCCGGCGACCACCCGGGAGCGCGGGCAGCCACGACGCCGAGGCAGAGGGGCCGATCAAGGTCACCGAACAGCCGCCCAGGACCGAGCAGCGGCCGTCCAGGACCGAGCCGCTCAGCGTGGATGTCCCTGTTTCAGCCGTCGGCGAGGCCTAGCAGCGCGCAGGCCGCCCGAGCACCACCGCCCCCCGAGGCGTACGGCCGCTCGGACGATGACGACGCCCGAGTGGGAGGCCCGCCGCTCTCGCCACTCCCGGAGGAGGGCAGCGACGAGGCGCCCCGCCGGAACACCGGCGAGGCCGAGGCGGAGGAGTACGTGGCATGGTGCACGGGAGAGGATGCCAAGGAGTACAGCCCCGCGAAGGTACGCGAAGCTGTCAAACGTGGTGACCGCCTCTTACGCGCAACAGGCTCAGTGGAGAAGGCGGCCGAGCTGATGAAGACCGTCAGGGAGAAGCGGTGCGGCAACCCGCTCAGCGGCACGCTCGAGCCGGAGCTCCAAGCAGCCCTCGAGCCGGAACATGCACAGTACCTGCGCTCCATGGCCGTGGACGGGGTGCCGACACGCCGGTCAAACCCGCGCGTGCGCACCGTCCACCGCTCCCACGCGTCAGCCGTGGACCACGCGGCGGAGATGTACGAGAAGGCCTGGAAGGACTCGCGCTTCGGTGTGGTCCTCTGGGCTTCGGAGTCCAGCCAAGACGTGCTCGAGTCGTCCACCGTCATCGAGTCACCGTCGGGGCGCGTGCCGAAGCAGAACCCCGACAGGACGCTCTCCGCCGAGGGCCGGCCGATCCACGATATGCGGGGGGCCAACCTGGACAGCCGCAAGGAGCAGCATCCTCCGGCGAAGCAGCCACTGCACCGAGGCCTCGCCAGATTGTCTCTCTGGTGGGAGGCCCGCCATCCAGGTGTGCCGCAACTGTGCTCCAAGCGAGACGTGGCTCGAGCCTTCAAATGGCATCACCTCGAGCCAGGAGCAGTCCCCGAGTTCGGCACGTCCCTGCCAGGCGACGCAGTCGGCCTGGAGGGCCGCGTGGTGATGATACACACCGTGCTAGTATTCGGGTGGTCTGGCAGCCCAGGAGAGTACATGGCCTTCTCCTGGGCTGCTAAGAGGGAGCACGAACGTCGTCGACCGCCCCAGCCGTCGATCAACGACACCGTCAGCTACTCCAGCAAGTGGCTCATGGATGACGGGGTCGTGCTGGAACCAGTGGTGGGGCTCCGCCCATGGCTCTCAGGAGCCGAGCTCGACCTGGCCATGACCCGCGTATGGGGCCCCCAGGCAGTCAACGAGGACAAGTTAGCGCTCGAGGGCGAGTTCGTCCCAGAGCAGCTGGTGTGGGGCCTGTACATGCACTTCGGGAAGAAGACTACGCGCCTCCCCGAGCAGAAGTGCATCAAGGCCCAGTACTTGCTCGCGCTGCCGGAGCTAGCCCACGGATGCAGGCGCGTCCCGGTAAAGCTCGTGCAGGAGCTGAGGGGCACGGCCCAACACTGGAGCTCAGCCCAGCCGGCGATCCGGCCAGAGCTCCCCGTCCTCGACAAGCTCCTCGGGTCCGTCAGCGAAGGCTCGGCCTGGGCCGAGCCCAAGGGCGACCAGGACGCAAAGGACGCCGCGTGGGAGGAGTGGGATCGCACCTTGGAACTCTTCCGGGTGATGTTTGATGCCCCCGAGGCCTGGAGCACGACCTTCCAGGCGGGCTTCAGCCAGGCCCTGACTCCCCGCGAGCTGATGGCCCTCCCAGGAGTAGCCTGTCGGACCCGCTGGACGGGAGGCGACGCCACCCTGGGGGCGATCGGCGCGGTCGACTGGGGCAGGGCCGAGGGGGACTCGGCCGCGCACATGCCCACCTACATGGCGACGGAGGCGAAGCCCCTCCTGGAGCAGCTCAGCGACGCCATCGTCGGCCCGAGCACCGAGGGCGACTGGATCATCTCGGTCGTGGAGCTCCTGGCGCTGGTGGCGCTGGCAGCCGGGCGCGGGCACCTCTGGGCAGGGGAGCTCGTGTTCTACGTGACCGATAACGCCAACGTGAAATCTTGGCTGACGAAACGTCGGCCCAAGAACGCTCTGGCCCGGCACCTCCTGAGGGTGATCGAGAGGCTGGAGGCGGAGCATGGCTTCATGATCACGTCCTTCTACGTGCGCACCTACCACAACGAGGTAGCAGATTGGCTGACGCGCGAGGAGGTGAAGAAAGTGCACAGCGTGCTTGCCCGGGCGGGCTGGCACCGCATGGAGCCCCCAGCGGCCTGGGGTGAGATCGCAGCGGACGCCCACGACAGGCTCCTGCGCATCCCGGGCGAGACGGGACCTCTAGCAGAGGCCGCCCTGCGACACCGCGCTTTGCGGAGGCCCGCCAATCCCCAGGCCAGCCGCCCGCTGGTTGGGCAGGCCGGCCTCGAGTTGGGCGGTCTCCTTCAGGGCTACCGGGACGCCTTCCTCAAGCTCGGCGGGAGCGAGGTGGCAGACGGCCAGCGAGCCGCCTGGATCATGACGTCGCTCACCATGGACCCGAGAGGTTTCGAGGTCGAGGTGCTGCTCACCCGCGTGGGCCAGGACAAGCCCACCACCGTCGTGGTAGACATGCCGACGGGCCATTCCACGGTGAAGCTCGAGAAAGCCCTGAAGCAGCTCGGCTACACGCTGATCACCCTCGATCTCCTGTGCTCCGAGCACGGAGATGCGACTTCCAGGACCAGGAAGGTGGTGGTCGCAGGGCGCGGGCCCGCCGTGCAGAGCCTGGCGAGCATTCGTATGCCGCCGGCCTGCCGGACAGCACATGGCGTCAAGCACTTCCTGGAGCGGGACCTCGCCGAAGGGTGGCTGGACGACCAGGGGGAAGTTCTGCTGGACCCCAAGATCCGGTCCACCGGCAACCCCTTGCTACCTAAGCCCGCCGGCCACATCACGATCGGCGGCACCAAGCACCTGCTGCACAGCCCCGACGGGCCCGCCGGCACCGCCCGCTGGCCAGGCCAGGAGCCAACCGGCCCCGGTGCCACGCTCCTGTACATCCCAGGCGGGACCCAGGGGCGCGTGCGCGCACTCACCCCGATCGAGGTCTGGCGCATCCACGGGGGCAGCAACGAAGCCTGGGAGGCTTTCCGGGCAGAAGGCAAGTCCGACGAGGACCTCCTTCGCGCAGCGGCCCGCGCCCTGCCGCCAGAGTCCGCGCAGACGTTGCTCCGGATCGTGTCCGAAGCGCTGGAGGGCGGGGCGGCGAAGGTTGGGGTCTGCCACGACCCGGAAGAGCAGGCGGCCTGGGAGGCCACGCGACGCTGGTTCCGGGCTTGGGCCATATCCCCCAATGACCCTGCGGGGGAGCTATTGCGGCAGGATCGCGAAGGCGTCGGAGGCGCTCTGTCAGACGATATCCACAAGAACCGCAAGCGCAGCCAGGCCGTCCGCTTCAAGCAGATCAACGAGGACACCATCCTCGGCCCGCTCATCCCCCCCGCAGCGGGAGAGCTCGAGCTCGACAAGGTCGCGCCGAGGACTCGCAGCCCGAGAGGCGCGAAGCCGCGGAGGGGTAAAGCCGTCCCCGAGACCGACCTCGTGCGACCACTTGCGCTGGGGCAGGGACGCGACAGCCTCCCGGACGTGCCGGCCCACCCGACCCTCGGCGGCGAGCGCTACGGAGCCTGGCTCAAGGACCAGCGGACCGAGCTGATGCTCCAGAAGCTCAGCGAAGGCACCCGCGCTGGCTATGAAGGCGGATGGCGTCAGTGGACAGCCTATCGCACCGCCCAAGGCCACGACCCCTGGCTGCAAGGCCGTGACAGGGAGGAGCGGATGCGGGATGAAGACGCCCTGATCGACTTCGTGGTCGTGCTGGCGGTGATCTTGTCCAGGACGGACGGCACGGTGAAACAGAAGTTGTTCGCAGTCAGATATGCGCACCTCGTCGTCGGTTTCGGAGACCCCCTCCTGCATCGGGGGAGGCTCTGGACGACGCTCGCAGGCCTCCGTCGGTGGCAGGGTCCGGGGAACAAGCGCAAGAGGCCTGTGACCCCCAGGATGCTGCTCTGGCTGAAGAAGCACATCCACCAGGACGCGGGGCTCAGCGACCCGGACGCCGCCACCCTGTTCGCGGCGGTGATGGTCGCGTTCTTCTTCCTCCTGCGGGCCTCGGAGTACTTGGTGACGAACAAGACCTGGTCCCTCGAACGTGTGACCCACGGCGAGGACGTGGAAGCCCGAGCGGGGGGCGAGCGGGTCAGCTCGTTTGCCGGTGCAGACGAGTGCGTCCTGCACATCAAGGGGTCGAAAACGGATCAATACAACGTCGGCACGGTGAGGAACCAATACGCCACGGAGGCGCCGCTATGCGTGGTCAACGCGCTGGCGGCGATGCAGAGCCACCTCCCGCAGAGGTTCAACGGCTCGGAGGAGCGCCTGCCGCTGTTCAGGTGGCTGTCCGGCGAGCCGGTGAAGCGCGAGGAAGTCCAACACTACCTCGTGCTGGCGGGCCTCGCCGCAGGCCTCAGGCGGGAAGAGATCGGTTCTCACTCGTTGAGGATCGGCGGGGCGACGGCGATGTATCACGTGACCGACGACCTCGCCAAGGTCCAGCGGTACGGGCGTTGGGCCTCCGATTCCTTCCACTCGTATTTGTGGGAATCCCACGAACCGCAGCGCGACGTGGCAAGGAGGATGGCCAACGACATGTCAGAGCTGACGACGCCGGCGGCGAGGCCGCAGGAGGGAGCCGCCGGCAACAGTGCCAGGCGAGCCCCCCCGAGAGGCCTCTCGGCGCTGGGCACAGCCGCCGCAGCTGCCGCGACGCTCGGGCGCGCAGCAGCAGCCGGCCAGGAGCTGGCCACGCTGGAGGAGGACCAGAGGAGCATTAGCATGTACCTGGTCGAGGGCAGCTGGGACATCCACATCACGATCCCCCTGGAGGTCGCGGCGAAGATCATCGTCTCCTTGATGGTGGTGTTGGCCACGGCCCTGGCGCTGGCCTGGTGTTGCTGCAGCGGCGCGAAGCCGAGCCAGCAGGACCCGTGCCCACAGGAGGCGGTCGAGGGCAAGCGGAAGCTGCCCAAGAAGCCCAAGACGATCTACTGCGACGCCGGGGTGATGGGGCCCGTGCACTACAACGGCGTGAGGTACGTGCACGCGACGCAGGGCTTCCGCCGCGCCGACGAGGTGACGCGGGAGGTGGCTTCCCAGGGGCAGGGACCGCCGGCGTTCCACTACTACCCCAGCGCGCCCTCCGGCGGCACCCAGCCGGAGCCGCAGAAGGCGCACCATGAGTGAGGTGCAAGGCTGCCGCCGGCCAGGAGGCCAGGCGGGCAGCCAAGAAGCCGCACCGCGGCTGAGTAGCACCGCCGCCGGCCAGGGGCCAGGCGAGCGAGTGCGTGCATGCTCCTCACCGGGCCCGCGTCACAGCCCGACAGCATGCTGAACGTGACCGGCGCGGGCCGGGCTGGGGAGCCGGAGCACCGCCGCCGGCCAAGGGCCGGGAGAGCGAGTGCGGGTGCATCGCCGCCGGCCGTGGGCCTGGCGGGCGAGTGCGGGAGAGGGCATCGCCGCCGGCTGCGAAGCCTGGCGGGCGGTGCTGCGCCGGCGCCCAGCGCCCGGGCGCGACGCGACTACCATCTGCAGCCCGCGCGGGCGCGAGAGGCGCTCACGCGGTGGTGCAGGCGCCGGCGGCCGGGGCCCGCCTGGCGCTCTACCTTCTGCAACCCGCGCGGGCGCGAGAGGCGCTCACGCGGTGGTGCGGGCGCCGGCGGCCGGGGGCCGCCAGGCGCACCAATACCACGCCGGCAGCGTCGTCATGATGGGGACGACGGTGGCGGCGAGCATGCGCGCGCCGGCGGCCGTGGCCGCCAGGCGCGCTCCCTTTCCCTTGCAGGCTGTAGCTGGTCGGCCGGTGGCACGTCATGAACCACGACGGCCGCCACCAGCAGCAGTTCCGAGGGGGGCGGCAGAGCCCGCATTGCGTGGCGGAAGAGGTGACAGCCGGTGACCGGCAGCACGCGCACGCAGCGCCAAAACGCACGGCATCTTCATCATCATCTGATGCCGTCTCGTTCTGCTCACTCCTCTGCTGTTCTCCCTCCCCTCGAGCCTCACTTAGGCTCGAGGTTTTCGGTGCGATAACTGCTAGCCGCGATAGCTTAGTTGTTTGTATAAACGTTAGGCTCTCGCGGTTCCCAGGATTGTGAGTGGAGCGTCTTTTATGTTCCGCTCAAGCTTTTCTGGGTCAAGCTGGCCCACCCTGAGGCCCCATGCGGGGGCCTCCCTGCCCTATGTGTTTGGGCCCTGCGCGCCAGCCCTTCATCAGTTGATGGGGCGGCGGCAGAGCCCGCATTGCGTGGCGGAAGAGGTGACAGCCGGTGACCGGCAGCACGCGCACGCAGCGCCAAAACGCACGGCATCTTCATCATCATCTGATGC
>Ga0209713_10001113_pt1 | contig 15825 bp, 2 predicted proteins | sample ArcOceMetagenome_3_FD_187444 | JGI IMG/M metagenome (GOLD analysis project Ga0209713, IMG submission 187444) | Marine eukaryotic phytoplankton communities from Arctic Ocean - Arctic Ocean- Svalbard ARC20M Metagenome (SPAdes) (version 2) | ecosystem: Environmental > Aquatic > Marine > Oceanic... | reverse complement strand
GACCGGGCGGCGGTGCTCGTGGTGGGCGAGGCGGCGTCGGGCAAGTCGACGTTCGCGCGGCTCTTTCTGATCATGTGCATCCAGCAGCAGCAGCAGGCGCAGCTGGTGCCGTTTCTGCTGACGACGATCGACCTCGTGCGCATCATCAAGCAGAACAACCTCGCGGGCGATTACCTCGACGGCTACCTGCGCTCGGTCTACGGCCCCAACTCGCGCCGCTACCTCTTCCTGAAGCAGGCGATGATGGAGCGGCGGCTCGTCCTCTTCCTCGACGGGATGGACGAGGTGCCGACCGGCCTCAAGTCGATGCTCGAGGCGTACATCATGTGCTACCTGCGCACGTGCGCGCGCGTCGTGATGACGAGCCGGCCGGGCGGCTTCTCGCACGCGTGGCTCGGGCAGTGCGTCACGATGAAGATCGTGCCGCTCGACGCGACGCAGCAGGAGAACGTCGCCAAGGCGCGCCTCAAGCAGGCGACGCACCTCGCGATGTTCAAGGAGCTGATGGCGCGCCCCGACGTGCAGCAGCTCGCGTCCAACCCGCTGATCCTCTCGATGGTCCTCTCGTACATCCGCTCGGCGACGACGGCGCAGGCGGTGGGGCCGCTCAACCGGTGGCGGCTCTACCACTCGGCCATGTCGACGATCATCACGCGGCTCGACGCGAAGACGCTCGAGGCGCGCAAGGGGCAGGCGGGCCGCTCGAGCGACGAGTACATGCTGATGCTGCAGGAGATCGCCTTCAAGGCGCACTGCAAGCAGCTCAAGGACATCAACGCCGAGGTGCTGCGCGCGGCGATCACCGAGCAGACGTCGGCGCTGTGGGACGACGTCAAGGAGAGCGTCGCGCGCGGCCAGTTCGCCGTGCTGACCTTCTTCGTCGAGAACGACGAGACCATCTACCGCTTCGGCCACCTGACCTTCCAGGAGCACCTCTGCTCGATGGTCATCAACCGGATGCTCGTCGACGAGATGGAGCGCGTCAAGGCGATCATGACGTCGTCGGGCGGCGTCAAGAAGATGCTGCAGGTGCTCATGCCCCTCCCCTCTCCCCTCTCCTTTTCAGGTGCTTCTGTCCCTCCCTGTAGGTGCTTATGAACCTCTGTTCTCTCGCTCGCGCTGCAGGGCTCGTGGTGGCTGACGGTGACGCAGTTCTGCATCGAGGGGCTGATGGCCGACGGGGGCGAGCGCGGCGAGGCGCTCGCCAACCGCTTCGCCGAGACGATGCTCGAGGAGGTCATCGACAAGGAGGGCGTGCTCAAGCTCACCAACAAGGAGCTGCACTCGTTCGACTCGATGTCGGCCTTCGCGAGCCTGCTCAAGCACGCGTACAAGATGACGAGCCTCGAGCTGGGCGACGGCAAGGCCGACGTCAACGCCGAGTGGCTCGCGCAGCTGTGCGCGGCGCTCGCCGGCCACCCGACGCTGCGCCGCCTCGCGCTGCGCCGCATGACCGTCAACCACTCGAACGCGGCGGCGGCCGACGCGGGGCTGCAGGCGCTCTCGGCGGTGCTGCGCGACTCGGCGGTGCTCGAGGTGCTGCAGCTGCAGGCGTGCGGCCTCGAGTCGCGCCACATCGTGCCGCTGTGCGCCGAGCTGAGCGGCGCGCCGATCCGGCTCAAGGAGCTCGACCTGTCGGCCAACAAGATCGCCGACGAGGGGCTGATGGCGCTCGCGCGCGTCTTCGCCATCGACGGCGTGACGCTCGAGATGCTCGACATCTCGGGCAACGCGCTCGAGGAGGGCGGCGTCGCGGCGCTCGCCAAGGCGCTCTCGGCGTCGAGCGGCCTCAAGACCGTCAAGCTCGCGTCGCACCCGCTGCCGATCCAGGGCCTCAAGACGGGCGCGCGCGTCGACATGGACGGGCAGAAGCTCACCGACTTCGACCTGCAGTTCATGGCGACGATCCTCACCAACATCCGCGGCGAGGGCGAGGTGCCGACGACGATCCCGGGGATGTCGCTCGCGTGCAACGCGCTGAGCGACAAGGGCGCGGCGATGCTCGCGTCGGCGCTCGGCTCGGGCGGGCTGCGGCTGCTCGAGCTCAACCTGCGCGGCAACAAGATCGGCCGCGAGGGCTGCCTCGCGCTCGTCGAGGCCTGCCTCCGCGCGAGCTGCCCGCTCGCGCTGCTCGACGTGAGCGACAACGGCATCTGCGGCCTCAACGCCGACGGCGACGGCGCCTACTCGGACGAGGCGGTCGTCGCCGTGTGCGGCTGGCTGCGCAAGCCCGGCAACCCGCTGCGCTCGCTCAAGCTCGGCCAGAACCAGCTGTGCGGCGTCAACTGGAAGGGGCGCGGCAAGTACACGTCGGCGGCCGTCGAGGCGCTGTGCGACGCGCTCGGCGGCGAGGAGTGCCGGCTGCGCGAGCTCAAGATCTTCGGCAACTGCTGGGGCAACGCCGACACGTACAAGCTGGCGGCGGCGCTGCGGCGGCGCCGCCAGCCGCTGCGCGTGCTCGACGTGCGCTGGAACGAGATGGGCGGCGACGCGACCGAGGCGCTGCTCGCGGCGGCGACGGCCACCTGCCAGGTCGAGCACATGCCGCAGCGGCTGCGCTGCGGCGCGACGCTCAACGCGCACACCAACTGGGTCGAGACGCTGCAGCACGACGACCTGTACATGTACTCGGGCTCGCAGGACATGTCGATCCGAAAGTGGCGCCGCTCCGACCTGCACTGCGAGGCCGTCCTCAAGGGGCACGAGAAGGGCGTGCTGTCGCTCAAGCTGCTCGGCGACATGCTCTACGCGGGCGACCGCAAGGGCGAGATCAAGCTGTGGCGCGTGGGCGGCGACGGCGCCGACGACCTCTACCAGTGCAAGGGGACGCTCACCGGCCACAAGGGCGCCATCTGGATGCTGCAGTACGACGAGGAGGTGCGGCGGCTCTACTCGTGCTGCGACGACAAGAAGGTCATCTCGTGGGACGTCGTCGCGCTCAAGCAGGCCAAGGTCTTCGACGGGCACAAGGACAAGGTCTACCGCGAGGCGCTCTACCTCGAGGGGCGCGCGACGCCCGAGGGGGGCCGCTTCTTCTCGGGCGACTCGACGGGGACCATCTACGAGTGGGACATCGCCAAGCGCGAGCTCTCGCACTCGTGGCGCGGCCACGAGGGCTCGGTGTGGGGGATGCTGATGGCGTCGTTCGCGCTGATCACGGGCGGCCTCGACGGGATGGTCAAGCTGTGGGACCCGCGCAACCGCTCGCTGACGCGGCAGCTCTACCGGCACAACCAGTCGGTCTGCTCGTTCTCGGTGCAGGCCAACGTCTTCTACTCGTGCGCCGTCGACAACATCATCAAGGTCTGGGACTGGAAGGACGGCACGTGCCTCGGCACGATGCACGGCCACCGCGAGACGGTCGCCAACCTCTGCCTGACGGCCGACGGCACTCTCTTCTCGTCGGGCATCGACAAGATGGTCAAGGTGTGGAAGCCGCCCGGCTCGTGGGGCGAGGAGTGGCACGGGCTGCAGGAGCTCGACCTGACGACGGCGGGGATGGTCGCCGAGGACGTCGACCGCCTCGAGAAGCAGCTGCGCGGCGAGCAGGCCAAGTGGGCGCTGCTCTCGGTCTCCAACAACTGCCTGTACGACGAGGGCATCGCCAAGCTGGTGCGCGTGCTGCAGAAGACGACGGCGCCGCTCGAGACGCTCGACCTCTCGAAGACGTGCATGTCGTCGTACGGCGCGCGCCTCGTCGCCGAGCTGCTCGTCAACGACGGCGGCGTCGAGGGGCGCGAGGCGCTGCCGCTCAAGAAGCTCGTGCTGCACGGCAACTCGATCGGCCCCGACGGCTACGCCGCCGTCGGCTGCGCGGTGCGCGACGCGCGGTGCGGGCTGCGCGAGTTCGTGGTGTCGACGCAGATCAAGGAGAAGAAGATGGGGCAGAACCGCATCTCGAAGACCGAGGAGCACAACTGCGTGCAGGTCGCCGAGATCAAGTCGATGGCGCAGCTGCGGTGCGACTTCTTCGCCGACCCCGAGCTGATCATCGTCTCCGAGGTGCTGCTGCTCAACACGGCGCTGCGCGGCGTCGAGCTGCGCAGGAACAAGGTGGGCGACGACGGCATCGAGGCGCTCGCGCGCGCCGTCGGCCGCGGCAACCTGCCGATCAAGGTGGTCCACCTCGAGGGCAACCAGCTCTCGGCCGAGGGCGCGACGCTGCTGGCGCGCGGGCTGCTGCAGGGCGGCTGCCCGCTCGAGGAGCTCGCGATCTCGGACAACGCCGTCGCGGTGAGCGCCGAGGCGGTGCGGCGGCGCAAGGCCGAGGACGAGCGCGAGGCGGAGCTCAAGAAGGCGGCGGCCGTCTCGCGGCCGACGCCCGCGTCCGAGTGGGCCAAGGCGCAGCTGCAGGTGCGCGCCGTCGTGGCGGAGCGGACGCGGCAGGGCGTGCCGTGCACGTCGCTCACCGCGCAGGACTTTGCGGCGCTGCTCGCGCTGCCCAAGGAGCTGCGCGAGGACCGCTGGGAGGAGCTCGGCGGCCTCTACGGCCCGCCGCCGCCCGCCGAGGCCGCCGCCGCCGCCGCCGCCGCCGCCGCCGCCGCCGCCGCCGCCGCCGCGGCTGCCGCCGCTGCCGCCGCCGCCGCCGCCTCCTCCCCCTCCACCCCACTCACCGCCATGCCACCGGTCCACTCGCCGATGCGCTTCCCGTCCGACTCGTCGCTGTCGCCGTCGCGCGGCGGCTCGTCGACGGCGGTGCGCGCGGGCGGCAGCACCCCGGTGCGCGGCAGCGTCGTGGCGGCCGTGGCGGCGCCGGTGGCGGCGCCCGCGCCCGCGCCGGCCGAGCCGCAGCTGCCGACGCCCAAGCAGCTCGGCCGGCTGGCGCCCGACCAGCTGCAGGCGCTGTGGGGCATGGCGACGGCCGAGCTGCCGGCGGAGGAGCGCGACGTCTTCCGCGCGGGCGCCGTGGAGGCCGTGTGCGAGCTGCTGCGCGCGCCGGGCAACGTGCTGGCCACGCTCGAGCTGTCGACGGTCGGGCTGTGCGGCGTCGACGCCGCCGACATGCCGCTGCCCGGCTGCGCGTACACGTCGGACGCCGTCGAGCTGCTCTGCGCCGCCATCGTCTCGGAGCACTGCGTCGTGCACACGCTCAAGCTCAACAACTCGCGCATGCGCCCCGCCGACGCCGCCAAGCTCGCCGCCGCCGTCAAGGCGCGCGCGTCGCGCCGCAGCGGCGCCGGCTGGCAGACCGTCGTCGTCGAGGCGTCGCAGCTGCCGGTGCCGCAGCTGCTCGGGCTGCGCGAGCTGCCCGGCGGCCAGCACAAGCGGCTCTGCACCAACTGCTCGAAGCTCGAGGCGGCCGAGGTCAAGTTTGTCGCCGAGCTGCTCGCGACCAACCCGCTCCTCGAGGCGCTCGAGCTCAACGGCTCGCTCATCGGCGACGGCACGCGCTGGCTCGCGGCGGCCATCGGCAGGGGCGCGATGCCGCTCGTGACTCTGCAGCTGGCCGAGAACGCCATCTCGGTCGCACAGGCGCTCGAGCTCAACGGCTCGCTCATCGGCGACGGCACGCGCTGGCTCGCGGCGGCCATCGGCAGGGGCGCGATGCCGCTCGTGACTCTGCAGCTGGCCGAGAACGCCATCTCGGTCGCGCAGGCGGTCGAGCTGGTGGGCGCGCTGCGCGCCGGCGCGCCGCAGCTGCACGACCTCGACCTGAGCGGCAACCCGGTGTGCGGCGTCGAGGAGGGCGGCCGCGACGAGTTCTCGACCGAGCTGGTTGAGGCGCTCTGCGCGTGGCTGCAGGAGGAGGGGGCGGCGCTCCAGTCGCTCGCGCTCGTCGACGTCGCGCTGTGCGGCCTCGCGCGCGACGGCAACGGCTCGTACCAGTCGCAGGCGATCTCGCTGCTCGTCGAGCTCCTCTCGTCGGGCCGCGCGCCGCTGCGCTCGCTCAACATCACGGGGTGCCGCGTGCAGGAGGACGAGGCGCTCGACCTCGGCAAGTCGCTCTCGCGCAACACGACGCTCGAGAAGCTCCTCGCCGACCGCACCGCGCTCGCCGTGCAGCAGCTGCTGAGCGGCGAGCGGCTCAACCTCAACGGGCTCGACTTCTCGGAGGTCGACGCGACGCTGATGGCGCAGCTGCTCGTGCACAACACGCAGCTGACGTGCGCCGACCTCGGCGGCTCGAAGCAGCTCTCGCGCGAGATCAAGATCCTCTCGGACGCCTTCGCGCGCTGCCGCTTCAAGCTGCGCGAGCTCAACCTCGCCGGCCGGATGCTCGGCCTCGAGGGCGCCGCGTCGCTGCTCGACGCGCTCAAGGAGTGCCCGCTGCAGGTGCTCGACCTCACCAACAACGAGATCTGCGGCGTGCGCTCGTCGGGCGTCGACCCGTTCAACCCGTACGCGCTCAAGATGATCTGCGGCCTCGTCCGGCGCGAGGGCGGCGGGCTGCGCCGGCTGCGCCTCAAGGGCAACCACCTGATCGGCAACGACACCTACACCAACGAGGCGGTGCTGCTCTTCGCCGACGCGCTGCGCTCGCCGCACTGCCGCCTCGAGGAGCTCCACCTCGGGCTGACCAACAAGGGCGCCGGGCTGCGCGAGGAGGACGGGCTGGCGCTCGGCGTGGCGGTGCAGTCGTGCGCGAGCCTCGTGCGGCTCTCGGTGACGCGCGCCGAGCTGCCGATGGCCGAGCTGCTCAACGGCTCGACGTCGCTCGACCTCGAGGGCAAGGGCCTCGGCCGGACCGAGATGGCGATCGCCGCGCAGATCCTGCGGCGCAACCACACGCTGCGCACCCTCAAGATCACCGACAACTCGATGGGCACGCACGGCCTGAGGGCGCTCACCGACGCCATCGTGCAGGCGCGCCCGCCGCTGCAGGAGGTGCTGATGGGCAACCTCGGCATCTCGTCGGGCGACGAGATCTCCGCCTTCCTACGCGCGCTGCGCGCCGGCGCCGCGCCGCTGCGCGTGCTCGACATCCACTCCAACCCGCTCTCGTCGGCGCCGCCGCACCCGACGCCGCACGACGGCTCGCAAGCGGCGGCGGCGGCGGCGGCGGCGGCGGCCAACTCCGTCGAGGCGGCGGCGGCGTGCATGGCGGCGCTCGCCGAGCTGTGCGCGTGGCTCTCGGCCGAGGGCAACCAGCTCGAGCGGCTCAACCTGCGCGACGTGATGCGCGACGAGGCGACGTCGGCGGCGCAGAGCGAGGCGGCCGTCGGGATGCTGTGCGCGGCGCTCGAGGCGCCGCACTGCGTGCTGCAGGAGCTCAACGTGCAGGGCTTCGGCTTCACGACGACGTCGGTGCTGCGGCTCGTCGAGCCGCTGCTGCGGAGCGGCTCGCGGCTGCAGAAGCTGACGCTCGCGCGCTGGCCGATCCCGCTCGCGACGCTCGTCGACGAGCACGGCGCGCTCGACTTCGGCGGCGCCGCCGGCTGCGAGGAGGACGTCGTGCTCGTCTCGCGGCTGCTCGAGCACGCGAGCGAGCGCGGCCGCTCCCACGGCGACGCCGTGCGCGCGCTCGACCTCTCGGCCGTCGGCGCCAACCTCGGGCCGCTCGGCGTCTCGGCGCTCGCGTCGGTGTGCGCGCGCCGCCACGTGCGCCATCTCGCGCGCGTCTCGCTCAAGGACTGCGCGCTCAGGCGGCCGCAGCTCGAGCAGCTCCTCGGCGCGCTCGTCGAGGGCCGCTGCCCGCTGCAGGCGCTCGAGCTGAGCGGCACCGTGCTGTGCGTCTCCGCCTCGCCGCCCGGCCGCTACACGACCGACGTGCTCCGCCTCGTGTGCCGGCTGCTCACGGCGCCCGCCAACACGCTGCGCTCGCTCGGGCTGCGCGGCACCTACCTGTGCGGCCTGCCGCCCGGCGCCGAGCACACCGACGGCTACTCGCTCGCGGGCGTCGGGATGCTTTGCGAGGCGCTCCGCCACGAGGCGTGCGTGCTCGTCGAGCTCGACGTCTCCGACAACGGCATGAAGGCGACGCGCGAGGAGCAGCCGCCGTCGCGGATGCCCGCGTCGCTGTACGCCATCGGCAAGGCCGACGGCGCCAAGCTCGCGCTCCTCCACCCGACGCCGCGCGCGCAGGTGCTGCGGCTGCTCGAGTACCCGCAGACCTTCGCCGTCGCCGAGCAGCGAGGCTTCGAGCTGCCGCCGCTTGAGGTCGTCGCCAACCTCGACGCGCCGCGGCTGCGCGAGCTGTGGGGCGCCGCGCTCCACGCCGAGCGCGACACGCCGCCACCCGTCACCGCCGTCGCCACCGTCGCCACCGCCACCGCCGTCGCCGTCGCCGCCGCCGCCGCCCCCGCTGATGGCGCCGCCGACCCACCCGCATCCGTCGCCGACGCCGACGGCGGCAGCGAGACGCCGCAGCGCCCGAGCGCCCTGCCGACGCCCGGCGACGCGCCCACGTCGCCCGTCCCGCGCGCCGCCGCCGCCGCCGCCGCCGCCAGCTCGCCCGCCACGCCGTTTTCGCCCGCCACGCCGTTTGCGACGGCGCTGCCACCGGCGACGCCCTCGTCGGCCGCGTCGTCGTCGGCCTTCTCGTCGGTCCTCGGCCAGCCGTCGGCGGAGCCGATCCGGCCGAGCCGCCACGGCATCGCCGCGAGCAGCTCGAACGACACGGAGGCGTCGCTGCCGCAGCAGCCGCCGCCGCCGCAGCCGTCGCCGCAGCAGCCTCAGCTGCAGCCGTCGCCGCAGCCACAGCAGCCACAGCCACAGCCGCAGTCGCAGCCGCAGCCGCAGCCGCAGCCGCAGCCGCCGCTGCAGCACCGGGGACTGCTCGTCAGCCCGGGCGAGCTGTCGCGGACCGACGCCTCCGCCAACGCGCCGCGCACGCTCGCCGCGCAGCCGCGCCGGCTGGGCGCCGCGCACGCGTCGCTGATGGGCAAGCACCTGTCGGTCGAGGTGTACGAGGCGCTGTGCGGCGTGCGCACCCACCTCGGCTACGATCTGCCGCGGCTCATCTGGCCGGGCCTCGCGCAGGTCGCGGGCGCCGTGGCGGGCCAGATGGGCCCCATGGCGGGCCAGATGGGCGCCATGGCGGGCCAGATGGGCGCCATGGCGGGCCAGATGGGCGCCGCCGCCGCGCACGCGCACGCGCACGCCCTCGCGGCCGCGCACGCGGAGATGGGCGTCGGCAGCGAGGCCAGCCCGGTCGTCGGCTGCCTCGCGGGCGACGCCGAGTGCTACGACCGCTTCGCGCCTCTGCTCGACCGCATCGTCGAGGAGGCGCACGGCTGGAGCCGCGCCAAGCTCAACAAGCCCGCCGTGCACAAGTCCGACCTCGAGGGGGTCAAGCTCGACGCGGCGCCGCCGCACCCCGCCGCCGGCGGCGCCAGCAGCAGCGGCGGCGGCGGCGGCGGCGGCGCGCGGCGCACGCGGCTCTCGGTGCGTCGCAACCTCTCCGAGGCGCCGTTTGTGCCGGCGATGGACGCCGCGGCGCGCGCGCCGGTGGAGCGCGCGCTGCGCGCCGCGCTCGACAAGCTGCCCGCCGAGCTGCGCGGCAGCTACACGCCCTTGGCGGAGCTCTCCCCCGAGCGCGAGGCGCAGCTGAGGGCGAGCGGGCTGCTGGCGGGGCGGCCGGTGCTGCACATCGACGCCGCCGCCGCCGCCGACGCGTCGAGCCGCGCCGCCGTCGAGGCCGTCGACGAGGCCAGCTCCTCCTCCTCGCTCGACGACGGCGCGGGGCCGTCGCAGGCGGCGCCGCCGCCCGCGGCCATCGTGGCGGCGGCGGTGGCGGCGGCGGCGGGCGCCGAGGGCGCGCGCGCGCACCGCGGCGTCTTCGTGAGCGGCCGCGGCGACCTGGCGGCGCTGCTCAACTTCGAGGACCACCTCGAGCTGGTGGCGGTGGCGGGCGGCGTGGCCGTGCGGCCGTGCTTCGACCTGCTCTTCACGGCGCTCGGACTGCTCGAGACGGCGCTGCTCGAGGCGGGCCGCTCCGTCGCGCTCCACCGCCGCCTCGGCTGCGTCACGGCGTGCCCCTCCAACGTCGGCACCGCGCTGCGCGTCGAGCTGCGGCTGCGGCTGCCGCGGCTCGGCCGCGAGTGCGACGGCCGCGCGATGGGCGAGGTCTGCCGCGAGCTCGGGCTCGAGGCGAGGCCCGCCCTCGACGGCGCCGGCGCGCCGCCGCCCGCGCCGCCGCCGCCCGCGCCCGCGCCCGCGCCCGCGCCCGCGCCCGGCCGCGGCGGCGCGCCCGCAGCGGCCTACGCCGACGACGACGACGGCGACGAGTCGCGGCCGTCGTCGTCGTCGGCGGGCGACACCGACGCGTTCGAGCTCGTCTCCACCTCGCCAGCTGCCGAGGGTGGCGAGCTGCCGGTGACGCATCGGCGGTGGCGACGCCGCCGGCGCACGTCGAAGGAGGCGGCCGAGACGGCCCCGTCAGCCGCCCCCGCCGCCCCGCCTGCCGCGGCGCCGGCGGCTTCACCGGCAGCAGCACCGGCAGCGGCACCGGCAGCAGCACCGGCGGCGGCACCGGCGGCGGCACCGGCGGCGGCGCCGGCGGCGGCACTGGCACGAGCCCTGGAGTTTGAGGGCGCGCCGGGCGAGTGGTGGGACGTGCGCAACCGCGACTGCATCGGCCGCTCGGAGGTGCAGCTGGCGCAGGGCGGCGTCGACGGCGCGGCGTCGCTGCTGCAGATCGAGGCGCGCCTCGCGGGCGGCGCGCGCCTCGTCGACGCGATGACGCCGCCGCCGCCGCCCGAGGCGGCGCCAAAGCAGCTCGCCGACGCCGTCACGGTGGTGCGCACCGACCGTGTCGGAGTCGGCCAGCAGCAGCAGCAGCAGCAGCTGCAGCTGCTCAACCTGTCGGGGACGCCGCTGCCGGTGGCCGAGTGGGCGGGCGGCAGCGCGGCGCTCTCGCTCGCGCAGAAGCGCGTCCACGACTGCGACGCCGTGCTCCTCGCCGAGCTCCTCCAGCGGTGCGGAGCCAGCGGTGCGGCGGACAGCTCCGATGGCGGCGGCGGCGGCGGCGGCGGCGCGGGCAGCTCCAATGGCGGCGGCGGCGCGGGCAGCAGCTCCGACGCGCTCGACGAGAAGGAGGAGATCGTCCACGACGGCGGCGCCGGTGTTGGCGGCGCCGACGGCCCCGATGGCGCCGAGGAGGAGGCGGCGCCGCCGGCGCCATCGGAGCCGCCGTTGCCAGCACCGGCACCGTCGCCGCTGCAGCTGCGCTCGCTCGACCTGAGCCAGTGCCGCATGTCGGAAGCGGCGACGATGCGGCTGGTGCGCGCGCTGGCCGCGTCGGGTGCGGCCGCGCAGCTCTGCGAGGTGCGGCTCGCCGAGAACCGGCTGCGCGTCGGCGGCGCGCTCGCGCTGCTCGGCGCGCTGCGGGAGGCGCGCGCGCCGCTGCGCGTGCTCGACCTCTCGGGCAACGAGCTGTGCGGCGGCACCGTCGCCGAGGACCCGTCGTTCGGCGCGATCCGCGGCGCGGCGGCGCGGCTCTCCGAGCACGGCCAGGTGTGCCGGCTCGACTCGGACGGGCTATGCTCGGCGGGGCCGAAGATGGCGCCGCATTCGGGCGTCTACCGCGTCGAGTTCGAGATCATCCTCGCGTCCGACGGCGACGGCGCGTACATCGGCCTCATCACGCCCGACGCCAACCGCTCGAGCTACCCGGGCTCCGACGACAAGGGCATCGGCTGGCGCGCCAAGGGCGGCGTGCGCCACCTGCACAACACCGTCGACGTCGGCGGCCAGATCGCCGGCTGGGCGCAGGGCGACCGCGTCGGGCTGATGCTCGACACGCACGCGTCCGAGCTCGCCTTCATCAAGAACGGCAAGCTGCTCGAGCAGCGCTACCCCGTCGCCCTGGGCGGCGGCATGTACTTTGCGGTGGGCCGCTACTACGGCTCGTACGCCGTGCGCTGCCTGTACATCCAGCAGCAGGGCGGCGACGAGGACCTCGACTTCTCGGCGCTCGGCCGCGTCTGCGAGTGGATGTGCACCGAGTCGAACGAGCTGCGCCACCTCGCGCTCGGCGCCAACCAGCTCACGGGCGTCTCCAAGTTCCACGGCGGCCGCCGCAACGAGGCGGGGCTCCGGCTGCTGCTCGGCGCGCTCGAGCACGGCGCGTGCCGCCTCACGCACCTCGACGTCTCCGCCAACGGCCTCTCGGAGGCCGACGCCGCCGCGCTGCTCGCCGCGGCGCTCCGCCCGTCGTCGGCGGTGCGCACGCTGCGCATCTACCAGTGGCTCGTGCCGGTGCAGCAGGACGCTCTCGCCGACGAGGCGAGCCTCGACCTGAGCGGCCAGCAGATGGAGGACAACGACGCGGTGCTGCTCGCGCGGCTGCTCCACTCGCCTTCGCGCGCCCACCTCACGGCGCTCGACCTCTCGTCCAACCGGCTCGAGCTGCCCGGCGTCGCCGCCGTCGCCGACGCGATCACGGCGTCGCGCGTGCCGCTGCGCCGCCTCTCGGTCGCGCGCAACCGCCTCAACGCGCGCGCCGTCGCCGCGCTGCTGCGGCCGCTCTGCCGCGCCGGCCTCGCGTCGCCGCTCTCCTCCGCAGCGACGGGCGCGCCGCACACGCTCACGGCGCTTGACCTCTCGCACAACTCGCTCGTCTCCTCCGACGCCGCCGGCACCTTCGACGCCGAGGCGCTCACGGCGCTCGGCGCGCTGATGGCGGCGCCGGGCTGCGCGCTGCGCCGCCTCGACCTCTCGTGCGTCGCCCTCTGCGCCGCCGACGGCGAGGCGGCCGCCTCCTCGTCCTCCGCCGCCGCCGCCGCCGCCGCCGCCGCCTCCTCCTCCCACCACGGCAACGAGGGCGTCTCGCTGCTCGCCTCGGCGCTGCGCGGCTGCGCGTGCCCTCTGCACGAGCTGCTGCTCGGCGGCAACCAACTGCGCGACGCCGACGCCGCCGTCCTCGCCGAGGCCCTCCGCCAGCGCGGCGCCGCCACCGCCATGCCGCTGTACCGCCGGCGCCCTCTCGCCATCCGTGAGGCCGACCGCGTGCGCGAAGCCGAGCGACGGCGACGTCAGCGTGAAGAGCGAGGTCGGGATGGGCTGGCCGCCATGGAGGGCAGGATCCTCGATCCGGGCGACCCCGGCTTTCCCGACACGGCCAACTCGCGGCGGCTGCGCACGCTGCCCGCCGGGCCGAAGGTCGACGAGGCGATTCGCGACGACGCCGCCGCGCTTGACTTGGCCACGAGCGCGGCCGACGCTGCGGCACCAGCCGACGCCACCGACACCGCCGACGCCGCGGCACCGGCCGCCGCACCGGCCGACGCCACCGCGGCACCGGCCGCCGTGCCGGCAGCGGCACCGGCCGCCGCCGCCGCACCGGCCGCCACACCGGCCGCCGTGCCGGCTGCGGCACCGGCCGCCGTGCCGGCCGCCGCCGCCGTGCCGGCCGCCGCCGCCGCACCGGCCGCCGCCGCCGCGCCGGCCGACGCGCCGGCCGACGCGCCGGCGGCGGGAAGCGGGGGGCGGCTGCAGCTCGACGTCTCGACCAACTCGCTGTCGTCGGAGGGGCTCGGCTCGCTGCGCGGCGTGTGCGAGGTGGTCGCCGCCTTCCAGCGGCCGCTGTGCGAGCGCACCTTCGTCGGCTTCGACAAGTGCGTCTACGGCGCCGCCGCCGACGCGTCGGCGCTCTACCTCGCGCACGGCGGCGGGCCGATCGTCAAGATCGGCACGTCGGACTGGAAGGAGCTCGGCCGGTTCGAGGCGCACAACGACGACACCAACTGCGTCGCGCTGCACCGCTCGGCGCACCCGGGCGGCGACCTGCTCCTCTCGGGCTCCGACGACTACACGATCAAGCTGTGGCGCACGGCGCTCTCGCCGGCGGGCGAGGGCGGCTGCGTCGCGTCGCTCGCGGGGCACGAGGCGCGCGTCTGGTGCGTCGTCGCCACCGACGAGCACATCTACTCGTGCGGCGCCGACAAGACGATCATCGCGTGGTCGATGGCCGAGGCGCGGCGCGGCGCCTCGACGCAGGTGGCGCAGCTCACGCACCACACCGACGTCGTCTACGCGCTGCTGCTCGCGGGCGATGGCGCCCTCTACTCGTCGAGCGCCGACAAGACCATCCGCCGCTACGACACGAGCCGCCACGTGCAGACGCTCTGCTGGGAGGCGCACCAACACTCGGTGACGTGCCTCGCCGCCGCCTTTGACGAGGGCGGCGCTTTGCTCTGCTCGGGCGCCGAGGACGGCGCCATCTGCCTCTGGCGCGTCGGCGCCGAGCGCGCCGAGAACGTCGGCTCGCTCAGCGTGCGCGCCGACGGCGGCGCCGCCGCCGCCGCCGGCGCGGGCGGCAGCGGGGGCGGCAGCTCGTCCAACCTCGCCATCTACACGCTGGCGGTCGAGCCGGTCGAGGGCACCATCCTCTTCTCGGGCGGCGCCGACTACCGCGTGCACATGTGGGACCTGCGCACGCGTACGCTGCTCCACACGCTCACCGGCCACACGAGCACCGTGCGCGCCCTCTGCTTCACGCCCAAGGGCGACAAGCTCTGCAGCTCGGGCGGCGACTTCACCGTCTGCGTCTGGGCCGTCGGCTGATCTCCTCTCCGAGGTGCGAGCTTAGCATTTTTGCCGTTTCGGCACTGGGCAGTGCACGTAAACCTCCGTAAGCATTTTGAGAGTCCTATGAGTCCTACACATGCAAGTAATAAAACAACCACGTAAAATCTGTACTCGCGTACCTCTCACAGTAGACGTCGCGCCGCGGGGCTGCCTGCTCTCTCGACACACAGCGCGTTCAGCACCATCTGGACGTGCGTGTCGGAGAGCAGCCCGTATGGGTGGTGGTGGAAGCAAGGCGAGCTCGTGAGCTTTGGCACGCTCTCCATCGACGCGGCGCGGCCGAGGAAGAGCGGGAGCAGCACTGCCCGCTTGGGTGCTCGGCGCTGGGCCGCGCGCACCCACGCCTCCACCCGGGCGTTGCCCTCGCTGACCAGCTGCTCCATCTGCTCGGGCGGCCAGTCGCCACCCGACACGTGCGGCCACGCCAGCTGCTGCTGGCGCAGGCACGCGCCGTTGCCGAGCACGAGCAGCCGCGGCGGCAGCTCACGCCCGAGCGCGGCGGTGGCGTTGCCGTAGCAGTAGGCGAGCTGCGCGTGGTAGTAAGCGGACTGTGCCGCCTCGTCCCGCTGGTACTCGAAGCGGCGCGCGCGCCGGCCACCGGCAGCCATCGGGGCGGCGGAGGCGGAGGCGGAGGCGGAGGCGGAGGCTGCACGGCGCGGTCTGCGGACCACGTGTAGCCCGCCATACGCCTCCCAAACGCCCGTGCCGAAGATGACGAGCTGTGGCGGGCCGTGGCGGCCCGCGGCTCTCCCTGGGAACCCAAACCGCGCCTCGAGCCCGACGAAAGGCTCGGGCGAAATCGGGCTGCCGCCCAGAGGCGCCGAGGTGTTGGCGTGCCACGACTCGTAGGAGACGGTCCAGCCGTCGCCGTCGGCGCGCTGCCTGGACAGGCGCGAGTCGTCTTCGGTGGCAAAGATGCCGCGCCATCGCTGGATGCAAGGCCCGAACTCGGCGCGGCCCGCCCTCGCGAACGAGCACCTGTCTGCGTCGGGCAGCGTGTGGCGCGGGTAGCCTGGCGCACGCTCCGTTCCGTTGAACAGAGTGAGCCATGCCGCGTACATGTACCGGACCGAGCTGTCGCCGATCAGGTGCACCCACACATGCGGCGTAGCAACGCACGACGCCAGCTGCTTGGCCGAGCCAATGCGCTGCAGCGGCGTGCCGTCGGTCGGGAGCCAGGAGGTGGGCCCACCACCGCGCCCGCTCCATTGGCCCTTGCTCAGAGCGTCCAGCCGAGACTGGGTGGCGTGGACATTCGATGCGCTGCGATGCATCTCGGGCTGGCGCCGCAGCCAACAGTAGTTAGCGCTTAGCCGACCTCACGCGCCATGACAGCTAATCCGCTTTACTTTTTTA
>Ga0209713_10001112_pt1 | contig 15841 bp, 7 predicted proteins | sample ArcOceMetagenome_3_FD_187444 | JGI IMG/M metagenome (GOLD analysis project Ga0209713, IMG submission 187444) | Marine eukaryotic phytoplankton communities from Arctic Ocean - Arctic Ocean- Svalbard ARC20M Metagenome (SPAdes) (version 2) | ecosystem: Environmental > Aquatic > Marine > Oceanic... | reverse complement strand
GCGCGTGCGGCGCCGTGTTGCCGCGGAAGACAAAGAGGCCAATCGGCGGCGGCGCCGCCAGCGCACTGCCGTCCGCTCCCGCCTTCGTTGGCAGCGTGAGCGTGAGGATGAGCCGCGTCGGCTTGGTCACGGTCAAAATCCACTGCGGGTTGTGCCGCCACGAGACGTAGTTGGGGCAGCCGCCGGCGGTGGCGTCGACCCAGCGCGAGCGCGCCGTGAAGCGCGCCCACATGTCGTCGGCGGGGCGGCAGAAGTAGTACGTGTTGAAGTGGGCGGCGACGTCGTCGAAGCCCATCCAGAAGGTGCCGTCCTTGCTGTCCTTGGAGAACTGCATCAGCTGCCGCAGCTGGTTGGTCCACGCGCCGTCGTCGTCCGACCACTTGCCGTTCCACTCGGGCATCCCGGCCAGCGCGCGGATCCGCATCATCCGCCCCTGCTGCATCTCGCCGCCGGTGGCGACGCAGTAGGCGACGTTGGGCAGCAAGCCCGTCGCGGCGAGCCCGGGCGGCGGCTGCTGCGTGCGGTGCTCCACCCCCACCACGTGCCCCGCGACGATGGCGCCGTAGACCTCGGCCCACAGCCCCGCCGCCGCCTTGCCGTCGCCGTCGGTCGCGAGGAGCGGCGCGCCCGCCTCGCTGGCCGTGTCGATCTCCTTTGTGATGCGCCCCGTCAGCAGCACCAGGCCGTCCTCGACGCCGACGGAGCCGTGGCACGTCGCCTCGTACGAGCCGAGCAGCTTGGCGAGCGCCTTCTCGACGATCGCCGCCCACAGCACGCCCTCCGTCGGGCAGCGCGCGAAGCACGGCTTGCCGTCGGCGCCGCACGGCAGCCGGTCGTCCACCAGCACCACCTGCCAGTCGTCGTTGGACGCGGGGTCGTCGTGGAAGAAGCGCACGACGTAGAAGCCCTGCGCGGCGTGCTCCGTCTCGACGAAGCAGCGCGCGATCACGTCGTGGTCGCCCGCCACGATGTTCGCCGCCGCCAGGAACGGCGCGTTCGGCAGCACCGACGACGGCACGACGCCCTCGATCTCCCACTCATTCTTGAAGAGCCGCGGCGCCTCCGCCGAGAACTCCTCGGGCCGTCGCCACGAGCCGACCGGGTCGGCGCCGATGCCCAGCTCGGGCGCGGGCGCCGTGCCGTTGCGCCACAGCGACGACGGTCCCGGCGCGAACGCGGGGTCCTCGTACTTGCCGCCCGCGCTCGCCGCCGCCGCCGCCGCCGCCGCCGCGACCATCGCCTTTGCGTCGCTCTCCTGCTTGGCCGAGAGGCCCTGGCCCTCGCGCGTGACGGTGACGCTGTTGTCGACGCCCGGCGCGCTCAGCTGCGACGCGGTCACCTCGCTCGTCGTGCAGCCGCCGCAGCTCGGCCCGCTCTGGCAGTACGGCCCGCAGCCAGACGTGTCCGTCCAACCGGCCGTCTGGAGCTTGAAGCCGCCCTTCGCGCCGCCGCCAGCGGCGGGCGTCACCCGCGTGGTCTTCGGCTGCCGCTGGTCGTTCAGCGGCTCGAGCGTGAACGACTCGCTGCTGCTCACCGTCAGCTCGAAGGCCGCCACCGCGCCCGGGTCGAACGTGCACGGGATGATCACGTAGGCCAGCCCGTCGGACAGCGGCGGGACCGAGCAGCTGCCCGACATGCTCTCGACCGCCTTCCACTTGGGCGTCTTGAAGGCGAGCTCCTTGGCGACCAGCTTGCCCGGACCCGCCTTGCGCCCGCCGATGTCCGTCGGCGTCGTCCGCAGCACGATGAAGCCGATCTGCAGCTTGAGCGCGCAGGTCACAGTGATCTCGCACGTCTGCTCGGGCCCGCCCTTCGGCACGAGCCGGAACTGCGGGTTCTGCGCCCACGAGTTGTGCTTCGGGCAGCCGCCGGCGAGGTTCGGAAGGCTCCACTCGCCGGCCAGAGTGCGAGGCAGCACTGGCCGTGCGAGGGCGCCGCCGTGCGAGGGCGCCGCCGGCATCGCGTCGGTATAGTTGGCTGCGCAGTAAAGCGTTCAACGCTTCGGCCGGGAGTTCTCGCGAGCTGGGCCTGGGGGTATGACCACCCAGCGAAATAGCCTTGAGTTACGAGTCACTGAGCTTACCTATGTCCTATCCCTCCAGCAGCAAGGCCGCCGCCTGATCCACGTCGCCTTTCGCGCGGGCGAGCGCCTGGATGGCGAGCTGCTCGTCGAATCCCAGCTCCGTGAGGCGTTCGACGCCGGTCCGCTCAGGCGGCGGTGGAGGCGGCGGCTGCCATTCGGCACTGGACGGCCCTGGCGTTTCTGGCAGTGTGTCATGCGACGACGTTTCGGCTGTCGATGTGGTCGCCAGCTGATCCGGAGGCGTTGGCGCCACCATGTGGGCCAAACCAACCAAGGCAAGGTCGGGCAGCTTCCCCCATTTCGTCTTGGTGAGAGGGTCAGCGCCATTGGCGAGAAGCAGCCGTGCACACTCAGCGTACCGACGGCGCACGTACGTTCGCTGATTCTCCTCGCGATCGTAGTCCTTCATCGTAACCTCCCAACGGCGCTCGCACGAATAGCAATGACCAGAGGTCTTCCACCTGCTGGCTTCAGATAGACTGCCGGCCAGAGGATTATAAGGTTCGCAAATGCACTGCCTCACGGGCGGGTCGAGCAGTACCGGCGCGCTCGCACATGCGTCGTGCAGTGGTGTGAACCCGTCCTCGTCCGCGCTGTGAGAGGCACCGCGCCTGAGGAGGTCCCGCACCAGCTCTGGCCGGCCGTGCGCGCACGCGTGGCTCAGTACTGATCGTCCCTTGCCATCGAGCGCCTGCAGGCTCGCGCCAGCACGCTGCAGGTGCTTGACGGCGCCGAGGGCGAGCCTGGTGTCCTCCAGACGCATGAGCAGATGCAGAGCGGACTCGCCGAGCTTGCCGCGCCGGTCCGCCGCGAGCCGTGCGCCAAGCTCCGTGGAGCGCGCCATGGCAAAGCCGGCGTGGTTCAGCTGCCGGAGCGTGGCGCGGCGAGCCACGCCGCGTGGTCCGATGAAGAATTTCAGCACGAGCATCAGGAGTTCCGACGGCAGCACATCGAGCGCGCCAAAGCCGCCAGCTGCAGAAGGTCCAGCCTGCGTCTCACTGGCCAGCGTCATCTCATCCGCGAGACTCATATTCAGGAGCATCTGGAGCACACGCTGCCGCTGCTGCCTAATGACATGGGTCTCGGCCGACGTCGAGGACACGTACGCGATGGCGCTCATGAGGGGCGTGAAACCCCGCTCGTCCGTTGAGTCGATCATCTCGGACGCAAGCTGGAGAAAGGTACGACACGTTTGCTCTCGCCCGTGGACGACGCACCCATGCCACGGATTGACCTGACAACCGTCCGGGAAGAGACTGAACAGGTGCTGCGGGCGCAGGGTCGAGAGCAGACCGCGCACGGCACCGACTGTCTCTTCGGACTCCTCGAAATTCACGCTCGCGCGGTACAGCATGCCCGCCAAGCCGTTGGTGACCCCCCCGTCAACGAGCGCCCTGAAGACTGCAGTCGTTGCGAAGGCCTTCGGCCCAACGTACACATCTCCCTCGGTCCTCTCGAAGGAACGCATACCTTGGGTGCCGCGCGGGAGGCGGATAAAGTGGCGGGCCCGCGCAAGTAGCTGTCCGTCATAAACGAACCACCTGCCGACGAGAACGGTGCGTGAGTAACTCACAACCGGGCTGCGCTCAGTCATGGGGCTGCACGCACTCGTAGCCCGAAGCGGAATCGGGTCCCGCGACTTCGATGGCAAGCGCGACAGCGTCCGCATCGCCACTCCAGGCTGCAGACTCCAGGGCCGTCGCGATGTGCGGCATAGGTGGGTCAGAGCGCGTGTAGGACGGGTGTCACTGCAGTGTAGGACTGCGATATAGGACGCGTGTCGCCAGGCCGCCAGCACAGCGCTAGGAATATACACGCAAAACATAGATAGCGCTACGATGCGAAATCTCCGAGCGGCGGCCGCCTCGGCCAGCGCCGCCGCTGCCGCCTACACCGCCTACGCGACCAACGAGCGCGTCGTCGAGCAGCGAGCGTCTCAGCTAGAGCGGCTGAGAGACTGTGCGGAGCACTGCCGCGGCTATCCGCGCACGGCGGCCTCGCACTCGCAGCTCGCCTCCTACGACCGGCCGATCGTCATCAGTGGGCTCCTCGACGCATACGCATGGCCGGCGCTCGGCTGGAGCTTCGCCGCGCTCCGCAAGCGCATCGGCCAGGCGCTCGTCGACTGCGGCTCGTCGACGGGCGGCGTGCCCTTTTACCTCGTGGCTGCCAACTCGGCACGACCGGCCGGACGCAGCGACCTCGCACTCTACGTCTTCGACTCGGACTTCTCGGACGAGAAGGCCAGCCTCCTCGCGGACTTCACCGACGAGAACGGCGACGGCCTGCCGGCGCTGACGTCGGGCGACGTGTTCGCGACGGGCGCGGCAGCCGAGCACTGCGACCGGCCCGTCTGGCGGTGGCTGCTCGCCGGGCCGGCGGTCTCCGGCACGCTCGTCCACCAGGACCCGTGGGGCTACAGCTCGTGGAACGCGTCGCTCGTCGGCCGCAAGCGGTGGGTGCTCTTCCCGCCCAGCGTCGACCGCGAGACGCTCCACCCGCCGCGCACCGACGCCGCCGGGCGGCTCGCCGCGCTGTTTGGCATCGCGCTGCCGCGCGGCGCCGCCGCCTTCATGGAGGAGGTGCTGCCCAGCCTGCGAGGGCGCGGCCTCGGCGAGGTCGAGCTCGTGCAGTCGCCGGGCGAGGTGGTCGCCTTCCCCGCCGGCTGGTGGCACGCCGTCGTCAACCTCGACGCGACGCTCGCCGTCACCGAGAGCTACGGCCGCTCGCGCGACCTCGAGAGCATCCTCGACAAGCTGCGGAGCGGCGGGCTGGGCGCGTTCGCGACGGTCGTCGAGGAGGAGGCGGCGCTGAACTCAGGCGAGTGGTGGTGATCTAAAATTCAATTTCTGCGACGGTAAAGAAATTTGGATCCCGGTGGGGGCACACCACCGAAACACGAGTTCTGCTGCGCGAGTGCTATTCAAGAACCCGTCTGCGCAGTGAATAGCCCAGGATGTCCGACTGGGACGCGTCGGAGTCGCAGCCCTTCGTGCCCAACACAGGCTCGAGCAGCAGATCACTATTGAGCAGAATAAGCGACGTTTTCGAGCCGAACGTGCGGCCCATGTCGCCGTTGAGCGGCGACGACGGCCCGAGGGATCTCAACCGCGAGGTGGCCGACGCGGTGCTCAGACGCGCTAGGTCGCTCGCGCTCGTGCAGGGCTGGGTAGCTGGCGGCGCGCTCGTGCTCGGGCTGCTCGTTTCCACCGGCTCGTTCATACTGGCGATCCTCGCCGCCGTCGGCGCGAGGCACGTCACGCGGCTGATGCAGAGCGCGCTCGACCCGGAGGAGCTGTCGGAGCGGATGCGCGAGCTGCCGCCGACGTTCCTGCGGATCAACACCGGCACGTCGCCGCTGACGCAGGTGCTCGAGGTCCTCGGCCTCATGCGCGACTTTGGCGCGACGGAGATGGGCCTCTTCCGGCCGCAGCTGCTCGTCACGGGCTCCGACCCAGCGCAGATGCGCAGCACGACGCCGGCCGGCGGCGCGCCCGCCTCGCTCAAGGCGGAGCGCTCGTTCGAGCGCGCCTCCGGCTCCGAGGCCACCGACCCGCTCCACTTCGTCCGCCTCAAGCTCCGGCAGGCGGTGAACGCGTCGCCGTCGGCGTGGGAGGACAGCGCCTCCCACGAGCGGCGGCGCGGCTCCTTCGGCTCGGAGGACGAGGAGATCCGCGAGTTCATCACGGTGAACTTCTCGATCGAGTCGGCCGACCGCGACTGCTCCGAGAAGCTGCGGCAGAACATCGGGCTGCTCACGCGCCGCTTCTCAAAGAGAGTGGTGCCGTCGTCGGGCGGCGGCGGCGACCCGGACTCATTCCACGGCGCGCAGCTCGGCGTCGCGGTGCTGGCGGAGGACCCGCTCGACGACTCGCACCGCGCGCACGTGCAGTCGATCCTCGAGCGGAGCGGCGAGTGGGGCTTCAACGCGCTCTCGCTCGTCGAGCCGACCAACAACCACGGCCTGCTCTTCCTCGGCTACTGGCTCTTTGTCAAAGAGCGGCTGCCGAGCCTCTTCAACATCCCGCACTCGACGCTGCTCAACTTCCTAACCAACCTCGAGGCGGCGTACCGCGACGTGCCGTACCACAACCGCAACCACGCCGCCGACGTGCTGCACGCGTCGTGCCACATGCTGCAGAGCCTCCGGAGGGGCATCGACCGGCAGCGGCAGGAGAGCCACCGCCCCGACGGCAGCGCGCCCATCGAGGGCGTGCGCCCCGTCGACGCGCTCGCGCTCATCCTCGCCGCGGCCGCGCACGACATGGACCACACCGGCGCCAACAACGCCTACCACGTGGCGACCTCGTCGGAGCTCGCGCTGCGGTACAACGACAGGAGCGTGCTCGAGTCGCACCACTGCTCGCGCCTCTTCCAGCTGCTCGGGCGGAGCGAGTGCAACATCCTCGCCAACCTCTCGGTGGCGCAGCGCAAGGAGGTGCGCGACGCGGTGGTGGCGATGATCCTCGGCACCGACATGGCCTTCCACTTCGTCAAGGTCGACAAGTTCAAGTCGATGCGCGAGGCGGGCGACCTGGACTGCTCGAAGCCCGACGTGCGCACCTTTGTGCTCGAGATGCTGCTGCACTGCGCCGACATCGCAAACCCGACGCGGCCCGAGGCGACCTACCGGCAGTGGATCCCGCGCGTCATGGAGGAGTTCTTCCAGCAGGGCGACCTCGAGCGCGACAACGGCCTCCCCGTGACCAAGTTCTTCGACCGCACCGCGTCCAACGTGCCAAAGTGCCAGATGGGCTTCATCAACGTCATCGTCTCGCCGCTCGTCGAGGCCTTCGCCGACTTCATCGACCTGCCCGAGATGGCGGCCCACCTCGGCCACAACCGCGCCGTCATGGAGAAGGAGGCCGTCGCCGCCGAGCTCGAGCGCGTCGCGCAGCTCAAGGCGGACGGCGCGCTGAGCGACGACGAGCTCGCCTCGGCCAAGGCCGCCATCCTCGCCGGCAAGCCGAGCCCGTTTTAGACCCCCCCCCACCCGCACCCCCTCAACAAGGGCTGCGGCTCGTCTCGCTCGCTGCTGAGCGTGTGCACCGCCGCACGCCCTCTCGGGAGAGGGGAGCCCAGATCCGAATACTCTGTACCATGCGCGGTGTTTCAGGGAGAGAAAAGAGACTGTGCGCTGCTTGTTTCTAGGGACGACTGTGTGTGGAATTAAATGTACTACCACAGAGGAGAGAATTTCACGCTAGAGCGGTAAAACAATCAGCCGACGCGCGACGGGTCACAACCAGCGCACCACGCAGGCTACAGAGGTGCCTGACGACCCTCAGAAGTTGTCGTCCTCGAGCGCCTCGCCGGCGACGCCGACCCACTCGGCGACGTCGTCAAAGTCGACGTCGACGATCGCAAAGTCCTCGTTGAGCTGCACGACGGCGCGCGCCGTGTCGGTGTGCCGCTCGAGCAGCCGGCCGCGCCGGTTGCGGTGGGCGCCGCGCACGCACAGCACCGCGCCGTTGGCCTTGGGCAGCGCCGTCTCCACCGCCGACGCCTTGACCCCCTCGACGATCCGGCCGTCGTCCATCCGGAGCGAGAGCGCCTCGGCGCCGCCGACGTCGGTGACGACGGCCTTCTTCGAGTAGAGCGCGCCGCCGTGCAGCTTCTTGTCCACGACGCGCACGCGGATGTTCTCGCGCACCCACAGCCGCTCGCCTTCCCGCCCACCGCCGCCACCGCCACCGCCGCCGCCACCACCGCTGCTGCCACCGCCACCGCCGCCGCCGCCTTGCCGCTCGTCTCTCTCGTGGCGGTCGCGCTTGTCCGACTTGTCGGACCGATGGTGCTTGTCGTGCTTGTCGTGCTTGTCGTGCTTGTCGTGCTTGCGGTGCTTGCGCTCTCGCTCGTCGTGGTCTCGCTCGCGATCCCGGTCGCCCCCGCGGTCCCGGTCGCCCCCGCGGTCGCGGTCGCGGTCGCGGTCCCGATCGCGATCGCGGTCGCTCCTCTCCCTCTCCCTGTCACGATCTCGGTCCCTCTCGCGCTCCCTGCCGCCGCCGCCGCCGCCGCCCTCCTCCCCCTCGCGACCCCGCTTCGCGCCCGCCGCGCCGCCGCCGCCGCCGCCGCCGCCATCGGACGACGCCGCCTGCGCCGCCGCCTTCTCAGCGGCCTGCTCGTGCGTGAAGCCGGGGCGCGCCACCTCGAGCTTGGCGTCCTTGACGGGCTCGAGGCTCGTCACCTCGACCGAGACCGTCTCGCCGTTGAGCGTCAGCTTGAGCTGCGCGCGCATCGCCTTCTCGAGGCCGCCGACGGAGAGGATCCGCCCGTAGAGCCCCTTGTGCGGCCCCGCGGTGATCGCCACGAGAGCGTCCTTGACGAGCCCCACCTTCTCGCGCTCGACGAGCTTCTCGCTCACCTTCTTGACGTGGCGCTGCCGCCCCTGCTCGTCGATGTACACCATGTCCTTCTTGCCCTCGCGGCTCTCGCCCGGCTTGATGTACTTTTTGTCCTTGAGGCGGCCGTCGCCCGCGTCCTTCTTGGGCTGCGCGCCCAGCCCGAGCAGCTGCGGGCGTGGCACGTACTCGACCGGCTCGATGACCTCGCCGTTCTTGCCGACCGACTCGCCCTCCTTCCAGCTGTAGCCGCGCAGGTACGCCTTGCCGAACTGCTCGATTGGCATCCGCTCGTACGCCTCCCCGTCGGCCACCTCGGGCCGCGTCGCCACGTCCATCCGGTACATCTCCGCCTCGTCGACCGCGCCGCTCCCAAAGATGCTGGCCCCGCCCGACTGGCGCACCTCGGCGAGCAGCGCCTGCGCCGCCAGGGTGTCCTCGTCCACCGGCGCGGCGGGCGCGGCGGGCGCGGCGGGCGCGGCGGGCGCGGCGGGCGCGGCGGGCGCGGCCGCCTCCTCGGCAGGTGCGTCGGCCTCGCCGTCTCCGTCTGGCTGCTGCGCGGTCAGCCGCAGGTGCTGGGCGCCTCCGAGTTGGAAGGTGTCGTTCTGGCGAGGGATGACCATCGGCTCGTTGTCCTTGCCGATGCTGCCCTCCACCAGCTCGTCGACCGCCTCCTCCCTCGGCCCCGCCTCCCTCAGCTCGGACGCCGACGCGAAGCCGGCGGCAGTCGGCTGAGGCACGGCCGCCTTCTTGGGCTTGGACATGGTCATCGACATCTTGACCCCGCCGCCCGACGGCGCCGGCGCCGGCGCGTCAGAAGACTCGCCCATTTGGTCGGTTGAAGTGCAACAACGCGTAGTGAAAAAGCTTGCGCAGCGCATCGTTTGGCATGCAATGCCTGGTTGCGTTGGTTTGCCGCGAAGGCGCTTGCGGCGATTTAGGCAGCGCACACTCGCGACTTCTAAGGCAACCAGTATCCATCAAACCCTCCCACCGTATCGCGCAGCATACCCAGGCTCACGCGGCCGTCGTACCGCGCCAGGAGAGAGCGTGCGCCCGGGTTGGCTTCAGCGTCCACTGCGTCCGCGTGCCGGAACGTCATGTAGAAGAGAACGCGCAGCCCATCGCCGCCGCCCTCCTCCTGAGGCGCGTCATTGGCCCCGCCGCAATGCAGGATGCGCCCATCGTATAGCGAGGCGTCGCCCGTGTCGAGCAGACCCACGTTTGAGAGCGGCGGCGACGCGTCTTGGGCGGCCTTGAGGACGGTCACGTCGCCGTGGGCGTTGACTGACACGTGCGCAGCCGCGTCGCTGTGCGTCGCCGGCAGCCATCGCGTCGGGCCGAGCGCGCGTGTCACGGGCTGCAAGGCAACGAAGGCGGTGTGGAGCAGCGGTGGGTTGGGCGCGCCGTCGCAGTCGGCATGGACGATCTGAGCAGCAGCGCCCGGCGAGGAGATCATCGCCGACAACTCCCACAGCTCTGCGTCCCTCCCACCTCCAAGCAGCTCGAGCGCGCCGCCCAAGGCTGAACCTTCCCCGAGCAGCTCGCGCAGTGCCCGCCGCACGACTGAGCGCATTGGCAGGCGCACGTCCCACCGGGCGTCCGCCGACGCGAGCACGTTTGATAGCCGAGTCTCCTTTGTTGGCTCGGCCTGCTCGCACCGCGCCTGCCTCAATTCAGAGAGGGCGAACGCGCGCAGCTCGGCCGCCAGCGGAGCACTCAGAGCCTGCCTGAGCCGTACCACGCCCACACCGTCGTCTGAAACGGCTGCAGCAGCCGCAGCAGCGCTCTGACACTCGTCGATCACTTCCAGCGGGTCGCCCTTGCCCAGGAACGCCTGCTCCGCAAACGCCCTCGCCGGGTAGGATTGCTCATCCTTGAGCTCTTGCTCGAAGCGATCATATGCACGGCCGTATGAATCGCGTTCGTCGTCATCTAGAGACGCTTCCCAGTCTGTGCTGAGGAAGGCTTCAATGCCCGCCACAACAGATTGGTCCACAGAGGATGGGTCGACCGATGGATCACAGCAGCGGATGGCGTAAAGGCGTGATTGAGGGCGCGCATGTGCGGCGGGAAACGTGCGCGGTGTTGCGAAGATGAGCATGGACGGCGTTAAATTCGCACAAATCACAGGATGATTTGTTATGAACCTGGAACTTGGCAAGTTTCTGCGCGAGGGGGAAAACCACCCGGTACGTCTGAGTCAATCAGCCTTTCTTTCCTCGCCGCGTCGCGCTCGGCAGCGAGAGCCTATGGCTCCGGCAGCGGCCGCGCGAGCCAGTCCGCCTTGAGCGCCTGGAGCGGCGTGGTGCCGGCGTCGAGCCAGCCAAAGAGTGACGCCCACGGCAACACGCATTTCCATTTGTGCCAGGTGGTAAGGATGGGAGAAGCCGTTCTTGTTCAGATCCCTTGTTCAGGAATCCTGGAAAACTCTCGAACGAGGTCAAAACGCGTTGAACAAGTGCATCAGACAGCGGAACATGTACTCTCTCAGCGCTGAGAGAGTACATGTTCCGCTGTCTGATGCATGTCTCAAAGTACAACTCAAACTCTAGAAACTCTGCGACGGTGATCGATAGTGCGGCGGCGTTGGACATGCCCGGTGGAGCTCTGGCCATGGGGAGAGTCGTCGGGAAAATGGCGGGAAAAAAACGGTCACATTTTTTCGGAGAGACGATCACTGGACCGCCCCGCGCCGCGTTCTCTCACTCATTCCTGCCGGCCGCTGTGAATGAAACGCCGCCCCCTAGGCTCCTACCTATACGCCCCTGACCAATCTCACTAGGGGCGATCTCCGTAAAGGAAGACACGAAACGCCCAAAATTCGCTGAATTCTTATTCTAGTTAGGCTTACTCTGTAGTTTTCTACGAGCGTGCCCTGCAGAACATGGCTACATGGGGGTTGACAGATCTCGAACGAATGAACGAGGGTCCCCTACTAGAGCTGTGCGTACATGTAGACTCAATGCGGAAGCTTACATGCAAAAGTTTGGCCCCTGTGCACGCATAACGGTGTGCTGTGCGGTGTGCGCTCCTGGTCGCGGCCGCAGAGACGCAACCGTAGCTACGGAAACAGCGGCCGATACCCCTCGAGGATCACTGCGCGGTGGCGCGCAAACCGCTCCGTCAGCTGCGGAGGCACGCAGAGGTAGTTGCGGCAGTCGAGGAAGCCGCAGTGCTCGGGGATCTCGTGCGCCTCGTACCCGAGCTCCTGGCGCACGTACTTCAGCAGACGGGCGTGCTTCGCCTTGCGCGTGTGCACGGCCGACTCGACAATGAAGAGCGGCCGGTCGCGCGCGATGACGCGGCGCGCGCCGCGCAGCAGGTCTAGCTCGCCGCCCTCGACGTCCCAGTGCGCGAGCGCCAGCGGTAGGTTGTACGATGCCATCAGCTTGTCCACGGTGGTGATGTTGAACGCCACCTGGCCCTTGCGGCTCGCGCCCGCGGCGGTCATCCGCGAACCGAGCGAGGCGAGCTGGTTCCACTCGCCGGGATCTGCGCGATCGTTTGACTCGCTGTAGGAGCCGACGCCGGAACGATTTGACAGGCCGCCTCGGAAGAGGCGCACGTTCGGCAGCAGCGGGAGGAGGCGGCTGGTGATGGCCGCCACGTTGGCGAGAATGGGCTCGACGGCGATCACGGTTCGCTCGAGCTGCAGCGTGGCGAGGAAGGCCGTCTCGCCGCCGTCGTTGGCGCCCGCGTCCAAGATCGCACCGTGGCCGACGAGGCCCAGCGCGAAGAGCGAGGCGATCACGTGGTGCAGGAAGGGCTCCGAGTGTGCCTTGGCCACGGGGCGCATGTAGCGCGCGAGCAGGCACGGCGGGCCTCGCACGTCGCAGCTCACCTTGCTAAACGGAGTCCGGACCAGAGGACGGACACAGCACTGGCTTTGTCCGGTCCTTGTGCACGTGCTGCCACCGCAGCGCCCGCACATCGGAGGGCAGCAGGCGCCGTACCGGACGGCATCAGGCTCAGGCTCGGCGCAGCCTGCCCACATGGACGCGTCGAGGGACCATCCCGGCGCGACGAGCGGCGGCGCGGCCGAGGGTGGAGGAGGCGGGCTCGAGAGCATGTCAACCGCGTAAGTGCGCAGGATTGATTGTGATGAACTTAGTTGGCAAGTTTCTGTGAACAGTGAACAGGTTAGACCGCCTAGCAACCGCACAGAGACAGAAGAAGTAAGTAAGTAAGTAAGTACAGAAGACATAGGCCGGAGGCCATACGCCTCCTCATAAAGTGCGCGGGTTGGCAAGTTTCTTGCTCGAGGGGGAAAACCAGACCGAAATGACCATCTTGCCTGATAGGATACACCTGCTCCAAAGCTCCTCTCTCTCTCTCTCTCTCACTCTCTCTCTCGTCTCTCCACAAGATCGGTCTCTCTCTGTCCCTCTCTGTCCCTCTGTCCCGTGCGACACGCAACATCATCAACCATGCAGACGTGCACAAAATAGCGGAGAGAATGTGCAACTCTCCCGCGCGCACAGCCAGACAGCCACCGAGCGTCTTCACTTGATGCGCCTCAGCTTGCGGCCCTGGTTGACCTCCTGGAAGTCGCCGCGCTTGACGAGCGCGTTGATCGCGCGGTTGATCGCCGAGCCGTCGAGGCCCTGCGCGTTGAGGTCGGAGGTGAGCTGGCGGCGGCCGACGGTGGCGTTGATCGGCACGCGCTGGTTGATGTGGTTCTCGCACGACTTGCCCGAGCCGTCGTCCTGCCCCTCGAGCTGGATGTCGCCCATCCGCGCCGCCTGCAGCGTCGAGACGTTGAAGAGCTCGATGGCCATCGCGACGTCGTCCTCGCTGGCGACCGTGTCGAGGCGCATCTTGGCGAGCGACTCGGAGATCCGGATGATCGCCTCGAGCTGCCGCACCGTGATCGGCACCGCGCGCGGCGCGCGGCCCGCCTGCTCGGCCTCGTTGGCCGCCACCTGCACCTCCTGCCGGATCTTGACGTAGAAGGACTCGAGGCGCGAGACGGCCGCCTCGCTCAGCCGCGGCGAGCAGCGCGCGCGCGCGTACGCCACGTAGCGCTTCAGCGTGAGGATGTCGATGTCGGCGGTGTTCTGCTCCGAGTTCTCGGCCGACGTGTTGCCGCTGGCCGAGTTGGCGCCGCCGCGCATGTGCACGCCGAGGATGTGCTGCGCGAGGCGCGTGTCCTTCTCCTTCTCGAAGACGTCGCGCAGGATGAAGATCATGTCGAAGCGCGAGAGGATCGTCGACTGGAAGTCGACCTGCTCCGCTGCGTTCTTGCTGTCGTCGTACCTGCACATGGCCAAAACAACAGGCAGCGACATCGGTGAGAGTTTGGTGGGTGGCGGGGGGCTCTCGGCTCCGAGTGGCCACGGCCACTCCGTGGCAACTGAGGCGCCGGGTCGCTCCTCGGTTTGACTGTGCCGCGCGCACCGGCCAAAGGTCGGGTTGGCGGCGGCGAGGACCGACGTGCGCGTGTTGAGGACGGTGGTGATGCCCGCCTTGGCGATCGAGATGGTCTGCTGCTCCATGGCCTCGTGGATGGCGACGCGGTCCTGCTCGCGCATCTTGTCGAACTCGTCGATGCACACGACGCCGCCGTCGGCGAGCACCATCGCGCCGCCCTCGAGGTAGAACTCGCGCGTCGACGAGTCCTGCGTCACCGACGCCGTGAGACCGGCGGCCGACGAGCCCTTGCCGGACGTGTACACGGCGATGGGCGCCGACTTCTCGATGAACTTGAGGAACTGCGACTTGGCGACCGACGGGTCGCCGAGCAGGAGCACGTTGATGTCGCCGCGCAGCCGCGCGCCGTCGTCGAGCTGCTTGCGCGCCCCGCCGAAGAGCAGGCACGCCAGCGCGCGCTTGACGTTCTCAGAGCCGAAGATCGACGGCGCGATCGAGCGGCAGAGCTGCGCGTAGAGCTCGGGGTCGCGCGACATCGAGACGAACTGCTCCTCCTCCGCCGGCGTGAACTGCGTCAGCGACGCGCCCTCCTGCGAGCGCTGCTCGAAGCCGTGCCGGATGCCGAGCACCTGCAGGTACGGCGTGCGCACCGCCACCGCGCCGCGCTGGCCCTTGCCCATGGCCGACGTCATCACCGACATGATCGCGGTGACGAGCACGCGCTTGCCCGGCGACGCGCTGTCGACCAGGTGGCGGTCGACCGTCATCATGATCGAACGCGGCATCTCGCCCGTCGGCACCGCCTCGGGCGCCTCCTGCAGCTTCCACGTCTGCTGGTCGACGTACTTGCACTTCTCGGGCAGTATGGTGTACGGGTCGACGCCGCACGGCGCCTCGTTCGGCTGGCGCGGCCGGTCGCACACGCGCGGCAGCGACGCGCCGCCGAAGCCGGCGCGCACCTGCACCTGCTTGACCGTCTGGCACGACTTGCACTGGGCGTACACGACGGTCGCCTTGGCCTTGACGCGCGAGGTCGAGATGACGATGCCCGGGATGGTCACCAGGTTGGAGACCTGGTTGGAGAGCAGCTTGCGTATGCTCATCGGCTGCTTCGACGAGATCAGCGTGATCTGCAGCCCCACCTCCAGGTCGTCCGTCTCCTCGACGATCGAGCTGCTCACGGCCGCCTCCAGAGCAGCCTTCTCGAAGACTGGCAGGTGGATGCCCGGCCTGACCAGCAGCTCGTTCGTGAGCTCCTCGTCGAACTCCATCAGGTGGTCGACGTCGACCTCCATCACCGGCCGCCGCATCACCATCGCAGAGCGCAGCGCGTCGCGGTAGATGTGCACGTCGTCGAGCCGAAAGGTGCGGATGAACTCACGATACTTGACGCGGTTGACCGTCGTCGAGCTCTGCCCAGACTCGCCCTGGTTGGGCGCGTCTCCCCAGAATATGCCCCCCTGATCTCCGCCGCCATCGGCCATCGCTGCGCAGTTTTGTGCCGGCTAATGCGGCTCCCGCGCCAAAGTGGTCAGCGCGAACGCGGCAGTGGACGATCAGCTCAAACTGCGCTCGACGTGCGGTGGTTATCACCGGTCGCTTTCGTCGCACGTAAATCTCTTAGAACTTTGCACTTTCAGTCTTCACGCCGACGGCCAACTCGCGGTCCCCGAGCGTCGGCGGCGCAGCAGCGCCAGCGCCGCCCCTCCACGCGCCCCTCGCGGGGTCCGCCAGCAGCGCCGCAAGGGCGGGCGACGTGACGGGCTGCGCGCCCGGCACGGCGAACCCGCCGGCGCCGGCGCCCACGCCGCCCGCCATGCCGCCGCCGGCCGCGCCGCCGCCCTTTCTCATCTTGCGCTTGGTGTTCCACCGCGCGAGGAAAGAAGGGTGCGTGCGGATGGCCTCCTCGCCCTCGCTCTCCCAGAAGCGCGTGTTCTCGTAGAGGTTCTCGAGCAGCGCGTACGAGTCGCCCTCGAGGAAGGTCGTCCACTCCTCGAAGAACGGCTTCGTCAGCACGTTGATCAGGCCGATCTGCCGCGAGTTC
>Ga0209713_10001108_pt1 | contig 15862 bp, 2 predicted proteins | sample ArcOceMetagenome_3_FD_187444 | JGI IMG/M metagenome (GOLD analysis project Ga0209713, IMG submission 187444) | Marine eukaryotic phytoplankton communities from Arctic Ocean - Arctic Ocean- Svalbard ARC20M Metagenome (SPAdes) (version 2) | ecosystem: Environmental > Aquatic > Marine > Oceanic... | reverse complement strand
TTTGTACCGGGTTCCACACCGGCGACGAAGCGATGAGATTTTTTGGTGGCCTTACACGCATGTGAGGTCAGTTCGTGTCAAATTGAAGTAAGTGAACACCCTGTTCCACTGAGAAACCACTCAATCTCCACGAACCCGCCGTGACCCGACACATCGAAGCGGTGCACACATCGCTGTGTCAAGCCCGCCACACGCCGGCAGCCGCAGATGGACACGGCAGACGCGAGGGCGCCCGGGCGCCGACCGCCAGCGTGGCGCCGCGCGCCTTGCACGCCCGGACAGTCCGTGCAAGGCTGGGCGGCGGCCGCGGACGGCGAGGCCGCGGGACGCCGGACGGGACCTGCGCCGCGGGCGGGCAGCGAGCGCACCGCAGAGGCTCGGCGGCGCGCGCGCGCGGGCGGGGCGTCTGTTGCGTGCAGACGCCGCGGCGCCTGGACGCACACGTGGTTGGTGGCAACCCTGGCCCTCTTGAACATGCTTTTCACAGTTGCCGGCGTGGAGCCGTACTGGAGCAGCGCCGCGCCGGCCCAGGTCCTCGCCGGCCGGCGGCTCAACGTGTCTGTGGCGGGTTCGGGCTTCCTGGTCGGCGCTGGCGACTACATCTGTCGCTTCGAGACCGCCATCGTCAAACCCCTCGTCGGGGAGTTTGAGACGCGCGACTCGCCCCTCACTATCCTGGCCCCGGACCGGGCGCGGTGCACCACCCCTGAGTGGAACCTGCCTGCGACGGAGACGGTGCTCAAGGTGCTCAAGGCGGGCGGGACCCTGCGAAAACAGGGCCCACAGCACACGTTTCGCTTTCTCCTCGCACTCGCCGGCTGCGAGCCATCGTCGGGGAAAGCGAGTGGCGCAGAGCCCGTTACACTCACAGGCCACGGCTTCTGCCCGCCGAGCCTGTGTCCTGGCGCGACTTACACGAGCGCATTTTCGGGGCGCGGTGGGCGCCAGGCCGTGTCTGAACCGTGCACAGTAGACGCGCACCTCGAGGGCCACAGGCTCGTGTGCCCAACACCGAGGTGGGCCTTTCCAGCAGAGGCGACGACGATATCTGTGCTGAAAGACGGCGAGCTTCTCGCTGGTGAGTGTGAGACTGTTCTCGAGTGCTTTGCTGCCGGACGAGTGTGAGGCATGGCATGGCGCACGGCGCCCTTGCACTGACGCGGGTGATATGGATGTTGTTCCTCGCAGCATCAAATTTGTCGTTCGCGTTTGTCCCGAGCTGCACATCTATCAGCCCGGGATCGAGCTACTCTGCAGAGCGCACAAATATTTCAATTCACGCACTGGGCTTTCATGAAGGATTGCTCGCGTCGTGCAGTTTCAGTTACAACGGATCCGTGGGGATCCAGTCAGAGGCACAGGTCTCTGCCCTGCCCTCCTGAGTCGTGTGCTCTGCCAATCCTCTTTAGGTAGTCGTAGGCATGGGCGCTTTGACGAGAGCGTCATGACATGCGTGGCTTGTTGCTGCAGGTCCGTGTCATCGGCCCTGGAGAAAGCCTCATTCAGTGCCCTTCACCCATGTGGTCCATGGACGGATGTGCAAATGCAGATTTTCTGTGCCAGCGACGGAGCACTCTCGAGCTCCAGGTTGCCGGAGCAACCGCATGCTCAGAGGAATTCGTGTTTTTGTCGATGGCCACCAGCGTCTTTCCCAGTGATGGGCCGGCGGCCGGCGGAATTCCTGTCACGATTACAGGCAGGGGCTTTGACACTGGGATGGAGTATGCATGCATGGTTGAATGCGGAGATACCGTCCAATCTAGCGCTCTCGTCAAGCCCTCTTCTCCGCAGACCCTGGTGTGCGCGCTTCCTAGCATTTCGTCCCTCCCATGCCAGACGCGCATACAGATACGTGCAGGAAATCGAGAGGACCAGCAAGTCTTTGCACCCGATGGTGCAACAACCTTCCGTTTCAACGACTATTGGAATACTGCAAGCCTCACTTCCGGTGCGATCGTAGGCGGCAACTTTTTGGCAGTTTACGGCCATTTTGACTTTGGCAAGGACTACCTGTGTGTTTTTGCAGACGAAGTGTCGGGTATACGAAGGACAACGTTAGCAGCATTCGCATCGGCTAATGAGCTGAGTTGCCTGATCCCTGCGTGGCCCGGTGAAGGGGTTTGCGAGCTGCTGATTGAAACAAGCGACGCCGTTACGATTCCACGGCTCAATCCAGCCAGCTATGTATTCAGATTCACGCCGTATTACTGGTCGAATGTCCGTCCCAACATGGCTGCTGCGCGTGGCGACATTCAGTTGACAATTTCGGGCAGTTTTGGGGGCGAGGCCAGTGATTACAAGTGCCTGCTTGCTAGTGGAGAAAGTACGCGAGAGGGCCTCGTGACTTCTCTCTCAGAATCGTCCTTGCTATGTGATGTGCCACAATGGTATCCTTACGAGCCTGGATCAGTGGTTGTGAGTGTATTTTTGGGTGGTGCAGAATTGCCCACCACGTGGGGAGATCAGGGTTTCGATGTTCAGGAACTGTGGTCAATGCTAGACCCGCAATCTGGTGCGAGCACAGGAGGCACAATCGTTTCAATAAGTGGAACGGGATTTTTCGCTACGCGCGGCTATTCTTGCCACTTTTGCAAGGATGAGAACTGCGTTGAAAGTCAGGCCACCTACGTGCACAAGACTTTGGTGACCTGTGAAGCACCGGAATGGCCCCATTCTGGTGGCTCAGTCAAAGTGAGTGTTAGAACGCTCAATCGCGATGTCATACTTCAGCTATTCGTCAACAAGACAGACACATTCGAATATTTTGCAAGCTGGCAAAATCTTTATCCACCAATCATGCTATCTCCGTCTGCCTTTTCCATCACCGTAACAGGTAAAGGCTTTGACGAAGCAGTTCTCCGCACTCAAGGGTGCAAGTGCACTTTTTTCCCGTATGACTGCGAAGAGGACTGGTTGTTGTACCCGGACTGTCGCACTTCTGCAGCGGCAGTTTATGTGAGTGCGGCCGAACTTCACTGCCTACCGCCGCCATGGCCCTACCGAAAGTCCCTGCATGGATCCATGGAAATCATCTGCGATAATGGCAAGCAGCTGATCGGTCCTGGTGAACCTAATGCACACATAATATTCATGTATCCAACGGTCAAGGAAGTCAATCCTGTCCTTGGGCTCGCGGGAGGGGTGAACTACAATGTGACCTTGCCGGCTGCGGATGGGCAGTATTGTTACCGGGACGACATCTGCAACACAGAGGGATACATCTGCATCTTCCGGTCTTTCGCAGAAGAGGATGCTGAGACAATAGGAACAACGGTTGCTGTCACAAATGATACGGTTGTGTGCTCAGCGCCCGAGTGGCATTACTATTCTCCGCATCTGGTCCAACTTGCAGTGATGGACAGAAAGGCTACTTTTCCACCCCTTGTCCTTGATGAGATCAGAATCGTCCCAAAAATCAAGCCGACTGGCTCGCAGGTGTGCGGTAGGGTTGAGATTTTGCACGAAGGAGAATGGGGTACAGTTTGTGATGACCTCTGGGATGAATTTGATGCAATGGTGGTTTGCAAAAGTTTTAACTTGCGAGCAGGAACACCGGTTATGAATGGATTTGAGGAATCAGTAGGGCTCAGACCCGGGTTTTGGAGTGCGAGCGCAGGCCCAGGAGAGGGCCCCATCTGGCTCATGGAGCTTGAGTGCAGCGGCGATGAAGAGTCTCTGTCCGCGTGTAGCTTGGCTGCTGGTGGAACCCCCGCTACAGATCCAAGTGCTTGGGGAAGGCACAGTTGCACACACACGGAGGATGCTGCAGTTTGTTGTCTCGGCTACATACCAGGAGTGTATCTGGTCAGTAATTATGACTTTGAGGCGACTACGAAATTTACATTTGAGCCCTATGTCAATCATATCTCGTTCCCGCAGGTATCAATGCACGATTGTACAGGCAATTGTGTTTGTGGCCAATCGCCGGAACCATGCATTCCAGGATCGAAAGCAAGCACGGCACTAGTCTCAGGGTATGGATTCAATCCAGATGAGCCGTATGAATGTGTCGTGGAACTTCAAAATATTGCTGGCAGGACGGATATCGTGAAGAGTGTGCCTGCTCGGCCATCATCCGTGAATGATCTCCAATGTGTGATCTCACCGTTGCCAGTAGATGTGACTGCGCAGATTGCGGCATTTTACGTCCTCAACTCTACAGCATCTCGCATCAAGGGATCTGAATGGCTCACGTCAGCTCTGGTCTTTCGGGCTGAGATTGAAAGAGTCGTTCCTTCACGATTCTTTGCTCATGGCTGCCTGTCAGAAGAATTGCATTGTCCTAACACAGACAAGTTTTTCGATGTGTACGCGTTTGGGCTCGATATCAAAAATACAAGATACGCCTGCAAGTTCACCGGTTTGAACGAGAGCTATGTGATGTCAGATCTGGTTCAGGCTATAAAGCCTGCGCTTGCAGTTTGCAACGTACCAATGTGGCCATTTGCTGCTGGGGAGGTCGTAGTTTCAGTCGTCGATGCTCAAAACAACACGGTTGCACCATCATCGACCGCCGCGTTGGCTGTTTCCATTCTTCCGTACATCGCCGATTTCTCACCCAGAGTTCTGCCCGCGAAGGGTGAGACGATTGTGTCGGTGAGAGGTTTCGGATTTGACACTGGCAGCACTTACACCTGCCTATTTTCAGTAGTTTCAACTGAAGCGGTGATAACCCTTTTTGAGTTGTCAGCAGTCGTCGGCAGTGCAAATGCTATGAATTGCAGCGTTCCCAAATTACGCTCCCCGGCGCTAGAGGCATTCCTGCAAATTCGACAAGATGCCGTTGGGCAAATTGTCATGGGATCACATTTGGGCTCGGGCAAAATTCTATTTGAGTCGCGTTGGACAAGCTTGAGTTTCACTACTGCCAGTGCAGCTGGAGATGACACACTTCTGGTCCAGGGCTTCGGATTTCCTTCCTGGTCGACGAGGGTCATATGCAAATGGACAATGCACTCGGACCCAACGAGATCGGCAATGAGTACCGCCACTGCAATCGAGCCCGAACAGATCATCTGCAGAGTGCCAACATGGACATGGCAAGAGGGCTCGGTGATTTTTCAGATTATGTTCGGAGACGATGAGGTACCGTATTCTGGTGATACACCGTATTTCAATTTTACGTTTCTTGCAGAATGGAAGCTGCCACGTGATCAGTTTGCGCCTGTGGATGGTGGCACATCTCTTACTGTGACAGGCTTTGGATTCGATCCTTCGCGCCAGTACGTTGCCAACTTCAAATTCGATGAAATAACACAGATAGTAGGCACTGCGGTAGAACGCGTCGTCTCTTCGCCGCCCACAACCCCTTTGAATTTCAATACCATTGTCTTTACCGCGGCAGGAAATTTCCAGGTTGAGCAGAACGCAACTCTCACCGTATCTCGATCCTACCCAAACCCCTCCGGAGATACGAATCTGTTGTTAGAAAGTTCAAACCTCCATTCCTTTCAGTACGTGGCCTACGTCACAAATATATCCAGCTCTCAATCTCTGGTTCGTGGTGATGGGGTTGCTATGGGGATTGCCAGTTTGACGGGCCCGTCAACAGGTGGGACAATTTTGACCGGATTCGGCGTGGGCTTCCACGCTGGAGTCCTGTATGAGTGCACGTTCTCTCGAGACGGGACCGATGCCACCGCTCCGGCTCAAGTGATCGATGCGACTCAGTTCACCTGTACAACACCTCCCTGGCCTCTGAATTTCGGTGTTGTCTCTGTAGGACTGAGAAGAAGCACAGAAATGATCTTCTTCTCCCTTCCACTGATCAGGTCTGAAACTGAATTCACTTATTTGACCTCCGTTTCTTCGTTGTCGGCCGATTTCTATCCTGCCACCGAGAATAGCGTACAGGTGATCGGAGCAGGATTCGATCGGTTCGTCAATTATGTCTGTCGAGTTATTGGGCACAACGAATCAACGCTTGAAACGCCTGCCATTATGGACGTCGAAGCTGTGTTTTTCAACAGCCAACTTCTTCAGTGCCGCAATGTGCCCTGGGGACAGTCGTATGTGCCGCGAGCAGTGGAGTTTGTTCTCAGGGATGACCAAGATGCCATTCCACTCTCCCACAACACGCCTGGCATCACTTCTCAGATTCCTCTCAAATTCACATTCGTCCCTGCATGGCAAACGATTCGTCCCCATCGAACATCGATTCTAGGCGGGATTGAGATTACAGTTCATGGGGTTGGTTTTGTCACTGGTTTGAAGTATATGTGTAGATTCATTGACCAGGAGACAGGGTTGTCCGCCAACTCTTCGTTTGTGAGGGCCACTTCGACTCAAGGTCAGAATGTCACCACAACGCTAGTGTTTGTCGCACCACACTGGAACGGTGGTGAGGGCAACAAGTCGACTGCCATTGTGGATGAGAATGGGGTATCCTCGATCTTTGTGGGCTCAAACGTTTTCTCCTTTCAATACGTCAGTTACTGCACGTCGATCAACATGACGAGTACCAGCGCAAGAGGTGGAAACGTTTTACAAGTTGCTGGACAAGGATTTGACGAAGTCAGCTCAAGATCGAAGTATATTTGTGTGTTTTCTCAAGCGCATTCGGGAGGCTTGAGCGTTTCGAGTGGTGTAGCAACAGTTCACAGTCCGTCGCTGCTGACATGTGAGATCCCTCGTTGGCCGTTCCCCTCCGGCGACGCTCACCTGACTTTGACTCGAAACGGTGAAATCATTCCTTTTAATTCAACTCACAGTCCTTTGTTGAAAGTCTTGGACACATGGTTTTCCGTGCAACCAACTACAGCGTCTGGATATGGCGGACAGAAGTTGCTTGTTGATGCGGCAGGCCTAGATTTGGAAACATCCGATGTCTACGAGTGTGCTTGGTCCCTTCCGGGATTGCTCTTCAACAGTAGCAGCTTGCAAGTGCGCACGACTGCAGAGGTCATCAATTCCTTTTCATTGGCATGTGATTCGCCCAGGTGGGTAGAATCTGCTTGGACTCGGTTCCAATTCAATGATGCATGGCTACAGTTGCGCTATGCGACAATGCATTTGGTGAGGGGTAATCGTACAATTCCGGTGGATCAGGGGACGGATATTTTATTTGAGTTTACATACAGCACATGGCAACGCAAGTCACTCTCGCAAGGAAGTGCAACGGGCGGCGACACCCTGTTGATTTTTGGGGTTGCCTTCAAGAACGTTTCATATCAGTGTCAATTTACTTCGTATGTCTTTGAAGTCAGTTCCGTAGCCACTTTCATCAACGAAACAACCTTGAAGTGTTCGACTCCGTACTGGAATGCAACAGCTCAGGCAGCATCGCTACACATTAATGAAATCGACGGCGATGAAGCACACTTTTACTCTGATGATGCCAACCAGCAGCAATTCCTGTTTCAGGAAGAGATTTCGAGCTTTTCGCCAACACGCGCCATATCTAGTGGAGGGATGATCATCACCATAAAGGGTGCTGGATTTGATGCGCAGTCCATCGTAGGCATATATCAATGCTTATGGACATCGCCACCTTCCGCAGTCGAATCAGTCGTGGCCACTGCAATTGACATCAACACTTTGCGCTGTATGGTTCCGGACTGGGGCTCAAGGCATGAGGCTGGAAATACGAGGTTGTTTGTCGTAAAAGATAATGTAAGCTTGGCATATGCGTCAAACACTTCGAATCTGTTTCAACTAGACTCCAGCTGGTCGATGATGATCCCCACCCGGGGAGGCGCAGAAGGAGGCGCAGAGGTTACTGTCATTGGGTCCGGCTTCAGCATTCAACCCGAAGTGGTCTACAGGTGCAGTTTCAAGACACACATGACGGATAACATTGATACTACCCCTACTGCAGTTCTTTCAGAGCCTGCACGGGTCTTTAATTCGACGGCTATGCTTTGCACCAGTCCGCAGTGGCCAATCAAGGAGCAGGATGTAACACTTGAGGTGTATGAAAATGGGACTCACAAAATCGATGGTATGCACAATTTCTCATACTTCCAAACCTGGACGGGTGTCAATACTTCCTTTAGCCCTGCCTCCGGTGGCAAAACGATTGAAATATTGGCCGACGGCTTGAATCCCGAAAATGACTACACATGTGTTTTTCAGGGGAATCGTCAGCAATACACCAGGTCCGCTGTGGCCACTGCCATCGGTCACAACAAGTTGATATGTTCGACACCATTCTGGGATAGTGCAGCGCAACCAAGTTCTTTAACAATACTCAGCTCGGACAAACCTATCTATTTCGCAGGAGATGAATTCGATTTTGAGTTTACTTCTGCGTGGAATTCATTAGTACCTTCGGTATCATCCTCCGCAGGTGGTGACGAGCTAACGGTGACAGGATTCGGCTTCAATATTTCACAACCTGCTGGTCACTATAAGTGCCTCTGGAGCGTGCAGCCCATGACTTCCTTGGACAACAGGATCTCCAGCGCCAACACGACGAGTGACGCAACACCGATTTCCTCGAGCGCTCTCAGATGCCAAATAATCAGCTGGGGTAAGCATTACAAAGCGGAACTGGTAAACTTCCACTTATTGGAAACGGATGTAGACCTCAAGCTGTTTCGGCAAGACCAGTCCGCGTCAAATGCTTTTTTGTTTGTCCAAGCATTCTTGGGGCTGAGTCCAATCTTTGGGACGGCAGAAGGGGGCGCGAGGGTCTCGATTATCGGTGCAGGCTTCCACAACACGCCCTTGGCGTACGAAGGAGCATTTCAACGAGACGGCCTGTCCTTGACGACTAAAGGGTGTGCAGAGATCATTTATATCAATGCTTCGACGTTGGTGTGTATCACCCCAGCGTGGATGGACTGGGCAGCGAAGACAAACTTCTCCCTGAAACATCATCCAACACCTGTAAATCAGACTGTCCTGGTGGACGATGCTGAATACAGCTTCGTACAAACTTGGAGCAGCATGGACGTCTCACAAGGCCCTGCTTCAGGTGGCACACGGATCAGAGTGAACGGAGGCGGGTTCAGTGTATCCTACGAGTACTCGTGCACTTTCACCGCGAATGTCGAGTCCTACAGTCTGACTGTAAATGCCTCTGTGGTCAGCAATACGACGCTCGAGTGTGTCACGCCATATTGGGACATGACCGGTCAAGAGAGTACCTTGTCAATCACGTCCTCTGGGCAGCAGATTCCATTTTACGGCGATGATGGGGCCGGAGATACTTTTGTTTTTACCGCTTCCTGGGCGCTGATCAGTCCAAGCATTGCATCCTCTGCGGGCGGCGATGAGCTAACGGTGACAGGATTCGGCTTCAATATTTCACAACCTGCTGGTCACTATCAATGCGCGTGGATTTGGGAGCCTGGTGTCGTCGGCGCAGGGAGTGCTCGCATAACGGAATTTCGCAGCGCTGAGGTAGATGTCCAGACGCTTGACCATGGCGATTTTGTGGCTGTTCACATCTCTGATTCACACGGATTTTTGCCAGGAAGTAGAAAGAGGAGTGCTAGGCTCACGCGTATGCCATTCATAGATAATCGCACCCAAAACTTCAGGATGCCAAACGCGGGAGATATCAGGCGGGCGCAAACGAAAAAAGCGCTTGGTTCGCCGAAAGAACCAACTCAAACTGGGATACATCTTCGAGCACTTTGCACGGGCGTGACTATCGTTACTGAAGCAACCGATACTATCTCGGATGGGTCCGAGGCAATATATAACCCTGGCATGAGCTGTGAGTGGCACGTTCAGCCAAGCCGTGCAACCTCGATTGCCTTCAACTTTCTTGCTTTCAACACCGAGTCCGGTTATGATTTCGTGAAGGTATATGAATGCTCCAGCGATAGTTTTTCAGAATCAGATTGTGTCGAGGAGTATTCTTTCAGTGGTCAAAGCATCCCGGCGGCATTTATCGTGTCGACGGGGTTCGCAATGGTGGAGTTCACATCAGACGTAAGCAATCAGTACTCAGGCTTTGAGCTGCAGTACGAGGCACGTGGACAGTGCCCTCAAGACCGTCACCTTTTTCTGTCTGGAACAGGCACAATATCCAGCGGGAGTGCTGGGTCAGAATTCAATGTCGACTATCTTTGCATGTGGTGGATTGCTCCACCAAACGCTGTGTCGCTGTTGTTGGATTTTACTGCTTTACACGTACAGACCAACGATCAGGTGGTGATTGAAGAGTGTAAAAACATTTCTGAAAGCGCCTTGATGCTCCGTAAATCTCACGTGCCGGAGTGTACACCCGTTCCAGGCAGCCCTTTCACACAGATTGTGCCTGGCAGAATTAACACGAGCACACCATTTGTGAGAATTACGTTTGTATCCGGTGCATTCATGACCATGCCCGGATTCAATCTTACTTACGGATTCAATCTTACTTACGAAGCTGTGGGCCAATGTCCTCGGGACCACCAGCTTATCACTCAGGCAGGTGGGGTGATTTCCGAAGGTATTGGAAATTACAGCGCCAACTATTTGTGCAAATGGTGGCTTGCGCCTCCGGAGGCAACGGTTATTGTATTTTATTTTGATACATTTGCTGTTCATGCAAATGGTGATAAATTTCTGATCGAACAATGCCCTTCGATCTCTGATCTTGAGGACCATCGGGGTTTTTTCAGAAGCCAGTGTGAGGCGATATCTGGATCAGCATCTGTTGGTATGCTCAGTGAAGGTGTCCTTAAGGTCTCATCAAGCACCGGGTTCATCAGGATCACCTTCAGTTCCAATGGGGACACGAACGTTGGCGCTGGATTTGCTCTGAGATATTTTGTATCATCGAGCTTTGCGACACCAACCTCTTCGTTCGCTTGTACATGCTTGATCCCAGCCTGGGGCTCTGTGATGCCTATGAGTGAAACTGCATTCTATCTCTCTGAAAACAAGATTGTCATTGACACCCCAGACTCTGTTTCTCGAAACTTTACGTTCCAAACATCAGTGAATTTAGTTTCACCGTCTTCTGGGCTGACACGAGGGGGGGAGTTGATTTCATTGCAAGGGTTTGGATTCGACTTGCAACAGCAGAATTATCGATGCTTCTTCGCAAGGGAGGGATATAATGCCCATGAACAATCGAATGCAGACGTGAACGTGCTGGACGTGAATCATGCTACATGTAGGACTCCATACTGGTTGGCTGGTCGCGGCTCTGTATCTGTGTATTTGGATTTCAATCCGCACAAGAACTTCAGTGTCTCTGCATTCCAATACTCCTTCATTGGCTCGTGGTGCTCTATTTTTCCCACAAGCACATTTGCGCTCGGCGGACTGCGCATCACTGTGTCTGGATTCGGATTTGACGAAATGCGAGTTCAGGAGTACGAGCTCATCGTCAGTAGAGGAAGCGTAAATGCTGTATCACCAAAAGCCATGGCTAACGGCACTGACACGGTTGTCTTTGAAATGCCACTCTGGCCAGCGGGAGCAACAAGCGCCGATGTCAACGTTCGTGAAGTGTATCTTGACACCATCTTTCCCTGGGTTGGGCAGGCAGGTGTCAAATTTTATCAGGACTGTTTGTCGAATAAGACTTCTTGTGACTGTGTTTCACCCTTTGGATCCACTCAAGAATTTCCTCTCGGCATCCAACATGCTCGGAGTGCTGACATTCGAGCAGCCGATGACCCGTTGCGACTTCAGTCTGCTGATCAGGTATCATTGCGAAAACTGCTACTTTCTGAGGTCACGGCTGGTGGTAGCTATCGGCTTGTTTTTACCCAAGTCCGGTCATCCGTTCCGGGGTACACCCAGATGAATGATATTCGCTTCTTCGATATGAATGGGCAACCGCTGGTTCCAACGTCAGCCTCGTCAAACGAGCCAAGCCTTGAAAACCAAGGCCCCGAAAATGTGATAGACGGCCTCAATACGACAGACTGGGTCAGTAACAGCTCGTCCGCGTCCCTCGAACTCACCTTCTCTACTCCAGTTATAGTTGCCTCATACGAGTGGACCACTGGCAACGACCCTCGCAATGATCCAATCGCATGGAGGTTTGAGGTTTGCGAATCGTCTTGCACTGATGACGAGTGGAAAGTGCTGGATGTGCGCGCCGTTGCTGTGCCGACAGCACGTCTTGCTGTTGTTGGACCAATTATTCTGGATGCTGCCACGACCACGGCAGCATATGAAGTGACAACGGCTCCTCCAACCACGCCCGAGCCTACCGTTCCTGTTCCGAACATTCCGAACATTTCTGTTGTCCGGCCTAAAATGCACATTCAAGAAGAGGTCAATCGCACGCAGCCTTCTTCTGGTGATCATCTGGGAGGAAGCATTGTCAACGTGCTGGGCGCAGGGTTCAGAAGTAGTGAAAATTATCTCTGCCTGTTTAACCGAACAAAAGATGACCCGCCAACAATGCCATTAACCCAGTCTGATCTTGTAGGCAACGCCGATTGTCCGGGCAACTGGACTGTGCTTAGCACGGATGTTGGCGTCGTCACGGATGGCAGTGCCAATTATGGACCAAATTGGTATTGCCGTTGGTGGATTACGCCGCCAGATGCAACTTCGGTTACCTTAGACTTCGATCAAAACTTCCAGATTGAATCACAATATACTATCGCCACGCCCAAAACGTGGGATACACTCACCGTGGAAGAATGCACATACATTGCTCAACAAGGTAACGAGGTCATAGCTTTAGGGTGTGTAGAAATAGAAGACAGCCCTTTCGGAGGATTCGCTGCACCAAGTTCAGTGACAACGAATACAGGATACTTGCGGGTCACTTTCAGGTCAGATCCCTCGGTTCAGAAAGCGGGGTTTGAGATTCGTTTCTCAGGTAACGTCCCTGGCAAAAGGGCTCCAGAAATTTCTGCTGCCACATTCATCTCTAGCTTCGAACTGTCTTGTGAGAGTCCCTCTTGGTGGAAACCGTCGATGAATCACAGGTCAGATTCGGTCTTGACAAAGTTCGTCCTTATCAATGGGACCTCTCTTCCGCTGAATCTTTCGGGAGATGCGATTCGCATGGTCGGTATGACAGCAGGTCCTCTCAACTACATGCAGCTTTTTGTCAACAAACCTCCCTCCTTCGTTGCTTCTAATGTCATTTGGTATGAGGGTGGCTTGCCGTATGATAGGAAATGGGCGACATTCTCCAGAGGAAAATGGAATAATCGCGATTCTGCTGACGAGATCGACCAGAACGTTCAGTTCTTGGTGACAGCACACCCTGCGGCAATGTTTGAAACCCAGCCTGCTGTAATTCCATGCACAGGAACTGCGTGCAATTTTGCAAACTTGACGTTCACTGCCCACCCTCATAGCTATGGAATGGCGCGGATTGATGTTGTTGTTCAGGATGACGGTGGAACTAGGTTCGGTGGCCAGGACACGTCGGCGTCGTCATCATTTTACATTCACCTTGTAGATGTAGCGCATCCTCCCACGTTTTTGATGCCTTCGGTTCTAAATCTGGTGGAAGATGCTGGAATATATCAGCTTGGAAACATTATAACGCAAATTGAGCCGGGCAAAGTCGGCGAGTCGCTCCAAAGCCTCACTTTCCAGGTTGTGGCTCTCGAACCTCACATGTTTGCTCCTTCACATCCGCCCCACGTCTCGCCGGAAGGGATGTTGACGTTGCAAACAGCTCCAAACGTAAACGGTAATACCACCGTGAACATTCTCCTGCGTGATTCAGGAGGCAACGAATCTGCTTGGAAGAGTGTGGTGCTGGCAATTGCACCTGTAAATGATGCACCGCACTTCGATTTCATTGAAAACTTCACTGTCCCAGAGGAGATTACCAATGTGTCTGAGTTTTCAGCTCCTTGCTTCCGCAAAGAGACGGCGGCCCGTTACATTTCACCAGGGCCTATGAATGACGACAGCAGTCGGAACAGCACCGTGTTTTGCCTACGATGGGCCAATGATTCTTTTTCCTATGACAACGAGGGTCTGGGTTGTAACGAAGGCGATCAAAATATCACGTTCAGTGTCAGTCAAATCTCCGGAGATAATCTTACACATTCGTTGCCCGAAGTCGATGTGGAAGGAAATCTCGCTTTCTGCTTGAAGAATAATTCTTGCCTGAACGAGAAGGAGGTGTGTTCGGCCACGTATATGGTGAAGCTTGTGGATTCTGGAGGAACAAACATTGGCGGCACAAATGCCTTCACAACGGATTTCACCCTTTTTGTCAAGGCCGTGAACCATGCTCCCTCGTTCAATTTGGTCTCCAATGCAACTTTCCTGCAAAATTCAGGGCGTCAATATTTTCATGAATTTGGCTTTAACTTTGATCTCGGTGCCAAGGATGAGGAATATCAAGTTCTGAGCTTCAATGTTACAACTTTTAACACTTCGGGTCGCGCATTCAAAGAACGACCGCAAATTTTCAGCAATGGGACTCTTCATTTTGAACTGGCCAAGGACTGGTTTGGATTGGTTTTCCTCGAAGTTTTTGCTACAGACAATGGGGGTAGGAAGAATGGCGGGGAGGACCAATCCCCTACCGTGAAGACTAGCTTTGAAGTTGAATTTGTCAATCAGCCCCCGACATTCCAAATTGGTCGCACTGTGTCCTTGCTTGAGAACGCAGGCTACGTACGGCATTCCAGGTTTGCACGGGAAATTACAGTTGGTGCAGATATTGAGGCAGAGCTGTTGCCCTGGCAGCAAGTTTACTTCATGTTTGAGTATATACAGGGGGATGCATTGTTAGTTGCACCGTCGATGACTTCAGACGGTGACCTGTTTTTGGCAGTAGCGTCCCATCGGCACGGCTTTGCGACCTTCAACGTAATAGCTCAGGATAATGCAGGCACTGAAAGGGGAGGCTCAAACACATCGAATCCTCAGAATTTGACCATAATTGTGGCATCAGTTAATGAGCGTCCCTCGTTCCAACTTCCGCCTCCGCTCGTTGTAGCAACTGGATTGATTGCTAGGGTGGTTGACGAACAAACCTTCGTGTTGAGCATCAATGGGAGCTATGATTGCGCTAGTGTCGCTGATGAACTGTGTGCCCCGATACAAAACTATGAGGGGATGATTATCGAAGTCGACATGTCAGGTTCTACTCCACAAGCCCATCAGCAAAACTCGTCTGAGGAATATCCTCCTATTTTTGAGACCAGGCTCGTGTCCCAACACAATGTTAGTAATGAGACAATAATTCGTGTGAACAGACCGTTTGTTTCCCTGAGACTTGAAGGCTCCACAGCGCACGATTCAGCAATGGGTATTTATTATCCCATTTTGCAGTCTGATCACTCTCGGAAGGTTTATGCTCATCAAAGCGACGAGTGGTACCTCCTGTATCGTCCGTCAAACTCCACTGTCGGTGCATGTAACGTATCGTTTTGGGAAGTTTCCTCACACATCGATCCAGATGAGCCTTGGCCGTCAAGAGAAGTCCGACGAACGTCGTTCGAAGTTTTCAATGAGTCTTTCCTCGGACAAACATGCAACAGCACGTGGTGCAACAGCACATGCTCACAAAGATGCGTCGGCCTGCATGGGAACGATTTTTCAAGTCATGCGCTATGCGCTTATGAATGTTTTCTGGCCTTGGAATCTCCCCTCATTATCACAGATCTGCATAATTTCAGTGTTTTTCAGCTCTGTGACACGAAGGGCGATCTCTTGAACCCATCGGGTCCGTGGTATGAGCGAGATTTTAACGGTTCCTGGATCCTGCAGAATTCTACACTCATGATTTCTGTCCCCGACATTACGCAGTCGCAAGTGGTGATCCGTCAGCCTGCAACTTTTACCGCATTAGAAGGTAACGAGTCTCATGTCTGGCGGCATGCGGTACGTGACATAATCAGTGGGCAACTCGAGCCAGAGCAAAATGTGTCTGTCTTAGTGGAGAATATTCGCTGCTCTCCAGACCTGGCCTTCGAAGAACCTCCTGCTGTGGACGAGTATGGGAATGTAACTTTCAGCTTCGGATTGCATGATAATGGAA
>Ga0209713_10001104_pt1 | contig 15878 bp, 10 predicted proteins | sample ArcOceMetagenome_3_FD_187444 | JGI IMG/M metagenome (GOLD analysis project Ga0209713, IMG submission 187444) | Marine eukaryotic phytoplankton communities from Arctic Ocean - Arctic Ocean- Svalbard ARC20M Metagenome (SPAdes) (version 2) | ecosystem: Environmental > Aquatic > Marine > Oceanic... | reverse complement strand
CGGAGGAGGCGAGGGCGGGGGCGAGGGCGGGCGTGATGGCGGGAGCGGCGGCGACGGCGAGACGCAGCGCGGCACGAGCACGGCGTCGAATTTGAAAGGAGTAGGCAGGTCCGGCGTCTTCACGTGGGTCACGCCAATGCGAATCAAGCTGGTCGTGACCGAGAAGCCATCGACCAGGATGAAGAAGGGCCCGATATAGCCCGGTGATGTCGATGTATGGCACGGCTGCCCGCCAAAGGTGCTGATGCCGTCGCCGCAGTGGTCGTCGTGCGAGAAGTCCACCTCCCATGTCGCCACGCGCTCCATCTTGCCTCCGACAAGGGCGTCGATGAATCCCTTCCGCGTGATTCGGTTGTGATAGTCAGTGCGGAAGCGCACCGCGTTCACCTCAAGCGCCGCGCCATCGTTCGACGAGATGTTGAAGGTGTGTGCCGGGACGCAGCCCGTTTCCTCGGGGCACTGATTCGGGGCGAGATCGTGGTTGTCGCAGCCGCATGAGCCACCCGTGCCGTACATGGTCTCATGGGTTGGCCAGTCCACGGTGTCTTGGCACGGCGGGGGAGCGGGCGGCGGAGAAGGCGGCGGCGGCGCAGGCGGAGGTAACGGTGGCGGTAGTGAGGGCGGCGGTGGCGACGGAGAGGGGCTCGGGGGTGGCGGCGAGGGGAGTTGCGACGGCGGTGGGGGCGACGGTGGCGGGGGCGACGGTGACGGTGGCGGCGGAGACGGAGGAGGGGAAGGTGGTGGTGGTGGGGACGGTGGCGGGGGCGACGGTGGCGGAGGTGACATCGTCGCGGGCGGCGGCGGTGGCGGCGAACACTCCTTGAACAGGTCGAATCGAAGCGAGGGCGCGGCGCCCGAGAAGCTGAGGATGGAGAAGCGGAAGCGTCGACCTGTCACGGGCGTGTCGAGAGTGTGCTCCCGAACGACATCGTTGGACTGCTTCGATGGACCACCGAGCGTTGTTGAACTGCCAACGGTTGCCCGCTGGAGCGCGCCGTCCAAGCTCGTCGAGTACTCGAAGTGGAAGGAGGTCACGAAGCCCCACACAACATCATCGTATCGCCCCTGCACAGCGAGTGCTGTCACGGTGACCTCATACGGCAGAGACACTTCCAGCCACTCGCCGGCGTTGTTGGTTGCTGGTGTCCATGCGCCAGGTAGGTTGGCAGATTGGCAGTCGAGCAGCTGGTCGGCAGCACACGCCCCTGAGCAACCGGCTTCGCAGTCTGGGTAGTTGTCGACGCAGTACCAGCAGAGGCGTGATGCACGCTTGGAGATGGAGACGCCGGCAACAGCACGGGTAGAGGATGCACTGAGGCTCGTCGACGGGTCGATGATGGCCGCCGACCAGAGACTCTCTCGGCCACTGCAGACGGGCACTGGTGGGGGCGATGGGGGAGGGGGTGTTGGCGATGAGGATCGGATGAGGGTGCACGTCGCTCCATTCAGGCACGCTGTGTCCGCATACAAAGCACCGTTGCTGTCGCCGTCCACCGTGATGTTCGCCGTGCTGCCCGTGACGGTGCAGTCGGTGCAGTCGAGAGGCAAGTACGCGCCGCCGCCCTCCGAGAGCTCGATAACGCCGATCCAGCCGTCGTCGTTAGGGTTGGTCACCTGCACGCCGAGCAACGTGGCGTAGCAGGCCTGAACGACCGTCGACCCCTTTGCCCAGTACTGGCCGCTGGTGATCGACACGTAGCCGCTGCCCAGGTCGACGGACACGTCGAGATAGCCGTTGCTGAAGGTGGCGGTGCCGGTCACAATCCGCAGGCACGGGGGCGGGGGCGACGGGGGGGGCGACGGGATCACTGGCGTCGACGAGGCGCACGGGCAGAAGCGCTGCCGTGGGGCAGGGGCCGATGCCGAGCACGAGAACGACGAGGAGGAGGACGGGTAGTAGCATTCTCCTGATTTGATGTACGGGGTATAAGACGGATGCAACGAGACCGTTGACGTACACCACGACGAGGAGCCTTTTTCATCCAGCACGAGCGCCTGGAGGCACCCTAGACTCCGCGCGCCCGACGGCAGGGCCACACACGTGCTGCCGGCACCGACGCACGCATAGTCACACCTCTGCCCGGAACTGCCGAGCACCCAGGTCAAGCCGGTGTCGCCGCACTGTGCATCTGCCATTCCGACAAGCTGACGTCCCCCAAGCCGACGCCCCCCCTGCCCCGCACTTGCAAGGCGGCTCGGCGGAGGCGATGCGAGCAACGGTGGCTCAGACAAGCCGTCATGCGAGGCCGGCCCGCCGTCTGCCGCGTGCCCTCCGTCTGCGTTAGCCATACACGCGCCCAGCACGAAAACTGCGGCGAAAACCATCGATCCAATGCAGTGGCCAGGTGCAATCGGTAACCCAACACGGCGCGCGGCTTTAGAGGTCCTTGTAGAAAAATCCTCGTACCAAGAAGATCCACACACAACCACGCACAGCCTCGCATAAGTAGTAGGTACGTTTGCTCAAAACACAAAACGCATCCTCGACTTCTTCTGGGTTTGTACGTGTCCCCTCTCTCCTTGGTTGCTTGTCGGCCGCCACCGCGAAGAGGCTGAGCGAGGTGTGATCGGAGCGAACGAGTCGTGAGCTGCGAAGGCCGTCGCGACTCGCGCAAATGTCCGTCGCCGACGCCGAGGCTGCGCTCAGCGCCGAGATGAGCGGCAAGGGCGCCGACCCGGAGGACATCGACGACAAGCTCGCCGCCATCCGCGTCGACCCGGCCAGGTACAAGGAGCGTGCCGGCGCGGCGGGCCTCCTGGCCAAGCGGCTGGTGGTGGCGGCGGCCGAGGAGGCGCTCCGCTCCGAGATGAGCGGCAAGGGCGCCGATCCAGAGGACGTCGACGACAAGATCGCCGCCATTCGCACCGACCCGTCCAGGTACAAGTCGAGGGCAGGAGCCGCCGGCGAGCTGGCCAAGTGCCTCGACGAGGCCGGCGCTCCCGCACCGGCGCCCGCGCCGGCGCCGGCTCCCGCTCCCGCTCCGGCACCCGCGCCTGCACCGGCTCCTGCGCCCGCACCCGCGCCTGCACCCGCGCCGGCGTTCGCGCCCGCTGCGGACGCCGACGACGACGAGCAGTGGGACACGGACGCAGACCACGTCGCCGAGCCCGACTCAAAGGGCAACCGCGGCATCGCCGGCGTCAACCCGTTCACGCAGAACGAGGAGCAGCAGCTGCTGGCGAAGGGGTCGCTGCAGCCGGAGACGCAGAGCAAGGCGGCGGCGGAGGTCGAGGCCGAGCGGGAGCGCGTCAGGCAAGAGCGTGCCGTCAAGGCCGAGGCCGAGGCGCTCGCCAAGGCCGAGGCCGAGGCGGCGGCGGCGGCCGCGGCGGCGGAGGCGGCAGCGGCCGAGGCAGCAGCGGCTGCGGCGGAGGCGGCGGCGGCGGCAGCGGCGGCGGCGGCGCCGGCGGGGGAGGAGCTGCAGGCGCTCGAGGCCGAGTTCGCGCAGCGCAAGTCGAAGATCGCCGACGACTTCAAGGACCGCCGCTCCAAGGTGGAGGAGGCCTTCTCCGACGCCGAGCCCAACACGCCGGGCGCGAGCGAGCGCGACGCCGGCGCGAGCGGCCGCTTCACACCCACGCCGGCGCCGGCGCCGGCGCCGGTGGTGGCGGCCGGGACGGTCGCGGCGCAGGCGGAGGCGCTGCGAGCGTCGGTTGCGGCGCCGTCGCCGGAGCCGGAGCTGGCGGCGGCGCGGCGGCGGACGGTGAGCAGCGCGGGGAGCGCGGGCGGCGGCGGCGGCGGCGGCGGCGGCGGCGGCGGCGGCAGCGGCGGCGGCGGCGGCGGTCTGAAGCTGTGGGAGGCGGAGGCGGTCGTCGACTCGTACGAGGAGGTGGAGCGGCGCAAGGCGGAGCACGCTGCCAAGATGGAGGAGGCGCGGCAGCGCGAGGCGGCGCAGGCCAAGGAGCGCGAGGCGCTGTGGCGCAAGGAGGACGACGCCTACTTCGCCGACCAGGCGGCCAAGCGCAAGCAGGCCGAGGAGGACCAGAAGGCGCACCTCGCGCTGGTGGCGGAGCGCCACGCGGCGGACCGCGCGCAGGACGACGCGGCGATGATGGAGGAGCAGCGCAAGCTGGCCGAGGAGAAGGAGCGGCAGCGGCAGATCTTCGAGAAGCGGCACAACCCAAAGGTGGAGCGGCGCGAGTCCGTCGACTACAACTACCGCTTCGCCGAGGGGATGGCGGCGCAGATCAAGAGGTTCCGGCAGAAGGGGACGGGCGGCGACGCGCTGATCATCAAGATCGACCACGACGTCGACGAGCTGCAGATCGAGCAGACGCTCAAGGAGACGTCGGTGGAGGACATCGCCGAGATCTTCGAGGAGAACGCCAACGAGCCGCGCTACCTCCTCTACATCCACAAGCAGAAGCATAGCGACGGCCGCACCACCTACCCGATCTGCTTCGTCGTCTTCATCCCGCAAAACGTCCCCGCGCACTACAAGGTGATGTACACGCGGCCGATCCCGCAGTGCGTCGAGGAGTTCAAGGTCAACAAGCACTACTCCCTCGAGGACCCGGAGGACCTCGACGTCGAGTGGCTCGAGGCCAGGATCGCCGGCAAGAACTGAGCGGGAGCAGCAAGCGCGGCACGGCGCGGGAGGGCGTCGACTCTCTCCCGCGGGGCGCGTGCAGAAACTGAAACGACTGTTGTTGTAGCGATAGGAGCGGGGACGTGTGTTTGGATGTGTCTGGGTGTGGCGTGTCTGTGATGGGTCAGACGAAAGTGTCTGACAAAGAAATTTTGAGCAGAAACTTTTTTTTATAGAAGGCAATCGTGCGCTGCCTTTACCTCCGGGGGAACTGGAGTGCGCGCATTTCATGTTTGGGACGGCCGGCCAGGGCTCATCACACGCCCGCCAGTTCCCCGAGCACAGCAAGCGTCGATCTCCTTAGCACGGCCAGCGCCATGACCGCTGGCGCTATCATGAGCAAGCCCGCCGTCGCCAATCTCATCTGCATCCTCGCCTGGACGGCGTCACTCTTCCTCCTGCCCGCCGGTGTGGTGCTGTGCAACTGGAGCCACGGGCCGCTCGTGGTGACACTGGGCTTTGTGCTGATGGTCGCCATGGTCGGCGGTACCTCAAAATGGCAGTTTCGACTGGCGCTCTACGCGGTGCAGCTGGCGGTGGCAGCGGCGAGTGGCAGCGGCTGGGCCCTCGCCGGCGCCGCGCTGCTCGCAGTGATGCTGATGCCGATCACAGTCGGGCCGGGTCGACCCGAGGCCTTCGCTCCCAGTGCAGCCTTCTGTCGGCTGATCACGGAGACGCTCAACGGACGCAAGTACTATGCGAGGAGCGAGCTGATCGGCGCGTTGCACCGCGTAAAGCCCGGCAGCCGCACGCTGTTCGCCGTGCACCCGCACGGTCTGCTGACCGCGGGCTACACGTGGAACATGTTCTGGAACCTCGACTTCCACGAGATGACGGGGCGGATCGGCTTCCTGCTGGACGAAAACCTGCGGCTCAAGTCGGCCGGCTTCCGACTCATGTGCGACTGGTACGCTGGGCCGAAGCGCTGGGCGGGCGCGGCGACCAAGCGGGTGATGCTCGAGGCGATGGCCAAGGGAGAGACGCTGGCGCTGCTGCCGGGCGGATTCCAGGAGGCGACCATCTGCGAGCGCGGCGTCGAGCGCGTCTACATCAAGAAGCGAGCGGGCTTCGTCAAGTACTGCCTGCAGCACGGCTATGCGATCGTGCCGTGCTACACGTTTGGCGAGAGTGACACGTACACGACGTTCACGCCGCTGCTGCGGCCGCGCCTTGCGCTCGCGGCGCGCAACATCCCGGCCGCCGCCATGTTCGGCAACTGGCGCTGCCCGCTGCTGCCCCACGCCGGCGTCGAGCTGGTCACGTGTGTCGGCGACCCGCTGCAGCTGCCGTGCATCGCCGAGCCCACCAAGGAGGACGTCGCCGAGTGGCACGCAAAGTACGTTGCGGCGCTGCAGCAGACCTTTGACAAGTACAAGGCGCAGGCCAACAAAGCCGACGCCGTCCTCGAGGTCTGGTGAGCTGCCAGGGCGAACGCATTCTTCGGGTTTGATCTGCAGCGCTGTGCATGCGTACCCGGTGCATGAGGCCAACACTCGGCCGGTGACGAGCTTCCCCTTCACCCCGCTTCGGCCTGGCTGCGCCTTGCACTTGTGCGCGACTCATGCGAGAATCGTGACCCGAAGGCGGGAGCGGCTCTGGGGCGTGTCAAGACGCTTGAGATGACAATATTTTATACTTTAGCCCAAATACATGAGGTGATACCTTGAACTGAACTCGACAGTAAAGCATATTGGACGTCAATGACGATGGAGCTCGCCCTCGCCCAAACAGTTCAGAATGCCGACGACCTCCGCTTGCATCGGCCGCGCGCTGCCCTGACCGTTGCCATCCCCGACCGCGCTCGCCTCGTGAGGCGAGAGGCTGGTGGTGGCCACCGGCGACGCATCGAGCGTCCACATCCTCGGCCGTTGCGTCGGCGACGACGTCGGGCCACCGGCGGCTGCGGCTGCGGCTGCGGCTGCGGCGGCGGCCGCCGCCTCGTCGTACGGCAGCAGCGGCCGGCAGCTAAAGTCAAAGGGGAGGTACTTGATGGTGGCGGCGGAGTTGGCGAGGATCGCATCGAGGTGGGCGCGCTGGTGGTTCGCGAGGAAGGGGCGGCAGGCCTGCGCGCACTCGGCGGCGGCGCCCTTTGGTCCAAAGTCCTTCGAGTACCATTGCAACACCTTTGGGAGGCCGACGGTCGACTTGCCTGGGTCGCTGAGCTGGACGGTCTCCCGCAGGAAGAGCGAGGCGGCGCAGTGGAGCTGCTCATCGAGGTGGTGGCGGTGGAAGACGAGCACGGCGGGAGGGTTGCACACGGAGCCGCAGTTGAGCGCAAAGTTGACGCGCGCGTCGTTGGTGGCCAGCGCAAAGGCGTAACGGCTCTTTGGGATCGAGAGCTTCGAGAGGAAGTTGTTGGGCGGCGACATGTTGGCGCGGAGCACGCAGTGCTCGAGCTCGACGAGCGAGAAGACGTCGTCTGCCGTCTGGTAGGCGATCGTGTGGAAGTAAGAGAGCCACGCCACCGCCGACGACGGCGGCCCCAGCACGAGGTATGCGTGGTTGACCATCAGGTGGTACAGGTTGAGCAGGAAGCAGAGCCGGTCGCCCTCGGAGAGGCGGAGCAGCGAGCATCGCTTCACCTCGGCGGCCGCGTCGAGGAAGGTGGCGAGGGACGTCTCGTCGCCGTTGTCGGCGTGCGCGCCAAACGAGCGGCGCAGCGCGTGTGCCACCACGTCGCACGGGTGGTCGTCCTCAGACGAGGACCCCTGCAGCGACGCGGGCGCGGCGCCGCCCGAGAAGGCCAGGCGGCGGCAGTTGAGCAGCCGCCGCTTGCGGCACCGCCACATTGAGCTCTTGTGCAGGAAGAGGTCCGTCGCGTGGAGCTCATCGCCGCCGTAGTCGACATTGCCGCCGGCAGCGCCCGCCGGCGCGCCCGCGGCGGCGCCGGCGTCCTCGAGCGAAGGCAGCGAGTCGCTGCGAGTCATCGACGGCGTCGGCGAGCGACGGAACTCCGCCTCGCATCGCAGCCGCGTCGCACCGAGAAGGGCTGACACCCACCCCGCCCTCGCCGCGTCCGTCTCCACCACCACATAGTGCACCCGCCCCACAGTCGCCACCGCAAACACGTGCGGCGTCGGCGCACACGCCTGCGCGCCGCCCGTCGCCTCCGCCTCCACCGCCACAATGTCGAGCAGGGAGATACGCAGCCGCCGCCGCCGCGCGCCCGCGCCCACCTTGAACGTGAGGGCGTCCGCATCGAGGCTCGCCCACTCCTCGCGCCAATGTGTCTCGCTCTGCGCACGCCCAATCGGCCCATCGAGCAACGGGACGGCGCCGCCAAACGACGCCCGCCGCTCCTGCTTCCCATCCTTGCGCCGCTGCAGGAAGATCAGCTCGAGCGCGCCGCCCTCCGTCTCGACTTGCGCAGAGAAGAAGCGCCGCAGCTCCGTCGCCTCGTCGTCGCCGCCGCCTCCTTTCCGCCCGCCGCCACTCTCCTTTTCGAGCGCCGCGTGCAACGCTCGCGCCATCTGCCGCCGGCGCAGCTCCGCAGCCGAGAGACGGGGTGACCACGCCGCCACCACGGCCGCCTCCGCCCGCACCGCCACCCGCGGCAGCAAGCGCGCAAAGTCCGTTACGGTGCGCAGCACGCGCCGCGCGCCGCCGTCGTAGAAGACGTATGCCTCGCGGTACTTGCCCTTGGCATCGAGGACCTCCACCCACGCCGGGCACACCAGCTCCGCAGCCGCGGCGTTGGCAGCCTCGCTGCTGCTCGCACCGCCGCCGCCGCCGTCACTCGCCGGCGACGAAACCGGCGACGGCGACGACACCGCCGCCGCCGCCGCGCCCGCCGCCGCCGCCTCGGCCGCTCCCACGCCGATCGCCGCCGCCGCCGCCGCGACCGCCGCCGCCTCCTCGGCGTCCTCGCCGTTCATAGACGGCCGCTGCTGCAGCAGCAGCTCGGACGCCCTCGCGGCGATCAGCCTCGCCTCGACCGATCGGACGCTCGGGGAGCTCGCCTTGGCGGCGGCGGGAGGGGGGGTCCACGCGGGCGACGCCGCCGAGGAGGAGGAGGAGGAGGCCACAACAGCGGCGACGGGAATCGCAGGTGAGCTCTCTCCGCTGCGGACGCCAGGGTCCGTCTCGCCATCGGCGTCGGTGTCGGCGTCGGCGTCGGTGGCATCCTCGCTCGACTCGTCGGCGTCGGCGGCGGCGTCGGCCTCGGCCTCGGCGAGCAGCTTCTGCTCCGCCGCCTCCGCCTCCTCCGCGCGCAGGTGGCGGATCTGGATGCACATCAGGTACCGGTTCTGCGAGCGGAGGTGCTCCGAGCCGGGCGCGGGCGGCGGGCCCTCGTACACGCAGAGGCGGAGGGCGCCCTCGCGCCAGAAGGTGCGCAGGTCGAGGTCGCGCGCCATCGGCAGCCCCACCATCGTCCACTGCTGCAGGTTGACGTACATCGTGTTGAACGAGAACGAGTACGTGCAGCTCGGGTCCCACTCGCCCGCCTCGACCGACGCCCGGCGCGCCAGCCGCTCAGGGTCGGGCTCGGGGAGCGCTCCCTCGCCAACCGGCGGCGGCGTCTCGCCCGGCTTCGTGATCACGAGCCTGTCGACCGAGCTCCACAGCGGCATCACGATGTGCGCGAGCTGCCGCTCCTCCTTGTCGCCAAACGAGTAGTGCATGAACGCCGTGCGAGTGCGCACAAACTTGAGCAGCACGTTCGAGAGGCTCTTGGCGACGAGGCCGAGCTGCATGCGCTGCGTGATCTCGCCGCCAATGTACACGACGCCGCTCGGCTTGCGCTTGAAGCGGCCCTGCACCTGCACCTCGAAGCGGCGCTGCTTCCCCTCGAAGATGCGGCTGAAGTAGTGCGGGTCTTCGGCAGGGTCCTCCGGCCTCAGCAGCAGCAGCATGACCCCCGAGAAGTTCTCCGTCTCGATGGCCATGGGCTTCCGGCTGTTGGCGATGAATGGGCCGACCCGCTGACCCGAGCCGTCCATCACGCTCATCTCGAGAGTCGGGAAGCGCGGCGGCGGCGGCGGCGGCGTGCTCGTGGCGGCCTCGCCGGTCGGCGCCTCCTCCTGGCTGGATGACTCCGGCTCCGCAGCGTGCTCTGGAGGACGGGAGAAGTAGTCGTCGACCACATTAGGCTGCTGCTGCATCGTGAGGCAGCGCTGGCCGGGCTCGCGAGCAGGACGACAGCGTCAATGGCGAAGCTCTTCGACGCCGCCGAGGGTGCACACCAGCGCACGCTAGTCCGTCCTGATATCTGAATCTCGCATTCTCTCGCTATATCCTTCCCCATTCCTCCGGTCCAGCCGCAAACAACTCAAGTTGGGGAGAGAAGCACCGCACGCTTCCGCGCATGGGCGCCGGCTTGCGAGGCGTGGTCACCCAGAACACTGCGCGCGCAGCGAGCCTGCGTTCGCCATGAACTTCTCCTCCAAGAAGAAGCCGCGCCGCCACGCGTGGAAGGACCTGCAGGAGGAGCTCGACGAGCGCGAGAAGACCGAGGAGGACAACCAGGAGCGCATGCGCAAGCTCGACAAGCTCAAGTTCCGCGTGACGCTCGACGAGGAGCTCGACCCGGAGCTCAAGTACGCGTACGTCGACATCGAGATCGGCCGGCGCATGGGGCGCGACCCGAACATCACCAAGGGCCGCATCATCTTCGAGCTCTTCGACGACATCATGCCGCGCACGATCGAGAAGTTCATCCAGATGCTCGAGAGCGACCACGAGCCGACGTACCGCGGCTCGAGCTTCTCGCGGATCGTGCCCGGCTTCATGTGCGAGGCGGGCGACCGGCAGAGCAAGGCCGAGGGCGCGCTCAACCTCGGCCGCGAGAACGTCTTCCAGCGCGTCGAGTCGGAGGCCAACTGGCGCGTGCCGCACCTCAACCCGGGCGTGCTCTCGCTGACCGACGCCAAGTCGAGCCGCTTCAACATCACGTTCCGCAAGTGCGAGGAGCTCGACGGCTGGCACGCCGTCTTCGGCAAGGTGGTCTACGGCTTCGACGTGCTGCGCGCCATCTCCGACAACGGCAACCTCAACGGCGAGCCGAAGCAGCCGTGCGTCATCGTGCACGGCGGCCTCGTGGCCAAGGGCACGCACCCGCGCGATCTGCTCAAGCCGATGGAGGTGCCCGAGGACGAGGAGGCGCACGGCTACAAGAAGAAGGTGATGCGGTACAGCTCCACCTACCGCCACACCGGCCTCATCGGCCACTAAAGCCCAGCGAGGGAGGCCATACTTTAGGCGGCCGTGGCGTGGCCGTCGCCGTCGACGCAAGAGGCGACGGGCGAGCGTACGTGTACAGTAGAAGTCGTTCATTGAATATACGCATGCCATATCCCGTTTTACTCAGACTAGCGTCGGCCGCGAGGGCTGCGGCTGGGGCGACCAGCTCGTGAAGGCCTCGACGAGCGCCTCGATGGCTGCCTGCGCGCGGCGCGACGTCGTCGGGCGGCCGTGCATCACCGCGAGGGCGTCGCGGCAGCCGGTGGTGGCGCCGGTGGTGGCGCCGCAGGCGGGCCGCTCGGCGCCCTCGGCATGCTCGAGCAGCCACAGCAGCCGCACCACGTCAGGCAACACGCTGCACTCGCCCGCCTCGCCGCGGCGGGGGGCGGAGACGCCACCGCCCTTGCCGCCCGCCTCGTCGGTGTCGGTGGTGGCGGCTGCCGTGACGGCCGGGAGCGTGGCGCCCGGCAGCAGAGCGCACTTGAGGTAGGCGGGCAGCACGTGGCGGGCGAGCTGCGCGGCATGGGCGCCGCTGCGGGGCCACGCCGCGAGCACAAAGGTCTCGAGCAGCCCCAGTGCCAGGCGCACAGGCAGCAGCGCCGCTCCGAGGGCCGCCGCGCCGCGCCGCGCGCCTCCGCCGCCGCCGCTGCCGCCACCGACGACGTCGCCGGTGCGGCCGACGGCGGCGGCGGCGGTGAGGACCTCGACGTGAAGGAGGTGGCAGCTCGCCTCGATCATCGGCTCGAGCTGCGTGCAGATCACGAGGCCGATGCGCGGCAGCAGCGACGGCAGGTGGCGCAGGTGGCAGCGGCGCGCGCCTCGCTTGTCGGAGATGTAGATGAGCTCCTTCTGCAGAGCGTCGAGAAGGTTTTCGGCGTGCGTCGCGTACGCGGCCGCGCCCAGGCTGGGCGCGAGCGCCTGCCACACGGCGGCGAGCGCGGGGAGGAGCTGCGAGAGCACCTCCGCCTCTCGGAAGACCAGGAGCGGCTTCAGCTTGTGCAGCAGCAGCTCGGCATGCCACGCCACCTCCGGCGCGGGCAGCTCCGTCGCACAGTGGCGCACCGCCGCCAGCACGGCGCCGCGCGCGACAGGGTCGAGCAGCTCCGACCATCGCAGCAGCAGCGGCAGCAGCCGATGCGACTCGGGCGCCTTGCTCAGCTGCGGCCGCCTCACGCCGCACACGACGCGCCGCAGCGTCCTGGCGAGCCGCCGCTGCCGGTGCGTGCTGCCCGCCGCCGCCTCGGCGTGCAACAGCCGCAGGTGCAGCAGCCGGCAGCACTCGCCATGCAGCCGCTGCCTCAGCCGCGGCACCGCCAGCCCCACCGCCGCGCCGAGCGCCTCTATGACCGCGCTCGCCGCCTCACGCACCGCATCGCTCTCGAGCGGATCGCTCGCCGTGCCGCCGTAGAGGCCGTCGCCGTCGCCGTCGCCTTCGCCGTCGTCGCCACCACCACCTCCACCGCCGCTGCCGCCGCCCATGAGCTCGTCGCATGTGATGAGGAGCAGCGCAGCGAGCGGCGCGTTCGCCTCGGCCTCGCGCGCCACCGCCGCGTGCTCCGCCGCCGCCGCGTCGCTCCATTTCGCAGAGCCGACGCCGCCGCCGCTCCTATTCGCCTGCAGCTTGCCCCTTCCTCCCGCCGCCTTGGCCACCGCGGTCGTCGTGTCGCCGCCGGCCTCGACGCCGTCGCTGTTTGCGAGCAACGACGCGCCGCCGCTTCCCGCGCGCGCCGCCACCCCGAGCAGCGCCGCCGCCGCCCGCAGCGCCTCGTACGCCTCGCGCCGCCACGCTCCCGCCGCCGCCGCCAGCTGCGAACGCTGCGGTGCATCGGTCTGCACCTCGATTGCCATCTCGAGCTGGGCCTGCAGAGCGGCGCCAGGGCGCAGCAGCCTTGGCAGCCGCTCGCGTAGCAGCAGCACCGCCGGCGCGCCCGCACCCATCGCACCCGCCCGTGCCACCGCCGCCACCTCGGCCGCACCCTCGGCAGCCACCACCGGCGACGAGGCGACCACCTCCGCGCCTTCGCCACCGTCGGCGGCGCCATCGCCGTTGTCGCCACTGTCGTCGTCGTCGGGGCCATCGCTCGCCAGCAGCGCGCAAATCAGCGCGCCGAGCGGTGGGGCGCCGGCCTGGGCGGCTTCGGCAGGGCGGGGTCCATGCTCGTTATCGGCGAGCGCATTGGCGGGAAGCGAATGCTCGAGCAGTGAGACCAGCGGTGCTGGCCCGAGCGTGGCTCCGAGCTTGCCGATCGCACGTTGCGCTTCAGACGCAACAGCGGGCGTGAGGGCCTTGCCGTCGCGGTGGTTGAGATTGCCTAGCCCGCTCAGGAGCGACGCGAGCGCGGAGCGCACCGCTCCGTGGAATCCCATGTGCACGCGAGCCAGCTGTGCGGCGCCTCGTGCGGCGGCCACGGCCATGCGCTGCTCGGCCTCGTCGCAGCTCGAGCGAAGCGCGTGGCGCAGGCCGTCACAGGTGGCGGTCAGCAGGCCTTGCGCCTCCTCATCCGTCAGATCGCGCAGCACGAAGGACGCGGCCGCCAGACGCAAGGGCTCGGGCTGCTGATCGGAGCAGGGCACGAGGATGGCGTGGCCGCAGCTGGCGAGCGCCGAAGCGCGTGGCAGCGCCTCGAGCTCGCGCACCTTCTCCAGCCGGGCACGCCACGAGAGGGCGGAATCGGCGAGTGAGGAGGGCGAGGCCATCTTGGCGTCGTTCATACAAAAAAGGCCGTGGTCGCCGTGGCAAGCGAAGTTTGAGTTTTTATGCACCAGGCTGCATGTTTGGTTTTAAATTTTTTATCGACTCACAACTAACACTCTTCGCAGCCGCAGTGCCTAATGGTGCTGGTGGAGGTCACCTGCCCACCTGGCGTCGCCGAGGGCGAACTGCTCAGCGTCACGCGTCCGAGCGACGGCGCCAGCTTCGAGACAGCGCTGCCGGGCGGCGTGTCCGAGGGAGACCTGTTCCAGGTCGAGATCCCCGACGAGCCGCCGATAGAGGAGGACACGGAGGTGCTGGAGAAGGTATCGAGGGGCCTCACGCCCGACGAGCGCGAGGCGCTGCAGACCATCATGCTGGAGCTGCGAGACGACGAGCTGAACGAGTGGGTGGCGGAGCACTGCGAAGAGTTCAAGGAGTGGGCGGGCATGGAAGGCGAGCAGCAGCTGGGCTGGACCGTGAGGCACGAGGAGTACACGGCGCTCGTTGAGACGCGGATCGAGAGGCAGCTCGCTACGCTGGGCGACTTCAATGCTCTCGACCTCTATGTGCTCCTGGCCGATGCCGACAGCTCCGACCCCACGGCCCGCACGTTCGTGAGCAAGCTTCTCTCGCTGACGGACTACTCGCGCTTCTGCTCGATGATGCAACGGAGTCGCTCGCAGGAGGCACCGCTCAGCTTTGCTACCAAGGCTCGCCCGCCGCGTGCACGGCGCAAGAGGTAACAGATGTAAAGTATTCACAGTTTGTGTGTGTGTGTGACACGTGTGTGTGCAGAGATCTTCGCTAGAAGCATTTTATATTCCGGCATCATACGCGCAGCATGCGACACTTCACGGCCGCCTACACCTCGATGCGCCCACCCTCTCCTCCGTGACTCACTCTGCAGGCCTCGGGCCGGTGAGGTTATCACGCGGCCTGGCTGCAGTCGTGGCGCGCGGCGCTCACTTGCCGAGCCACAGCTTGCCGGCCTCGGTCTTGCCGGCCATCAGGTTCTTGTAGAAGCCGTGCGTCTCCTCGATCACCTCCTTGGTCTTGGCGGCGTTGAGCGCCTTCTCGCCGTGGCCGAAGCCGTTGACGGGCTTGTCGTCGGGGGTCTTGTACCACCTGAACCACTCGCGGATGCCCGAGACGGTGCCCGGGTAGAACTCCTCAATGTCGTCGACGTCGTTGATCTTGGAGGCGAACTCGTCGGCGCCGTTGATCGCGATCACCTTCCAGTCGAGCTCGCCGTCGTCGATCATCGAGAGGCAGCCCAGCACCTTGACCGGCGTGAAGGAGCCCATCTCGAGCGACGACTTGCCGATCTCGACGACGTCGACGGGGTCGTCGTCGCCGAAGGCGCCGCCGACGTCGGCGTCGCCCTTGACGGTCGGGTCCTCCCACGTCTGCGGCAGGCACCCGTAGTTCCAGAAGATCGGGCCGTGGTACAGGCGCGCCTTGCCCTTCTTCTCGTCCTGCATGATCGGGTTGCCCTCGACCTTGGTCGCCACCTCCATCTTCTTGAACGTCATCTTCGGGATCTCGGTCAGCATGTTGTACATGCCGTCGCCGGCCTCGAGCGGCATGTCGTGCCACGGCGAGATGACCTCGCCGCCCTGCCGAGCGCACGCACCGTCGCGCGTCAAGAGCGATGCATGGACCTGGCAGAGGGCTGGCGTGGCGAAGACACGGGCAGAGCACGCACCTTCTTGAAGGTCATGGTGAAGTCGGTCGTGCCGAACTCGCCCGACTCCTCCAGCGTCACGTCCATGCGCGGGCACGCAAGCTTGCTCATGGCGGCACGCGACACCACGGCCGAGCGGGTCGCGATGCGCTGCATGCTGTAGCCGCTGACGGCACCAACGAGGAGCGAGGCCATCATGAAATGTCTTGGGTGGTTGATCTGCGCACATCATGGGAGGGGGGCGCGTGAGAGGAGGGAGGACGGCCAGCTCGGGCCCGCAGTGGGCTCGTCGACGGCGATGTGCGCGCGCCGGGGAGATGGTTGTCGAGCTCACCTCCAGTCTCGCCGCGCAATGCCACCGCGGGGGAGGGTTGCAAGCAGCGCAAAGACCCTGTCATCCGCGAATGAATTCTAGCTATACGTAGTCTTTTGATATGTATCTTCTCGCTTGGATTGGGTGAATGGACCCCACCTAGCGTGAGCTCCTGCCAGACTGCTGAACGGCTTCCATCGTGCACTGAACGGCTGCGTTTGCACTCTCCGCCAACGCTCGGCCGCCAATCAGGCGCGCGTCGGTCGCCAATCAGGCGCTCGCCAGCAATTAAAGCCCGCGGAATGAGCAGCAGCTCCGCGGGCACGAGCAGTGCTCCGCTCGAGCTCAGCACGGGCGTAGACGGCGTGCTGGGCGCTGGGTGCCGCGGCGAGGTGCGACTGGGGGTCTGGAACGGCCAGC
>Ga0209713_10001101_pt1 | contig 15927 bp, 17 predicted proteins | sample ArcOceMetagenome_3_FD_187444 | JGI IMG/M metagenome (GOLD analysis project Ga0209713, IMG submission 187444) | Marine eukaryotic phytoplankton communities from Arctic Ocean - Arctic Ocean- Svalbard ARC20M Metagenome (SPAdes) (version 2) | ecosystem: Environmental > Aquatic > Marine > Oceanic... | reverse complement strand
GTCTTAGCGCTGGCAGGAATTATTTCTTCTGGATCACAGCCAAGAAGATCAACAATATCATCTGTTACCTCTTCTGGGCTAGCAGATGGGAGGTCTATTTTATTAAGCACAGGAATAATCTCTAAATCATTTTCTAGGGCTAGGTATAGATTAGAAATAGTTTGAGCCTGTATGCTTTGAGCGGCATCTACCACAAGCAGCGCACCTTCGCAGGCAGCAATAGAGCGAGAAACCTCATAGGAAAAATCTACATGGCCGGGGGTGTCAATTAAGTTTAAGACATACTCCTGGCCATTGTGGGTATAGTTCATCTGTATGGCGTGACTTTTTATGGTAATACCACGCTCACGTTCTATATCCATATTGTCAAGCAACTGCGCTTGAGATTCACGCTCGGTTACGGCGCCGGTGGCTGCTAACAATCTGTCTGCCAGGGTGCTTTTACCGTGATCAATATGGGCAATAATGCAAAAGTTGCGAATGTTCTTCATGTAGCTTGTTGTTTGAAAACAATAATTTGCAAGCATATCAAGCAAATTTGAGGCTGTAAAGATACCACAAAAGGGCATCATGTACACAAGTTACCTTTAATCGATTTTTTGTAAAACCATGAAAATGTTTCACTTGAAATCCACATCTTTGTGACATACTCTAACTAAATCCCATGATTTTAGCTTCCTTTTTATGCGGCACAATCTAGTTTTTTTATTCTTAAAACCAGCTAGTCTTGGTAGCACCATAAAATCTACGGTTTTATTTTTTATGCTTTTACCTCTAGCTGTGCTTGCCCAACAAAGCGCTATAAGTGGAACAGTTCTAGACCAAAATAACACGCCAATTTCTTTTGTGACGGTACTTGCACATCAGCTAACCACAGAGAGTGGTAGCGCCACAGATATTGTTTCTACAAAAGGAACCACAACAGATGATTTAGGGAATTTCAGTCTTGAAAATTTAGACCACGCAACCTATAGGCTTCACTTTAGTTTTATTGGCTTTAAAACACAGACCAAGAAAATAACACTTATAACAAACACCGCTGTTGATGCTATTATTCTTTTAGAAAGCAGCGAGATGCTCGATCAGGCGGTTATCACCATAAAAAGACCAACCATCCAAAAAGCGCCGGGCCGCCTTGTTTTTAATGTAGAAAACACCTCGATTGCCTCTGGAAGCGCCTTAGATGTGCTTAAAAAAACACCTGGAGTTGTTGTTTCTCAACAAGGTATTTCTGTAAAAAACAACAGTCCTGTTATATATGTAAATAATAAACGGGTGTATTTGTCTGGTGAAGAAACGCTCTCTTTACTCGAGAGTACAAACGGCTCCCTTATAAAATCTGTGGAGGTGATTACAAACCCATCTTCAAAATACGATGCAGACGCCACAACAGTACTAAACATTAACACCACAAGGGCGGTTGCTGTTGGCTATAAGGGATCTGCCTCTGGGGTATATCAACAGGCGGTGTATGCAAAATACAATTTAGCGACTGCTCACTTTTATAAAAATGATTGGCTCAATGCGTACGCAAGTTATTCTTATTCTCCAAGAAAAGAGTTTAAAGAAGACGAAAACAACACCCGTTTTTTTGCTCCAGACGAAACCACAACAAGCGGGTATAGAGACTCTTATTTCACAAGAGTAACCAAAAGCAACCCCCACCAAGCAAATGTGGTTTTAGACCTAACAGCAAACGAGCAACACTCCTTTGGAATTAGCGCTACTGTATTTGTGTCACCAAACAAACGCTTTGATAACCAGGCACTGTCTTTAAACACAAACAGGCAGCGGCAACTAGACTCTACATTTACCACTGCAAGTGGCTCCACTAGAAACACATCTAATATTGCCCTTAACGCAAGCCACACCTTTAGCCTGGCCAATAGTGAAACCCAATTAGTGACCCAGGCCAACTATGTTGCTTATAGCGCAGATAGAGCACAAGACGTTGAGACGAATTATTTTTCACCAAGCGGGCTACAGTTAAGAAATAACAATTTTAACACCACCGGGAATCAAGATAGCACCATTTTTACGGGCCAAATAGACCTAAGCATTCCTCTTATCTCAGGAGCCCTTGATTGGGGATTAAAGATGAGCGACATAAAAACCAGCAGCGCACAGGAATTTTTTGATCAAACCGAGCAAGGAGCTGCTTTAAACCCAAGCCTCTCTGACGACTTTCAATACCAAGAAAATATTTTTGCAGCCTACTTTAATATAACTAGAGATTGGGAGCAATGGAGCCTAGACCTTGGATTGCGCGCAGAGCAAACAGAAGTTAGGGCCACTTCAAAAAATCTAGGAGAGGTTAACAATCAGTATTATTTTGAATTGTTTCCAAAAATGTCTCTACTCTATTCGGCCAATGAAAACAATAGCTTTGGACTGAGCTATTCTAGATCTATAGCCAGACCAAACTATGAGAGTCTCAACCCGTTTAGGTACTTTATTAATGAAAATAATTACACAGACGGAAACCCCAACTTGGTGCCCGAAATAGACTCAAAATACACCTTTAGCTACACCCACAATAACACGTGGTTTTTGGAGGCGTATTACTGGCATATTAAAAACCCACTGGAGGAACTTAGGTTTCAAAACAATACCACCAGAGCCTTACAAAGCTTGGAGACAAACCTTATTAAGGGCTACCAATACAGCCTGGATATAACCTATGCAAAATCAGTAACATCTTGGTGGTATCTCCAGGTGGTTACTTCTGGGTTTTTTATAGAGAATGAGTTTTTAGCCCAGCAGAGCGCTCAACAAACAGCCCTTGCAAACACCTATGGTTTTTATGGGCAAATCTATAGCGGTTTGGTTTTAAGCGAGCAGGCAAATATCACTAGTGATGTTACGGCGTTATATATCTCAAACCTTATTTTTGGGTCTTACACTTATAAAAATCAGTTTAATCTCTCGGCCTCTGTGCGGAAAAAGATTTGGGACAAAAAAGCAAGCATTACTATTGGCGTAGACGATATTTTTAACACCAACAACATTCCTGTTGTCTCGCGGTATGCAAACCAAGACAATGGCTATTTTGCCAGGACAGAGTCAAGACTCTTTAGGGTTGGTTTTACCTACAACTTCGGAAACTCAAAACTTCGAGACAATAACCGCGAGATCACTACAAAAGAGAGCGACAGACTTAATTAAAAGCAATGGCCTCTTTTTTGAAACTTTCAGAATATAATTTTACTATTTTTGCAACAACAGTAATAACAAAAAACACGCTCAATAGTATGGGCAAAATACATGGCTAAAATTGGAGATATAGATGTTGGAGAATTTCCGCTACTGCTTGCGCCTATGGAAGATGTAAGCGACCCTCCATTTAGAGCACTTTGCAAAGAGCAGGGTGCAGATGTAGTATACACAGAGTTTATCTCAAGCGAAGGGCTTATTCGTGACGCCGCTAAAAGCGTCATGAAGCTTGATATCTATGAAAAAGAGCGCCCCGTAGGAATTCAAATTTTTGGAGCTGTTTTGGAGTCTATGCTAAAGAGCATAGAAATTGTGGAGGCTAGTGGCCCAGATATTATAGATATTAATTTTGGATGTCCTGTTAAAAAAGTAGTAAGTAAAGGCGCCGGCGCCGGCATTTTAAAGGACATAGACCTTATGGTTTCTCTTACCGAGGCTATGGTAAAACACACCAAGTTGCCCGTAACGGTAAAAACCCGTTTGGGCTGGGATGAGGATTCTATTAAAATTGTTGAGGTAGCAGAGCGCTTGCAAGATGTTGGGTGTAAGGCCATCTCTATACACGGCAGAACACGCGCGCAGATGTATAAAGGAGAGGCCAATTGGCACCCCATTGCTGCCGTTAAAAATAACCAACGCATGCATATTCCTGTTTTTGGAAATGGAGATGTTGACACTCCAGAGAAAGCTATGCTCATGCGGGATGAATTTGGCCTTGACGGGGCCATGATTGGCCGCGCTAGTATAGGAAACCCATGGTTTTTTAACCAGGTAAAACATTTTTTTGAAACAGGCTCTCACGCAGCTCCCCCAACGATGCAGCAGCGCGTAGAGGCGGCAAGACGCCACCTAGAAATGGCCATAGACTGGAAGGGTGAAGTTCTAGGTGTTTTTGAAACCAGAAGACATTACACCAATTATTTTAAAGGAATACCTCACTTTAAGGAATACCGCATGAAAATGGTAACTAGTGATCACAGTAAAGATGTTTTTAAGGCTTTTGACCAGGTCTTAGAAACCTTTGGAGATTTCCAGTTTGTATAATCTTACCCTAGCAGTTGTTCTCTCACTCTACTGGCCGCAATTTTTGCAGCCAATAGCCCAAGGCTAGAAATAGTAAAAAACACAATAACCACATTTAATCCAAGTAGTTTTACAGGATACGCCAAATTAGGGGTTATGTACAAAAACTCAAACGTTGCCTGTAGCCACACCACAATCACCCCGAGGATAATGCCTAGGGTTCCTCCCAAAAGGGTCATTAAGGCTCCTTGTGTAAAGAAAATACTTCTTATTTCTTTAATGGTTGCGCCCATATTGTAGAGGGTTTTAATATTTTTTCTTTTATCAAGAATCATCATAATAATGGCGCCAATCACATTAAACAGCGCAATAATCATTATAAGTGTGCAGATAAGGTATACCGCTATGTTTTCTGTGTTTAGCATCTTATAAAGCGCATCATTTTGTTGGATGCGGGTTTTTATAATAACATCTTGTTTAAATAGGGCTGTTATTTTTTCTTTTGCGCTGTTTACGGACGCATTTGGAGCAAGTTTGATTTCTAGGGCAGAAATTTTGGTGCTATCTATAGACAAAAGACTTCTTGCAAAACCCAAATCACTAAATACGTATTTGGAGTTGAGCTCCTGGTTTACAAAATAAATGCCTGAGACCACTGCTTTTTGTTTGGTAAAATCTTTTGAGGGGTTTAATGGATCTATTTGCCCCATTCCTGGTTTGGGCACAAAAACCTCTAGAAGACCACTGTAATCTCTAGCGCCAAGACCAAGCTTGTGTGAGGTATCATAGCCAATAACCACTTCGTTTCTATTTGGGGTTAACCACTCTGAAGAGAGAAGGATGCTGTCTGTGGGGTTTACAAGATCGTACTTGGTGTCTACCCCTTTAATAAAGGCCATGTCGTTTTTCCCCTTAAATTGTATAAAGACTCTCTCTTCTATGACTTGAGAGCTTGCAGCTACCTCTGGTATGGCGGCAAGGGCTTTTTTTTGGGCCTCTGTAAAGGTTATGGTTTTTCCTGTGGCGGGATATACTTTTAAATCGCTATCAAAGATGTTAGTATACTCAAGGCTATACTCTTTAAGACCAGAGAAGCCAGATAGCACGATAAAGAGCACCAAAGACCCCACCACAACTCCTGTGGCAGCAATGGCGGTAATAATATTAATGGCGTTGCTGCTGCTTGAGCAAAAGAGATACCGCTTTGCGATGTACAGCGAGACTTTCAATAGATTATGATTTTCTTCTTTTTGGGAGTAGGTCTGGGTTTTGTATTGGGTTTTTTTCTCCTTTTACGGCATCTTCAATCTTTTCGATGTAATCTAGGGAGTCATCGTTGTAGAAGGTAAGCTCTGGCATTCTGCGAAGTTGGTGTTTTGTTAGCTGCGCAATTTCGTGCTTAATTTTCGGCTTAATACCGTTTAGCTCCTGGGTGATTTGTGAAGCGTTTGTGGATGGAAAAACACTTACATACACCTTTGCAATAGATAAATCTGTGGTTACGCTCACTTTGCTAACCGAGATTAAAATTCCTGATTGCCCTGCTTCTCTGAGCTTGTTTTGCAATACATTGGCAAGGTCTTGTTGTAGCACTCCTGCAATTTTTTTCTGTCTGTTACTTTCTATCATATGGCAAAAGTACTATAATTAATGGTACGAGGCCTATTTTGGTTGCTGGGGAATTGTTATTTTTGATACGTTTGTGAAACACTAGTGAGGCATCTCTGTTTTTTAACCCCATATTGGTTGTTTCTACACGCTAGGCAAAAAACAATAATTATGCGCAAAATAGAACACATTGGTATTGCTGTAAAAGACATGCAGGCAGCCACTCAAATTTACAGCGCCCTGCTTGGGTATACCCACTATAAAACCGAAGAAGTGCCGGGGGAAGGAGTAAACACTACATTTTTTACCTGCGGAGACAGCAAAATAGAACTTTTGGAGGCCACCAATCAAGACAGTGCAATTGCAAAATTTATTGCAAAAAAAGGAGAAGGGGTACACCATATTGCTTTTGCCGTTGATGATATAAACGCCGAAGTGCAGCGGCTTGAAAAAGAAGGATTTGTGGTCTTAAACCGAGAGCCTAAAATTGGGGCAGACAATAAATGGGTTGTTTTTTTGCATCCTAAATCTAGCAACGGTGTCTTGGTGGAATTGTGCCAAGAGCGTAATTAAGTTAAAAAAAGTTTGTGTAGCTATTAAAACACATTATTTTTGCAGCCATAATACCGGTCCTATAGCTCAGTTGGTTAGAGCACCTGACTCATAATCAGGTGGTCCATGGTTCGAGTCCATGTGGGACCACTTCACAATCAAAGCCTTACAGAAATGTAGGGCTTTTTTTGTATGATACAGCCTACTTTACTAAAGTAAATCACAGAAATACGATGTTTTAATCAAAACAAAAAACAATCTTTATGAAATGGTATTTTCACTAAAGCGATAAAAACACTTATATTGTTGCGTCAATAAAAGATATTCAACCTAACAACTTACCTCATGAAAAAACACATTTATGTTCTTTTAATAATAGCTCTTTTGATACCAAAACAATCAAAAGCCCAAGACGGCGCAGCGGCAGCGGGTGCTCTTATTGGTGCCGCAGTGGCAATCGGCGTTGGAGTCGCGGCAGTGAAACAAATGGAGGAACAGGCAGAGCTTAAGGCAACGGAATGGCTGCTTTCAAATTATCCTGATTTAACAAGTTTTTATGTTAAAACGATGGACTTTGATGGTAAAAAACTCAAAGACATGTCTTCTGTTTCGGTAATAACGTATAAGGTGAGAGAATTTACTATTGACGAGGATGCAAAGGGAGACAAAAAATATATTTACGGAGATAAATATGTTTTATTTGGCTACACAAGTAGGGGCTGGATTAATGGCAACGGGATTAATTTTCAAAAAGTAAGGTGGCACCTTTATGATCCTCTAGAGTGGCTGAACATGATGACAGAGTATGTAAAAGTCGCCTCTGGAAATAAGGATAAAGTTTTTGTAGAACAAACTCTAAAAAAAGGGGTTGTCGTAAACAAAGGAGTCAAGGTAAAAGGAAGATTAGAAATACCGTTTCGTAAATTGAAAGGAGACATGTACCTAGTTTCTGATTACTCTGATAAGATAAAGCTTATATTCAATGAACGATCGCTTGGTATATTTTTGAAAGAAACTAGAGATCTTGTTCAAATAAGAAGAGGAACACTTATAAGTACGCATAATTTTCTTTTTTATAAAAACTAATTGTAGAATTCACATAATCAGGTGGTCCATGGTTCGAGTCCATGTGGGACCACTTCACAATCAAAGCCTTACAGAAATGTAGGGCTTTTTTTGTATCCGTTTTTTGCTAACCAGTTTTAACAATCAGATCTAAATTACCTTAGCTATTTCAAGACTATCCTTTTTCACTTCTTCAAAAACATTGTATCTCACGTTTTCGAAGCTGTCTAATCGAACATTTTTCTGGTTTGTTATAGGAAGTGAGTTTTCCCCGCAAGAAGTACTTATTTGAAAAATTACGGCCAATACTATTACTTTTTTCATGACGTTAAGTTTTTTTTGGGGGCTGTAAAACACAAATATACACAACAAAACACACTTTAACGAATAAATTGCACATTTAATCGGTATTTAGTGTGTAAAAAACACAAAAGGTCTTTTTGTTTTTATACTCTTTAACAACCTATGTTATGCCAACATATCTGTTCTAAAGAGGAATTTTAAATAGAAAGAACCCTCACATTTATGCAGGGGTTTCATACTAAAGGGAGGTGCTTCTTTGCATCTGTTTAGCGTTAAAGGAATTAAGTTTTAAGCTAAAGAAGTGTGTCTTGTTGTATTTTTAAAATTATTATATTGTGACTTAATACATTGGATTAATTATGAAAAAATACGCAGTAAAATATTCGCTTGAATTTCTGGTCATTGTAATGGGTATATCTGTTTCTTTTTGGCTAAACGAAATGTCTGTAGAAAAAAACGAAAATAAAGAAAGGGTAAAGGTTTTAAATAATATAAAAATTGAAATTAATGATATTCAGAGCTATACAGGTGATAGAATGAAATATTGGCAAGACGACATAGATTTATATGCTATGTTTTTGAGTTCAGAATTTGAAACCAACGCTATTAAAAAAATTACTTCAAGCAAAAGCAGGATTGAATATAATTTGATTTACTACAGAGATTTTCAGCCACCAATGAATAGGTATGGTTCTATTATTAATACAGGAAGTTTTAAATTTATTAAATCTGAAAGGATAAAAGAAGCATTAACAAGGCTCCATACCATCAACTACTCAAATATAAAGACGTCTGTTCAGTACGAAAAATTGCTTAAAGAGCATTTAATAGAAATTATCACGAAAAACCACCCAAAGCTACTGTTTGCATCAAATGATTCTCAATTTAGTATTGAAGATTACTCAAAACTGTTAAAAAACTCAATAGAAAAAGATCCTATATTAAAATCAAATTTAATTATCCAACAAAAATATTTTGAAACTAAAAAATCTTTGCTAACACTCTATGTTTACACACTTGAAGAATTAGCAGCGGAGGTAAACAAAACCTTGCAAGAAGATTAATTTATAGACTTCTGCTCATCTATTACGATGTCTCCTTTAGACTTTAAGAGTTGGTCAAGTACTGTTTGCATGTTATAAAAGTCGTGCTCTTTTGCTATTTTTCCATCCCTCATTGTTACAATGGTTGTGCCAGATAAATCTAGATAATTACCCGATGGTGGTATTCCAAAAAAGTCTCCAGTGTGCTTTCCTTTGAAATTATAGTGCTTTATAAGTTTGTTTCCTTGGCCAAAACTTTCCTTAATTTCAAACTCTATTTCTGTAAACCCATTTAAATAATTTGTGTAATAAGCTTTAACCGCTTCTACACCAACTATATCCCCTTGAGCCGTAACAACAACACAATCTTCAGTGAAAGATGTACTGTTGATTACGCTGGGATCTCTTTTGTAAATAAAGGTATCCCAAAGACTTATATACATTTCTATATCTTTTTCTACTTGATTGGTTGTATTAGCGATAGCTTCTTTTTTGCTTTCGGTATTGCAGCTAGTCATTGAAACAACTAAAACTAATAAGACTATTTTTTTCATGGCTTTTTGTATCATAACGCAATATATAAAATATTTTATATATTTATACTTGGCTGGTCCAAAGGCAGCCTAGTTAATAACCACCACTATTTTTAAATCTTTTTGTTTTGAAATAAAAGCATTGGTTTTTTGTAAAACTAATTTACAGCACGTTGTTATGAAAAGATTACAAAAGTCATTTTTAAAGATCTTTCTTGAAGGTATCACCAATATATTTTCTTTTAAGAGTTATGCCAGAAAACGCAATAGCAATTATTTTAGAAAAAGATAAACCACAGCACCTCCAATGATTAAAATAAAACACCTAGGTATCTCAATCGGAATTTTCGGCTGTCTGTTCAAGCTTATGTCTTGGGCCGGCGCGAGCACATTGTTAATTATAGCGCTGTCTTTACTGGGTGTTTTTTACTTAATTAAAGTGTTTGAAAAAAAGAAAAAAAGCAATGTTTGTAGGGCCAAAGATTGCTCTTGTGAGGATTGTACAAACGGGCAACCTAACACATAATAGGATAAAAAATAGATCGGTGTTGTAAACCGCAGCAATATAATTTTTTATAACTTGCGTACAACAATCAATAATTATAGTATGAAAAAGTTTTTACTTTTAATGTCGCTCTCTATTTTACTTCAAAGCTGTTTTAGCTATACCCGTGCTTTAGATTTCAATGCTGGCGAAGTTCAGGTTAATCAAGAAGTAAAAATTTATAAAAATAACGGCGCAGAGCGTAAAGGCATGGTTCTCTCTGCGTCTGAAGCTCAAATTGCGATCATCTACAGTAAAACAAAACAGGTATTAAAAATACCTGTTAAAGATATCTCTGGCGTACAGGCCAAAGAGTTTTCTGTAGTTAAGTCTTTAGCTATTCCCACAGGTATTTTTCTTGTTCTAGCTCTTCTTTTGGGTGCTTCTAGTTTATAAAAACCAACACATTTTATAGCACCTTAACTCTGTAACCAAGGCATAAAAAACTTAAAAATTTAAGGGCCTAAAAATGAATTTACTTTATATACAGTTTAAAAAATAAACAAACGACACATGAAAAAACTAGCAATAGTGCTGCTCATTTCGCTCTTGTTTCAAAGCTGTTTTACCCATACCCGTGCTTTAAATTTCAAAGCAGGCGCAGTTGTAGAAAAGCAACGAGTAAAAATTTATAAAAATAACGGCACAGAGCTTAAGGGCAAGGTGCTCTCTGTTGACGAAGATCAAATTGTGATCATCTCCAGTAAAACAAAACAGGTGGTAAAAACACCAGTTAAAGATATTCTAGGGGTTCAAGCCAAACGGTTTTCTGTGGGTACATCTATTGGTATACCCGCCGCTGCACTACTAACCGCTATTGTTATTTATGCTGCTTTTGGTGAGCAACCCTCTTCACCTATAGAAGATCAGTAGAAAACAACACTTTTTTAAGCCCAACAGCTCAGTAAGTACTGCATAAAAAAACCTCTCAAATTTGAGAGGTTTTCTATTTTAATTTAAAGAGTGATGCGGCTTATTAAAACTGCTTTAATACGCGCACCTCGTAGTCTTTTACACTCTCTACAGGTCCTCTTTCTTTAATTAATTTTACAAAGTTCTTGTCATTCCAAAGCTTCTCATACAGCATCATGTGATCTTCTCTGTCTTTTCCAGTTAAGGCAATCCAGTGTGTTGCTCCATTTGGTCTTCCAAAATCATAGGTTCCAAAACCAATACTTCTACCCTCAAAGTCTTTCTTAAACTCTTTCACGATTTTTTCGTGACCCGCTTTAAATACGTTAGGATCCTCAATTTTAACATCCCAAATGTGCATGGTTGCGTTTTCTTCTTTTCCCGCTTGCCAGCTAGTAACTCTTCCAGAATACGATGCCTGCCACTCTTCGACGTAATTTGCCATTCTAGACCATAATAGATCTGCTTTGTCATCACTCATGGCGTCTTCTGCCATTAAATCCTCACCCAAGGTCCAAAACCATACCATACGGTGGGTTGCTCCGTTGGTTCTTCCGTTTCTAATTCGCTCCAATTTAATACCACCCTGGTTCATTGCTACAGAGTCAAAAGTTCTGTTAAAAATGTTTAATAAATCTTTTTGTGTGTGAGGCTTCGCTTTAAACTCAACAACACTGTAGGCTGTAGTTTGTGCAGATAATTGTAGCGTAAAAACCGCAATAATAATTGTAATAAGTAATTTTTTCATGATTTTAAATGTTTTAATTAGCTTCCAAATTTAACAAATTACTTCTTTAAGAAAAGTAATTTTTGATATAAATAGTATTTGTCAAAGAAATTAATTCTGCGTTGCAATTAATCTAAATAAACAATACATTTGGTTTCTAATTATTAAATCAAATTAAAATGAAAAAAGTATTTATAATTTTATTAGCAGTTACTTTATTTGTTGCTTGTAATGAAACAAAAAAATCAGACGGTGAAGCTCATGCCGCCATGATTGAATCGACTATGAAATCAGATTCAGCCCCACAACAAATAGGATATCAAATTTCTGACAAGGGAGAAAAAATCTCTTTATATGGAGGAGATATGGCCGCTGTTTCTCTATGGGAAACGTACATAAAAGCACATAATGAAAGAGACCTTGAAACGATTGCAGCTTTAAATGCAGAAAAAGATTTCGTGGCTTATGGTCCTAACGCAGAAGTTATTAAAGGGACAGAGGCGCATATGGCGTTTTTAACCACTTGGTTTGAACAAACCAACCCAACCTGGACTACAAAGTTTCTAATCACAAACATGTACACAGATAAAGAAGGAAAGGTGCAGCAGTGGGTTACCTCTGGTCATGATCTCACCCTTACTGTTGAAGGTGAAGAGGTTAAGCTTAACCAAGTGCATGACGGTCTTATCGTTGATGGTAAAATCAAGATGTTTACTGTTAACGAAAGAGTTATGGTGCAAGAGCAAGAAGAAAAAGCAAAAGAGTAGTTTGTAATACTCTCAAAAAAAAGCCCTGCAATTTGCGGGGCTTTTTTTTGTTGTACTAGAAAAACTATAGATACCCTTGGGTTATGCGCTTTACGTATTTACCGATAACATCAAACTCTAAATTTACTACCGTATCTTTTACAAAGGTGTTAAAGTTTGTATGCTCGTAGGTGTAGGGTATGATGGCAACACTAAAGGTGTTTGCCCTAGAGTCTACCACCGTAAGGCTTACCCCGTTTACTGTAACAGAGCCCTTTTCTATGGTGATGTTGTTTAAAGAGCGGTCATAGGTAAAGGTAAACACCCAGCTACCGTTTTGCTCTTTTATTTCTTGGCATATCGCGGTTTGATCAACATGACCCTGAACAATATGCCCGTCTAGTCTATCTCCAAGTTTCATGGCCCGTTCTAAATTAACAACAGCGCCTTTTTTTAATTTGCCAATGTTGGTTTTATCAAGGGTTTCTTTAATTGCCGTAACAACATAGCTGGTTTCTGTTAAAGACACTACCGTAAGGCACACACCATTGTGCGCAACACTTTGGTCAATTTTCAACATTGGAGCTAGCTCACTGGCTACCTCTATGTGCAGATTATCTCTCTCTTTGGTGAGAGACTTTATTTTACCTAAGGATTCAATTATTCCTGTAAACATGAGTAATTTGGTTACATTTGTACTACAAAAATAACGATAAAGAAACGACCTATATGAGTAATCAAGATAAAATAATTGTAGGAATCTCAATTGGCGATCTAAACGGCATTGGTAGTGAGATTGTGCTTAAAACGTTTCAAGATCCAAGAATGCTAGAATTTTGTACGCCTGTTATTTTTGCCTCTGTTAAGGTGATGTCTTTCTTTAAAAAACACTACAACATAGATATTAACCTCCACGGGATTGACACTTTAGATAAAATAATACCCAAAAAAATTAATGTTTTCAACCTCTGGAAGGAAGCTGTAGACATTGATTTTGGAAAACAAGACAACACTATAGGCCAGTATGCTGTAAAGTCTTTAGAGGCAGCTGTTTTGGCTCTTAAGCAACATAAGATAGACGTCCTTGTAACCGCTCCAATAAACAAATCAAACATACAGTCAGAGACCTTTAACTTTCCTGGCCACACAGATTATCTGCAACAAGAATTGGAGGGAGACAGCATGATGCTGATGATTTCAGAAACCTTAAGAGTAGGCCTTTTGACAGATCATGTAGCGGTAAAAGATATTTCGGCAAACATCACCAGAGAGGTGATAGAAAAAAAGATCAATACCATCCATAAAACGCTAATTCAAGACTTTGGAATTGCCAAGCCAAAAATAGCCGTTTTGGGTATTAATCCTCATACAGGAGATAACGGTGTTATTGGAAACGAGGATGACACAATTATGCGCCCAACACTTGATAATTTGCGCAATAATGGCAAAACGGTCTTTGGCCCATATGCTGCAGACAGCTTTTTTGGCAGTGCAAACTATAAAAACTTTGATGTTATTATTGCCTCATACCATGACCAAGGCCTTGTGCCCTTTAAGACATTAGCCTTTGGCTCTGGGGTAAACTACACCGCCGGTCTTAGTGAGATAAGAACCTCGCCAGACCACGGCACCGCCTATGATATTGCCGGAAAAAATAAAGCAGATTTTACCTCTTTTAGCGCAGCGGTTTTTAGCGCAATTACTATTTTTAAAACAAGAAAAGCCTATCTTATTTCTGCAGAAAATCCCTTAAAAATTAGCAAGCGCAAACCCTTTGTAAAAAAGTAGTGATAAAATAATTTGCAAATGAAATAATTTTTTATCTTTGCACCCGCTTTATGCGTAAGGCGGATATTTCAATTTGGTGTGATTATGAGAGATTTGAAAGAATTTACAATCCCTTTTGTTGGGTTGAAACTTGGAGAGCATCACTTTGATTTTACAATAGACAATACGTTCTTTGAGCATTTTGAGTATGACGAGTTTAATGGAGCAACCATTTCTCTGGAAGTACTGCTAGATAAAAAAACAACCTTTATGGAGTTTACATTAACCTACAAGGGTGATGTAAATGTAAATTGTGATGTTACCAACGAGTCTTATAATGAGTCTGTGGCTGGAAGCTATCATTTTATTGTAAAGTTTGGAGATGATTTTAATGATGAAAATGAAGATTTACTACAAATTCCACACGGGAGTTATGAGGTTAATATTCAACAATTCATTTATGAGTCTATAATTTTAAACTTACCTAGCAGAAGAATACACCCAGGAATAGAAGATGGAACATTGCAAAGTGACATTCTCGACAAACTTGAAGAGTTAAGCCCAAAGGCAACCAAAGAAGATACAGAAGAACCCCAACAAGGACCAACAGATCCAAGATGGGATTCATTAAAAAAATTATTAAACGAAAAATAATAGAGCGTAATGGCACATCCTAAGAGAAAAATCTCCAAAACTAGAAGAGATAAAAGAAGAACACATTACAAAGCAGTTGCACCGCAAATTGCTACAGATCCTACAACCGGAGAATCGCACCTTTACCATAGAGCGCACTGGCATGAAGGTAAACTATACTACCGTGGTCAAATCGTTATTGACGCAGTAGAAGAAGTAGAAGCATAGGGCTTAAAAAAAGCTATATACAGAGAACTCTCACACCCTGTGAGAGTTTTTTGTTTTCTCAGCTATTAGTAAAAATCAAAAAAGTCAAAAAAGACTTGTTTTTGATTAAAATTGACTACTTTTCGGGCTTTTTAGAGAGATTTTGACTCTTTTTGCTGAATTTAAACAAATTCTATGAGTACCATTACTGCTGCAATCACTGCTGTTGGAGGCTATGTTCCTGAGTATGTTTTAACAAACAAAATACTGGCAACAATGGTAGACACCAACGATGAGTGGATTACCTCAAGAACAGGAATCAAAGAGCGCCGCATTTTAAAAGAACAAGGCCAAGGAACTTCCTTTATGGCCATAAAAGCAGCTGAGCAACTGCTTTCAAAAAACAACATCAATCCAGAAGATATAGACATGGTGATTATGGCAACTGCCACACCAGATATGCCCGTAGCAGCAACAGGTGTTTACGTAGCCTCACAAATAGGCGCGGTAAATGCTTTTTCTTATGATCTATCGGCTGCATGCTCTGGCTTTCTTTTTGGTATGTCTACCGCAGCCAGATACATAGAGTCTGGCAGATACAAAAAAGTATTACTCATTGGAGCAGATAAAATGTCCTCGATTGTAGATTATACAGATCGCACCACATGTATTATCTTTGGAGATGGTGCTGGAGCTGTTTTGTTTGAACCCAACCTAGAAGGACTTGGCTTGCAAGACGAAATACTACGCTCTGATGGTGTTGGAAGAGACAGTCTTAAAATTGATGCAGGTGGATCTATTTTGCCTCCATCAAACCAAACCATCGCAGACAAACAGCACTATGTTCATCAGGACGGGAAAACAGTATTTAAATTTGCTGTTTCTAAAATGGCAGATGTTTCAGAAAAAATAATGCAGCGAAACAACTTAACGGGTGATGATGTAAGTTGGCTAGTGCCACACCAGGCTAATAAACGAATAATAGACGCAACTTCAAGAAGAATGAATTTGCCACAAGATAAAGTGATGTTAAATATTCACAGATACGGTA
>Ga0209713_10001093_pt1 | contig 15951 bp, 3 predicted proteins | sample ArcOceMetagenome_3_FD_187444 | JGI IMG/M metagenome (GOLD analysis project Ga0209713, IMG submission 187444) | Marine eukaryotic phytoplankton communities from Arctic Ocean - Arctic Ocean- Svalbard ARC20M Metagenome (SPAdes) (version 2) | ecosystem: Environmental > Aquatic > Marine > Oceanic... | reverse complement strand
AGGTTCTGATAACTCGGCATACTGCTGCCGAAGGCGCTGATTCTGCTCGTCGAGGTGGCCGCACTGCTCCTGCAAGTCAGTCACATCCGCGCGCAGCGAGGCATTCTGCTGCTCGAGCGGCCGCATGTTGCGCATGGCCTCTCGCAGCGACGCGTTCTCTGATTCAAGAGGCTCCATGCGGCGGTACCGCTCAGGATCGTCGAAATCTGGGCCGCCGGACTCGGCGTCGTCGCAGGGGGCGCAAGCGTCGGCGCCGTCGCCACCCCCCAGAGCCACTAACGCGTGCGCCATCGCCGCGTCGTGGTCGATGGTGACCTGTTCCAGCTGCAACTGGGCTGAAGTTAAGCTCTGCCGCAACTCGTTGACCAGGTCATTTGCGGACACTAGTGCCAGCGCCTGCTCGCTGCTCTGGGTGTCGTGCTCAAGGCGCTGCTGCTCCACCCGGGTTCGCAGCTCGACGTTGGCAGCACGAAGCTCGCTGACCTCGTGGTCGAGGGTGAGGGTCATAAGGCTGGGGATGGGGGCGACCACCTCGGCGGCTGGTGGTGCGGCGACAACCTCAGATCCCACCACGACACCCGGCACAGGCTCGTGGCCGAAGCGTTGCTCCAACGGCAGGCGGTCGACGCTGCTGCGGGCAATGCGGATGTCCCTGGAGAGAGATGGGTGGTGAAGGGTGAGTTGGTATTCTCCATTGAGGCAAACGACGCGTGCGACTTCATATCGGCGGTATTGGCCAGCGACAATCCGCACGTATTCGCCGGACACGATCGGAGGCTGATCATGCTGATGTCCACGGAGCGGCGGGGAGGAGAGGGACGGCGATGGAGGGGCAGCAGCCGGCGAGGCCGCAGCAGCGCGGGCCGTGGTCGGCACTGCAGGGGCCGGGTTGGTGAGCAGTTCGTTCAGCATGTCGCCCACAGGCGCAAGCGTCCTGAATCCGCGCAGGTTGATGACCACCTGCTGCAGGGGACGCCATAGCATCGTCATCGGAACCATTCCAGCGTCCTCTTCGTCGAGCGGCGTGGGATTGCCTGCGTGGTACTTGCTCGGCAGCAGGACAACCCAATGAGCTGTCCAGTGGTGCCGCCCTGTCGAGGGCATGACGATCTGCAGCAATCGGTGACCAGCCGGGAAAGCATTCACCTCATCGCCGATCTTCGCTCTCCATGTGATGGGCAATTCGACCTCGCTGTCGAGTCTGCGGATAGCTGTGTTGGAATAGCTGCTCACGTCGACGGACTCCATGTCTCCGCCCCATGTGTCGAACTGAGGGTTGAGCGCGTCGGAGTCGGATCGTACGAAGGTGAGCAGCTCCGTCCCAGTTGGGACCTCGCGCGCAATCCATACCCTGGATGAGTGCTCTACCCCAAAAGCCTGAGGTGGCTCCTCAGCTGGCGGCAAAGGCGGCGACGGCGGTGGGGGGTCGGCTGGCGGCGGCGGTGGTGGCGGTGCACCGGATCCACCGGATGGCTGCCTCGGCGGTGGTGACGACTCATGTTCGCTGTCAGACTCAGAGCGGCTGCCCCAGCCTGGGCGGCGGGCAGGTGGAGGCTGCTCGACGTTGCTCAAGGCGGCGATGTCGGCTGGCGAGTAACCGGCTTGCGCCGTACCACCAGGGGTGTATCCGGCGGCGTTCGAGTCAGCAAACGGTGGCGCGGCGGTGCAGGTAGCGTGCGGCGACGGGATCGTCGGGAGCATTTGGGCGGTGGCGGCAGAGGCCGTTGACTGGCGGCGAGGTGGCGGTGCAGGGGTCTGCGCAATAGCGGGCGTCAAGGTGGGTGGTGAATCGGCAAGTGACGGAGGTAGCATCGGCGGGGTCGGGACCGCAGCCGAGGTCGGACTGGGCGTGGGGGCTTCGACGTAGGAGAATGAGGTGGAGATGGAGGCGGAGAGCGAGTTCTGCGAGGCGGATGTCAGCAGCGATGGTAGGGATGGAGGTGTCTGGTTGGGTGGCACTGGCTGTGGCGGCGAGGTTAGGTCGATGTGGATCGGGGGCGAAGGTGACGTGAGGTCGATGCTGGCGCTAGCAAAACTCGTGTTCGGTGGTGCAAAGCTGGCGTCGGGCCTGTACCCGGAATCGTGCCCAAGGATGAGCGCATTGAGGCTGGAATTGGGGGGGTCGTGCAGCCCGGGAGTTGCTGGCTGCTGCGCTGACAATGGCACATTGTCGTACGCACGCGGTGGGGCGGCGGCCGGAGCCGGCGATGGCGATGAGGCCGCGGGGGGCTGGAGAAGCCCCGTCAATCCAAATCGGAAAGCACCCTGATTCACGGGAGGTGGCGCGGGCGGTGGCGAAGCGACCGCTGGCTGGCTGGGCTGCTCGTGCGGCAGCGGCTGAGCTGCGGGCAGCGCGTTCGCATCGGCGTGCGGCGTTGGGGCGGTCGAACCCGGTGGCATAGCGGCAGAGACGGTGGCAGGCATAAACCCAAACCACCCTGCGGTCGCAGCGCTCGGATTCATCGGCTGAGGCACGAGTGCCGGCGGTGGAGTTGCAATAGATGATGTGCCGAGCTGCCCGTGGAGACTGCTGGAGTCGCTGGCATCGCACGCTGAGCGAACGGTCACGCCCTGTGTCGCTGAGGTCGCCGGCGGTGGTGGCGCGATCGGCTGTGCTTCTGCTGTCGTCGTAGTTAGCGCCGAAGGCAGGCTGACCAAACTTGAAGGGAATGGCGAGCTGCCCGCCGGGCCGGATGGGGGCACGGGTGCTGCTTGGGGGCGGCCCGCCGGGCCGGATGGAGGTGGCATTGGCACGGGTGCTGCTTGGGGGAGAGGAGGTGCCAGAGTATTTGTTGTACTTGTCGACGTGCCGGAGGCACAGGCGGGATGATACGTTGAAGGGGAGCACCCTGCTGCTACAGTTGTAGAACTGGTAGGATTCCCGGGCTGCGCGCAGCCCGGTGCAGGTAGACTGGTTGCAGCTGACTGCGCGTTGGTGCTGAGCACGTCGTCGGGTAAACCGACGAGCGCGGAGACGACTGTGCCGTCGCCGTCCTGTGACTCTTGGCGTGGCCCTTCCATGGAAGGCAGAGCGGAGGCGATGAGGAGAAACCACGCGAGATGCTCGGAGTCACAACAAAGCAGCAAGAGGCCACACACGCGAAACGACACATCATCAGCAATCGCGAAACGACATTCACAGCCAGGCATGCACACTCACGTTCACACACGAAACGACACATCATCAGCAATCACAAAGCACTCACGAATCGGACACGAGACACAGTCTGTACCCAGATATGAACATGCGTATGTCATGCGGTTACATGCGGTGATCACGACAGCACACGGTAGCGGTGCTCCGATGCGCGTGGCCAACGCTAGGGGTGAGCGTGAGAGCTAGAGAGGGGCGCTCCACAACACTCCCCACCTAGGTCAAGCCCTGGGTCAGGGCGCTGGCCGATAGCAGAGAGCGACCCACGTGGCGCAGGCGGGTCCAACCCGTGCGAGCCGGAGGTCAGCAGATCGATCATGAACAGGGGACGCGGAGTGCCGAGCGAAGCGGGAGGCGCCGGGGAGTGCGTCCACTCGGGCGGGACCATCGGACTAAGCGTGGCGGTAGCAGACAGACTGCAGCGGTGCGGCGGATTGCGGAATGGCAGAAGGGATTGGCTCGGAAGCCGAGGAATGGCAAGTTAGGCAGGTGGCGTTGGATGGGATACTCTGGCCAGTTGAAGTACAACAAAAGGGGTGGCACCCGATTCGTTAGGGGTCGGCCCGCGAACCAAAAGGAACACTGAGGCGGTTGCGGTGTATCAAGCCGCACCGACCCCCCTCATCCAGGGAGGACATCATGTGGCGGCGCTCAGGCGCAGGCGACGGGAGTACCGTGGCGGTAGTGGCAAGCCGGAAGTGGCGGAGGCTCGGGGATGGAGCGGCTGAGGTCAGGCGGAAGGAAGGGAGCGACGGCGGCGACGACGGATCGGCTGCGCATCGGCTCCAGAGCATCGAGCTCGGCGGCAGTGAAGTATGTGCTGGGGTACCAGCGTTCGCGGTGGCGGCCGGAGCGGGAGGGGAAATCCAGGCGGTAATGCCAAACGCCAGACTCCTGCTTAGCTGCGGTCGGCATCGGACGGCCAGACGGGCCGACCCACGGGCGGTAGGCGGGAGCGCGGCGGGACGCGGCTGTGGAGGGGGCGGGAGCGGGAGTTGCCGGCGGCGCGGCGGGGCGGCGAGGCGGCGGCGGCGGCGGCGCAGCGGGTGGAGCTGCAGGCGGCGACGGCGACGGCGCGGCGGCCGGTGCGGTTGCGGCGGGAGCAGGGGCGTCGCTGGTGGTGTCAAGTGCACGCACGAGGTCACCGCAGCGCACCATGAGTGGCGCGCGTGGTTCCCAAGTGGCTTCCCGTTTGGGGTACCCGCGCCACTTGACGAGGTACTGGCGGTCGCGGGGCGGGCCACGGCGTTCGAGGAGGCTCTCAACGATAAACTCGTCGGGCGCCACGCGGTCGGCGTCGGTGATGGTGAGGTATAACCTGAGGCGGTCGCCTGACACGACATCGCTGGAGCGGCGGTCGTGAAGATCGACGAGGCGGTAGTTGCCGTTGGGCAGCACACCGTTGTGGGCAATGCGGAATGGGCCTGTCCACTGAGCGGCGAGGGAATGGATGTGGGTGTCCTGCGGCTTACGGAGGAGGACGCGGTCACCGGGTTGGTAGGTGGGCGAGGTGTCGGCTCGGCTGTCTGAATCCTGAGCGGACCGGATCTGCGACTGCCGGGTGGCGTCAAAGGCAAGGCGCCACAGGTCGCGCATGCGCTGCATGAATCGGCGGGGGTGGTCGGCGGCCAGACTGGCGGGAACGTCTAACCGGCCGGAGGGCATGCCGAGGGTGTGGGGGCTGCGGAGGTCTCTGCCGTATAGCAAATAGGCGGGAGACTCGCGGGTCACTCGGTGAGGCGTGGAGCGGTAGGCAAACAGAAGGAAGGGCAGATGCTCGTCCCACTGCTTACCCTGATGCTCGCGATCGGCGGCTCGCGTCATACCTTGAAGGGTGTCGTTGAAACGCTCAACAAGGCCGACCGAGTTGTGGTGGTGAGCGGTAGCCTGCTCCAAAGTGATGCCACTGTATTCGTAGATGGCTTGGCACAACTTGGAGACGAGGTTGGAACCTGAGTCGGAACGGACGGTGCGGGGGAACCCATAGCGGGCGAAGATATGGTGGATGAAGAGATCGAGGATCTGCTCGGAGGAAGGATCGGAGGGGACGGGGATGGCTTCGACCCAGCGCGAGAGGCTGTCGGCAAACACCACTAACTTGGTGTTGCCGCGGTCGGTAGTGCCGAGCTTGGACGACATGTCGAGAACATCTACGACCAAACAGTCGAACGGGTAGGCGCCGACCTGCGGGAGGTGGCTGCGGCCCTGATGGCGGTTGGGGCGTTTGGCGAAGGAGCACTCGTGGCAGCGGAGGACGTGGTCAGATACGTCATCGAAGAGCCCAGGCCAATAGACGGTACGTCGCATGGCCTGATAGGTGGCATCGCGGCCGCGGTGACCTGCCTGGTCGTGGTAGGCACGGATGGCGTCGGAACGGAGGGAGGTGGGGACCCACAGGAGCAGCGCCTCCTGATCGGCGATGCGAGTGCGGCGGTGAAGGAGACCTTCGTGGATGGTGAGGCTGTCGAGGTGACGACGGAGGTGGGGGTGGCCACCGAGGTCGGCGGCGTAGCCGGTGGTGAGGGCGGTGAGTAGGGCGCTGCATTCCGGGTCAGCCAGTTGGGCGTCACGGAGTGTAGGGGTGTCGGCGAAGGAGGATCGAAGGTAGGACTGTTGGATGGCGTTGCTGACGGCGGTGCCGGCGGCGATGACAGCATGGCTGTTGAGCTGGGCTCTGGCGATGGCGGCGGCCATGGTGGCCGGTGGCTGGAGGTTAGTGGCGTGAGCGGCGGCTATGTGGGCTACGTCGCGCATGTGGGGGAGGGGGTCGCGCTGCTGCGCGCAGGCGAAGGCAGCTGAGTGACGCACGTGGCATCGGAGGGTGGCGATGGCGGCGGCGACGTCGGGGTCGGTAGCGACGTTGGCGTCAAAGTCGGGATGATCGGCGGGGGATCGCTGGCTAATGGTGGCGGTGGCGGCGGCGACGAGTCGAGACACGCCATCGGCATCGGAATGCAACTTCCCGGGCTTGTGCTCCACGGTAAAGTTGTATTCCTGAAGGCGCAGAGTCCAGCGTGTGAGGCGGGAGGAGATGCCACCTGAGACGGTCTCCTTCATAGTGTGAAGCCAACGGAGGGCAGAGTGGTCGGTGATGAGGCGGAAGGACCGGCCCCAGAGCCACGGCCGGAAATGCTTGACTGCTTCGACGACGGCTAGCAGCTCGCACTCCGTGACCGTATAGTTGCGCTCGGGTGCGGTGAAGCGGCGGCCATAGTAGGCGACGGGGCGCTCGTTGCCGTCGTCGTCCAACTGCTTAAGGCACGCACCGACGCCCGTGCCGGTGGCGGCGTCGGTGGCGAGGATGAACTCGCGGTCAGTGCGGGGGTAGGCGAGGACAGGGTCAGAGACCATGGCGGCGATGAGGGCGCGGATGGAGGCTTGGGCGGCGGGTTTCTGAGACTCGGTTGGAACGTCCACACCGAGTTTGGTTAAGTCGACCAGCGGCGAGGAGATGACTTGGAAGTCTTCTATGTGGTTGCGGTAGTAGCCGACCATACCTAAGAAGGAGCGGACGGCTTCCAAGGAGTTGATGGAGGTGGGGTCGATGTTGTTGATGGCAGAAATCTTCTTGGGGTCGAGGCTCACGCCGTCACGGCCGCAGATGTGCCCTAAGTACTCGACGGAGGTGGCGAAAAGGTGGCATTTCTTCGGCTTGCATCGCAGACCTGCCCACTCGAGCCTCTCGAGCACCTTCTCGAGACGTTGCATAGACTGCTCAAAGGCTGCTTCCTCTGTGTCGCCATTGGCCCAGATGATCACGTCGTCCAAGTAGGGCAAGCAGATATCCCAAGAGAGGCCGTGGAGGGTGGCGTCAATCATACGTTGCATGTAGGATGGTCCTGTCATTAACCCAAACGGGAGCACGTTGAACTCCCACTTGCCTTTAGCGGTGACAAAAGCGAGACGTTCGCGATGGCTTTCCTTGACGGGGAGATTCCAGAATCCGGCGGTGAGATCGAGGGCGTGGTAGATTAGATTCTTGGCGAGGACACCGAGGGCACGCGGGGCGTTGGCGATGGGGTCATGGGGGCCGGACGGGCCCGTGGGGGCTTCCTCGGAAGGTTCGGCGGCGCCGGTGGCAGCGTCATCGAGCGCCTTACCCAGGTGCTCAATGGCGTCGTCGGTTCGCGGCAGTGGGGTGTCCATTACCACGAGCCGAGAGTTGACGTCGCGAAGATCGACGCAGAAGCGAGGTTCTCCGGATTTCTTGCTGACGAGGACGACTCGGCTAGCCCATTGAGAAGTGCTCTTGCGGATGATGCCTTGCGCCTCCATATCCTCGATGGCTTTGTCGGCGATGGCTTCAGCGGCGGGGCCAAGGCGGGAGGGGGCATGGCGGACCGGGGTGGAGCCGGGCTTCAGGTCGACGGACACCTCCACAAGGTGGGTGGCGCCGGGGACCTTCGAGTCGCTGGAGAAGGCACGGTGGCGGCGGGCGAGGAGGTCGTAGACGCGGCGGCGTTGTTCGGGGGAGAGGATGGATGATTCATCGATGTGGGCTTCCTCTATGGCGGCTTTCATGGAGGCGGGGAGGCGGTCCCACGTGCTGGAGGAGGCGGTGGTGTCACGCTCGTGAGCGACAATGCATTCGAAATCGATCTGGCAGATGGGGATGAGGGAACCGATGGAGCGGTCGCGGTGGGTGACGTTGAGGAGCTGAACGGGCACCTTGCCGTCCTTGACGAAGGCGAGGGAGCGGCCGACCTCGAGTCCGTGGTCGAGCCCGTGGCCGTCAGGGCAGCGGGAAATGAGGATGGGGCCAGTGTAGCCCTCGAGGCGCTTAGGGACTGGCAGGAAGGTGGTTCGCATAGTGCGGGCGGGGACCGAGACGGGTGAGACTGAGTAGAGGAGGTTGGTGAAGGTGCGGATCTCTTCCCAGGGGGAGAAGGTGTAGCCGGTGGGAGGGGCGGTGTACTGGGCACGGTCGTCGAAGGCATCGGCGACGCGGGGATTGGTGGGGGCGGTGGCGTCCTCAGTGGCTGATGGAGTGGGTGGTTCTGTAGCGGATGGCTGGGGAGTAGGTGGCGATGGTGGCCCTGATGGCGGAGGTGGGGGAGGTGAGGATCGCCCTGATGGCGGAGGCTCTGAAGGTGGCGGAAGTTGACCAGATGGCTGTGGTGAAGGGTGTGGGGGTTGGCTGGTGAGCTGCGGTGGAGGCGGTGGGGAAGGTTCTGACTGTGGGGGTATGGGGGATGGGGGTAGCCCTGATGGCTGAGGCAACGGAGGTGGTGGTGGTCCTGGTGGCAGAGGCGGTGGCGAAGGGGTGTAAGGTGGCTGCTCGGGGGCGGCCCGGCGTCCCTCCCCACCTAGCGGTTTGCCAGGGGGCAGGCCGCTACTCACAAGGGGGCCGCTCGCGAGCGTGTCGGCGACGGAGGCGACGGCGTGTCCGTCGACGTGGGTGGCTCCGGCATAAGGGAGGCGGAGTTGGCGTGCGAGGGAGCGCGCGGGGGAGAGGTGTGGGGTCTGACCGGCCGTCATGGTGGCGGCGAGGACGGCCAGGAGGGCGGCGGATGGTGCGGGCGCGGAGGCGGCAGGGGTATACGAGGGGGCGGGGGCTACGGAGGCGATGGTGAGTGGGCCGTGGACGAGCGGGGCGTCGAAGGGTCCATCAGGGTGGTTGAGGGAGATGTGACCGGGGGTAGCATCGGAGGGGAGGGCGGGGCAGATTTTGGCTTTCCACCTGGCAAGGAAATCGTTGCCGAGGATGAACAGGTTGCCGCCTTCGACGACGAGGAAGCGGTGGCGGTATGGGCGGCCGGAGATGGTGAAGACGATGGTGACGTATCCCAAGCAGAGTAGCGTGCCACCGTTGGCACCGCTGACGTGAGGGATGGCGGTGGGGGCAGTGGGGAGCCAATCGACGGCGGCCCCTGGCGGGAGGTTATGGAGGAGCTGGTTGGCGACCATAGAGGTGAAGGCGCCCGAGTCGCCCATGCCCGAGACGAGGGCTGAAGCGGCGTTGACTCGGAAGGAGCGGCGGCGAGAGTCGGCTACCTGTGCGACACGAAGGTCGGCGAGGTATGCACAGCGAGCGTCCTCGTGTTCGACTGAGGAGTCGGCGATGTCGGACTCGCTGAAGTCAGCGGAGGTGGCAGAGGTGGCGGTGGAGTCGTCGGAGGTGGGTAAGGCAGGGCGTATTGCGGCGATGGTGTTAGGCGAAGGAGTGGGGGCGGGGGTGCCTAGGGCAGAGGAGAGGAGTTCGGCGGGGCCACCGGCAAGGTGGACGCGGTGGCACAGCTCGCTGGCGGGCATCCAATCCCAGCCGTAGATGGCGTCGTCAGGGAGGACTGGGAACTCCGGCGGGCGCTGGAGGACGGTGATTTCGGCATGGGCGGACAGGCCGTGGCGAATGGAGGCACGGCCGGCTGCGGCTGGAGGGGGAAGCTGTGCGGCAAGCGGGAATCCGCGTGCGACGACCTGATCGTAGGTGGGCAGGAACCAGTCAGAGGGGGAGGCATGGGTGCGTTCGTCCCAGCGGTTGGAGAGGTCGTGCCGAGCGAGGACCATCAAGCCCAGCTCGGACGGGCGGGTGACGGCAAGGTAGTGATGGGCCGTGGTGGCGTGCGCCGCACGTGGGCGGCGGGGCGTGGGACGGTGGACGGCTGGTTGCTTCAAGGGAGGTGGCGGCTGCGGCGATGCGGGTCGCGAGGGCGATGGAGTGACGGTAGGGGACGGTGGCTCTGAAGCTGAACGGGGGGGAGGAGCAGGCGACGTGGGACGCGAGACGGCCCGCGAGGATGCACGTGAGAGGAAGCGGGGGTGGTGAGGATGGTTGGGATTGTATAGAGGGGGGATGTTGCGAGGGCGGAAGCACCACGCGATCTGGAGGACGGTGGCGGCGGCGTGGCGGCGCTGGACATACTGACGGGCGACGCGCTGGATGAGCAGCAGGTTAGGGCGAGGGCTAGAGTCCTTAGGTGCGGCGGTAGCGAGGGCAGCTACCACGCGAGGGGGCGGTGGAGCGGGGGCGGCGGAGACGAACCGCAGGAGGGGTTGTTGGACGAGGCGCTCACGAGCGGGGAGGGAGGCGACATGGCGCAGAGTGGCGCGTAGCGAGGATGCCCACGTGGGTAGCTGGGGGTTGGGGGTGGCGTTGCCGCACATGGGCTGACCGACCCCGCGGCGGCACTCCGGTTTGGCTAGGTGGGCGTAGGTGCCCTTCAGCGCCTGCTTGCTCTGGCCTTTCTCGACGATCCGCTTGGCGGCAGGAGCGTGAGTGCGCATGGCACGGCAGGATTGGCAGCGTTCTGTCTGCTGGCGAAGGAGCAAGGCGATCGCTTCGGGCACGTCAGTGACGGTGATGCGCTGGGCGGCGGCGACGAGGTGCTGGTGTGCGGGTGAAGAGAACTTGGCGCGCTTGAAGGTGGTGGTGGCCCGGAAGCGGCGGACGGCAGACGGGCCAGGAGGGCAGGCGGCAGCGACGGCTTGGGCGTCGATCTCATAGCTGGCGGGAGGGGCTAAGGGATCAGAGGAGATGGGGTTGGTGGTGATGGTGGTCTCGCCGACGGTGGAGAGTGCTTCAAGGCGGGCGAGGCGAGTGCTGAGGAGGAGTTGGGCGTCGTCACTGAGGCGGCGCCACGAGAAGGGAGCGGTGGGTTCGGCGGAGGTGGGTGAGGGGGACCACGCCCACCACCGCCCGTTGCGCAGGTGCAGGCGGCGGATGCGGCGGTGAGGCTCAGCAGGCGGGTGATCGGCGGGCTGCGAGTCGCTGGCGGCGGAGGCGGTGGGGATACCGTCATGCAGGAGGGGATCGACGGGAACGGGGTTGCGCGGGGGCGGAGGTTTGACCGTGGGGGTGGCTGCGGCGATGGTGAGGGCCGCGCTAGGGCGACCTTCAGGCACCGTCGATCGGCGGACAGCCTCGAGCGAGAGACGGTCGGCGAATGGCGTGGGAGGGGCGGACAGCTGAGTCACCTGGAGGGTGAGGGTCTCGGCGGCGCGCTGGCAGCTGCTGACGGCGCAAGGCGCGGCGTGTGAGGTAGCGGGGAAGGGGATGGGCCAAGTGTGGCCGTGGGGGCACACGCAGGTGAAGGTGTGGGGGGAGGAGAAGGAGGTGACAGTGGGGGCGGCGGCGGCGGCACTGGCGAGGGGAGGAGGGGGTAAGGGGGTTGTCGCGGGGCGTGACGAGCTGGGGTTGGCTTCGGCGTGGTCGTAGTCAAGGGCGATGGCGGGAGGCTCGCTGATCACCATGGTGGGGGCAGAGCCGGCGGTTTGCGGGAGGGTGTGGGTGATGGTTAAGGGCTCGGAACGGCGTTGCGCCGCTTGGGCGGTGTGGGTGGAGACGAGGTCCCAAAGGGAGGAGCGGTCGTGGCGGTCGTAATGGCTGCCGGGGAGGTGGTGGGAGCTTAGCCATTGCAAGACGACCGGGGTCCACTGGAGGGCGAGGGCGGCGCCGATGCCGCGATACGAGCGACCCCTAAGGGCTCCCCGTTCGGGCGTCTGCGGGAGGGCTGCACGGGTGTGGGCACGACCGGGTACCGGATGTGTGGGCGTGATGGGCGGGAGATTGGTGGTGGTGTGGAAGCCGGTGTTTTTGGTCTCACCATGACCATGGTGATAGGGCTGAGTGTAGAAGGCGGGTCGCTGTCCTCCGATGGCTTCACGAGCGTGACGGTGCATGACTGGATTCTCCATGGCAACGAACACGGCGCGAGTGGCCATACAGCGGCGGAAGTCGGCGGCGGAGGCGACCATGTCGTCCCACCTGGTGTGGTCGGAGTACAGCCATTGTACGCCTGCGAGTGAGAGAAAGGTGCACGTGGGGTGACCGATGACGAGGTCGGCTCCGGTGTCCTGCACTAGGGCGGAGTCACCAATGACGTGGGGGATGGTGGGGTCCTCAGAGGGCGATAGGTCATTTGTGACGACGTCGCACCCAGCCTGTTTGAAATACCCGGCGATGATGGCGGATGATTCCTGCAGGAGGAGGACGCGAGGGCGGCGGAAGCCTTGGCTGATGTGGCGGTCAATGGTCTGGCGGATGGCGGTGAGCTGCGAGGCGATCTGATCGGCGTGCTCAGGCTGAGGGTCGACTGGCGGGGCTGGCGGGTTGCGGTAGGCACGGTCAAGGGTGGTGGCGGCGCGGCGGACGTCGATGGGGGCGACCTGGCGCGCACCACGAGCTCGTGCTAGGCGGGTTGCGTGATCAAGGATATCGCGGACGGTGGGAATGGAGTGGGACGGCTGGTTGCGCTGGACGGCGGCGATGGTGATCTGGCGGGTGCGGTGGCAGGCGGTGTTGACGGCGGAGAGGGTGGTAACGGTGGGGGGCGGTGGAGATATCACGCGTGCGTGCCACATCATGACGAATGCTGGCGGGGCGGCAAGGTGGGGGTAAGGTGACCAAGGGGTGGGCGTGTTGGTGGGAAGGCGATGGTGGTGGTGGTGGCGAGGGCGCTGGCTCGATCCTGATCGCTTGCGCGGACGCCAGAGCCATTCGCCCTTTCTGATGTCGTCGTAGCTGCTGGGTGGAGTTGCGGGAGGGGGCGGACGCGCTGAGGTGCGAGGGAGGTGGAGTGAGTTGGGGGGCGATAGCACAGCGTGCCGTAGGGCGGCAAGGGGGAGATAGGCGTAGCCGGGGTGCTGAATGGCGTGCGGCCCGGCGAGGCCGTGGTTGTCGTACGACTTGGGGTGCGGCATGCGACCAAACTGGCTGCAATACGCCGCGAAGGGGACCCACCTGCAGTCGGGCAGGCTGGAGATGGGGTGAAGCTTTTCATCGAGGGTGTCCACTTCGGAGAGGAGCCGATCAGCGGCTCCCCACGGGACGTGTGCAACGATGAGGGGGGAATCGGGGGTGATGAGGCGGCGGGCAAGGGCTGCAGCGAGGGCGCTGGTGGTGCGCCTGTTGGGGGCGAGGAATCCACGAGTGGATAGGTGGGACATGGCGGTGTGGGCGGAGGTGGAGGAGGAGAGGGGGAGGGGCTCTAAGGAGCGGCGGCCGGTGTGGTGGACGAGGTGGATGAGCACTTCCGTGCCCGATCGCGACTGGCGAGCGAGTAGGAGGCCGCTGGGTGGTGGGGGAGTTAGGGCTTGGCGAGCTGCGATGGCGGCGACGATAGCGGTGGGAGCGATGTGGCTGGAGCGGCTGCGGTGGCCGGCGAGGGTAATGGAGGGGTCTGCCCATGTGGGCGCGGGTGCTGCGGGCAGCGGCGGGATGGGAGTGGGAGCGAGGGTTGGGAGGGTTGGAGGCCGGATGGCTGCTGGTGAGGGGGTTGATGCGGGGGTGCGGGGTGGAGGCGGACGGATGGAGGGGTGCCGCAAGGGCGCTGTTTGGGATGGTAGGCGTGGTGGTGGTTGCCGAGATGGCGCTGGGCATGCTGAGAGTGCTGAGGATTGCGGCGGTGGGGCCGAGGGTGGTGAAGGTGAGATGCGTAGTGGAGGCGGGAGAGGGGGTGGAGCTGATGGTGGTTGCCGAGTTGGCGCTGAACATGCTGGTGATGCTAAGGATCGTGGCGGTGGGGCCGAGGGTGGTGACGGTGAGGTGCGTGGTGGGGGCGGCAGGGGAGATGGGGCAGGTGGAGGAGTTGAAGTGAGCGGAGGAGGTGGTTGCCGTGGGGGCGCATGGAGTGGCGGTGGTGTTGGCCGTGGTGGCGCGGAAGTGGTAGTTGGGGAGGAGGTATGGGGCGGTGGTGGCGGTGGGGGAGGTGGTGGCGGCTGCAACGCGGGCGCAGCATGAGGGAGCGGGAATGGTGGAGATGGTAGGTGTCGGCGCAGTGGCGCGGGTGGGGGATGCGGGGTGGGAGGGCACGCCGCTGTGAGGCTCGGCGACCGTGGGCGTGGGGGTGGCACAGAGGAGGCGGAGGGCGGCGGCTTGGCAACCAAGCTGTCGTCATCACTCTCCCCCCCTGAAGATGCGCCGCCGGCTTCTCACTTCTTCTTCTTGGCCTCAACCTCGCCGACGCGCTTAGCGTCGAGCACGCAGACGAGCGGCCATATCATCTCGCCCATCATGAGCGCCTTGACCTTGGGCGTATCGCAGCGCGTCGGGTTGTGCGCGCCGCCCTGCGGGTTGCGGAACATGCACGCCAACTCAGGGCAGCACTGGCCGTCGTCGCCTGCGTACGCCTTGTGGCGCTCCGGGTGGAACGGCTCGCCGTGCGCGCAGCCGAGGCACGACCAGTCAGGCCAGCAGGCGCGGTCCTGATCAGCCTTGGCGATGTCGGAGGAGAAGGAGGGCTCGGCCGGCTCGCCGACGCCGCCCCACGGCGCCCGAGGCCGCACCTCGCCGAGAGCTTCCTTGACGCGTACGTCGTCGGTCTGCTCGTAGAGCGCAACAACCTTGTCCTGCCGGACGTCGAGGCAGGCGTACACATCCTGCTCGTCGAAGGAGTCGGGTATCGTCCAGCCCTGCCGCTTGAAGTCGGCGAGGGTCGGCAACTGCGCCAGGCGCTCAATGGCGCGAGCCGAGGCGGCACGCACCATCTTGGGGTAGACGCCGCGCCGCTGGCCTATGTTGGTGAACGCCTTGATCGCGCCCGACGGGTTGCCGGCGGGCGGGCCGTTGCCCTTGCCGCCGCCCGGCGAGCCGGCGCCCTTGCCGCCCTTGCCGCCACCGCGCACACCAAGCGGCGTCCCTGACGCCGGTCGGGTCGGCGGCGGGAGCATGGAGGCGCCGGTGCCGAGCGCCGCGACGACGCCCTGCTGCGAGAGCTGCTGGATCTGCTGCTGAAGCTGCTGAATCTGCTGCTGCTGCGTGCGGTCGGCGTTGCCGGCCGCTGCCACTGTGCGGCGCTGCTTGTCTGTTGCGTCTTTCTGCTTCGCCGCCTTCCGGAGCGCGTCCTCGCGGTGGACCCATCCCTCCGCCTCGGCGTTGCGCATGACGCTCATGTGCATGTAGAGGGTCACCGTGTCGGGCTTGTCGGTCGCCGAAGCCGTCCGCCGGCTCAGCGTCTCGCAGATATCCACGTAGAGCGGCGAATAGTAGTCCTCGTGGAGCTCCTCGTACTTCTCGTGGATCGCCTTGGCGCGCTGCTGATCGTCGTAGAGGGTCTCCACCGTCAGGCCGTTCTTGCCGTGCGGGTCGAACTCCTTGATCGCGGTGTGCTCCACCAGCTTCCCCGTCTGCACCACGTCGGACGCGCGCGTCAGCGAGCCCCATCCGGAGTCAGGCTTGGCGTCGATCTTGGCGGTGCCGACCATGGTCTCGTCAACCTTGGCGAGGAAGACCTCGGCGGGAACGTTTAGCGGGATGTCGGAGCGGTCGGCGAACAGGTAGCTGCTGGCGGCGGAAGTGAGCTCTTCGACGGCCCGCCGCAGCGACCTCTTGATCTCGGGGCACTGCGCGTTGTGGACGAGGCCCGTCATCGCCTGCAGCATCCGCTGGCCCGGCGTGCCGTGGTGGACGAGCTGCTGCAGCATCCGCTTGAGGTTGACTCGAGAGCCGTCGCCGTCGCCAAGATACGTGGCCCTGCGCTTGCTGGCGTCGCCGTCCAGCGACTTGGGGAAGAACGCCTTGTCGGTCTCGCACTTCGTGCACAGCGAGGAGACCGCCTTGTGGTCACGGAGGCGCAGCGCCAGCGGACGAGAGACGGAGACGCGGTGGGGGGTGCTGCCGGCACCGGTGGTGTCGACATGCAGCAGCATGGTGTTGCGGATAAGCTCCGAATCGGTGGTGGTGGAGGCCAACCTGGTGACGTTGATGATCTCGTCCTGCGTGAAGCCGATGGTCGCATGACCGCCGACCAGCTGGCCGACGACGATGGGCGGGGCGGCGGCGTCGGCGTACGAGGCGGCGCCGGAGCTGGGCGCCACTGGCGGCGGGGTGAGGTAGCGTGGTGGGCAGCGGCACGGATTCG
>Ga0209713_10001092_pt1 | contig 15951 bp, 11 predicted proteins | sample ArcOceMetagenome_3_FD_187444 | JGI IMG/M metagenome (GOLD analysis project Ga0209713, IMG submission 187444) | Marine eukaryotic phytoplankton communities from Arctic Ocean - Arctic Ocean- Svalbard ARC20M Metagenome (SPAdes) (version 2) | ecosystem: Environmental > Aquatic > Marine > Oceanic... | reverse complement strand
GAGGCGAGGATCGAGGCGAAATGTCGTCACATTGCTCGCGAGATGACGACCGCTACAAACAGGCCCGAGCTCTTTACGAAGTACAGCGAGTCCCACAACGTCCCTGGCAGCGGTGGAGGCAGACGCAACTCGCTCGGTGCTGACGGATTCGAGGTGGGTGTGCAGCTGTTGGCAAGCTCGGCCTTGACGGGCGAGCCTGGCCCTTACGAAGTGCGCGAGCAGCTCTTGACAAGAGCGCATCTTCTGAACTGGCTGATCGAACAGACACGCGTGCAGCGTCGCCCGGTTGCGGACGACGATGTCAATGCAGAGCCTGTCGGCTGCTTCCCGCCTCCGCCCTCGAGCGGCCAACAAGCCAACCGAGGCGGTCGGTTCGCGGCATTCCACTGGGTGCGTGGCTTCTTTCTCGCTTGCTCTAATGCGCAGCAGCAGGCTGGGACGGGTGAGTTTCCGCCGGAAATGCTGCCTATCGGGCAGGAGGTGCTCACTCGCATGCAGCCGGTCCGCAAGGCGCCGGGTGGCTTCTTGCACCTCGACATCGAGCTCCCGACGCTGTTGCCGGCGCTGGTGCCAAAGGCTCCCGTCGGCACGGCCGGGTACTTGACAGATGAGCAGCAGCAGATGCTGCTGCAGAAAAACGGCAGAATATTGCATCGTCACTCCGACATTGTCTTCAGCGACCACTGGTGCGCCCGTGCTGCTCTGCACGCCCCATGCACGAGCTCCAGCCCCCGCCCGTGGCTCATCCTTCCTCGCGCTCGCTGGTACAAACAGGCACCACGGACGACGCTTCACGTGTCTCCACGAGACGGTTGAGTTTGGCGTCGGCCAGTCCACTGAGCGCGGGCTGGCAGCGGCGGTCGAGCATCTAGTGGAGAAGGCAGGCGACAGGTTCGTTGCGATGCACGAGCTGAACGCGCTGCTAGAGACGCACCATTCGCCCTACTTCTACCAGATCACGTCCTCTGTGCTCTCCTGGTCCCGCCTGCTGCGCTCGCGCTGCGGCATCACCACTGGCCTGGTCGACACGCTGCCGTTCCCGACGCGCCAGGGCACTGCGCCACCCACCAAGCACTTTGTCACGTACGACGCGTGGCGGCGCCTTTTGCACGTGGGTGGCGGCAACCACCAGCAGCAGTGGCTGTGCGGCCTGATCCTCCTCGAGGACAAGGACCTGGAGTCGCCGGAGACAACCATCATACCGCACCTGCGCGACGTGCTCAAGCTCGGCCAGATCACCGCCACGTGGCGCCTCTTCGTGCGGATCAAGCCGGTGCGCAACGGCGCGACCAACTTCAACACCCCAGAGATGGTCGTGCGGGCGAACTGGTGGCAGTCCGTTTGAAGGAGTATAGAGTAGTGGTGGCAGCTGTGGAGGCGGCATGCGCTGCGTCGATCTTGGGGAGGGTAATGGCGTCTGTGTGACACCAGCGAGAGTCTCATCAGAGCCAGAGAGTGTGTAACCGCATCCGTTGAGAGATTGCCATGCGCCTGTTCAGTTCAGTTCAGTTCAGTTCAGTTCAGTTCAGGAGGTGCGGGCACCGTGTGTGGCATTTTTGGTGGTGGTGGCATGGGTTTTGACCCCTGGCCGAAAGCTCGCCGCTGGCCTGCGCGCCGATCCAGCCGCCAAATCGAGCTGCAGCGCCAACCTCACCCGTCCCACCACCGCCACGAGCTGCGATGGGCTCCACCTCCGACGGCATCGCCGAGGTGCGCCACTTCCTCACCGGCCTCGGCGTCGGCCACTGCACCGACGCCGTCGTCAACGAGGGCTTCTACACGTCGGTCGACGCGCTGCGCGTGGCGACCTACGCGGGCCTGCTCGAGTGCGGCATCAGCGCGCCCGACGCCAAGCTTATCCTCACCTCGCTCGGAGGCAAGGTGCCGCTCGAGCCGCGCAACGGGCCCGGACCGGCGCGCTCGGCCTACCTGTCCAAGCTCGAGGAGCCGCCGCCCGGCCAGCACCTGCTCGCTGACGACGGCGCGGTGGAGGCGGACGCGCCGGCGGCCGACGGCGAGCACGCCGAGGAGGTGGCGGAGTTTCTGCGCATGATGGGGATGGGCCGCCACGTCAAGCCCGTGCTCGCGGCCGGGATCGGCTCGATCGAGGCGCTCGTGATGGCGACGGCGGAGGAGCTGTCGGCCGCCGGGCTGCCCACCGGCGACGCGCAGCGGCTCGTCGCGTCGCTCGACCTGAGCGAGGAGGGCCTCGATGCGGCGGGCGGCACGGGCGGCACCTCGGCGGCGCTGCAGACGCCGCCGACGATGCGGCCGTACGACGCGACCGCGCCGGGCGCCAACGGCGACGGCGACGGCGACGACGGCGACGGCGACGGCGACGGCGGCGACGGCGACGGCGAGGCGGGGCTGGGCGACGCCGACGAGGACGCGCTGCTCGTGGGCCGTTCGTCGCCCGGCGGCGGCGGCGGCGGCGGCGGCGGCGGCGGCGGCGCGGGCGGGCTGCTCTTTGGGCAGCCGCGCGGCCGCGTGCTGCTGCTGGCGATGCTGGCGCTGAGCCTGCCGCTCGTGGGGGGCTACTGGCTGGGCGCCGCGTCGCGCGGCGGCGGTGGCGGCGGCGGTGGCGGTGGCGGTGGCGGTGGCAGCGGTGCTGGTGGCGCGGCCTTGGTCACGACGGCCGGCGGTGCAGCCGACGCGGCGGCGCAGCGGGCGCAGCGGGCGCAGCGGGGTGCCGTCGTGACCGCTGACGACGGGGCGACGCAGGGGCGGCGGCGGCCGGCGCAACGGCGCAGCGGCGACGGCGAGAGCGACGGCGGTGGTGGCGGTGGCGGTGGCGGCGCGACCGAGGCGCCTACTAGCCGCCGCGTGGGCCGTGGCGGCGGGCGCGGCGGGCGCGGTGGGCGCGGCGGGCGCGGAGCAAAGCGCGACGGCGCGGGACACGGCGGTGGCGGAGGAGGCAGCGGCCGGGGCGGAGGCGTTGGCGGCGGTGGTGGCGGCGGCGGCGGCGGAGGCCCCGCGCGGCTTGGCGGGAAGAAGGTGCGGCCGAGGAGGCGCGCGCCAAAGCCGAGGCCGGTCGAGGGGCCCACCGGCACCGGGGCCAGCCAAGGACAAGGAGAGGCGCAGCCGGGCGCGAGCAGGCGGCGCTGATGGGCGTCACACTATATTCAAACCATTTATTCAAAACTGCTCGGGATGATAACCCCACATCCACACGACGCGCCAGCCCGACGTGTCACTCATGCCGCGGCCACTCACCAGGTCTCGGCAAAGCCGCGCGCGCGCGATGCGAGCCACGCGTTGGGGCGGCTCGCCGCGACGCGGCGATCGCGGGCCTCGAGGACCGCCGCGCACATGCGCCGCTGGCCGAGGCGCTTCAGCTCCGGGCCAAAGAGCGCGTAGTCGTGCCGCTTGCCGCCCACGACGTCGGGCGGGTAGCGCGGGTGCGCCGGCCACGGCATCCCCCCCTCGGACATCCGCTGCGTCGTGCCGCCGCCCTCCTCGAGCGCGACGCGGCGCGTGCCGAAGCCCGAGGTCCAGTTGGGCGCGCCGTAGGCAGGGCGGTCGCCACCCCACGCCCGGTTCAGCGTATCGGGCCGCCAGCACGAGTAGCGCACGTTGCCGGGGCGCTCGGGGTGGAGACCTTTGCCCGCGGTGAGGGGCAGAGCCTCCTGCACCCCGAGCGTGTTGGGATTGGCGAGGGCCGGCAGCCGGGGCTCGCTGCCCATTCGCACCCCGCGCGAGAAGGGCTCGCCCGTGCTGCGCTGGTTGGTCATGCAGTCTGGAAAGGTGCGCTTGCCGGCTCGCTCGGGCTCCATGGCCGGTCCCGAGCGGCGCAGCGGCGACCAGGTGGGGAAGGTGGACGAGGGGACGAAGTGGGGTGGCGAGCTTAGCAGCTCGCCGTCGCTCGCGGACATCGAGAGGGTGGCCATGGCTACGCGCGTCACGGCCCGGGGGGGATGGACAGGACGCCGGGGGGGCTAGCGGACGAATCCGCGCTTGGCCCTGTGGCGGCAGTCTACCTGCAGCAGCCAGACAGATAGACTGGTAGACTGGTGGCAATCGCGGAGGGGACAGATAGATAGATAGATAGATAGATAGATAGATAGACAGATAGACAGACAGACAGAGAAACGCGGACCCTAGCTAGCTAGAGTCCGGACGCCCAGAGGGCGTCTCGGAGATGATCCCTCTCGTGGAGTCGGGGCGCAGCGCATTCACTGTTAGAACGACTCGAGGTCCTCGTTTGCGCAACGATTTCTGGTGGCCAACAAAGGAGACCCAACCGCGGCCCAGGTCCTTCCTCACCCTCGCCATCAGAGGACCGACACCGAGAGCAGCCGAGTCCTGATTTCGGCGCACGGCGGGCCCGCTTCGCGTCGATATTTCATAGGACCAAGTTCACTCACGATACGCTATCTGCAAACCTGGAATCTAGCTCGCTCACAGCGGCATCTTGGCGACCTTTGGCACGGGGCGGTCGATGGTGGCCTGCGCCTGCTTGGCCGACTCCTCGGCGGAGCGCGGGTACGGCCGCACGAGGTTCTCGCGGTTGAGCGTCACGCCGAAGCCGGGCTTGTCGGGCAGGTCGATGAAGCCGTCCTTGGGCAGCGGCTCGTCGGTGAAGAGGCCGCCGAAGTAGCCCGAGATCTCGTCAGCGCCGTGCGAGAGGTTGATGAACTCGGCCACCGGGCAGTTGGCGAAGGCGTACCTGCGAACGGATTCCAATCGTGACACGCCGTCCAGCACCACGCAGGGCATGCAGCAAGGCGTGCACGGCATGCACGCGCGCATGCACACCATGGGGTGTGGCGGCGGCGGGATGGGTGCGCACTGCATGTGGTACGAGTAGATGGAGGAGCCGTGCGGTATCACGGGGATGTCGTACGCCGCCGCCTGCGCGACCACGCGGCGGCACTCGGTGAGGCCACCGAGCCACGTCACGTCGGGCTGGAGGATGTCGACGGCGCGGTCGGCGATGAGGCGGCGGAAGCCGTAGCGCGTGTACTCGTGCTCTCCGGTGGTGGTGAGGACGCCGGTGCCGAGCAGCGCCTGCCGCACCTCCTTGTAACCGTCGTAGTCGTCGGGCGGAAGGAACTCCTCCATCCACTTGAGGTTGTACGGCGCGAGCGCCTTGGCCAGCTTGATCGCGTACGGCACGCTGAGCGCCATGTAGCAGTCGAGCGCGAGCGGGAAGTCGGGCCCCACCTTCTCGCGCCACCCCTTGAAGAACTCGACGTTCTTGCGGAAGCCCTCGTCGCCGTCGGCCGGGCCGTACGGGCAAGGGATCTTGGCGCCGCAGAAGCCGAAGCCCTTGGACAGGTCGGGGCGCGACGACGTGCAGTACACGGGCAGCCGGTCCTTGGTCTTGCCGCCGAGCAGCGCGTACACCGGCTCGCCGCGCAGCTTGCCGAGCAGATCCCACAGCGCGAGGTCGATGGCGGAGAGCGCCTGCAGCGGCAGCCCCTTGCGGCCGTAGTTGATGGTCGCGCGCCACATCTGGTCCCACATCGTCTCGATGTTGCGCGGGTCCTGCCCCTCGACGAAGCGGCTCAGGTGCTTCTCGACGATGTAGCAGCCCGGCTCGCCGGCGGTCGTCACGCCGATGCCGATCGTGCCGTCGGACGCCTCGACCTCGACGACGCACGAGCCGAGCGCGTTGATGCCCCACGACGTGCGTGTCTTGGCGTACTGCGCGTAGCCCGACATCGGGTTGGCGATCGGCGTCGGGTGGCCGTTGATCCAGTGAGTGGACGCCACGTCGTGGCAGTCGGCGCCCTGCTGGCCGTCTCCCGCCGGCGGCTTCGAGGTGTACGCGCGCACCGCGCTGATGTGCGGGAAGGCCACGCAGCCCTCCTCGGCGATGATGGGGCGCGGTCGCTTGGACATATTGGATAGGGCCGCGGCGAGAGGGGCGCTCGCTTGGCGATGTTTGGTGCATTCATCTCGCCTCAAATAGCCTCAATAGCACAGTAGGTCAAGCTACGGATTGTGCACGCGCTGGTACCGACCGTGCATCTATCGGGCATAATGGCGAGGATGCACGCTGCCCACGACGATTTGATTGACACGATTTCAACGGTATGTATTTTCAGCAGCAAATCGTTGCCTGCGCGGCTGGCGTCGTTCGTTGCTGTGAGCAGCAGGTTCGGTGTCCCGGCATGCGTTGCTGCAACGCGCAGCTGACGGTGCATGATTGCATGAAATTGCTCGTGGCAGCGTCTCACCGCAGCCGAACACATCTCGCAAAGCATCAAACTCCGCAGTTTGGCATACCTACCTTCGGCGCCCGTGTCAAAAGCGCCGTCAACCCATGCCTCGCCGCCGTGCGCAGTCCGACCCCTCCTGGTGGGTCGACGGCGCTCCACCAGGCTGGACAGCCTCGTCAGCAGCCGTGCCTGCGGACGCCGCGACGCTCGAATACGACGACAGCTGGTCGTTCACCTCGACGGACACGGCCAATGCGCAGCATTCGATTGGCAATGCGGCGTACAGCCTGCAGCTCGCACCGTTTGACGCATCGCTCGGCGACCTGTACTCTGCGACGATGCGCTTCCATGCGGTGCAGTCGTTCGAGGGCAGGCTCGGCGAGCACGGCGGAGGCAGCGGCGGTGGCGCCGTCGGCTCATGCTGGCTGTGGTTCGGAGGCACCACCTCGAGCCACGCGCTCTACGGCAGTGGCGGTGGCGGTGGCAGTGGCGGTGGGCCGGGCGAAGTGGTGCGGTGGTCCTTTGAGGTGGACGCGGAGCTCGAGCTGGTCGGCTCGGTCGAGTCTGCCGTGCTCGGCCTGAGCTCTGCGTCGTACGAGGACTCGCAGGCGAGGCAATGCGACGCGAACGTGTGCGAGGAGCAGGGACTTTGGGAGGCCGAGCGCGTCGGCATGTGCGAGAGCGTCTGCCTCGGCGGGGATGCGGCGCTGCTCTCACAATTGACGTGGGCGCCCGATGCTGCTTACGCGGCGCTGCACGGCCTGTCGACGATCTTCTACTACGACACGCGCGACGGCAACTTTTCCGACGTCCTCGTCTCACTGCACGTCAACCTCTCGTTCACGTTCAGATTCCGTGCTCCGCCTCCCTCGCCACCGCCAGCACTGCCGCCCTATGCGCCACCCAATCCGTCACCAGCTCAACCGCCGGCACCACCGCCAGCGACGCCACCCGATCCGCCGCCCCTGCCTGACCAGCCGCCGCCGCCATTGCCGAGCCTGCCACCAGCTCCTCCACCAGACGGCCCGTCGCCATCGACACCACCACCCACGTCGCCGCAGCCTTGTCCTCCACCGAATCAGCCGCCTCCACCGGACTCGCCACCACCAGCACCACCATCTCCGACGCATCCTCCGCCGCCAGCTCCGCCGCCCCGGCCTCCTGCCTCGCCGCCACCGCCGCCACCGCCACCGCAGCACCCTCCGCCCACGGCACCGCCGCAGCCGCCGCAGATGCCGTGTGCGGAGCTCACATTTGCTCGGAACGCCACGCTCATCGACCCAGGCACGTGCTGGCATCACCGCTATGGCGCGTGCGAGGCCTTTGCGGCCGCGATGCTCGACGAAGCAACAGGCGAGTCAAACGGCGTCTTCGTGCCATGCGTTCGGACCTCCGACGGCAGATGCCGCGCCGGTACAGCTGTGAGCTGCGCTCCACCACCGCTGGCACCGCCGTCTGATCCCGCCGCTTCGCCGCTGCCGCCAACTCCGCCGCCGTCGCAGGCACCAACTCCGCCAGTGCCACCACCGCTACAACCGCCATCGATGCCGCCTCCATCTCCGTCGCCGTCTCCTCAGCCCGCGACACCTCCCATGCCATCCCCACCGCCGCCACTGTCCTCGCCGCGGCTGCCCTTGCCATCGCCACCAGCCCCGTCTCCTCCGCCTCCGGCACCTTGCAATCCGTCGCCGTCAGCGCCTACACTGGAGCATTCGCCTCCTCATTTGCCACCGAGCGTGCCTGAGTCTCCACCTGCGTTCCCGCCCAGGCAGCCTTGGCCGCCACCTCTGCCACAGCCGTCTGGCCCACCGCCCCCCTTGCCGCCCACACCGACTCCTCCGTTTTGCCCGCCGCTCCCCTTGCCTCCAACACCAACCACTCCGCCACCCTCGTCACCACCGCCCGCACCACTGATGCCGCCCGCTGCACCGCCTGCTTCTCCGCCACCCCTGCCGGAATCTCCTTTGCCGCGCCCGCCACCTCCGAAGCCGCCACCGCCGACGGCACCGTTGCCACACAACCAGCCACCGCCCAAGTGCCCGTCACCAGGTCAACCTCCGCCACCATCAGCTCTGCCAGCTCTGCCACCACCGCAAATGCCTCAGCCCTCCCCGGTGCCGCCGCCAGTGACGCCAGGATCGCCGCCCCACCAGCCACCACCGGCGCGTCCAGCCCCGGCTCTGCCTCCCCATTCCCCGCCGCCAGAGCCGCACTCTCCCCAGGCCCTCACAACCACAGCCGACGCGGTGGCAGTTTCGGCTGGCAGCAACGGGGGCGGCTCCATCGTAGCGCTGGCCATTGGGCTTTCGACAGGCCTTGGCGTGACGGCATTGCTTTGCCTCGTAATGACCCGGCGCCGGCGGATTAGCAGGAAGCGGGTCCGTTCCAAGCTGGCTGCACGCAGTGCCGACAGTTCTACTACGCTGACGGCGCGCACGCTGGTAGGTGGCACTGCCTCGTTGTCGGAGGTCACGCTGCAGCAGTGCGGCGGCTCGCTCGCAGAAGGTAGCGAGGAAGAGACGTCGCCGGTGCGAAGAGTGTCGTTGGTGGTGACTGCAAAGCGTGCGGTTTAGTGCTGCAAAGGTAAAGTAGAGATGAATACACAGACGTGACCAACCGAGACCAGAAGCCAGAAGACCCAGCATGATGGCACAGCCATCTATATCACGTTTGCATCGTCCAATCGTCGTCGTCACCCTCCACCAGCCCGGCTCCCGACGGCGCCACTTCGGGCGCCAACGCACGTGCATGTGGCTGCGAGTGCGAGCGTGCGGCGCGCGCGGCGCGTGCTCTTTGCAGCGCCGCGGCGCCGCCTCGCAGCGTCGCGTCAACATCGCAAAGATCGATGGGCGGCCGCGCCGCCGCCATCGCAATCGCCGCGGCGACCGCGCGTCGCTCCGCCGCCTCGCGCTCGTCGTCGTCGTCGCCGTCGTCGCTGAGGAGGCTCGACAGCTCGCTCAGGACGTCGCTGCCGCTGCCACATCTGCTGCCACTCCTCTTGTTGGACGACGACGACGACCCTCGTCCTCCACCGCTGCTGGTGCGGCGCAGGTCGGCCAGCGGCATGATGCGCGGATCGGCACGGAGCTTCTCCGCGTACGCCGCGCCGCTCTCTCCTGCCGCAACGGCAGCGGCAGCGGCAGCGGCAGCGGGGGCGGCCGTGGCCGTTGGCTCGACGAGCGCCGATCCGACCGAGGAGCCTCGCCGCCGCTGCGCCGTCCTCTTCTGCAACGAAAGCGACCCGCCTCGTCGCAACCCAAACGACGCGACGCGCGCCGGAGCCGGCGGGGCTCGCTTGGCGTCGGCCGCAGTCGCTGCCGCCCTCGCCGCGACGGAGGCGGCCAGGAACGAAGCGGCGCTGTCTCTGCGCCGCAGGTCGGCTCGCATAGTCGGGTCGAGCTGCGCCTCGAGCCGCGCGAACTCCTTCTCGCCCAGGTGCAACTTGACGTCGTCCAGGTTGCGCGACACCACCGCCACTGACGCTGCACCGTCGCCGGCTGACGCCCTCGGGCTGTCGCAGACGGCTGGTAGCGAGGCGCGGCGCGCGGTCGAGGCGCGTGGCGAGGCGATTGTGACAGCCCCCTCCTCCTCGCAGCCGTCGAAGGCGCCGCTCAAGCTGCGTCGCCGCGACGACATCGCCGAAGCGAACGAGTCGCGCGGCGACAGGCGCGGCGACCAAAGGCAGGGCGCGTCGCTGCCGATGGACGACGTGCGGCGCGAGAGGCCGTGGACTCGCTGCGGCGTGGCCTTGGTCGGCTGCGCCTGCGCTCGCCTGCCAGCGAAGCTGAACCGCCCGAGCCGCCGTGCGCACCAGCCGTATACCCCGGCGGCGGCGGCGTCATTGCCGGCGGCATGCCTGCTCGTCGGGATCGCAAGCGGCGGCACTGCCATGGGTACTGCCGGCGAATCGAAGTCGTCGGTGTTTGTGCGGAGGCGAGGGGTGGCGAGGCGCGCGCTGCCGATTGGCATCGACAATGACCGGCCCCTCAGCCGTGTGCCACTCCCAGGGCTGAGGGCGCCCATCCCCGGCGGGGGCGGGTAGGCGGAGGAGCGGCGGCGCCAGGACGCGCCTCCCATCAGGAAGGAGCCGCTCCGCGACGAGAGCGTCCCCGCGCCGTGCTCCGGGCGGACGAAGAGGATGATGATCAGCTTTCTGAAGCCGCGCACCCAGATCGAGCAGAGCGAGAAGCCGAGAGAGATGATCGCGATGGCGTCGCCCCTGCCCATCGCGATAAGGTACGCCACCTGCAGCACCGTCTGGGGGATGTCCTCGAAGGCGGTCGTGAAGAAGGTCAGCGCCAGCAGCCGCGACGAGGGGAACCCATCGTACCTCGTCTCGCGCCACGGGATCAGCTTGAGCACCTCGAGGTTGGTGAGCGCCAGCACGAGCATACATGCGTAGAAGGACGGGTGGCGCGCGAATGTGTCCATGTCGATGAGGTCGCGGTTCTTGGCGACGATCAGCAGCAGCGGGAACGTCGAGAGGACAAAGGGCCCCGCCACGAAGACCATCGGTAGGTACGCCAGCGCCGGCGTCGGCGACGTCAGCAGTGCGAGCCGAGCAAAGAGCACGTCCGAAGCGAAGTCGAGCGAGCCTATGACGACGCACAGAGAGTCGGAGCGCGTGATCTCGCGCCGGTTGCATCCCAGCAAGAGCAGCACGAAAGCCATCACGGAACCAAAGACGATCGCCACCAGCTCCACCTCGTACTCGCCAAGCATGCTCGACTGCACCTCGACAGCGCTCGTGCTCCCTGCGATCTGAGGGAGCTTCGGCGGTGGCGGCGGCGCCACACCGGGCGGCAAGCGCGGCGGCACGAGTGGAGGCGGCGCCGTCGGCGGCGAGGGAACCTTCGGCGGCAACGGCGGCCGCGGCGGCTCGCTTGGCGCTGGCGGAGGCGGCGGAGGTGGCGACGGCGACGGCGGCAGCGGCGAGGGAGACGGCGGGGGAACCATCGGCGGCGACTGCGGTGGCGGCGGGCTGGGCGACGGCAGACTCGGCGGCGGCGGAGGCAGCTGGGGCACGCTGTCGGGCAGCCCTGGCGGGAACTGCGGCGGTGGTGGGCATGGCAGTGGCGATGGAGGTGGTGGCTTGGGTGCAGGCGACGGCGGCGGAGGGCACGGCGGTGGGGCGAGCGGTGGCGGCGCGAGCGGCGGTGGGCGAGGCGGCGAACACTCCAGCAAGACATCGATGGTGGTGGGCTCGCCGCAGTCGGCGTGAGCGTTGCATGCCGAGACGAGCAGACGGTAGCCGCTAGCGCACGTCAGGGAAAGCGTCTTGCTCACTTCGGCATCTCCAGGCGCGATCGCGGCAGTGACAGTCTGGAGCAGCCCGCCACTACCTCGGCCCCCGCCCCCATCGGCTGCGGTGCGGAGCACCTTGGTGCGGATCGAGGTGGCGTCGGCGTGTAGGTCGGCGGTCGAGACGACGAGGCGGAACCCGGCCGAAGACATGTCGGTCACTCGGACGGTCTGAGGCGCGCCCGGCACCTCCAGCGACGGCTCCGCAGGAGGCGACCATGGTGACGGCAGGCGTGGCGGAGGCGGCGTCGGCGGCAGCGGCGATGGCGGAGGCGCGGGCGGCGCGGGAGGAGGCGGCGGCGGGAAGACCTCTACGCAGCACCCGCCGCACGAGCAGCCGAGGGCATCGAGATGGGCGCAAGTAAAGCGGGTGAGGTACGTCGCGCAGGTGCCAACACGCCCACAAGGGTTGAGGCAGCTCGTGGGCGGTGGAGGTGGTTGCGGTGGCGGCATTGTGGGCGGCGGCGCGGGTGGCGGCGCGGGCGGCGGAGGCACGGGCGGTGGCGACGTCGGTGGCGGAGGCGAGGGCGGCGCGGTGGGCGGCGGCACGGGCGGCGGAGGCATTGGCGGCGGCGGCGTCGGCGGCGGAGGAGAGGGCGGGGGTAAGGTGGGCGGCGGGGGCAAAGGGGGGGGTGGTGGGCGGGTGGGCGGTGGCTGCGGAAGAGGAGACGGTGACGGGGGCATGCGTGGGCCAGGTGAGGGCGGAGGCGGGGCGGGAGGTGCAGGAGACGAGGGTGGCGGTGGCGGCGGGGACGGCGGCAGCGAGGCTGGGGGCGGCAGCGGCGAGGCCGGTTGAGCTGGAGGCGGCGGCATTCGAGGCGGCGACGGCACAGGCGGCGACGGAGGTGGCTTCGGCGGTGGTGGTGATGGCGAGGGCGGCGGTGGCGGCGGCTGCGACGGTGGTGTCGGAGGTGGATGGGTCGGAGGGTGGGGCGGTGGTGACGGCGAGGGCGGAGGCGGGCACGGCGAAGGTGGCGGAGGAGACGGCGGAAGCAGCGGCGGGTGCGGCGACGGCGGTGGATGCGCCGGTGGCGACATGGGCGGTGGCACGGGCGGTGGCGTCAGCGGGGGAGGCGGCTCAGGCGGTGGAGAGATCGGTGGAGGCGGCGGCGACAAGGGGGGGGGCGGCGAAATCGGTGGTGGGAGCGGAGGCGGCGGCGTGGGCGGACTCGGAGGCTGTGGCGGCGGGTCAATATGCCCGGGTGCCCAGGGCGGAGGAGGGGGCGGCGATGGCGGCGGCGGTGATGGACAGGGCGGGGGTGGCGAGGGCGAGGGCGGGGGCTGCGCAGGTGGCGGCTGGGGAGGGTGGAGCGGAGGAGGTGCCGGCGGCAGCGAGGGAGGCGGCGATGATGGAGGTGGGGGCACGGGCGGTGGCGACGGTGGCGGTGGGCGAGGCGGTGGCGACGGCGAGGGCCTCAAGGGAGGGAGGCTGGGTGGCGGCCACGACGGCGGTGGGGACAGAACCTTTTCGACGACGACGGCGACGGGGGCGGCGACGACTTCGACGCCCAGAATGTCCGTCGCGGCGGCGGCGGAGGGCAGCGAGGCGACGACCTCTTCGGAGACGGCGTCCGCTTCGGCCACATTGGCGACGAGCACCGCAAAGACGAGGCTGACGCTCGCCGGCACGATCGTGAGGGAGACGAGCGACACGTCGACGTCGATGGCGGCGGCAAAGACGAGGATGAGCGTCGCTTGAGCATCATCGTCGTAGTCGTCGACACTCCCTTCGGCCGTGACGGCGACCTCGACGGTGACGACAGTGGGAGGCGGCAGCGACGGTGGCGCCAGCGGAGGAAGGGCTGGAGGCGGTGATGGCGACGGTGGTGGAGGCGCCGGTGACGGCGGCGTGGGCGGAGGTGGTGACGGCGGCAGCGGCGGCGGTGGGAGCGGTGGCGGGGGTGCTGGCGGTGGCGGCGTTGGTGGCGGCGGCCGTGGTGGGTCTGGAGGCGACGGAGGCGACGACGGTGGATCCTTGTGCCCGGGAGGCCACGGTGGTGGCGGAGGCCGCGGTGATGGTGGTGGCGGAGAGGGAGAGGGAGGTGGAGGTGACGGCGGTGGCGACGGCGGTGGTGAGGGAGGTGGTGGGGCGGGTCGCGGGGGGCGCGCTGGGCGTGGAGGTGAAGGTGGCGAGGGCGGAGGAGGCGACGGGGGCGGAGGCAACGGCGGCGGAGGCGACGGCTCAGGCGGAGCAGGATGTGGAGGCGGCGGCGGCGGAGGCAGGGGTGGAGGCGGCGGAGGCGACATTGGAGGGGGAGGGGACGGCGGTGGTGACGAGGGCGGTGGCGGAGGAGGCGCTTGCGGCGGAGGCTGGGTGGGTGGTGGGGGTGTGGGCGGCGGCGTGGTGGGAGGAGGCGGCCATGGTGGTGAGGGAGGCGAAGGCGGCGAGATTGGTGGTTGGTGGTGGCCGGGTTGCCAAGGTGGTGGCAGTGGTGACAGGGAGGGGGGCGGCGGCGCCGGGGGTGGTGGCGACGGAGGCGGCGGCGAGGGTGGTGGGGGAGTTGGTGGGGGTGGAGAAGGCGGCGGTGGTGATGGTGGCGGCGGGGCGGGTGGAGGTGGCGAGGGTGAGGGCGGCGGTGGCAAGGGAGGCGGTGGCGTCGGAGGGGGCGGCGACGGCTCCGGTGGCGTCGGCCGGGGCGGAGGCGGCGGCGGAGGCAGCGGTGGGGGTGGGACTGGAGGCGGCGGCAAAGGCGGTGGTGGCAAGGGAGGCGGTGGCGGTGGCGGCGGTGGTGGCAACGGCGGAGGCGGCAAGGGAGGTGGTGGGTCTGGCGGTGGAGGCATCGGAGGCGGCGGCGTGGGCGGACTCGGAGGCTGTGGCGGCGTCGCTGGCGGGTCTAAATGACCAGGGTACCATGGGGGCGGTGGCGACGGCGCTGGTGGCGGCGGCGAGGGCGAGGGCGGCGGTGGGAATGGCGAGGGTGGGGGTGGCGAGGGCGAGGGCGGCGGAGGCTGCGGCGGCGGCGGTGAAGGGGACAGCAGATGCATCCGACATAGCTTCCTGTCAGCCACCTCTCTGCACCAATCCTCGTTGCCGCGCACGTGCATGCACTCGCCGTTGTCGTAGCACACGAGCGCGCCAAACGTGGGGGGGCGCTCGCCGAACCATTCCTCGCACGGGTAGCGGAGGTCATCGCATGAGGGGATTGGAGCAGACGGCGAGGGGGGCGGCGACGGCGCGGGCGGTGGAGGCGACGGCATCGGCGGGCATGGGGTGGGCGGAGGAGGTGGCGACGGCTCTGGCAATCGTGGAGGCGGTGGCGACGGGCGCGGCGGGGACGGGGGCGGCGGCGACGGCGGAGGCGGCGGAGGCGGCGGAGGCGACTGTGGTGGCGGTGGGAGCGGCGGCGGTGGGAGCGGTGGCGGGGGAGCTGGCGGTGGCGGCGTTGGTGGCGGCGGCCGTGGCGGGTCTGGAGGCGACGGAGGCGACGACGGTGGATCCTTGTGCCCAGGAGGCCAAGGTGGTGGCGGGGGTGGGGATGGGGGTGGTGGCGATGGCGATGGCGGCGGCGGCAACGGTGCGGGTGGCGGTGGCGCGGGCGACGGAGGCGGCGGTGAAGGGGCTGGCGGCGTCGGCGGGGGCGGTGCCGGCGGCGGCGGCAGAGGCGGTGGAGGCTTGGGCGGCGGAGGCAGCATGGGCGGCGGTGGAGATGGCGCCGGAGGCACGGGGCTAGGCGGTGGTGGCGGAGACGGTTCGGGAAATGCTGGAGGAGGAGGCGAGGGCGGTGGCGGTGGCGGCCACGGGCAGGCGACGAAGGGCCCAAAGCCGCAGAAGCGGCAGCGCTGCCCGATGCCGCCGGCGTTGCAGCCGAGGCCTCCGGCGTGATCGGGATGATCAGCGTCGGCGCAAGCTGGATCGTTGAAACAAGGCTCGCTCGGGCCGGCGCAGACGGCGGCGGGGACGGCGGTGCATGGCAGCGGGGAGGAGGGCGGTGGTTGTGGGGGAGGCGGGGGCGGAGGTGGAGGCGGGGGAGCGTACAGGCAGCCCTGCGTGTACATTGTGCCCGCAGGCTTGGAATTTGACGCGCCCTCGCCGCAAGTGCATAGCAAGTCACCGCACCCGCAGCCCGTGTGCGTGCCGTAGCCGGTGTCGATGCCGGGCATTGTCCAGCAGGTTGCCCACCCGACACCTCGGTAACCTCCGCTCGCCGCCAGACTCCCGCAGTAGGCCGCACGGACATTGAACTGGCCAGGTGGCGCGTCGCAGCCCTGAAGCGGAGGAGGCGGAGGCGGCGGCAGCGGCGGTGGAGATGGAGGCAGAGGCAGAGGCGGGGGAGGCGATGGTGGCGGAGGAGGCGGAGAGGGAAGACGGGGTGGCGGCGACGGCGGCGGCGGCGGCGGCGGCAGAGGAGGAGGCGGAGGGAGAGGAGGAGCGGGAAGAGCTGGGAACATGGCGGCCACGGCCATCTCTCTGTTCCACGTCGCCTCCCATGGCCAGTCCGTCGGAGCGCCCACCGCGTGGTTGACGGTGCCCGACCATTCCTCTCCC
>Ga0209713_10001091_pt1 | contig 15952 bp, 8 predicted proteins | sample ArcOceMetagenome_3_FD_187444 | JGI IMG/M metagenome (GOLD analysis project Ga0209713, IMG submission 187444) | Marine eukaryotic phytoplankton communities from Arctic Ocean - Arctic Ocean- Svalbard ARC20M Metagenome (SPAdes) (version 2) | ecosystem: Environmental > Aquatic > Marine > Oceanic... | reverse complement strand
ACTTGCGGACGGTGGCGGCGGTGCTGAACGCGCCGAGCGCGGACGCCACTGAGGTCAACGCGAGCATGTGTTCTGGGGGAGTGAGCGTGATGACAGATCGACCTTCATCACGGCATCACCAGTGCCGGGCGTGGTCAGCAAGTGCACGTGCCGGAACTCGAAGCGTAAACAACCCTCAAGTGAAAAGGACCATGACAAGATTTCAAAAGCTTTTGAGCATTGAGCGGTAGACTAGACCGCCAGCTTCTCAGATGTGTGGCCTGCCCAGTTTTGTCAACACAAGTAAAAAAGTGTCGACAACCTCGGCTGGCTAGAATTCTACGCGGTTTAACGGTTTAACGCGGTTTAACGGTTTATTAACTGTTAGTACCCTGCATGCCGCATGCAATCTAGAGGAGAACACGCGGTGTGACCGCGCGATCGCCGCTCTTCATCCCATCATGATCCGTCGCACGAGCGTCGCTCTCGCCGCGCGCACCTTCCGCAGCATCCCTTCGCTGCATCGCCTCCGCTCGACCGCGGTCGCCCACGACACACACGACGACGAGGCCGACGCTGCCGGCTGGTGCGGCGTCTGGCCCGACAACGCCCGCAACCAGTTCAGCGACGCGGTGGTCGCCAAGCACGCTGGAGTGTCTGCGGCCGCGGCGCTCGGTCGCTCGGTGCTCGACGGCGGCGTGCATCGCCTCACGTATGCCGTCCGCGGCGACGCCGTCGTCGGCGTGGCGGCGCTGCCCTGTGCGACCGGTGGCCACATCCCACGGCGCGAATGGAGGACACGCGCGTGGGGCGTCGGCACGGCGACGGGGTGCGTGCACCACGCGTCGTCGGCAACCGAGGACGGCATGCTTGGCGTCGAGGTCGCGCCGCAGCGCATGGAGGACGACTGGACGGAGAGGCTGCTGCAGCTTGAGATCGACGTGGACGAGCAAAAGATGGCGCTGCGCGAGGGCCCGGACGGCGCGTGGACCGACGTGCCGCTGAGCCTGCCGCGCGCGGGCGTGCGGCCGTGGGCGATGCTGCCGGCCGACGGTGCCGCCGACTCGTCGGTCCGCCTCGTCTCGTGCGACGCGCAGCCGGTGGCGCTGCACGCTGTCGATGGCCTCGAGGACCTCGTGGGCGGCCTCGGCGCTGCGGCGCAGAGGCGCGCGCTGCGCTGGTGCACCGAGGAGGGCTTCTTCGACGCGTCGATCATCGCCGAGATGGACGCTGCCGACGCCTTTGTGGGCGCCACGCTTGGCCCATCCACCGCCGTCAGCGCCGCCGCCACCGCCGCCACGGCGACGGGCCATCAGCTGCAGCGCGATCGGCTGCAGCTGATGGCCCGGCTGCGCCTCACGCAGCAGGCGGCCGCACCGGCCGCCATGCCGTCTTCGGGCACCGTGCAGAGCAGCAGTCGGGCGGCCGCGATGTTTGCGCATTGATGGAGAATGACCGAGGGACTACTTGCTTGTGTGCGCACTGCGCACCTTGGACCTTGCAATCGTGTTTGCGTATTTACATGATCCGGCTTTTATTCGGGAGACAAACGCAGGAATTCCAACTGTGTTTACTGAAAGACCCTAAACGAAAAGAGGCTAAACTGGAAGAGCCCCAGCGCGCCTAGGGCGGCTACGATGATGATGATGCCCGTGGGCAAAGATGCGGCGGTCCTCGGCGCTGCGGCAGGGAGCGGCTCGACCCCCTTCTTTGCTTCTCGCCGGAAGTAGAGCGGCGTCTCCTCCAGCTTTTCGGATATGGCATCCGGCATCACCTTCGCAGTACCCGACTCGAAGCGCACTGTAAGGCCTCCGTCAGCGTTGATGGTCTTGACGACGCCATCAACTAGGGACGATTTGCCCTGGCCTTTTTTGACCTTGAGGTATGACCCGACTCTCAGCACGTTCTCGGGCGCCACGCCCTCCTCAAAATCACCATCATCGTAGGCGAGATCAAATTGGCCGTCCTCGTGGCGCTTGGCAATCTTCGCGGGGTACCACTCGCCGTCGGTGAATTTTGCGATCACCCAGTTGGTGGTGGAAAGGCGCGCGCTGGGCGACACCGCACGGCGTGCTGGCATCGCACAACCAGGCGGCGCCGCGGCGACTTGGGTAACAACGAGTTGTGTGATGCAATATATAATATGCAAGACTTCGGGGGAGGGATCGCGCGGGTCCAATTCGTGACGACCGCCGCCGCGCTGCTAACCACAGCCGCTGCCAGCAACGCCACTGTCTCGCTAGGCTGCGGTGACAACGCTCAGGGCAACACGCTCGAGGACGGCGTCGACACGGTCGGCAACGCGGCCCCAGAGGTTGCCTTTGCCTTCTGCGCTGACCGCGAGGCCTCTTACGAGTTCAGCGCGTGTGGCAGCTCGTTCGACACCTACCTGCGCCTGTTTCCCAACGGCAGCGTGGCCGACGGGAACGAGCTGGCGCGCGACGACGACGGCGAGACGTGGCGCGCGGTGCACTGCCAGGATTGCGGCACTGGCGTCCAGTGCGGGGCTGCCGAGGGCGCCGACTATCGCAACGCCGTGCTGGTGACGCAGCTCGCGCCAGGCTGCTACGAGCTGATCCTCGAGGGCTACGCCGCGTCCAGTGGGGACTACGAGCTGACCATCGGCTGCGGCTTTCCGCCGTCGCCACCGCCGCCAGAGTCTCCGCCGCGGCCGCCGTCTCCGCCGCGGCCGCCGTCGGCGCCGCTTCCGTCGCCGTCGCCGGTGCAGCCCCCTCCGCCGCCGATCTGCTCGGCGTGCGTGCGCGACACGTCGCAGTACGGCGCCGAGTGCTGCGACGCCGCCTACACGACGTTCGGCGAGGTCTACACGTGTGCGCATCTCCAGGCCGAGTACGGCTGGGACTGCGAAGGATGCAGCTGCCCCGGAGACCCCTCGCCGCCGCCGCCGTCGGTGCCGCCCGTCGCCTCGCCGCCGCCGCCTCCGTCGCCGCCTCCGCCGCCATCACCGCCTCCGTCGCCGCGTCCCCCGCCGTCGCCGCCGCCGCGGCCGCTGGCGCCGCCGCTGCCACCGCCCCTGACGCAGGAGGAGACGTTCTTTGGCCTCAGCCAGTCGCGCGTGGTGGCCGTCGGCATCATCGGCGTGTCCGTCTGCGCGGTGGGGCTGCTCTGCTCGTTTGCGATGTGCGCGCACGCCCAGTGCAAGCGGGTGGCCAGCGAGCAGGCGGCGATGTCGCGCTCGGGGATGACGGCCGCCGCTGAGAGCGACCTCTCCTCAGCCAACCTCTCCGCCACCACGCTCTCGTCGACGTTTGACGCGCGGATGAGCGACCAGGCGCGCGAGATCGTGCTGTCCCGGCTCGGGCTGCGCGCCAACGGCGACGCTTCCAACGCCGAAGCGTCGGTCGACATCGGCCTGACGGGGCGGCATTCGTTGGACTACGGCGGGACAGCCGTCGCGCCGACGGGCGTGGGAATCGACATGCCGTGCTCGTCATTGTCGTCGTCGCATCCGACGACGACGACGACGACGACGCTCCCACCGCTGCATAACTGGGACCCGCCTCCGGCGCCGTACGCGGCCGTGGCGAGCGAGTCGAGCACCCTCGCCAGCGCCACCCCTCGCTCGCCGCCCACACAAACGAGCAGCGTCGGCGGTGGCGGTGGCGGTGGCGGTGGGGGCGGCGGGGGTGGAGGGGGCGGTGCGTTGCGCGGTGGGCTGATGCGCAGTGCGAGTGGGAGCGACGGGAGCCTCGACGGCGAGGAGGAGGACGCCGAGGACGACGGCGTTGGCGGCGGCGGTGACGCCTCGCGTCGGTCGTTCGGCCTGCGACGGTCGTTCGATCTGCGCCCCACAACTAGCCAGATGCGCCCCGCATCCGCCGCGCCGCCTTCGTCCGCCTCGAGCCCAGGTCGTTCGTCCGTCTCCTCCGCCGCCGCCGTCGCGCCCACCCCATTGACTCTGGCTCCCGCGGCCGCCCCTGCCGGAGCCGGCAGCGGCAGCGGCGGCACCAGCGGCCTCCGACGGTCGTCGGTGGAGCTGCGGGCGGAGGCGGCGGCGGCGCACAAGGTGGGGCGCACGTCCGATGCCGTCAAGCTGCTTCGCATCGCAAAGGCGGACGAGCGGCGCGCCTCGGAGGTCGCATCGGCCGAGCTGCGAGCGGGGGCGGCCGCTGCCCACAAGGAGGGGCGCACGGCCGACGCGGTCAAGCTGCTGCGCCAGGCGAAGAAGGAGGAGTCACGACTGAGTACGAGTAGCAGCGGGCGCGGCAGCTTTGGCGACGCAGACGCGGACGCGGACACGGTGGCCTCGCCACGCGTCTCGCGCACGGTGCTGCACGCGGGCAGCGCGGACGAGGAGGAGGAGGAGCCGGAGCCGGAGCAGGAGGCCGAGGTGGTGGGGGAGAGGCCGCGCCGACATAGCATCGGCGTCGGCGAGAGCGTCTCTGAGGAGATTTGAGTTTAGGATTTGGCGCCGTAGGTATTATTTTCTTTCCATGCTTTAAATACAATCCAGCAATAAACTCACCTAATCCACTGAAAACAAAATCGATGCTGGAGACCAGGAAATGAAATCGAACACTTGGACGGTACGACGAGGATCGGCGCCAGTTCAGGACAGATCTGTCTCTCATGCACATGCAAATGCAGATACGCGCACGCGGCTAGGGCTGATATCTCATTCCCATGCCCATCATCGGCGAGCTAGCCACGAGCGGCGACTGATACCCAGTCATCAGCGGCGACGGCGCGGTGCTGCTCGCTTGCGATGCTGCGGGCGTGGGCGCGAGGGGCGCCCATGCCGCCGTTCTCCCGGGTTTCCGTGCGAACCGGCAGCCGCCCATCATCGGCGAGCCAGCGCCCATCGCCCCCGCTCCCATTGACGCCGGTGATCGGCCCGCCATCATGCCTGCAGGCGCACAGGAGGCAACGGGTGGATGGAGGCGTGGGCCGGCGGCGGGGATACTTGGCATCGCCATCGGCGGCCGACTTATGGCTTGCTGCGGCACTGCTGTGTGGTGTAGTGTGCACGCTCATCTGCGCCAGGAATGGCGAGAGCATGGATGGTTGAGAAGGACGCGCGCCCACGCTGCTGTGCTGCGGATCGGGCGACTCGGTGTACTCGGCGTCATGGCTGGCCGGCGATGCTGCCGGTGAGTCAGAGAAGTCGCGGGCGCGCTTCCCCGAGCGATACTGCTGCGCAGGCTCCATCGGCGACTCGTTCGACATGCGCGTGTCGGTTAGCCCTCGAAAGTGGGTGCGACTCCGACTGCGCGACCTAACAAATCTTCTCAATCGACAATCGAAGTCATGAGCTTGAGTGGTGTGCTCCCCTGACGGAGTGGTAACCCGCGAGTCCGGCTGGCTCGGGATCAGTGTATCCCCGCGTGGGCCCTCCTGACCGGCGGCTTAGGCAAAGCTCAGATCTAAAGTAATCTAAAGTCCAACGTTTGAAGATTTTTGCCTGTTTCAATATCGTGGGTGTGACGGTGCCGATCTTGTCTGTTGTCGGGTGCTTCATGCGAGCTATTAAGGGTATAAACAAGCTTTTGCATATTTCATGCAACTCCGTTTTTTTGTTTGCGCGGCGTCTGGACGTGCGAGTCGCGCTACGAGTAGCTGTGCCGCGTAGCTAGCTGTGCTTCGCAATGCTCCTCGCCCTGCTCACCAGCTCAATACAGCCCCGCGCGACGACGATCTCGCTCGCGCTCTCACCTGCCCAGCTCTTCGACCTCAAGGGCCGCCTGCTGGAGTCGGTCGTCAACAACCAGCCGCTCGACGACGACGGCTTCGAGGCGGTGGGCGATCTGGTGGCCAACGCCCCTCCCGTGCCCACCGACAGCACGTGGTGGGCCGGCCGCTTCTGGCTGCGCTCGACCGCCGAGCTTGCGGCCGCGCTGCCCGAGTTTGCCGAGACCGAGAGCCCGGTCGTCGTCTCCGTGGGCGGCGAGGGCGGCACCGAGCTGTCCATCGACGCCGGCGAGGACTTGGAATTCTTTGGTGTGTTGGACCTGGAGGCGGGCGGTGAGGTGGGGCGGCTGCGCGCCACGCTCGACGCGGCGAACGGGCTACCGAAGCCGAAGCCCGAGCGCTCGATGGCGCTGCTGCCAGTCTTTGTCGACGACAACCTGCTGTTGCTGCAGGAGGCGGCCGCGCCGGACGCCGCTGCCGCACCGCCGCGCGTGCTGGTGCTCACGAGGCTACCGCCCGAGTCGAGCTCGGAGCTGCTGCCCGGGCTGGAGCTCTACGACGGCGAGGAGGACGACTACATCAGACTTGTTCCGAGACGCCTGGATTGACGTTAGACCACGAGCTAACTGGGATAGAGCGCAGATACCGGTAGAGCGTTCTGCATTTGTTCAATAGACTCACATCACACTCAAAAGATCTCCTGTTTATAAGAGCACGTCATGGAGCGCAGCTTGCGCGCCTCGGCCTCGCCCACCCCGGGCGGGCGCAGCAGCGCCTCGCACCGGCCGCTCCCGCCGTCGAGCATGATCAGGTCAAAGTACGCCGCCTCGCCCGGCTTGATCACGTACGGCGCCTTGGTGCCGATGTACCGACCCTGAGGGCCATAATTGACCTTGCGGAGGCCCGTGTCGCCAAACGCCAGGTTCGCGGGGACCACCAGACGGCGCCAGCCGCCCTCCTTCATGCCGGCGGCGCCGTCGATCGCCACGCCCGACGGCAAGCGGTCCGTTTCCTCGCCGAGCGTCCAGCTGTACGGCCTCCCCTCCTGGAAGGACCAGTCGGCGGCCGGCCCGCTGCGAAAGCCGCCGCCGCCCCAGACCTTGTAGTGAGCGTAGACCCTATCACCCTTGCTCGGCGCGGGGCCGTCGCCGACGACCATGTCGATCACCCGCACGCCGCTCGGCAGCAGCACGCCCGCCGTCGCGGAGCGGCTCTGCTCGTCGAGCGCGTCCATCTGCTCCGTAGACATGGCTGCCATGGGGCCCCACTTGAAGTCGGACTTGGCATCGGCGGCCGACGGTGCCGCTGCCGCAATGAGGCCGACGCCCAGCGATTGTAGGACGCTGCGGCGACTAACTAGGCTCGCTGCGCTGCTGCATGTGGGACGCTGCGTGGTGCCAGCCACGACGAGGGCGCTGCTGGCGCTCGTGAAGACGGCGAGCATGCTGGCCGCCGACGCGTGCTGACCCACGCGTCGACGCGTCGAGTTGGCGACGGAGGTGCCGAAGGCTAACTCCTCTCTTCTCCATGGACCGAGTAACCCCCGTGCTCGGCCGCGACGCGGCGAGCCAGCCGCTCCTCGCCTCGACGGAGACGCGCCTGACCAGCTCGGTCCGCCTCTGGCTCTTTTTCCTCGTGGCCGAGCTCCTGCTCTTTGCGGTGAGCGTGGGCGTCTACTGCGCCAACGAGCACTGGTCGTTCGAGAAGGCGCTCTACGTGAGCGTGAGCATTGGCTTCGGCATCGGCATGCCCTACCGCACCAGCGAGGTCACCGCCATGTACGCGTGCCTCAATGCCCTCGTTGGGTTTGCACTGCTGGCGGGCGCGGCGTCGCTGCTCGTGCGACGGATCGTGCTCCGGCAGGAGCAGGTGCGGCGAGAGGTGCGCGAGGAGATCCGCGGGAGCGAGCTGACGCACCTGACGATGATGTTCAACGAGGACGAGGGCGTCGAGCAGCCGGCGAGCCGTGCGGCGGCGAGTTGCGGCAGCGGCAGCGGGCAGGGCGACGCGCTTGGCTTGGGCCAGGTCGGACTCGGTAGGCGACGCCGGTCGCTGCGGCGGCTCGGCAAGGGGCTGCGCTCGTCGATGCGCGCGGCGCGCGGTCGCCTCCTCACCAAGAGCGGGCGGCGGTGGATGCTCTGCTCGCTGTGGCTCGCGCTGTGGGGGGTGGGGATGCTCACGTTCGCGACGTCGATCGCCGCCGTGCAGGGGCCGCAGGAGACCAAGTACGGCACGCGCGTGTACGGGCTGCTGTGGCTCGTCTCGATCTTCACGACGAGCTCGCTCGGCGTGATGACGCCGCTCGACAACCCCGCGTCCTACCTGTGGGCGGCCGCGTTCATCGTCGTCGGCGTGCCGCTCACGGCGCTCGTGTACGCCGCGTTCATCGACGTGTATATCGCGCACGTCGAGCGGAGGGAGGCGCGGCGCACGCTGCTCCACCTCGCCGTGCCGAGCCGCACCACGTTTCTGTCGATGGGCGCCGAGGAGCGGCGCACGCTCACCGGCGCCAAGGTCGACTGGGGCGCGTACCTCGAGTACCGGCTGCGCTCGATGCCCGGCACCATCGTGCACGAGAAGCTGCTCGACGGTCTGCGCGCGACCTTCGCCGCCATCGACCGCAACAACAACGGCTTCATCGAGTGGAGAGACATCGAGAGCCACATTGAGGCGCAGGGGATCATCAGCAGCGCCGACGTGCCGGGCGGGCTGCCCGACGAGCGCATGACGCAATAGTGTGCGAGTGTGGTCCGTGGTCGCCCGTGAACGTGTTGGGTGTTCCAGCGGGGCTGTGAAAGCACCGCGTGCACGATGATTTTTCATAAGCAATCAGCTGAACGACACTGCCTGCTGGTATGTACAGATCTGCATGGATCTTTGAACTAGATGCAAAATTTCGTTGCCACTCTGGAGGACCGTGATTCGCGGTGTCGCTCACGATTCACACGATGCCCTGCGAATCGATCGGCTCCTGCCCTGCAGGCTGCCCTGCCCCCTGGCAACGGCGGTCGCATCGAATGAATTTTTAGCAGCGGCATACCATAAACCTCTACCTCCATCAGCGCAGGAAGTCCGCCCACCCGTCGATGAGCTCGGCCGAGCCGTACCACGGCGTGCCGCGCAGCCTCGTGCCGAGGCCGGGGACGAAGGCGATGTGGAAGGCGTCGACCTCCCTCTGCTCGGCGCCGTCCAGGTGGGCGCAGCGCAGCGGCGTGATGCCGTCGCCCTCGGCGGCGCCGTCGCCGCACAGCGGCAGGTAGCTCGCGAAGGCGAGCACGCCGTCGAGCCCCGCGCCCAGCGACGGCGCGCCCGTCACGGCGCGGCTGCCGACGGTCAGGTAGCGGAGCCCCTCGTCCTTGTGGAAGGCGCCCGGGTAGTCGCCCTCCACGTTGGTGAGCAGCCCGCGCGTCTGGTCGAGCGTGCGGAAGAGGCCCTCCGGCGGCGGCGCGTGCGGCGTGCCCAGCGTCACCAGCGCGCCGAAGACGCCCGCGCGCCGCTCGGCGGGCAGCTGCCCCAGGTAGGCGCGCACGATCCAGCCGCCGATCGAGTGCGCGACCAGCTGGATCGGCTCGCCCGGGCGCTTCGCGCGCAGCTCGTCGACGGCCGTGTCGAGCGCCTCGAAGTAGAACGGCAGCGCCACCTCGGCACGCAGGTTGCCCTGCCAGTACTCGGGCGTGAGCGACGCCGGGATCAGCCGCAGCCAGTCGGTGAACTTGAGCGGCACGACGGCCGTCGGGTGGCCGCGCGCCTCGAGGTTCGTCGTGAGCTCCTCGTAGTCGTCGGCCGTCCCGAACTGCGCCGGGCACACGAGCACCGGGCCCTTGGTGAGCGCCTCCGGCGACGGCGGCGGCGGCGGCGGCGGCGGCGGCTGCAGCAGCGCCTCGAGCTCGGGGTCGTCTGGCTCGGTCTCGGGCGCGAGCACGAAGAGCGACCCCTTGTTGCCGCGCGAGAGCCGCAGCTTCGGCGAGAGGTAGTCGGTCTGCAGCCAGCCCTTGGCGTTGTCGCCGAGCAGCTCAAAGGGCACGGGGTACGGCAGGTCGAGCGTGCCGTTCCACAGCGCGCGCAGCAGCACGCGGCCGCCCGTGAACCGGAAGGCGAGCCGGTTGGGCTGCGGCCGCCCTTCGAGGTCGGCCTCAATGGCGATCACGCCGGTCGGCGAGAAGTCGACGACGTTGTTGACGCGGCCCTCGGTCTCGCCGGCGATCTCGACGACCTGGTAGAGCCGCGACACGGTCGACGAGCCCGACACCAGGTTCTGGATCGGACTCGGCCCGTCGCCCGAGAGGTACTTTTGCCACGACTCGACCGAGAAGAAGGACGTGGTGGTCCCCGGCTTGCCCTGGTAGAGCACGCGCCAGCGGCCCGGCAGGAGCGGGTCGTCGTTGGTGTCGCCGTCCGTCGTCGTGCCCTCGAGCGCCGTCGCGAGCCGGTGCACGTCGGCCAGCTCGGTCGCGCCGAGCGTCTTGCCGCGGTCGCCACTGACGCTCGACTCGAGCAGCGCGAGCAGCGCGTCCTCTTCGGCTGGTGGTGCGCAGGCGACCGGTCGGCGAGAGCGACGTGGGGTGATGCTGGGGTGGAGGGTGAGGGCGGCAGCCAGTGGCAGCAGCAAAGCGAGGGTGCGCATCTTTGTGAGACCCGTGCGAGAAGGGTGTTCAAGTCTGCAGGCGGGGGTATCACCACGTAGCACCTGCGTGGAGCCGAGCCGCGGATGTAGCAGCAGGCTCGAGCCCACTACAGCGCACGTCCCGAAGCCGCCCTCCGGCGCGCCCGGCGCCGAGCTTGGCGCGCAGCGCGCGCGTGGGCGAGAGGAGCTCGGTGTCCTTGGTGTCCATTAATTACAGAGACTGTTGCAAGGCGGGCGGTGCGTCTGCGCAGCAGCGCGACCAGCCACGCCGGCAACGGCGCAAGAGCAATCATAAACTTAAGAAATTCAGAAAGCACGATGGCGCGCGCGACACGCTCGGCTAGCGGCGGCGGCTCGCCGCGCCACCTGCTCGAGCTGAGCCACGACGAGCTGGGCGTGATCGTCGACGGCCTCGCCGACCCGCTCCAGCCCGTCGTCGCCGTCGCGCTCAGCAGCACGTGCCTTGGGCTGCGGACGCCGCTGCAGGCGGCGCTCGAGGTGCTGAAGGGGCGGCACGAGAGGGCGGTGGCGCTGTGCCGCAAGGTGGGGACGAGCTGCGTGGAGGTGGGGACGAGCTGCGTGGGGATGCGTGATGCGGAGGAGCTGGACGGGTTCAACAAAGGCCTCACCGCCGACGACGTGGCGACACTTGGCACGCTGCTGCACTGGACGCCGAGGCTGGAGATCCTCTGCCTCTTCAACAACAGCCTCGGCGACGCGGCCATGCAGGCGCTTTGCGAGGGCATGGGCCGTGGCGCCGCACCCTCGCTCCACTACCTCGAGCTTGAGGTCAACCAGTTTGGCCCAGCGGGCGCCGAGGCCCTCGCCGCCGCCCTCCGCAGGGGCGCGATGCCCAAGCTCGAGGTCCTTCGGCTCCACTACAACCCCATCGGCAACCAGGGCGTGGCCGCTCTGGGCGCGCCGCTGCGCAAGCTGCCTGGGCTCAAGGTGCTGAACCTCACCGGCTGCAAAATCGGCGACGAGGGCGTGGCCACGCTGGTGGCCGACCTGGGCAAGGACGACTTCAAGGCGCTCGAGGAGCTCCACCTCGCCTTCAACGAGATCACCGACGCGGGCATGGTCAAGATTGCCGCCGCCATCGACGCGGGCGGCCTGCCCAAGCTGGTCGACCACGATTACTTCGTCAAGAAGGACTTCAAGAACAACGCCGCCACTGCTGCCGCAGTTCAGGCAGTAGTCGACGCTCTGGCCAAGCGCTCGCAGTGAGCGGACCTCTCCACCGCACATTTTCGAGGTCGTGTTGCCGAAACAACCGAGGCCCAACTTGGGACTGCAAACATCGAATCAACGTACTAGTATGTATATGTACGTACTCAACTTACAACGATCCAACCCGTAAGCAAACGACACGAGCCGTACCGTACAGCACGTAATTTCACGCCCCCTCCCGAAACCGCGCCAGCATCGCCTCGCGCCGCTTCAGCTCGCGGCGCGTCACGTTGCCGTCGTGGTTGGGGTCGAGGCGGTCGAGCAGCAGCGAGATGAGCGCCTCGAGCGGCTGGCCGAGGGGGAGCGTGGTGTTGTGCTCCTCCTCGTGCCAGTCGATGGGGCGCAGCATCGCGACGCCGTCGTGCTCGCCGTTGGCGGCCTGCTGGAACCAGTGCGGCACGGTGAGCGCGTGGCACTCCTTGAGCGCCTGCGGCGTCGGCAGCCGCTTGAAGGTGGTGATGCGCGCGAGCGCCTCGAGGAAGCCGACAAAGTCGAGGTGGACCATCGCGACGCGCCGCCGCACCTCGTCCGTCACAAACGGCTGCGCCCACACGAAGCAGAGCGCGGCGTCGCGCCTCGAAAAGTCGGCGTCGATGAGCTGGCAGTCGCGCAGCATCTCCTCCCACTCCTCGATCGACAGCCTCCGGCCGGCCGCGCTCGCGCCGGCCTGGTCGGTGCCGAGGGCGTAGTGGTCGAAGACGGCGCGGAGCGAGTCGTGGTGGCGCGTGAGCACCTCGGAGGCGTCGCGCGTGTAGAGCCGCGCGCGGCGGAAGGCGTCGCCGTCGTGCTTGGCCTCGGGCGGCACCTTGGGCAGGACGTCCTCGAGCAGCAGCCGCTCGAGCGCCTCGGAGAGGTCGGTGCACAGCCCGCCGCGCACGTACTTGGCGATGGCGAGGCGGACGAGGCACTGGAGAAACTCGAAGCGCAGCATCGCGCGGTCGGCGTTGACCGAGTTGAGCCGCCGCTGCTCCGTCGAGAGCGTCCCCTGCGCGCGCTCCTCGACGTTGGTCGAGATGAAGATGTTGTCGAGGTCGGCGAGCTTGCACGCCCGCGAGCCGCCGTCGACGAGCCCGATGTCGTCGAGCAGGTGGTGGTACTCGCGCGGCCCCATCGCGTAGCGGTCGTGCACGTGCACGCCGCCGCTCCTGCCCATCGCCGCCGACGCCTCGGCGTTGCCGACGGCGCAGTAGTACCCGAAGACGGCGTAGATCAGGTCGCGGTGCGCGCGCAGCGTGCGCCGGATCTCGTTGGCCTCGTCGTCCTGCTGGTTGTAGCCGCCGTCGTCCTCCTTGGCGACGAGCGCGCGGAAGCGCTCCGTGTTGCAGCGCGACCAGTCGATGCCGAAGGCGCGCCCCGTCACGCGCGGCCCGTTGCAAAAGTACGAGCGCGCGTCCGAGAAGACCTTGCGCGGCGCGAAGATGCTCTCGTCGAGGTCGTACGCCGCCTCTTTCCCCTCCTCGCCCTCCGCCTCCCCCTCCAGACCGAGCCGGATCTCGTCGGGCATCTCGGGCCCCGCCACCGGCGCCGGCTGCACGCCGAAGAGGATGTCCTCCGTCGCGAGCGTGCCAAACCACACGTCGTCGTTCGCGGCGCCGGCGCTGAGCGTGTGCTTCGCCGGCTGCGGCGCGCCGAGGAAGACGGAGAGCGAGAGGCGCGGCAGGTCGCGCTTCGACGGCTGCGGCGGCGGCGGCGGCGGCGGCAGCGCCGTCACCCGCATCGTGCCGAGCGACTCGGGGACGGTCTCGGCGGGCTCGGCGGGCGGCGCGACGGCGTTGCGCCCGTGCGCGGTGTGGTAGAGCCGCAGCGCCGAGCCGTCGGGCAGCTCGAACGAGTGGAAGAGCGAGTCGCCCACCCTGGAGCCCTTGGCCGCCTGCCACGAGACGAGCGAGCCGAGCTCGCCCGCGCCCTCCAGCAGGCGCAGCTGGCGCGGCGACGGCTCCGCCAGCACGTCCTGCTTGGCGAACGTGTACTCGGGCGTGTAGTCGACGGTCTCCGGCAGGACCACCTTGAACCGCGGCATCTCGGCGCCCCGGAGGTACTTTTCCTGCCACGTCTCCCTCTTCCGCTCCGACGCGTCGGCTGCCGCCTCGACCTCGAGCGCGACCACCGGCGGCCGCCACCGGTCGACGCCGCCGCCGCCGCTCGCGCCCTCGAAGCCGCCCGCCCTCCCGTCGCCGACGCTGCCAGACGCGGCGACCTTCTTCTTGACAAGGGACTCGGCGGGCCCGCCGCCGCCTCCGCCCTCGTCGCCCTCGTCGCCCGGGCGCGCGCGCGCCGGCGAGTCGTCGGGCGACGAGTCCTTGGCCTTGGCGTCGTCGTCGCCGCCTCCACCGCCGTCTCCACCGCCGTCTTCCCCGCCTCCGCCACCAGTGGCGACGGCGGAGCCGCTGTTGGGCCCAAGCTTCGGCAGCCGCGGCGAGGCCGACGGCTCGGAGCTCGCACGCGGCGAGGAGGCGGAGGCGGAGGCGGATGCGCCGCCTCCGCCGCCGCTGCTGCCCTTGCTGCTGCTGTTGGTGTAGTCGCGTGGCGTGTGGCGCCACGTCGACGTGTAGTTGCGCTGCAGCACGCGGTTGAACTTGCCGCGCCGCTCGCCGTCGTCGCGCCGCTCGCCCGAGCCGAGCGTCGCGAGGTGCGCCATCGTCGGCTTGCCCTTGTTGTCGGTGAGCGGCACCGCCCGCGACGCCTCCCGCGCGGTCGCCTCGCGCCTCTGCCGCTCCTTGGCCGCCTTCTCGCCGCTGCGCTGCTTCGCCTCCCCCTTGGCGAGCAGCCGCTCGTGCCGCGGCGACTTGGCGGCCAGGCCGCCCGCCTTCTGCGAGACGGGCGAGCCGCGGCCCTGCGTCGCAAAGTAGTCCTCGAACTCGTCGACCGTCACCACCTGCGTCCCGTCGGCGTCCATCCGCTGGAAGGCCAGCTCGAGCGCCTCCGTCTGCGCGCGCAGGTCGACCGAGTCGGTCGTGACGCCGCCCGTCTTGGGAAGCAGCGGCGTGAGCATCGCGCGGAACTCCTTGTTCATCCGGAACGCCGAGATGAGCTCGAGGCGCGTCAGCGAGCCGTCGCCGCTCTCGTCGACGTGCTCAAACGCCCAGCGCGCCAGCTTCATGAGCGCCTTCTGCTGCTTGCTCCGCTCCTCCTTGCGCGGTCTTGCGCTGGCCCCGCCCTCGCCACCGCCACCGCCTCCGCCGCCGTCGCCCTTGTCGCCGCCACCGCCGCTCTTCTGGTCGAACATGCCCTCCTTGTCCGTCTGATCGAGCCACTGCAAAAACTTGGCCTTCTTGTCGTCGGCCGCCGCCTCCTGGATCGCCTCCGGCGACGCGTCGCGACGCGCCATCTGCGAAGGCGGTGGAGGCGGCGGCGGCGTCAGCGATACCCTCTGCGGCTTTCGCTCGGACGGTGCCGTCGGCGGCTTCTCCGCAGGTGGCGCAGGCGGCGCGGGCCGCGGCGGCGACGACGGCGCCCGTTCGACGGCGCCGCCGGGGCCGACGCGGCCGCCGCACCAGGTGGCGGTCTTGATGGCGAGCTCGGCGCGATACATGAGGGTGCGGTTCGCGGGGCACTTTGCGAGGTTGTACAGCGCCCCTCCCGCCATCGCCTGCAGCTGACGCCGCGCCGCCGCCGCCTCGTCGGCCGCGCCGTCGCCACCGCCGCCACCGCCGCCACCACCGCCACCACCGCCACCACCCTTGAGCGCAGACGAGCCACCGCCCTCGGCCGCGTTGGCCGCGTTCGCCTGGTGCTGCTGATCGCACCACACCTCCACGAGCGTCCACAGCCCGAGGCGCGCCAGCTCCTGCTGCGAGGCGCGGCTGCTCGAGAGGTTGAGGACCGCGTTCAGCGCGTCCCTCCGCAGCGCGAGCGCGCCCGCGTCGGCCGCGTCGGGCGCCGCCACCTTGCGCAGGATGGCCACGAGCTGCCGGCAGCCGCCCGCCGCGACGATGGCCGCCTGGCCGTGCGGCCCTCGCATCGACGCGCGCGCGAGGCCGCGGCAGCCAAACGCCTTGAGCGAGACCTCGCCGTCCTGCGCGAGCGCGAGCATCATCGTCTCGACGCCGCCCGCGGGCAGCGCCGCGCGCACCAGCGCCGCGTCCGCCTCCACGTGCGCGTGGGCGGCGGCCGCCGACAGCTGCGAGCGCTCGAGCGCGCGCGCCGCCGAGAGGCGCTGCGCCGGCGGCCGCTCCGCGTCGATGGCAAACTCGTGCAGCCGCTGCGGCGCCTTCTGTCGATAGAGCTGCAGCTGCAGCGCCGGGAGCGCCTCGGCGTGGCGCAGCAGCGACGTGAGGCAGCCGAGCGCGGCGAGGCGGAGCGACGCGCCGTCGCTGTCGCGCCCCTTCTCCGCGAGGTACGTGTGGGCGGGGAGCAGCTCCACGAGCGCGCCGGCGCTCGCCGCAATCGACGGCGCGTTGGACGCCTCGCCGCTCAGCCGCCACAGCGCCGCCGCCGCCCACGTCGCCTGCTCGAGCGCGTGCCCCTGCA
>Ga0209713_10001089_pt1 | contig 15962 bp, 7 predicted proteins | sample ArcOceMetagenome_3_FD_187444 | JGI IMG/M metagenome (GOLD analysis project Ga0209713, IMG submission 187444) | Marine eukaryotic phytoplankton communities from Arctic Ocean - Arctic Ocean- Svalbard ARC20M Metagenome (SPAdes) (version 2) | ecosystem: Environmental > Aquatic > Marine > Oceanic... | reverse complement strand
TGGCTTGCTTGGCCCTCACATGAGGCACCGACAGGCCGACTCGCTGTCGCAACAATTCAAGCTCTTTGTCCGCAGGTTTTTTGCGCTTTCTATCGAGATTATTTTCTCCTTTCGTACGGCGATCTCATACCAGTCTCTTTTTTGTGAATTAATCATGCCTTGGTTACAAGAGTGACTCAACCGACAGAATGTCGGACAGCAGCATGTTCAGGTTGTACCACTCACCTTTTTTCTTATCAGGCTTGTACACTGTACTTTAGACAGAGACAGAGAAGCACAAGGCCGCCTAGGCGGTGGGAGTCGCCTTACCGCCCTCACCCTTGCCCTTGCCACCGCCCCCACCCTCACCCTTGCCGCCGCCCTCACCCTCGCCGCCACCCTTGCCCTTGCCGCCACCCTTGCCCTTGGCGAGGGCCTTGCCACGGCTGGTCTGGTCCAGCTCCAGCTCCAGAATGCCGTCGCCGTCGTCGTCGAGCTCCTCCATGAACGTTGCCGTCTCCTGCGCCGTTGCGTACACGCCGATCTCGTGCGCCAGCGCAGAGCGCAGCTCAGACGCGTTGATCGAGCCCGACGTGTCCACGTCGTACGAGTCCAGTCCCGCCAGAAGCAGCGGGCGGCTGGCCTTGAATGCCGCCGCGTTCAAACTGGAGATCGTCTCCCTGCTCGAGAAGACGTCCGGCGCACCCTCCAACATCTCAGCTTGCAACGACTGGTTCAGGTAGAAGCTGAGCAGCTCCTCCTGCGCCTCCAACATCTCAGCTTGCAACGACTGGTTCAGGTAGAAGCTGAGCAGCTCCTCCTGCGCCTCGAGCGCGGCCACCGTCTGGAGCAGCTGGCTCACCTCGGCCTCCTCCTCCTCGGCCGAGGTGCGGCGCGGGTACTGATAGCCGAGCTTCGCGGGCATATCGCGCTCGCTCACCACCATGTCGGCAAACGTGGGTTGGCCCTCGAGGAAGACGAGGGGCATCGTGTGCTCGTGGCTGAAGGGCGCGATGTCCGCCTCCGAGACGGCGACCCCCGAGACCTTGGCCTCCTCGCGGAGCTCCATCTTGAGGGTGGAGGTGGGGAAGGAGCGGTTGAGCTGGCCCAGCCCGTGGATCTCGCCCCATTGCTGGAAGAGCAGATCGATGTACGCGTGGATCGGCAGGAAGACCAGCGAGGCGCTCGTGTCAAAGTGGAAGCCGAAGCGGCCGAGGCCCGTTAGGTAGTGCGCGGCGAGGTGAAGTCGGTTGACGCCGGCGAAGAAGCAGCTCGAGTCGTCGAGCGGCCCAAAGCACGGGCGGGACAGCAGCTCCTGCACCTCCTCTTCGCGTGGTAGGCAGTGGCAGTCCCACTTGCCACCACCAAGCAGGGCGGGGCAGCGCGCACGCCACGTGGCATTACCGCAGCGATGGATCGCCGTCTCGTACCCGAGCAGCTCCTCGACCGCCGCCACCTCGCGCGGGTCGGTCACGTTCCAGTAGGCGAGCGACACCCTCGCCTGCAGCTTCGCCCTGTGCTGCGCGACCTCGTGCCCGGCCGCCCCCGCCTCGAAGCGCGGCTTGCGCAGCGGCTGAGCCGCCCAGTTCTCGACCCACATCAGAAAGGCGCGGTGCCAGTGCAACGAGTAGATCGAGTAGTCGGACCAGTCGTTGGCCTGGTGGTACGTCTTGAGGAACATCCACCGCGGCACGTGCCGGAAGACGCTGTCCGAGAGCAGCCGCCGCAGCGCCGCCGCCTTGTGGAAGTAATGCAGCGGCCAGCGCCGCTTGATCGCGCGCGCGTCGCACGTCGGGCCCACCCAGCCGCGCTTGCACATGCCGCAGTCGAAGCCGGCAAAGTTGCCCGAGCACTCGCACCTGTAGATGCCGACGCCCAGCCACCAGAACGGGCGCGCCTTGCCCGGCCGGCCCTTGTCGCGCAGCCACTCTGCGGTGTGGACGCACCTGCCGCGCCCCGGCCCCCCGCAGGGGGTGTCGTCGTCGACAAACGGCGACGCGCAGCACGGTAGCCACGCAAAAGGGTTGGCGACGCACGTGTCGGCTGACGAGTGCTCGCGGCCGATGACGACGCCGCCGGAGGGCGTGCGCGCGATCTTGGGCCCCGGCACGATGTGCGACTCGTTGTAGTGGCCAAAGAGGAGGTCGTAGCGCTCGTAGAAGAAGCGGCCGTGGCGCTCGCGCGGCCCGAAGGTGGGCGCCATGTACTCGGTGATGGGCTCGTGCCCCCACGCCGGGACGGTGAGGTCGTCGCAAGTGGCAAGGTGCGAGGCGGTCGCGCGGTTGCGCGGGGTGATGCGACACTCGGGCGGCATCGTCTTGAACTTCGGCCCCTGCGTCTCCATGGTCAGGTTGCCGTCGGATCCGATGACGGTGGCGTGACACATTGGCGTCGAGCCGTCCTCGCATGGCGACGGGACGGCGGCCTGGTCGAGCTGGTCGATGGGCAGCAGCAGAGCACCGCCGCCGGAGCACGTGGGAGGGACGAAGCTGTTGCAGATCAGCGGCCACGTCTTGCGGCTCGGGTCGGCCAGATCGGTTCCATCGGAGCAGATCGGCATCGAGCGGTCCGAGCAGAGGCGGCGTAGTGCTGTGTTGACAGTCCACAGGTTCTCATTGGCACTTGGGCAGACGTGCCCGCACCCACCTCCCTCGCACGCAGCGGGTGCGATGCTCGTCTTGATGGTACCGCCGTCCTCACTCTCGGACCGTGGCGGCACGACGGTGCTAGCGTAGGTGTAGAATGCGGCGTCGAGGCGCTGCAGCTCGAGGCCGCGCCGGTAGAGAAGGCCGTCGAAGCGCGTGGCGACGGCGAGCTGCGCGCTCGCCTCGTCCGACAGGTTGCGCCTCCCCAGCTCCTTCATCAGAGCCCGGCAAGGGAAGTTGGAGGTGTCGGAGCCGACGCGCCTCTCGGGGAAGCGCTGCCAGCCGAGCGCGCCCGACAGCACCGGCCGCGCCAGGCCGCTCAGCTCGTCCACCGTCACGACGGCGTCGAAGGTCTCGAGGAGGCGCGTCGTGGCGGCGCGCACGAGGCCCGCGTCGCTCTCGAGGATGCCAATCGTGGCGATCATCCCGCCGAAGCCGAGGAGCGTGCGGGTCGCGTAGTTGTCCTGCCGCTGGTCGGCCATGCACTTTGCGAGCGGCAGCTCTCGCAGCTCGGCGAAGTTCTGGTGGTCGATGCCGTCGAGCTCGCCGATGCAGACGGTCTGCTGGCAGCTCGAGATGGCGCGCGAGATCGGCTCGCGCAGCACGAGCAGGTTGAGGAAGTCGTCGCACAGCTCGGCGGCGAACTGGTCGTGCGGCGCGGGCGGCAGCGACTTCTCGAGGCCAACGAAGGTGAAGTTGCGCCGCAACGCGTGCAGCGGCCGCGGGGCGCACGGCGCGGGCAGCGCAGGGTTGGAGCCGAGCGGCGTGTCGTTGATCTCGCGCGACTCGCAGTGGTCGAGGAGGTCGGCGGGCGAGCTGCAGCCGTTGTGGCGCGCCAGCATGCACACCGTCTCGCCGGCGGCCTTCTCGTGGTGAAGGTGGTTGATGCCGGCCTTGGTGCGCGCGACGCCCTGCTCGTGCCGGAGCAGCGCGGTTACCGCCGACGCGAGCGCGGCCTCGCGCTGATGCTGCTGTGGCGGTTGGGAGAGTTGCTGCGGCTGTTTGGCCGCCAGCTCGACGTGCGCGCCGAGCGATCGTCGCAGCCGCAGCCGGGTGTGCGTCGACACGGGGCACGCGGCGGACGACGCTGGCGGCGGCGGCGGCGAGCTGAGCGCGGCGTCGACGCGGGAGAGAAGCGCGCCGACGGCGTCGGTGGGTGCCGTCGCCTCGGCCTCGAGGTGCGTCGCCAGCTCGCGCAGCCGCGCGTCCAGCGCGCACGCGGAGTCGGCGGCGGGGCCGATCGGCGAGGCGCGTGAGGCAGCGGCGGCTCCTCGGTCGGAGGTGGGCTGCCACCACCAGAGCAGCAGCACGAGCAGCAGCGCCGTGGCAACGACTCTGTGGAGCGAGCGCCACGTATCCCGCAATCGCTCGTCGATGGGCCGCACGGTTTGCCCGGCGTCGTGGTCGAGCTCGTGCAGGACCACGGCATCATCATTGTGCATGATGATGTTGCAGGCAGCCGCATCGATCGATCCCCTCGCGATGTTTGGCGGGTGAGGGTCTGGGGGAGGGGAGAAAAAAATTAATGGGATATCTAAAACACATAGAGAGATCTCTACCCACGGGACCTCCATCAAGCATGCCCTCAAGGCGGCGAGCATCTTGCGGATGGAAAAAAACAAGACATCAACAGAGGTTGACCTTTGGACTGCTCGTAGCAAAGCACCTCAACAGCCAAGTCGAGCGCGCTAGTCGATGTCCGCGAAGGTTCGCTTGTCCTGGACCTCCAAGGTTCGACGCCACTCTCCCAGCCATGTGCGCCGCACCGCCAGCGACGGTGGTGGCCATCGACGTCAAGACGGACAAGCCCACCTCGCAGTCGCCGGGCCGCTCTCCCTTCTTCACCGCCATCTCCGACGTGATGCTGCGGGCGAAGCGGCAGCGGCTCGAGCCCGACGACCTGCTGCTCATGCACGAGACCGACGACATCCGGAAGAGCGCCGAGGCGCTCCGCGTGTCGTGGGAGCGCACGCTCACCGCGTTCAAGCGCGAGCAGGCCGCCAAGAAGGAGGCGGACAAGCAGCTCGAGTCGGTGCCCGAGGAGGCGCCGGCGCCGAGCGCCAAGAAGCAGAAGAAGCCGAAGAAGAAGCCCGACGAGAAGCTGCCGTCGCTCGCCAACGCCATCTGGCCGCAGCTGCGCGGGCTGTGGTTCTTCGCCTTCGGCGCCCTCGTCGCCAGCGTCGGGCTCCAGTTCCTCGGGCCGGTGCTGCTCGGGTGGACGATCCGGCTCATCCAGAGCACGCAGCAGTGCAGCCTGCGCGAGGCGCAGGACGCCGAGCAGCTGTACGTCGAGGACGGCATCCTCGTCTCGAAGGACGGCGCGAGCATCTCGGCCGACTGCCGCGCCGAGAACGAAGTGCACCTCGGCTACGTCTACGCGGCGGCGATGCTCGTCAGCAAGCTGCTCGAGGCCCTGCTGCGCTCGTGGCACGACCACACCATGACGCGCCTCGCGCTGCGCGCGCGCGGCGCGATCATCGCGACCATCTACCGCAAGTGCCTGTGGCTCTCGGGCATGGGCACCAACGACGCGACCACCGGCCAGATCCAGAACCTGATGGCCAACGACGCGCAGTTCTTCCTTCAGATTGCGCCGATGTTCAACAACCTCTTCCTCGCGCCCGTGCAGATCATCGTCTGCTTCGTGTGGCTGGCGACGCTGATCGGCCCGTCGTTCCTCGCGGGCATCCTCGCGATGGTCGTCTCGATGCCGATGCAGGCGATGGTGCTCAAGACGTACTTTGTCTGCCAGATGAAGCGGCTCAAGCTGACCGACCAGCGCGTGCGCCTCACCAACGAGATGGTGCAGGGCATCCGCGTCGTCAAGATGTACGCGTGGGAGCAGACGATCGAGCAGAAGATCGCCGAGGTGCGCAAGGAAGAGCTCCGGATGGTGCGCACGCAGCGCTTCGCCTCGGCCTTCCTCTCCGTCTTCATGACGACGCTGCCGCTCTTCATGACCGTCTCGGTCTTCTCCGTCTACGCCGCGACGGGCGGCAAGCTCTCCGCCATCATCGTGCTTCCCGCGCTCGCGCTGCTGGGGCTGCTGCGCATGCCGATTGCCTTCCTGCCGATGATCCTGATGCAGCTCCTCTCTCTCAAGGCGAGCCTCGGCCGCATCACCAAGTTTCTGATGAACGAGGAGCTCGACGACGCCATCAAGGCGCGCTGCCTCGCCGCCGAGCTCGAGGCGGGCGCGCTGAGCAGCACCCCCACGTCGATGGCCGCCCTCGTGGGCGAGGCGCTCGCAGAGACGCCCGACACGCGCGCCGCCATCTCCGAGCTGCTCTCGACCGCCGCCGACGCCGCCGCCGTCGCCGTCGAGCTCGTCACCACGCCGTCGGTCGCCGACGACGCGCCCACCGCGGTGGCGCCCGCAGAGCCGGAGGCGCCGTCGCACGCAGAGGTCTCCGTGGGAGGCACGATCACCATCCAGGGCTCCTTCCGCTGGGCCAAGGTCGAGGTTCCCGTGGGCAAGGGCAAGGGCAAGGGCAAGGGCAAGGGTGGCAAGGGGCGTGGCGGTGGCGGCGGTGGGCGCGGCGGTGGCGGCGCCGACAAGCCTCCGCGCCTCCGCTCGGGGCGCTGGTCGTTCAAGGCGGGCGGCCAGGGCACCTCGAGCCGCGACATTGCGAAGCCGTCGCCCGACAAGGCGTCCTCCACCGCCGACGCCGCGGCGCCGGCGGCCGCTGCGGAGGAGAAGAAGGAGGACAAGAAGGCGCCGATGCCGCCGGTGCTTCGCAAGCTGTCGGTGAGCTTCCCTGCGCGCCAGCTGACGATGATCGCGGGGCCGGTGGGCTGCGGCAAGTCGTCGATGATCTCTGCGCTTCTGGGAGAGCTGCGCCCGGCCGCCGCCGACGGCGAGGACTCGAAGGTCGGCCTGGCGGGCGCCGTCGGCTACTTTGCGCAGACGCCGTTCATCCTCAACGACACGCTGCGCGGCAACATCCTGCTCGGGTCGCCGATGGACGACGAGTGGTACGAGAAGGTCCTCGCGGCGTGCGCGCTGCTGCCGGACCTCGCCATCCTGCCGGGCGGCGACATGACGCAGATCGGCGAGAAGGGCATCAACCTGTCGGGAGGGCAGAAGGCGCGCGTCGCGCTCGCGCGCGCGTGCTACGCGCGCGCGCAGACGCTCCTCCTCGACGACCCTCTGTCGGCCGTCGATGCGCACGTGGGCAAGCACATCTTCCGCGAGGTGCTTGGGCCGAAGGGCCTGATGGCGTCGACGACCCGCATCCTCGTCACGCACCAGACGCAGTTTCTGCCGCTCGCCGACCGCGTCATCGTGCTCGAGCAGGGCGCCGTCTTGGCGCAGGGCTCCTACCAGCAGCTGCGCGACTCGGACGTCGACCTCTCGGCGATTGCGTCGCTGAGCAACGGCGCCGATGTCGACGCCGATGACATTCTCACGACGACAAAGGAGGAGGCGGCGGGTGGCGGCGACAAGGCGGAGCCTGCGGCGGCGGCGGCGGCCAAGCTGGCCGACAAGCGCGGATCGGAGAAGGCGATGGGCGACGCGACCAAGGGCAACAAGGGCGCGGCGATCACGGGCGACGAGGAGCGCGCCACCGGCTCGGTGAGCTGGGAGGCGCACCTCGCGTACCTGCGCGCGATGGGCGGCCCGTTCAAGGGGCTGCTGCTGCTGCTCTTCATCAGCTGGGACAAGAGCGTCGCCGTGATGACCGACTACTGGCTCGCGCTGTGGATCGATCCGTCGTCTTCGGAGCTGGGCCAGCTGACGCCGCACAAGGACGAGTTTGGCTTCTGGATCCCAATCTACATTGGCGGGCTGCTGCTCGCGGGCGTCTCCGTCTACTGGCGGTCGGTCTACTTCAACGTCGGTATGGGGCTGCGCGCCGCGCGCGTGATCTACGGACGCCTCAACGCGTCCATCCTCGCGGCGCCGATGATCTTCTTCGAGACGACGCCGTCGGGGCGCATCCTCAACCGCTTCACCTCCGACACCGAGCAGGTCGACTTTGCGCTGCTGATGACGCTCGCCCAGTGGTCCAACTGCGTCTCCAACGTCTTCGGCGCACTCGCGCTCATCTGCACGGTCAACCCGTGGTTCCTGTGCGTGCTGCCCTTCTTCGGCGCCGTCTACGTGCTCGCCTACTGGTGCTCGTGCTCGGCGACGCGCGACCTGCAGCGGCTCGAGGCCGTGACGCGCTCGCCGATCTTCACGCACTTCTCCGAGACGCTCAACGGCCTCTCGACCATCCGCGCCTTCGGGCGCACCTCGCGCTTCGAGGAGCAGAACTTCACGCTCGTCGCCGCCAACACGCGCTGCTTCTTCAACCAGGACCTCGCCTCGCAGTGGATCGCGCAGCGGCTCGACTTCTGCTCGGCGGCGATCGCGGCGATCACGGTGCTGCTGCCAATCCTCGTCATCAACTTTGGGTCGAGCCTCACCGCCTCGCCCGCCGCCTTCGGGCTGTGCATCACGTATGCGCTCGAGCTGTCGGCCTTCCTCAAGTTTGGCACCAAGATGACCCTCGACATTCAGCGCGGCATGGCGGGGGTCGAGCGCATCCTCGAGTACGCCGAGGGCATCCCCTCCGAGCCGACCGGCGGCACGGCCGTGCCCGGCACCGAGGGCGGCGCGCAGTGGCCGAGCGCGGGGCGCATCGTCACGACCAACATGTGCGTGCGCTACCGCCCAGAGCTGCCGCTTGCGCTGCGTGGCGTCTCGTGCGTCATCGAGCCGTGCGCCAAGGTGGGCATCGTCGGCCGCACCGGCTCTGGCAAGACGACCTTCGTCTCGGCGCTGTGGCGACTCGTCGAGCCGACCGCCGGCGGCGAGGCGGCGGTGGCCGGCGGCGGCAAGGCGGGCCCCATCGCCATCGACGGCGTCGACATCTCGGGTCTCAACCTGCGCGCGCTCCGCTCGCGCCTCGCGATCATCGTGCAGGACCCGGTCCTCTTCAACGAGAGCGTCCGGTACAACCTCGACCCCTTTTCGCAGAGCGACGACGCCGAGCTCGAGCGTGTCATCGAGCTCGTGCAGCTCAAGGCGCCGATCGCCGCGCTGCCCGAAGGCCTCAAGGCGCCGGTGGGCGAGGCGGGCGCCAACTTCTCGGTCGGGCAGCGCCAGCTCATCTGCCTGGCGCGCGCGATGCTGCGCCGCTCCAAGCTGATCGTGCTCGACGAGGCGACCGCGTCGATCGACAACGAGACCGACGCAATCCTGCAGTCGACCATCCGCGAGACGTTCGCCGACGCGACCGTGCTGACGATTGCCCACCGGCTGCACACCATCATGGACTCGACCCAGATCATGGTCTTCGACAAGGGCGAGCTCAAGGAGTACGACGCGCCAGAAAAGCTCCTCGCCGACGACGACTCGCTCTTCTCGAAGCTCGTCGCCGACACGGGCAGCGCCGCGCAGCACCTGCGCTCCCTCGCCGACGAGGCCGCCACGCGGCGGTGAGCGGCCGATGTGTGCATGAGGTCGGTGCATGCGCGGGAGACACAAAGTGGGCGGGATGAATTGATGGTGGTCCCTGGACATGGATCGTGTGTTGAACAGCCGATGCCTGGGCGGTTTAGAGAAAGAGATACTTTTCACACCTTTTAATACACAAGACATCACATCATGCTCAAAATATGCGAAAAACTCACAATATATTTTCCGTTCACAGCTCCGAACATCGCCAAGAGACGGCCTGTTTGGCTCTGACGTTGGCAGCTATCGGATCGCCTCCTGGTTAGGTCCCAGTTTGCAATGCCACGCACCGTGAAAACACGCCATCTGCTCCCCGTCTCGGCGGCGGAGTACTTGGAGCTGCGCAATGACCCGCGCTTCGGTCAGTACAAGGCCTCGCTCGACAAGCAGGAGATCCGCGTGCCGAATTCGGGCACTGAGATGGACGACGAGGGCGAGGAGGTGCGCTGGCGCAGCGTCGAGCTGCACTTCGAGCAGAACCCGGTGCCTCCGCTGCTGCGTGGCCTCGTCAAGTCGCTGATGGGCGAGGAGCTCAAGCTGGCGCTCGACGAGCGCAACTTCGCGCGCCGGTGCTCCTTTGATCACCCGACCACGCTGACGCACCGGTTCCCGAAGGCGCTCGACGAGATCCTCTCCGTCGAGAGCATGGAGTGGGTCGAGCCCATCTCGTCCACGCAGTGCGCCTTCCACACAAAGCACGCCGTCGCCGCGACGGTCTTTGGCATGGCCGGCGCGATCGAGCAGGCCATTGAGAGCGGCATCCGCGAGGGCTACGCGAAAGCGCCCGGGCAGGTCGAGGCCTACATGCGCATCCGCGACGGGGGCGAGCCGAGCGCCCCGCCACCCGCCGTGCATGTGGCTCAGCCCGCCGCCGCCGCCACTGCTGCTGGGCCGCTCGCGCGGTGGCTGGGCCAGCTGAACCTGAGCTGCGTGCAGCTGCGCAAGCCGCGTTCCCGCGCGGCACAGCTGGGCCCCACGACGCGCCGCATCAGCCTCACGGTCGAGGACTCGCCAGAGGAGCTCGCGCGCATCTTCTCGATGACGACGAGCGACGGCGGCGGCGGCGGCGGCGGCGGCGGCGGCGGCGGCGGCGGCGGCGGGCCGCCGTGGGTGGGCGGCTCCGAGGGTGGCAGGTCGCGGACCATCTCCGTCAACATCAGCGGCAGCCCCGACCGCCGCCGCGTGACGGTCGACGAGAGCTACGCGCCCGCGCGCCCGAGGCACGCGTGGTGTCGGTGCGCACAGTGCCTGTCATAGAGAGGTCAAGTGAAGTAGGTTGAGTTTCGCCTGTTTTTTCTATAAAATGTTGAACCTTGAACATAAAAAAGCGACTCAAAGCGCGGCGTGAAGCCGGTCCTCCTGCCACCTGGGCTCGAGGTAGTCCTCCATGTGCACCTCGCGCGTCGGCTTGCCCGCGGCGCGGCACGCCTCGCGGCTCGCGTTGTACCAGCCGTCGGCCTTAGCCTTGAAGGCGGGCCAGTCGTCGCCGAGCTGCGTGACCTTGTCGCTGCTCTGGCACCGCGGGTCGAGCGCCTGCTGCTCCGGCGTCGTCGCCCAGCAGCCGGTGGCGAGCGCCGTCTTGAGCGACAGGTACTGCGCCGTCGTGTTGCGCCGCCGGTAGAGGACGCACAGGTCGACCTCGTCGACGATCTGCGAGACGTCGAAGGGGTGCGTGTCGAAGAGCTTGAAGCCCCAGCCGCACGTCTGCGCCCCCTCGCGCCTGCTCGTGCGGATGATCTCGCGCGGGTGCGCCTTGCCCCACTCGTCGCTTTTGTTGTGCTGCGCGAGGAACTTGTGGCCGCGCTGCAACCCTCCAAAGTTGAGCAGCTCGAAGGCGCTGCCCATCAGCGTGCGCGGCCACGTGCCGCCGATCTGCAGGATGTCGCTGCATAGCGTCGTCGTGCCGGAGCGCTGCATGCTCACGATCAGGTACGAGCCGCACTCGACGCCGCCGACGGAGCGCGACGTCCCCTCGTCGACGATGATCGCCGCCGCATCGTGCGTCTCCGTCGAGCTCGAGGGGGCCTGATGCTGCTCGTCCGCGTAGCTCACCGGCGTGGCGCACTCGTCGCACGCCGAGCACTCGCGCTCGTCCCACACGCACTTCTCGCTCCAGCTCTTCTCGTGCGACACGCAGAAGGCCAGGCACGCGTCGGGCGGCGGGACCGCCACCACGGTCCTCGCCGTCGTCGTCGTCGCCGGCGCCGCCCTCGAGTCCTGCTGCGAGAGCTGCTCGTTGTACGTGCGGATGTCGCTGGTGCACTCGTCGCACGCCGAGCACTCGCGCTCGTCCCACACGCACTTCTCGCTCCAGCTCTTCTCGTGGGTGGCGCAGAAGGTCAGGCACGCGTCGGGCCGAGGGATCATGGCCGTCGCCGCCGCCGCCGTTGAGTTCTGCTGCGAGAGCCGCTCGACGCGGTCGCCGCCGGCGCACTCGTCGCACGCGGAGCACCAGCGCCCGTCCCACCCGCACTTGACGGCCCACGGCTTCTCGTGGGAAGCGCAGAATGGCTCGCACGCGTCGGGCGACTGCGGCGTGTTCAGGGCGAGGTCCCAGCGGGCGTTCAGGGAGGTGAAGCCGACGGCGAGGGTGCCGCCGAGGAGCATTTCTCGCTGCCTTTTTTAGGTTTCATTGAGGAGTGTTTGCTTTTTGGCGGGGTTTCAACCCACACCACAAGCCAACACCACACCACCACACCACAGCACGCAGCTTGATGTAGGAATTCCTATCATAATCTCACCTTCTTTGTAGACAGGCGTAGCTCATGGCGCCATGGGGGCGATTGGTATGGGTGCGGGTCATGTCACTTTGAGTCACTCTCGGTTTGTGTCTGTGGTCTGGGCGAGTGTAGCCATAGGTTTTCCCGTCTTATCTACAGACCGTTTTTTGTAGACACATGTACAAAGGTAGCCTGCCGCCATCGGGTCGAGCACCTTCGTTTCACTTGACCATGTCCGCAGGCGCTGACAAAGCGACTGGCGAGGCCTCCTCCCCACCGCCGCGCAGCAAGTCCAAGTCGGTGCAGCTCGAGGACGAGGGCAAGGGCCCGCACCTCCAGCTGGCCGGCCTGCCCAGGGTCGGCGACCGCGCGCACGAGCTGACCAAGGGCGAGGCGGAGCGGCGGCTGGTGCTGGCGATCCACGCGGCGGCGCTGATCCAGCTGCGCACGCGCGACTGGATGGCGCTGATGCACACGACGCGCGAGCGCTACAAGTGCACGACGCGCGGCTTCCTCGAGTACCACTCCAACCGGCCTCCCGACCACGAGATGGAGGAGGCGCGCCAGGAGCGCCGCGAGCAACACGGCTGGCGCGCGCCGCTCAACCGGCGCTACCTGCCGCTCGGCGACCCCAACCTGAAGCTGGGGCGCAAGCCCGACTGGGGCGAGTGGGCCGCCAAGGCCGCCGCCGAGGAGAGCCTGCGCAACAAGACGCGGCTCGACCACGAGAAGAACGTCTTCGTCGGCCACGGCGAGACGGTGCACGGCTCGGTGGCCAAGTTCGGCTTCGCCTACTTCCAGACGTACATGTACGACGCGAAGGCGACGCTGGTGGTAACGGTCGAGGCGCTGGCGGGCGACCCGGACCTCTTCATGTCGCGCTCCAACCCGCACCCCGACCAGGTCAACCACACGTGGGCGAGCGACGATCTGGGCGCCGACGTCATCGAGGTGCCGTCGACCGACCCAAACTTCGGGCTCGGCCAGTACTACATCGCCGTGTACGGCGGCGGCGGCGGCCTCGAGTGCCGCTTCCAGATCACCGTCGAGGCGTCGCGGCCGCTCGGCGGCGCGGCCTCGGGCGCGCAGATGCTCGAGGGCGGCAAGACCAACCACGTGAGGGCCGCCGCCGAGCTCGCCGACCACCGGCGGCGGCGCACGGCGGCGGGGATGAACGCGGCGGCGCTGATGGCGGCGGCGGGCGGCACGCACTCGGGCAAGACGCCGTCGCAGCGCCTCGAGGCCGTCAAGCAGCTGCCGAGGCCGCAGCCGCGCGGCGAGGCGCAGCCCAGCGGCCTCTCCGACGCCGAGTGCGGCAAGAAGCTGCTCGCGGTGCTCGGCACGCGCATCGAGTTCGCGCTCGCGGCGCGCAACGGCGGCCAGGCGTCGATCACGGCCGACTGGCTCTGCCAGGTGCTGGCGCATTGCACGCGCGTCGTGTCGCTCCCCGCACGCACCACGCTGACGCACGCGGGCGAGCCGGCGGCCTTCGTGGCGTTTGTGGTGTCGGGCGAGCTGCAGGTGGCGGCGGACGCCGACATGATGAAGGCGAGCGGCATGCGCAACGACGACCGGCGCGCGCGCTTCAGCCCGTCGGACGTGCTGGGCGAGGAGCCGCTCTTAGGGCAGCGCGACGCCAACAAGGACGACGCCGACGCCGATCAGGACGGCAGGGCAGCGTTGAGAGCGTCGCACAACACTCCTCAGCTGGCAGCACGACCCGAGACACACACGGCCGCGCCACCCGTGCCATGGGGCTCCCCGCCGCCGCCAGAGCTGCCATGCCACGCCCGCCGCGCCACGCTCGCCTCTCACACCCGCCTCTCACCGCGCCCCTGTCTGGTCGCGACGCTCCCTCTCTCCTCTCCTCGTGCCTGCTCTGCTCTTGTCGCGCTCAGGAGACGGGCGGCGACGGCGTGCGGCCCCACACCGTCATCGCCCTCGCCCCGAGCGAGGTCGTCCTCCTTTCGTACGACGCGCTGCTCCGGTTGATGGAGCTTGAACCCGAGTCGTGCGACACGCTTCTGCGCCTCATCGCCGTCTGCTCGACGGCCAACCCTCACCTCGCCCTCGCCGCCGCCGACGCGGTCGTCGCGGGCGCCGACCGCGGCGGCAAGAAGCAGGCCGCGCTACGGCAGGCGCAGAGTGCGACGGCGGCGTTCGCCTCGGGGTTCACCGACCGGCTGCGCGATCAGACGTGGCTCGATGGGATGGGCGCAAACGAGGCGCTCGCTTCGAAGAACGGCGCTCGATCGACGGCGTCGTCGACTCTCAACGGCGGCGGCGAGAACACTCCGAGAGGCCGCTCGAGCGGGAGGTCGCCGCGGCAAAGCCGCTCCACGTCGCCGGGGCCGACGCCCGCGCCGTCGCACCGCGCCATGGCCGAGCTGCGCAGCGCCGCCGCACCCCTCGACGACGACGACGACGCGCAGTGGCATCCGCTCCGCAGCCAGCAGCACCAGCAGCACGGCGCGGGCAGCGAGCGGAGCGGCTCGGCCGGGGCTGACTCGTCGCAGCCCCGCCTTGGCCAGGACGCGACTTGGAGCGAGCACACCGACCCCGCCTCCGGAGTCGCCTACTACCACAACAACGCCACGGGCGCATCGTCGTGGCACCGCCCACCGCACCTCTCTGCCTCGCTCCGGCAACACACGAGCGGCGGCAGTGCAGGGCTGAGGACGGCGGCGTCGGCACCCACGCTCGGCAGCTCCTGCCCGTCTGCGTCCGACGCCTCCGCCGCCTCCACCGCATCGATCGCGCGTCCATTGACCGCGCAGCCCGCAACGGGCCTCGGCAGCGGAGGCGGCGGCCTCGGCGGAGGCGGCGGCGCCCGCAAGCGGCCCACCTCGGCAGCGACGCTCTTCTTCCAACGGAGAGACCACGAGAAGGTCGCACACAGCCGCCACGCCCTCCCCGCCGCCTCCAGGGCCGGCAGGCCGCACGCCGGCACAATGGGCAGCGGCGGCAGGCCCAGCAAAGGCGACGACCTTCTGATCTATTACGAACTGCTCAACGACTCGGCCGTCGCCGCGACGGATGCGATGTTCCGCCCCGGCGCCCTCGCCGTCAAGGCCACCGCCGAGGCAACCTCCGCGTCGCTCTGTCGCCCTCAGACGGCGCCCGCCTACAACAAGCCCGGGCCGGCGGCGGCGATGTCGCCGCAGCGTTCGCCCGACGGTGGCAGCAGGCGCGGCGGTGGCGCCTCGCCCGCCTCCGACGCCGGCGGAGGTATGCAGCCGACGAGCGCGACGGGTGGTGCGCTGGGCGGCAATCGGCGCCCCACCGCCGCGCAGCGCCGCGCCGCGACCGAGGCGATGCTCAAGCAGCAGGTGCCGCCCGCCCCACGCCCCACCCCGCACCTCCGCACCTCCGCGCCCCCGCCCCTCCGCCCGTGTGGCCGGCCTGCCCGCGTGTGCGTGCGAGCGCCGCACGCGCCGCCCGCGTCTCCTCACCGCAGCGCCCAGAGCCGACTCGGCGGCCTCGCAGCAGCGGCGGCGGCGGCGGCGGCGGCTCCGCGGCACGCCCGCGCCCATCCATCCCCACCTCCTCCGCCCCTCGCCACGCCACGACGCAGCCCCCGCACCCCACCCGCGCGCGCACGCGCACTCACGCCGCCACGCACGCGCACGCCGCCTCTCAGTTCGAGCGGCGTGAGTCCCGCGCGGCCTCGATGATGAGCGGCGACGGCGGCGCGGGGCGCTCGCCGCAGAAGGCGGCGCAGCCGATGTCGAAGCAGTTTGTGGCGCGGCTGCAGTGGCAGCAGACCGAGTTCGAGCAGATGAAGCGGGAGCATGCGCGCAAGCTGCACACCGAGCTCCACCTGATGGCCGAGGCAAGGCTCGAGGCATACCAGCGCAAGTTCACCGCGCTCGACGTGCGCGCCATCGCCGACGCCAAGTACTTTGACCCGCAGACGCACATGCGCAAGGTTCGCCTCGACGTCGAGCGGCGCATGTGCGAGTGAGTGTGTGGGGGTAGCCGCTTTGGTGCAGTTGTGTGTGAGGGGAGAGAAAATTTTGTGCAAAGTATATGTAGCGGACGTGGCTTGTTGTTTGTGTCCGAGGCGTCGATCTGGCGGCCGCCGCCGTCGCGGCCGCGGTCCGCGCGCTCGCGGGGGAGCGGCGTGCTTGGGCGCTCGGGCGACGGCACGGGCGACCGCGCGCGGAGTACTAA
>Ga0209713_10001088_pt1 | contig 15963 bp, 7 predicted proteins | sample ArcOceMetagenome_3_FD_187444 | JGI IMG/M metagenome (GOLD analysis project Ga0209713, IMG submission 187444) | Marine eukaryotic phytoplankton communities from Arctic Ocean - Arctic Ocean- Svalbard ARC20M Metagenome (SPAdes) (version 2) | ecosystem: Environmental > Aquatic > Marine > Oceanic... | reverse complement strand
CAGAGCGTGTGTAAGAATGTCGTCCGGCCTCGGCGGCCTGTCTCGCCGAGCGACTGAGCGTTGCCCTGGCCGGAGCGCTTGCGCTGCAGCCCGATGACGGACCTGTGCCTAACGCGCACTCTAGACATCCGCGCCCTCGACCCGCCGCTGTGGTGCTTCGATTTCAATGGCAACGAGACCGGCTGCGGCATGGCCTTTGTGCCTGACGAGGACGGGAGACGCAAGCCATGCTTTTGGGGTGGTAACGGCTGCACGGGCCGTGACATGGGATTCGAGGCCTGCTGGGAGCCATCGGCACCACCTGCGTTGCCGCTGCCACAGCCGCCGCCGCGGCCGCCGCCGCCGCCGCCGAGGCCTCTACCGTCTCCGCCACCGCTGCCGCTGTCACCGCCACCGTCTCCGCCACCGCTGGAGCCGCAGCCGCGGCGGCCGCCGCCTCCGCCGCCTCCGCCGTTGCCCTGCCACGACGGGTCATTCGAGGACGACATCATGATCGACGTGGCGCAGAACAATTGGGCTGGCGAGTACGGCCAGCAGGGCTGCGCCTTCTTCCGAGCGCGACCACAGTATTGCGAGGAGTACCGATGGCAGGTTGGCTCTCCGACGGAGCTCTGCTGCGCGTGCTCCGGCGGCACCATCGTGCAGCCGTTCCCGCCGCCTCCGTCGTTGCCCCCGCAGCCGCCCGCGCCGCCGACGCCGCCACCTCCACTGTCGCCACCGAGCTGGCCCGCACCGCCCCGCACGCCGCCGTCGCCACCCGCCACGCCCTGCTTCGACGCGGAGCCGTGGCTTGCAGACGCGGAGAACGCCGACGAGGACGAGCAGGTCAACCTGCATCTGATCTTGCGGCAGCCATATGGCAGCGGCTGGGCGGGGATCGAGGGGTACCGCACATGCGCGTTCTTCGCGGAGAACGCGACGCACCGCTGCCCGCGCTATGGGTGGCAGAGCGTGGACCCGCACGCCGCGTGCTGCGCATGCGGCGGCGGCACGCGCACGACGCCCGCGCCGCCGTCGCCCGCCACGCCGCGGCCCGCGCTGCCGCCGCCGCCGCCGCCGCCGCCTCTGCCGCCGTCGGTCCCGTCCACGGCGCCGTGCTTCGACCGGCTGCCAGCGGAGGCGCACTGCAACCTCCACCTGCTCGACAACGACGCCCAGGGCATGTGGGTGGTGCGGTGCTCTGAGTCCAACTCGAGTAGCTTCTGTCTCGAGGAGCCGTGGCAAGGCTGCGACTTCTTTTCCGACCCCAGCGGCATCGCGGCACAGACCGTCGCCGACGTGAGCGCGTACCGATGCGAGCGCTTCAAGTGGGTCGACGCCTTGCCGGAGGAGGCGTGCTGCGCGTGCGGCGGTGGCACGCTCGTCGGACCCGCGCCGCCACCGCCCTCGCCGCCTCTGCCCAGCCCGGGGCCGTCGCCGCCACCGCCCCTCCCCCCCGCGCTGCCATTCACCATCCCGCCGCCAATGCACCCGCCGCCGCACGTGCCGCCGCCCGCGCTGCCGTCGCCGCCCTTTTCGCCGCCGCTGCCCATCCACCCTCCTAGTGCCCCACCCGCACCGCCACCCCCGTCGCTGCCACCCCCACCGCCACCGTCGCCGTCGCCACCTCCGCCGTCGCTGCCGCTCATTCCACCAGCACCGCCGGTGCCGCCGCAGGCGCCGCCACCGGCCTCGCCGTCACCGCTCAGGCCGTTTGCCAACTGCGCCCCTCCCAGCCTGCAGCCGCTATCACCTCTGCTCGACGCCTCGCCAGGCACGACGCACCTGGCGCGCGTTGCCGCCGGTAGTGGCGACACGCTCTCGCTCAAATTCACGAGCCTCGCGCCCGGCGTGTCGGGCGCGGTCGGGCTCTCGCTCGCCGGAACGGCGCTGGTGTCAGCGAGCTACTCCGTTGCGAGGGCGGAGGCGACGCAGATCCGGTCGGTGCTTCGCACGCCCGTTGTCTACGCGTGCAGCGACGGCGGCGCAGCTGGGCGAAACGAGGTGGTCGTGGCGGCGCAGCTGAGTGACGGACACGGCAACACCGCTATCGAGACCGACGGCCTGGCGCTCGCCCTCGTGCTGCGTGCGGCAGCCAGCGGCGCCGAGACGAGCAACGCCGCCTGCTCGATCAACGCAGAGAGCGGCCTCGCCACGTGCCGCTGCCCGGTGCCGTCGGGCTGGCACAGCTCCGACGCTGCCGGCAGCGTGCAGGCGGCGCTCCAGCTGAGCTACGGCAGCGTCTTACGCCGCGAGCACACCGTGCAGGAGGCGGTGTCGCTGCACCGTTCACCCGCACATGCCACGACGTCGCTCTCCACGAGTGGCATGATGCTGCGGCTTCCTTCCTCGCCGCGCTTCGGCGGCGACAGCTTCGCTGCTCCCGTCAGCGCGAGCCTGGTGGGCGTCGACTACGGCCTGATGGCGTGGACGATCACCCTCTTGTACGACATGTCGCTGCTGTCGCTGCAGTCGTACACCGTCGATGCCATCTGGGGAGACGCCACGGCGACCGAGGAGAGCGGCAGCCTGCGGCTGCTGATGAATTGCGCCGCCGACTGCGTCGCGACGAATGATGCTGTCGCTGGGCTCGACATCCCCATCGTCGTCGCCACGTTCGTGGTGGTGCCGGGCGCCGAATTCGTCGGCTCCCACGCCGACGCGGTGTCGCTGCGCGTCAACTCGATGCTCAACTTTGGCAACGCCTTTATCCTCGACGACGAGGCGGACGCCCTCGTGCTCGATGGGCGCGACGGCGGCCCCCACGCCTCGGGCACACTCGAGGTGGAGTCGGCCGCCGTCGCCGGGCTGTTTGCGTACTTTTCGGGCGGCGCCAATTCGCTTGCCAACACGGCGCCACTCGCCAACGGCGCCGTGAGCATGGCGATCGGTGCGTACACCGTCTCGACGTGGCCACACGCGTCTGACTACGCCTCCGCTGCCTCCGTCGCCGCATGCTCCTCATCCGATGCCGAAGGTATCCTCACCCTCGACGGCTGCACCGTCGTCGCCACCGCCTCAGCAAGCGCGGGCGGCGACGCGACGATCGAGATCACCGCAGACGGCCACACGGCAACGCTGTCACTGCGGGTGTGGAATCCATCGCCACTCTCGCTGCACCTGGACGACGCGACCCTCAATCGACTCAATGGCTGTGCACCTGGGTCCGGCGACGGTGCCTACCAGACGACACGACTGCGGGTGCTCTCCAACGATGGTCTCGACGTCACAGCTCTATTAGGCACGCCGTCCGAGGCGCTCGCCCTCTTCTCCGTCGTCGCATCGACGGCCGACGACACTGCCGAGAGTGTCTACGACAGCCCAGTCTTTCTGGAGGCCATTGGCTCGACCGCGACGGGGCGCGTGGCGCGGCTGCAGCTGCGAGGGCTCTCAGCGGGCGCAGCCACGCTGCGACTCGCAGCGAGTCCCTCCGTCGCGACGAACGCGACTGTCACTGACGCGCCGGTGGCCGTGGCGTCGCTCTTTGTCGGAGGGCTCACCGCAGCCGCCAGCACGTTCGCGCTGCATGCGGCAGGAGGAGCTGCGCCGGTCTCGAGGCTCGTCGCCGAGTATGCGTTGCAGCAGGACCTGACGGCCGAGGGCGACGTCGCGAGCCTTTACGGCGTCGCCACCCTCTCCGATGGGTCGACGCAGCTCGTGCCACATGCGCACCTCAATGTGACATCGCTCACCACTGGCCTCGCACCGCCAACCCAGAGCACCGCCGACGGGCCATGGAGCGTCGCCGTCAGCACAGCGGCGACGCGCGAGTGCGGAGCGCTGGCGGCCGCGCGGTGGGAGGCGTGCGGCGGCATCACACTGGCGGAAGGCGACGTGGAGCTCTTCCTGCAGCTCCCCGAGCCGTCGGTGCTGCGCATCACCACCGCTGAAGGGCTTACACTCGCACCGTCGGGTGATCTCGCGACGGCCGACGGCATCGGGCTGCCCTCCTCCGCGTCGATTTCAGTGGCCGTGGACTATGTAGACCATTTCAGCGGCGCCGCCACCACGCGCGACCTCAGCACCGACGCGCGCGTCTCTCTGGCGACCACTGCCGACTCGTCGTGCGTCGCCGTGGCGGCCACGAAACTGTCGGCGATGTCCTCGGCTGGCTGCAGCGGCGTGAACAGCTTCGAAGTGACGGCGTCCGTCGACTTTGGCGTGGCTGGCACGCTGACGAGCGAGCCGTTTCACGTGACGCTCGTCGTCTTCGCCGCGCTCCAATTGCGTCTCGACGCGCATCCTCAGGGGCCGACGGGTATAACCGCGCTGCGCAAGGTGCAGTGCACCACGGACGCCTTCCAGCGCGCGCGGCCACGTGTGACCGCCTCGCTCTCCACCGGCAAAGCGTACGACGTGACGGCATGGAGCGGCTTTGCCAGCTCAAACGACGGCCTCGTTGCAATCTCCGGCAGCGGCAGCAGCGCCACCTTTGTGCGCCCGGGCGGGTCGTCGGGCACCGGCACGGTGCTGATGAACGCGACCTTTGGTGGCGTCTTCACCGCCTCTGCGAGCCTGCAAGCCGACGGCGGCACGGTGGACGTCTCATCCATGGCGCTCGACGTGAGCGGCTTGCTCTACGGCGAGGCCGGAAGCACCTATGGCAGCACCCTGGCCGCCATGCTCTCAGACGGAACAGTGTACCCCGACCTGCACGACAGCAGCAGCGGCCTCGGCGACGCAGCGGCCTCATCGATGGTGCACTACTCGACCGATGCTCCTGACGCACTGTCCATCGACGCGTCTGGCGGCCTGACGCTCCTCCTCAGCCATGAGGCGATGGTGAGCGTCACAGCCGCCACGGCATGCGCACCCACCGTCGCTGCCTCGGTTTCTACCGCGCCCAACCTCGCCGTCCCCTTCCGTGGCGTCGACCTCGGTGCCAACGACGGCCTTCAGTTTTCCGTCAGCAGCGACGGCTCGACCGTGCAGGTGCCGGTGCTCGTGAACGCCAATGGCGCAAAGCTAGTCTCCTTCCAGATTGTCATCTCCTTCGACGCAACGTTGCTCCGCGCCGCCTCCTATGCCGAGGGCGTCGGCGGTGGCTCGGGCGGGACGAACTCCTTCAGCGGCCCGACGGTGACGCTCAACAGTCCAGTTGACGAGGCGAAGCTCTTCGGCAACAAGGACGGCTCGGTCGCGCCCACCGGTCTGGTGCAGCTGCTCACGCTGTCGCTGGCAGTGCAGGGCGGCGCATCGGCCGGCGTAGTCACGCGCATCGACGGCGACGTCGTTGGGTTGGTGACGTGCTCGGCGTGCGATGGCTCCGATGAGAATGATTCCGAAGGCCTCGGTCCCATCACCGACGGTGCTGGCTACGTGGCGCTCGGTGGCGGCCGCCGTCAACGCCGCGAGCTCCAGCAAGGCCAGGCGTGGCGAGCAGCCCGACGACCTTCGCGACCACGACGACGCGCAGTGGCACAGGCCGAGGGGACATGCTGCGCGGGCGACGTGGCGACCGGCCGCTGGTGCGGCGACGCCAACGGCGACTGTGTGTTCGATATCAAGGACGTGCGCCGCGCGTCGCTGCTGCTGCTGAGCCTGCCCAGCGGCTCCAGTGCGGTGCCGACGCAGTCACTGGATGGCGCGACGCTGTGTGACTGGCAGCGTCAGCAGCTCGATCCGACCCTCGACGGTCAGTTCCGGCAAAACGACGCCGTGTACCTGCTGCTCGCCCTGGCGGGCAAATACCGCTTCGTCTCGTCGGCAGCGCTCTCCATCACAGGGTGGGCCACGCAGCAGCAGCAGCAGCTAGCCTTCGAGGCGACTCTGCTCGATGAGGCGAGCTCTGTCGCCGCCTCAGCAACGACGACGGCGAGGCTCGAGCTGCAGTTTGCGACCGATGGTGAGAGCGCGTCGTCGTCGTCCCCCTCCTCTTCCTCCTCACCCCCACCTCCGCTGACGCCGACGCTCGGATCGGCGGACGGCCGGTCAGTCGAGGGCAACTGGCTGGTGACCGCGTCGCCCGTCGGCGATGGCAGTGGCGAGTACGCCCTCCAGGCCAGCTCGCCGGAGGAGGTATGGGCCGTCGGCGCCGTGTGGCGCGTGGCGATGATGGTCGAGACGAGCGACGACCTCGGCGCCTCCGAGGCGACGCGCCGCTTCCCTTTCTTTGGGTCGTCAGCGACTGAGTACGCTGCACAGGGCTTTAGCTTTGTGCCGTTCCGAACGGCGGAGGTTATGCCCGCGCCGTCGCCTCCACCCTCGTGTCCGCCGCCGCCCTGGCAACCGCCACCGCTGCACCCGCCGCCACCCTCGCACCCGCCACCGCTCCCGCCCCCACCGCCCCCACCGCTTTCCCCACCGAGCCACCCCTCCATCTGCGACACGTCGACTGTCGTCACCGAAACCGACGTCTACAACGCCACGAGCGCCATGCACGCCAACCACAATAGCGTCGTCAACTGCTATTGGCTCAACCGCGTGCGTCTAGAGGCCGAGGGCCGCGCCTGCACGGAGTACATATGGTACTCCCGCGCCGTCGGCGCCCATCGCGCGTGCGACGTCAATCCTGACATTCCCACGCGGTGCAAGGTCTCGTCGAGCAGTATCAGCTACCCGTGCGTCTTCTCCCCGCCCTCGCCCCCAGTTGCGCCCCCGCCACCCGTACCACTCGAGACGCCGCCCTCGAAGCCAGGCCCGGTGCCGCCTCCCACGCGGCGTCCGTCCACGCCGCCGTCGCCGTTCCCATCGCCGCCGTCGCCGTCGTCACCTCCGCAGTCGCCGCCCCACCTACCGCCAGCGCCCGCGCCGCCCCCGCCGCGGCCACCCTGGCCCTTGCCCCCACCGCCAAACTTCCCTCCCCCTGTTCCGACCGGCGACCCTCAAACGCCGCCGCCGCCGCCCTCCCTCCCGCCGTCGCCGCTTCTGCCCTCGCCCTCGGCGCCATCTCTGTCGCCATCTCCGCCGGTGCCATCGCCGCCTCCACCATCGCTCCCATCACCTCTGCCACCGCTCTCGCCTCCCTCGTCGGGTGCGACCCCGACCACCGAAGAGCAAGAGAGCGCCCTACTGGCGGAGAACGTAGACAACGTCGCCGGGGGCGACGACAGCGCCTCGTCCGCCTCCACCGCCGTCATCGGCGGCTCCGTCGGCGCCACGCTCGCCGTGCTGCTGCTGTTGGGCGGCTGCGCGTGCTTCCTCCGTCGGCGGCGCCGGCAGCTCCGCGCACTGTCTGACCGCGCGGGCGGGCAGCGTGCGCGCGTCGGCCTCTCCTTCGACGCTGTCGACCCCAGCAAGCTCGACGCCGAGGCGGGCGACCACCTCGTTGGCACCTCCGGCGCGGGTGGCCTGGGACGTCGGATCCAGCCCACCTGCGCCGAGCTGCAGGTGCGGTTTAGCGGGCGTCGCGTCGCGAGCCGGCTGCCGACGGGCGGGGGGAGGATGGTTGTGCGCAACACGCGGCCCACCGTCGAGCGTCGCGTCCAGCCTGGTTGCGCGCGGCGACCCGGTGGCAACAACGGCGCCGCTGGTAGCGGTGGCAAGGTGGGCGACCTGTCGTGCATGTCGTCGGGTCTGTCGGCCGACAGCCACGCCGCGGGCATCGTCGCTCTGCACGCGTCGATGCGACGCCTCAAGCACGTCGCGCCTCCTGATACGTGGCTTGACGTGCCGCGTGGCGGCGATGGCCGTCTTGGCCGCGCGCCGGGCGACATCGATGTGGAGCAGCTCGAGTCTCACTACAAGCGGATGCTGCGCCAACAGGCGCTCGTGCACGCCTCGGCGGCAAGGCAGCGCGCGCGCTCCGTCAGCGGCGCCGGCGGTGGAATGGGCCCTGACGGCGCTGGTGGTGCTGGCGGCGGTGGCATGTGTGCCGATCTCGACCCGATCTCTCGTGGTTTGTTGTCGGCGTCGATCTCGGGCGTCTTCGACGGCTGTGGCGAGCGCAACGCGTCGGTGCAGCGGCTCTACGCGTACCAAGACGGCGACGACCCGGACGAGGCGCCGCTACCGGTATCGGCAGACGAGTGGCTTGTACAGATCATGTCCCCCACGCCGCTGTCGGAGATCTCGCCCGAGGTGCGCGATCGGGTCTCGCGCGCGCGGCTCGAGTCGTCCGCACGCCGCGCGGCGGCGGGGCTGCCGCCGCTCCCCCTCCCTGAGGCGGTCGTCACCGCCACCTCGCAGGGGCTAGCGGAGGTGGCGCGCAGCCGCTCCGCCACCGCCATGCGCCGCTCGCGCTCGCTGCCGGTGCTGCAGGCGCCGACGCCCGGCCGGCTGCCCAGGGCGGGCGGCCGCGATGCCTCCACTCCCAGCGACGACACGACCAGCAGCGACGCGCCCACCGGCGGGAGCGGCGTGGCGAAGGCTTCGCCCCCGGCGGCGGCGGCGGCGGCGGCGGCGGCAGACCACCCGCCGCAGCCAAAGGGGGGCGGATGGTCTTGGTCGGGCGCGCGACACGCCAACGCCGCGCACCACATGGCATCTGGCGCCTACGCCGTCGACGTGACACTTGACCCGTTGACGCAGGCGCTGCACACCGCGTCGCTCCTCGGCAGGCCCGAGGCATTGCCCCCACCGCCGAGGGACTGGCAAGATGCCACCAATAACGCTGCCGACCCCGACGCCGATGCGGCCGACGCGGCCGATGCCGCGGGCAGCGAGGTGGCGGCAGCGGCGGCGGCGGCGGCGGTGGCGGCGGCGGCGGCGGCGGCGGCGGCGGCGGCGGCGGGCGTGGGATCACCGGCCGGTGTGGCGGCGCGCGTGCGGCGCGCGAAGGAGGACAGCATCCGCCGCCACCGCTCCCTGGGCGCGCGGCCGATGATGGTGTCGCGCAGCCAGGGAGCCCTAATGGAGGAGCCTAGGTCAGAGCCGAGGCCGAGGACACCTCGTGGCAGCGAGGAGCGCCTCGGCGGCGGCGGCGGCGGCGGCGGTACCAGTAGCAGCGGCAGCATCGTCGTCGACTCCGGCAGCGGCAGCATCGTCGTCGACTCCAGCGGCGGCGGCGGCGGTGGCGGCGGCGGTGCCGTTGGCCATCGCGACCACGACGATGCCACGCCCAGCTTCGCCGATGGATTGACGACGGCCGCGGAGCCACCTCCACTACGGCTCTCGTGGAGCGAGGGGGCGGGCGGCGTGCCTCGGCGGTACACGACGCCGCCCTCGCTGCTACGCAAGTGCCCCTCCGAGGGTGCGGCGTCCTCGTCGTACGCGCCCACGTCGCGCTCCGACGGCGAAGGCGACGCCGATGACGCCGACGTCGACGGCGTGGCGGGCGTCGTCGTCGGCGGCGGCAGCGGCGGCAGCGGTTGCGGCGGCGGCAGCGGCTGCGCAGGCCGCTCTCGCAGCCGGCTCTTTCTGACGCCGGCGTAGCTGCGAGGGCGGACCCGCAGCCGCAGCCGCACGGGCACAAGCAGCAGCGGCTCGTCGGGCTCGCTGGGAGGCTCGCGTGACTCAGTCGACCCGAGCCAGCCTGACGAGCTCGAGCCGCTGACGCCCACCCAGTGCACGCGTCCGAGGTCTGAACCATGGTCTGAACGCGGATGGCGCGGGACCGACACATGGTCTGGTGCACGCGGGGTGAGGTGAAACGTCTTACTACTCCGGGCAGTTGAAGATTATCAATCAGCATTACAGTTTAGGAGTAGCTAGCTGGTTGTGCTGCGGCCTTGGGCTGCAGAGAGCACCTCATGGGCCTTCAGAAAAATATTGGGGTTGTGGGTCTACGCTCCGTTGCTGGTGTTGGCGTCCGTGCCCAGCAGGTGAATCCGTGCCCCGACAGCTCAGCTAAAGGGCCCCCGCTCCCCCGCCCGCTACCCAGCCACTCCCCAGCGCTCCCCAGCGCTCCCCAGCTCCCCAACAGCTCCCCAACAGCTCCCTGGGGAGCTCTGGGGAGCGCTCCAGGGAGCAAAAGGGGAGTCAACTCCCCGCTCCCCGCGGGGGAGCTGTCAGCTCCCACAGCGGGGGAGGGCGGCTCCCCAGCCCCTCCCCCGCCGTCGGAGTGACGCTCCCCCGCGGGGAGCGCGCTCCCCTGGACTCCCCGGCTTGGGAGCGCGACTCCCCCGCGGGGGAGTCTCACTCCCCGGCTGGGGAGTCTCACTCCCCGCGCTGGGGGGAGCCCGCTCCCTGGGGAGCTCCACTCCCCTTGGGCTCCCCTTTTGCTCCCCCCAGCGATTCCCCCGAGCTCCCCGGGTGCCTGTCCTTGATATACCCACGCCGGCAACCAGACCGCCGGCAGCGTCTCGGCGCGCCCGAGCGAAGGAGCTCGATTCGGGCGTGGGTATATCAAGGACGGGCACCCGGGGAGTCGATCGCAGGCGTGGGGAGCGAGTTTCAGTGGGGAGGGAGCTGTTGGGGAGCCAGGGGAGCAGGACTCCCCTTCAGGGAGCTTTTTCTCACGTTGATCGATGAAAACCAAAACCACTTTGAGATTGCACACGCGGCGGATCCTGGGTGTCCTCGGCGAGGGGATTCCAGAACTGCCGCGTGTGCAATCTCAAAGTGAAATACTAAGTACCGTTTTTGGCGGTTTTCCAGGGGGGTCACACCACGTGAGCCGCACACGATGAGCCCACGGCTCGGCTCGGCGCTTGGCTGCCTGCTCGTTCGCCTCTCCTCACGCCTCGTGGCGAGCCCAGCTCGACGAGTTTTGCTCCCGGCACTTGCTCATCCTCGAGAGGAAGATGTCCGAGCCCTCCACCGACGCGGCTGGACCATCGTCGGGTGATCCAGCGACGTCCGATGAGCAGCCGGGTCCTGCGGGCGCTGTTCCCGCTCTTTCGCCGAATGACCTCATGTGCATCCTCTCCGACCCCGATGAGTTCGGCCTGGTCAAGGGGGTCTGGTACGCGATCGACGCGCCGGACGCGCTGGTCGAGAGCCACCCTGCGCACACGCTTGCGGGCAGACTGGGCTTGAGCGTCAAGACGCTCGCGACGCTCGCTGACACAGCCGACCTCTTCACGAGGGGAGGCGCCAAGAGCGTGACAAAAATGATCAACGTTACGAGAACACAACCGGGACGACTGAATGTCTCGCTCGTGCGGCCATGGATGGGCGGCCAACTCTTCAGGCACGTGCTACGCCCGCACGAGCCCACGGAAGGCCTCACAACACGACAGAACGCCGCACACGCCGCAAAAAGAGACAGCAGCCCCGTGTCCCGAGCGGATCCCGCGTCTCGAGCAGCAGCGCGGCGCGCCCCGATCGCCCCCGCTGAGCCCAGCCCGTCGCGCGGCAGGTGGATCCTGCTGGGCGCCGCCGACGTCGAGGCCAGGGACTCGGACCCCACGCGGCAGCTCTCCGAGGCCGACGCGCGCGCCGAGGCCGAGCTGGCGGCGGCCGAGGCGGCCCGCCCACCCACCGAGCGCCGTGGAAGGGAAGGAAATTCCTTCCGCTGGCCGCAGCACACCACCACCCACCCCGACGCCAACCCCCCTCCCCCCCCCCCCCTCGCCCCGCCGCCCAGACCCTGTGCGCGGGCTCACCTGCCGCTTTCCACCCTCCGCGTTGGCAGACTCGGCGTCCATGGCGTCGCCGCCCGCAGCAGTGGCCGCGGCCTGCGCGTCTGTGCGCTTCGCGGCCGCCTCCGTCTCGGCAGCCCGCAGGCGCTGCAGCTGCTCCCATGCCGCCGCGCCCGCCTCCCTCGCCCTCTGCTGCGCCCTCTCGAGCGCGGCGCGCTCCTTCGCCACCCTTTGCTCCGCCGCCGCCGCAAACGCCGCCGTCGCCGCCGCGTGCCTGCTCGCCTCCTCTGCCGCCGCCGTCCTCGTTTGCCTCGCCGCCGGAGCCTCCTCGCCATCATCGTCTCCCGACCCGTCGCCATCGCCGTCGCCGCTGCCCGCGCCGAGCCGCCCGTCGGCCACCGCCTGCTCCACCGCGCCACGGGTGATCTTCGCCGGCAGCGGCTGCCGCAAGCTGCCAGCGGCCGCCACCGCAGCCACAGCCGACTCATGCTTCTTCTCCGCCGCCGCCACCTTCTCCTCTGCCACCACGCTGCCCTCATTCGCCTCCACCTCATTTGCCTCCACGCTGCCCTCCCAGGCGGCGACGTCGAGCTCCTCGTCCCGCGCCGCCGCCAGCGCGGCTGGCAAGGAGGGGGAGCGAGCGTGGCGGCGTACCTGTCCTCCACCGCCCCCATCGAAGAGGGATGGGCCGACGGTGCACAGCACCGACCGACCCACGGGGCCGACCCCCCCGGCGTGTTTCGCAGGTGTTGACCTTCTCGGCGATCGCCGAGAGCCTGCGCTGGCTTGGCGTCGACGTGCTCGGTGGCCTCTGCGAGCGCGCGCGCGATCGCGTCTTCCAACGCAGCGCCGAGGTGATGAAGTCGGGATCCGCCGACCGTGCCGACCTGCGCGCGATCGGAAGGGCGGTGCTGAAGGGCGTGATGGGCGCGCTCGTCGAGGACCCTGAGGTGGGTGTGGCGCTCGCCGCCGAGGCCCTGGCTCCTGCGGCGCCGCTCGAGGATCGGAAGCTCGCCGCGGCGCGCGAGGCGACCGTCGCCAACATCGTGCAGTCCTACCACGACGCCAAGCTGCGCAGCGCCCTCGAAGCGCGAGCTGCGCCAGATCCTGTCGCCGCTGGTGTCGCGCGGGTGCCCGTCAGCGCCGGCCGAGGCGGGGACGGGTGCCAAGGCAAAGCGGAGGCGTGCGGCGCGCAAGGGCTTCACGCGCAGGCAGATCGGTGAGCTGGGCATCACGCTGAGCGCGCGCGAGTACCGCGCCGTGCGGTTGCACGCGTGCACCTTTGGCGCCGCCGCAACGGCCGAGGAGGACGTGCACGCGCCGCAGCGCCTCGACCAGCGCAGGTTGAAGGAGGCCGTCGTGTACCTGTACCGGGCAGACAACATGCAGCAGGTGGCGTACGGGGCGCGCGACATCGTCTTCCCCGACGGCACGAGCCAGGCGGTGCCCGACACGCTGCGCGTCAAGTGCCGCGAGACCCTGTTCCAGCAGTACGCGCGGGAGCGGCAGGCGGCAAACGGGAGGTGCTGGTGCGGGGAGAAGGACAAGGAGGGATCGTTCAAGTACGACGGGCTGTCGCGCACCAAGTTCCTGGAGGCGGCCAAGCTGGCCGCCGCGGGCGACCTGACGCAGCTCGGCGCCCTCGACGGCGTCGCCGAGTTCTCGGGGCGGGTGCAGTTCGCGCGCCTGCGCAGCATCGTCGCCGAGGTGGCGAAGCTGTGCCCTGTGGCCTGCGGCGCGATGGAGAAGCCGATGACCGAGCGCATCGACCGCGTCGAGACGTTCATCAAGCGCGACCTCGCCGCGCACCTGAACGCAGAGGGAGCGGGGGAGTGCGCTGAGCACTGCGGCAGCACGCCCACTGCGACCCAAAGTCGAGCGACGGCGCGCGGCCGAAGGCGTGCTGTGGTGCGCCGCACGCGAAGCGGTGCGCCGAGTGCGCCGAGCTGAGCGTGCTCGCGAAGGAGGTTGAGGTGCTCCTGGGCAAGGCCGAGGCGGCGCTCACCAGCGAGCTCGCGCCCGCGACGTCGAGCAGCGGCGCGGCGGCGGCGCTGGCAGCCGGCGACTACGTCACGTACACGCCTGCGACCGGCGAGCCGCAGCCGACGCGCATCCGCAGGGTGGTGGTGGCGGGCGAGGGCACGCAGCAGAGGTTTGAGGTGGCTTTCGGGTTCGAGGGGGCGACTCGCCTGGCCAACGCTGCGCAGCTGAAGCCGCGCCGCTCGGAGCCCCGTCTCGAGGACCTGCGGCACCTGCGCGAGCTGGCGGGGCGCAGCACGGGGCGCCTGCGGCACTACTACGCGCACGAGGTTCGAGCCGCGCACGAGGCGCACGTGATGTGCAGGCTGCTGGACGAGCTCGGCGACGACGAGGTCGTGCTCGTCGCCGACTGGAAGATGAAGTTCCTCATGTCCTGCTTCCGGGAGGCAATGTCGGATTTCTTTGGCAAGCGCGGGATGCCGTGGCATGGGTGCATGCTGGTGCGCAAGCCGCGGGCGTCAGGGGCGCAGTACGGGGCGGGCGAGTTCGTGTGCGAGTACAAGGACGCGATGATGCTGGGCAGCAAGGAGGATGGGTACGCGACGCTGTGCGCGGTGCACCTGGCGCTGAAGGAGTACAAGTCCGCCAATCCCTTCATCAGCTCGTGCTACGTGAAGACCGACGGCGCGGCGGCCTACTCCGGCGCCACCTTCACGCTCGGGTTGTCGTTCATGGCGGAGATGGTCGGCGTGCGGGTCGTGCGCCACCTGATTGGCGAGGCGGGCAAGAACAAAAGTCAGCTCGACGGGCACTTCGCGGTGGCAGGGGAGGCGCTGCGCAGGCTCATCTGCAGCGGGTTGCACGACGTGCGGACGCCGACCGACCTATTTCGGGGCCTGGAGAAGGTGCTCGCCAGGGGCACCACGGCGTCGCTGTTCGAGGTGCGGCGCACCTCGGAGTTTGCCATGGCGACGGTGCAGTCGTTGACGTTGATGGCCGACAGGGAGTTCCAATACGACGCCGACGGCGAGTTCTCGGTGCTGGTCCTGCGGCGGCAGTCGTGGCTGGGTGAGGGGTTGCACATGGGCGTGAGGGAGCTATTCCCCGAGGGGCGCAAGGCCCCGGAACCGGCTCGGGTGGTGCAGGTGCGATCTCTGGGTGGTGTGACCCCCCATCCGCCCGATGCTCACGGTGGTATGCCCCCTCCCCTGCAGGTGAGCGCCGCGTCGGCCATGCCGTCGCGCGCTCGGACGAGGGGCGGAGGCAGCAGAAGGAGGCGAAGGCCGCGCGCAAGCACGCGAAAGAGGGGCGGCGCGCGGCGCGGCAGGCTACCTTCGAGGCCCAGCTGCGCGCCTGGCGGGCGTCGGCGACGAGCTGGAGGTGCGGTGACCACCCGAGCGGATGCCCAGGCTGCGACCGCGTGTACCTGACCGAGCGAGGGGTGCTCAGGCACTTTGAAGCAGGGAAGAAGGATCCCAGTGTGCATCGCAAGGGGCTGGTGCGCGTGCACGCTGCTGGGGCGCGCATCGGCCAGGAGAGTGGGCAGATGCGGCTGCGCCACGCGGTGGCCGAGCAGGCGGGCACGGTGGCGACGCACGGCGGGGAGGGCGGGCAGGCCGTACCGACGCTGCATGCGGCCGACGACTTCGTGTGCAAGCTCTGCGACGGCTCCTCGTGGGAGCCGCCTGCGCCGCAGCCCGGCTTCGCCTCGAGCGCCCGCCTGCCGACGCGCACGAAGAGTGCGGCTCAGCTGGAATTCATCCTGTTCGCCGCGCAGGGTCTCAAGGACCACGGCCATGAGGCGATGCACGGGCATGAGGCTAGCGAGGCGATGCTGCTCGTGGGGACGCACGAGATGCAACAGCGGTGGCCGTCCGTACCGTACGCGGCGGCGACGAGCGATGGGCTGCCGCGCCTGCCGCGCACGGCGCGCCTCGAGCCGGCCGAGCTAACGCCCATCCTGAAGTTGACGCGCGCTGAGATCGAGAAGAAGCTGAAGCGCCTGCGCGACAAGGAGGAGAGCGTCGGTGCTGAGGAGGATGATGATGAGGAGGAAGATGAGGAGCCATGGGCCGTGAGCTGTCATGGAGGCGGGGACGAAGGGCGGGCGGGTGGGCGGTGTTCGATGGGTGACGAGGCATACTTGGCCCGCTCGATGCGGCACAGCGGCCGCGTGTGGGCTCCGCGCCGCCGCCGCCGATTCGGGGCTCCTTGGACGCCGGCGCGGCGCAGGTGCAGGGGTGCGCGGGAGGAGCTCCCGCCAACCAGGGGTGCGCTCGGGGTGCCCCTTGGTATGGCAGACCACGCGCTGTGGCACCCCGTGGCCTGCTGCGCCCCCCAGGGCCCGCGCCGCGGCGAGATGGGCCGAAGCGCAGTTGCGTTCACTATGAAGTAAAGCTCGCCTTAAGTTGAGCAGGTGGGTCGGCGTTACTGTACTTCTCGATAAAGGTCCACCGAGCACGACTTGCGTCACATGGTGTCCCAGGCCACCCCAGCGGATGGTCCAGGAAACAGCAGCGCGCTTCGACGCGACCAGCCTGGCCACGCCGCAGTGGTGCCAAGATATGCGCTCGGACGAGAGCGGGTGTGCCCAGACCGGCCT
>Ga0209713_10001086_pt1 | contig 15986 bp, 6 predicted proteins | sample ArcOceMetagenome_3_FD_187444 | JGI IMG/M metagenome (GOLD analysis project Ga0209713, IMG submission 187444) | Marine eukaryotic phytoplankton communities from Arctic Ocean - Arctic Ocean- Svalbard ARC20M Metagenome (SPAdes) (version 2) | ecosystem: Environmental > Aquatic > Marine > Oceanic... | reverse complement strand
AAGTCGTTCAGATAGTTCGCGTGAGGCCGGCCCCGAGAGGTACGCGTCGCCGATCGCAAGCGCCAGACATGCCGCGTCGTCCGATTGTTGGTGGCAACTGGAAGACCAACCCCGAGAAGGTCGCAGACCTGGAGTCGAAGATTGCCAACATCAACGCCTGCGACACGGCCAACTGCGATGTCTACGTCTGCCCATCGCCGCTGCACATGGGCATGGTCTACGACAAGTTCACCAGCGGTGCCAAGGTGACGCCACAGAACTGCAACTTCAAGGGATGCGGCGCGTTCACCGGCGAGATGGCCGCTGATCAGTTTGCCGACATGGGCATCGAGTGGTGCCTCATCGGCCACTCAGAGCGCCGCGGCGAGTTTGGCCTGCCCACGCCGGCCGAGTCGAGCGAGCTCCTCGCGACGAAGCTTGCGTACCTGCTCGAGAAGGGCATCAAGTGCGTCCTCGCCATCGGCGAGCCGCTTCCCGTGCGCGAGAAGGGGATCGAGGCCGTGCTCGCGTACTGCACCGAGCAGCTCAAGCCGTGCCTGCCCCACCTGGACGCCGACAAGGTCGTCATCGCGTATGAGCCGGTCTGGTCGATTGGCACCGGCGTCACGGCGACGCCCGAGCAGGCGCAGGAGACGCACAAGGCCATCCGCGAGTGGATCGCCAAGGAGAAGAGCGCCGAGTGCGCCGAAGCCATCCGCATCCAGTACGGCGGTTCGGCCAACGCCAAGAACGCACCGGACCTCTCGGCGTGCCCGGACATCGACGGCTTCCTCGTCGGCGGTGCCTCGCTCAAGCCCGAGTTCGCCGAGATCGTCGCCGCCATCTCGAAGGCCAAAATGGAGGCCCCGGCTGCTGCTGGCGCCGCCCCGTCGGCTGCTGCGGCCCCGGCTGCTGCGGCCCCGGCTGCTGCTGCCCCGGCTGCGCCAGCTGTCCCCGCCCCTGAGCCCGAAACGAAGAAGAGTGGTGCTTGCACCGTCTTGTGAAGACAGCTCAAGAACGGGGTCATTTTTGATTGGATCTTTTTTTACTGTTTTGTTTTGTTACTGTCAACCAGAGATATACACACATAGCTTAGAACACCCTCTGAGGGCGTGCATGGTCTCGTAGAACACTCGCGTTCGCAGACGTGCTCAGCTCGGTGCTGCTCGCGGGCTCTACTGCGATTGTCGCACGCAGGCCGCCGAGCCACGCGGAGAGCTAGAGCTAGCCTGCGTGGCGGTGCGGCGGTGGGCGACGACTCGATCGATGCGACTGCGGCGTTAAGGTGATTGGAAGAGGGAACCTGGCCGAGATAGGCGCCAAGCAACACGCTCTGCTATACTCCGGAACGTATTTCGCCCTTATAAAACTTTGACTTCCTGCGACGGTGATTGCAGGCGCGCTGTCTTGATCTTGATCAAGACAGCGCACCTCCAATCACCGTCGCAGCACTGACGATCACTCACTTGCGCGATGGCGGAGGCCAAGGTTTTGCAGGTCACCGCCACGGTGACTCATGACTCGCACGTCGACCCCGACCGGTATCACAGCGACGACAGCAAGCAGGTCGCCTTGGAGCTGGCCAGCGATGATGGCATGCATAAGCGGGCTGCCGAGCGGGGCCGTCTCTTCAAGCCGGGCCAGCGCCTTTACCACCACTTGCACGGCATGGGCACGGTGGCCGCCATCGACCCGGAGCGCGGCGTAGCGGTGAAGTTCGACAACGGCGAGGAGCACCACTACGACCTCGCGTCGCAGCGCAAGCTGCAGCCGATGCTCGACGACGCCCACGCATACACGCCCGAGTCGCTGTTCGACCTGCTAGACACGGACGGCTCGGGCGCGATATCCAAGGAGGAGTTTGTCCACATGCATAGCATGGCGCTGCGCTCGCACCTCGCCGAGGAGCGGCGCGCCGCCGCCCTCATGCGGCGCGCCAGCAGCCTGAAGGCGGGCCTCGCGGTGGTGGTCCTCGCCTGCGCCGTGCTGCTCGCCGGCAACGTCGGCCTGACGACGGCAGTAATGGACGCGTACAAGGACACCGAGACCGGTGGCTCCAGGGGGTCGATGCTCTCGAGCCGCAATGGCAACGTGGTGCAGACGGCGATTGCCGAGACGCAGATGCCGCTCATCACTGCGCCAGTGCTCGACTGGGAGCTGCTCGAGGGCGTCGGGGCGATCACCGTGTCGTACGTCGACCCAACGACGGGCCAGGAGCTGGTCGCATCGATGAAAATTGACGGCGTCTGGCGGTACAACAACACCGCCGTCGTCTTCAGCATCCAGTCAAGCGGCATGTCGGAGCTGCGCGTGTGGAATGGCGACACCTACATCGTCCGCTCCGACGGCGCCGAAGCGGCCGTTTGCTCGGCCGACGTGTACTGCTCGGCGCTGACGGTCGACGACGACGCGGACGCGGATGCGAAGGTGGAGGAGGCGTACGCCGCCCTGGAGGCGGCGGGCTTTGAAGCAAACGCCGCCCGGCAGCGCCGGCGAATGGAGACCGAGGAGTGCGAGCAGTCTCCTCCGCCTCCTCCTGCGCCCTGCCAGACGTGGTGCGAGACCAACGCCAACGAGTGGAGCGCCAAGTGCACCTGGGCAAGCAACTGCGCGGGCTGCGACGAATGCGTCTCGCCCCCCACGGTCCCGCCTCCGTCGCCGCCCATCCCACCGCCAACTCCGCCGTTGCCGCCGCCGCCGAATCCGCCGCCGCCGAGCCCGCCCATGTCGCCGCCGCCGCCGATGGCGGTTGGATGCGTCGACAACGACGAGTCCGCGACGTGCATGTGCACGTCGTATGGCGACGAGGTGTGCGACTGGAGCGGCGCTTCCTCCACGTACACCGAGAGCTTCGGCGGCGGCACGCACCACTCCAACTCTGGCTACGACTCCCTGCACCGCGACATCGTCGCGAGCGGCTGCGCAAACCACGACAGCTACCCGATCAACCTCAACTGCGGGTCTGTGCTCGACTACGCGGTCAGCATTCCCGCCTACCCGTTCCTCAACGGTGCGTCGTACGCCGATGCGCTCGCCGCCGCCACCGACCTGTCGGTGACGGGCAGTGACGTGGGTCTCACGGTCAACGGCGTCGCCATCTACACGCCGTGGGCCGGCTCGTACGACTACGACGGCGACGGCGACATAGACGACGACGACGTCGTGAGCGACACCTCCAACGCAGTCAGCATCGAGGGCGATACCTTTGACAAATGCGGAGGCCACGCGAGCGGGAATGGGGCGGGCTTCCAGTACCACTACCACGTGCCGCCCACGTGCCTGCTCGCGCAACTCGGACAGTACGCCGGCAAGCACAGCCCACAGGTCGGGTGGATGTACGACGGCTTCCCGGTGTACGGGCCATATGGTCCGGAGGGCACCCAGATGAAGGTGTGCGGCAAGGACGGTGCGCACGACACCTACTGCCTCGACCGGTGCAACGGTTACTTCTCGGACGACGAGTCGATCGACAAATTCACGTATCGCTACTACATGACGGGCGAGACCACCGACCAGAGCACGATCATTGCAACTCCGCTGCCCACCTACGATCCGGCCGACTCGTCGTTCTACCCCTTCACGCCCATCTGTGCGCTCGGCTGCAAGCCGTCGGGCGCCAACGCGAACAACTGGGGCAACTCGGTCGCGAGCTGGCTCGCCGTGTGCGACACGTCGGCGTCGCTCGCCGGGTACACCTGGACTGCCGACCTCGACGCGTCGACGCCCGCGAGCGAGGGCGGGCTGAATCCTGGCGTCACCGAGCCGTACGTGGCAGGCACCAACTCGATCAACAACGCCAGTGACGTGGTGACCTATGCCTCCGCAGGCGAGGCGGCCGCCGCGGCCTACACCACCGACATGCCCAACGTGATGATCTTCATGCCGGACGACATGTATTTGGGCTACTCGGACGAGTGGCCCGCTCCGGCCGACCCTGGCTGGGGCCTGCCCGTCGCGGGGGATGAGGCTACCTACCAGATTAACCGCATCGGCTCCGAAGGCGTCACCTTCACGCGCGCGTACACGGCTTCTGGCATGTGCGCCCCGTCGCGCGTCGCGCTGCTCACCGGCCGCTACGCTTCGCGCGCCGCCTATGCCATCACAGAGACGGGCTCGAACTACGACGAAGGCACGGCAACGCGTGTCACCGTGCCGTACGGCGCAATTTCAGGTGTAGACTTGGAGCACAACCTGCCCGTCGGCATGAAGCAGGCCGGATACACCACGGGGGCCTTTGGAAAGTGGCACATTGCCGCAGAGGAGGACCTCGAGACCCTTGGCTGCACGTTCTCCAGCACCGAGTACGAGTGCGACTACTCGATTGTACAGGAGGCGGTGAAGCTGGCGGGCTTCGACGTGGCGGAGGCGATCTTCATCTCCAACCTGAACGATTGCGGTGACACGTGCACCGACGCTTCGACGCCCTTCGGACACAACCTCGAGTGGGTGACGTACGAGAGCCTCAAGTTCATGAACGAGTCGCTCGCCTCGTCGACGCCCTTCTTTGCCTACGTGAACCCCACTGTGCCGCATGGCTCCGATGCCAAAGACTCACTCACCACGTGGGGCGATGCTGGACCATACCAGTGCGCAGCCAGCCCGCAGGGCACGCTGACAGATGCGTGGACCGAAACCTGCAAATCCAACAACTATGCGGAGGCCGACTTCTCCGGTCTGTGCAAGTACTGCAACATGGCCCAGCGCAACGACATCTGGTCGGCGTCGTCAGGCCACTGCACTGGCGCCGCTGATCGCTCCATGTGCTCCGGAGTGGGGTGGGTCGACGCCTCCGTCGGCTCGATCTACGACTTCTTGCACGAAAAGGGCGCACTGGACGACACAATGATCGTCCTGCTCACCGACAACGGTGAGGCCAAGGGCACCGTGTACGAGTGGGGCGTGCGCACGATCATGCATGTGCGCTACCCGAACGGCGGCATCGCCGCCGGCACCGTCATCGACGAGCTCGTCAACAACATCGACCTCGTGCCGACGATCTTGGACTTTGCGGGCATCAGCGGCACGTACGACACCAACGGCGTCTCGTGGAAGGCGCTCGCCACGGGCAGCGCCACATCGCTCAACCGCGACGCGATCTACACCGAGATGGACTTTGACATCGCGGTCATCCAAAAGGAGCACAAGCTCGTCTACCAGGACACCACCAACATCAACTATCTCGCAAAGTCTGGCATCTACGATTCTTATCCCAATTGGCGCGACGAGTTCCAGCTGTACGATCTGACTACAGATGAGCTCGAGAGCGTCAACCTCGCCAACGACCTACCCACCGATCTTGCCGAGATGCAGGCGCTGCTTGCGACGCACCTGGAGAAGGCCGCCACCGACGACGGCTGCTGCAGCGTGCCGATGTCACTCACGGCCACGTACAACTACTCCGTGATTGTCTCCGAGTACGATTGCGGCCCCATCAATGCGACTGCCTACGCAGACAGCGCCGTCTTCGACACCTCAGACTGCACGGGCACCGTCGAGGGCACGGAGTGCTCCGTGACGTGCGCGTTCGGCCTCGACAACGACGGCGAGTACCGCACTCAAGACATCGACGCGCTCGAGTGCAAGACCGGCGCGTGGGAGAGCTCGCTGGGCTGGATGTCGTGCAACCGGACCGCCGCCCTCGGCATGTTCAACGCAACCTCGGGCTTGACTGTGGCCGGCAATGGGCTGACACTGACCTTCACCGACGCCTTTGGGACCCAGTACACCTCGAACCAGTACTCTAAATCCTTCTGCGACTCATGCGACGAGGCTGAGCACCTCACGATCGTTGCAGACCTCTGCGCATCGGAAGCACAGGAAGAGGGGGGAAGCTGTGCTGGCTTCAGCTACTTTAGCGGCGCGGATGACCCATACACTCTGTTCAAAGATGCGAGCAATGGGTACAGCACCTCCGCGACAGCCGCTTCCATTTATTTCTACGAGTACGACAAGTCGATGCTGTCCTACTGCGGTGCCCTCAGCGGTGCGACGGCGGGCACTGTCAACGCGAGCGCTTGCCTTTACGACATTGCGGGCACCGAGTGCACCATCACATGCAAGAGCGGCTACGACCATGACGGCAGCTTCGACTGGGACGGAGACGCAGCCGACACCGACACCGTGACGTGCGGCAAGGACGGAGCGTGGGCCAGCGCGAGTGGCTGGGATCTCAGCTCGGCGTGCTCGTACACGGACTCCGTGGCGAGCTACACCAAGAACCAGAATTACAAGGTGCAGGGCTCTGGCCAGGCCATCACGTTCACAAAGGTCGGGGAATCGAGCACGACGTACTCGAATACCTACTACTGGTCGTATTGCTGCGATACCGACGGCGACAGCGGATGCGACTGCGCGACCGAGGGAGAGTACCTCAACACCGTCGCCGAGCTGTGCGCCACTGACAGCAGCTGCGTTGGCTTCGTCTTCTTCAACTGGGGCGACCACGAGGTCGTCTTCAAGAGCGATGTCAGCACCCTGACGTCCGCCGGAGACAACTCGTACACCTTTGTGCTCAACTGAAGCACATAGGTCATGTGGGAACAGAATGAGCAGGAACCGGCGAGCCCGCGTCGCATATGAGTTATGACGCGGTGAATGATGCCGACGAGCTGAAGGGAGAGGAGGGGGCGTGGCGCGCATTTGACACGGCGTGGGAGGGCCGCGTGGGAGGGCGCATTTGACGTGGCGCGCATTTGACGCGGCGTGGCGCGTGGGAGGTATGCCTTTTCGAACTAAAAATCAATATAAGCCCACACCAATTTTCATACCCCAGCATTATTCTGCCGCGTTTTCGCATTTCGGTCCTCGTCAGTAGGTGTAGATCTGGCGCCGGCCGCCGCCGGCACCGGGCCCTGGCGAGTTGAACGACTTCTTCATCTTGTTGTCGCCGCCAAAGATGCGGAGCAACTTCGAGAAGGGGTTGTCACCGCCGCCACCGCCGCCGCTGCTCATGCTGCCGCGGAACTGGGAGGGGGCGCCCTCGTCGTCCGAGTCCTGCCGCTCGATCTCGACGCGGTCGAAGGCCTCGTCGCTCGCCTGCTCGGCGCGGCGCATCTTCGCGAGCGCCTGGAGGTGGCGCTTCTTCTCGGCGTTGAGCTCGGCGCGCCCGGCGATCTCCTGCAGCCCCGCGATGAGCTTGGTCGGCTTGAGCACCGACAGCGCGCGCTGCTGGAACTGCTTGCGCTGGTCGAAGCCGCCGCCGCCGCCCAGCCCACCGGGGCGGCGCGACACGAAGCCGCCGCCGGGGTCGGCGCCGAGGCTGCCACACGCGTTGCCCATGCCGCCGCCTGCGACGCGCACCTGCCCACCGCCGCCGCTCTGGCCGCGCGTCCGGAAGGCCAGCCCGCCCTCCGCGCCACCCGCCGAGCCCGACGGCCCGCCGCCGCCGCCGCCGCCACCGCCGCCGCCGCCGCGCGTGCGGAAGGGCGCAGAGTCGACGCCACCGCCGCCGCGTGCGGTGCGGGGCGGCAGCTGCGAGAGATCGGGCTGCTGCGGCGCATAATACGACGGCCCGCCGTCGCCGCCGTACTCGTCGCCGAGGTCGATGAGCATCCCCTCGCCAGGGTCGTAGCCGCCCTGCGGCTGGCCGAGGCGCGGCGGCGCCGGCTGCCGCTGCGAGGCGATCGGCATCCGCCGCACCGCCGCCAGCGCCGCGGCGTCGGCCTTGGCCTTGAGGCTCGCCACCTCGTTGGCGAGCGCCTCGGCCCGCTGGCGCGCCGCCTGCGCCTCCTTGCGCGTCTGCTGCGCCGCCGCCGCCTCCGACTCCCGGAAGGCGCGCTCGCGCCGCGCCAGCGCCGCCTGCTCACTCGCGGCCGCCTGCGCGGCGCCCGCCTCGCGCTTGGCGCTCGCCAGCGCCTGGCGCTCCTTGCCCAGCAGCGCGAGGACGTCCTCCTTCTGCCGCATCAGCGCGCCCTCGCGCTCCTCGGCGCGCTGCCGCTCCTCGCTCATCTTGGCCTGCACGCGCTGCTTGAAGAGCCCCGCCTGCAGCCGGCTCTCCTGCGCCGCCTGCTCGCGCACCGTCAGCTCGCGCTGCGCCGCCGCCGCGCGCCCCTCGGCCGCCGCCTGCTCGCGCCGCGCCGCCTCGCGCGCCGCGGCGAGCGCCTGCATCTGCTGCGCCGCGCCCTCGGCCGCCTGGACGCGCTCGTGCGCGAGCGCCTGCTGCGTCTGCGCCAGCTGCGCCTGCACCGACTCGGCGTGCGCCTGCGCCTGCTGCAGCGCCGCGAGCGCCTCGGCGCCGCCCGCCGCGCCGCCGCACTTGGCCCGGGCGGCCTTGGCGGCGGCGGCGGCCGTCTGGCTCTGCCGCAGCTGCATCTGCTTGACGAGGTCCGCCTGCGCCGCCTCGCGCTGCCGCGCCGCCTCCGCCTCGAGCAGCCCGGCGCGCGCCTGCTCCTGCGCGAGCAGCAGCTGCTCGGCGAGCTTCCCCTCGCGCTCCGACGTCGTCGCCCTGTCGGCGCCCACCCGCTCGAGCACCGTCGCCTTCCACTTCTCCCACTGCGCCTTCTCGGCCGCGTGCGCCCCCTCGACCATCTCGAGCCGCGCCTGCGCCGCCTTGAGCCGCGTCGCGCCCTCGGCCGCCTGCCCCTCCGCCGCGAGCGCGCGCTGCTGCGCGTTCGCGAGCGCCGCCGCCTGCTCGCGCCGCGCCGCCTCGCCGCCCGCGCTCGCCGCCGCCGCCGCGTCGGCCGCCGCCTTGCGCGCGGCGGTCGCCTCGTCCTGCAGCGTCTGCTCGCGCGCCTGCGCGTCGCGCAGCGCCGCGACGACCTCCGACGTCGCGTGCTCGTGCTGCCGCCGCGCCGAGCTCTGCAGCTGCTGCAGCTGCTGCCGCAGCGCCTCGGCGCCCTCGTCGGCCGCCTCGAGCTGCGCGCCCGCCTCGCGCCGCACGCCCGCCGCCGCCTCCTCCGAGCGCGCCAGCTGCTGCGCCAGCTGCGCCGTCTGCTGCCCCGCCGCGCGCGCCTGCTGCCTCGCCGCGAGCAGCTCGGCGTTCAGGTCGGCGACGCGGCCGCGCAGCTTGTCGCCGTCGGCCACCGCGCGCGCGCGCACCTCGTCCAGCTTGGCCGCCTGCGCCGTCCGCTCCTGCTGCATCTGCGCCACGAGCTTCGAGCTGTCTCCGCCTCCACCGCCTCCGCCGCCTCCTCCGCCGCCGCCGCCGCCGCCCGCCGCAAGCTGCCGCTCGACCTCGGCGCGCGCCTGCGTCGCCGCCGCCGCCTCCTGCCTCGCCTCGTCGAGGAGCTCCCTGACGCGCTCGGCCTCGGCGCGCGCGGCGCCGCTCTGCTGCTGCGCCGCTTGCTCGGCCGCCTCGCGCGCCGCCGCCAGCTGGGTGCGCGCCTCCTCCGCCTGCCACTCGAGCCGCTGCTTGAGGCCCTCGACGTCGTGCGCGTGCGCGCTCTCGGACGCCTCGTGCCTCTGCCGCGCCGCACTCGCGTCCGAGTCGACCTTGATGCGCAGCGCCGCGAGCGCCGCCGACGACTCGGCCGCCTTCGCCTCCGCCTCGGCCAGCGTCGCCGCCGCCTCGGTCGCCGCCGCCTTCGACCGATCGCTCGACGCGTCGCGGATCGCGCTGAGCGCCTTGACCTCCTCGGCCGCCTGCGCCGTCGCCTGCGCCGCCACCGCCTGCGCCCGCTCGAGCTCCTCACGCAGCGCCGCCGCCTGGCTCGCCGCCTCGGCCCGCTCGGCCGCGAGCTCCGCCTCGACGGCCGCCAGCCTCCCCTTGTGCTGGCCGCGCTCCGACTGCACCTCGCGCTGCAGCTCGCGCATCTCGGTCTCGTGCGCCTCGCGCAGCCCCTCGAGCTCGGCGCCGAGCGCCTCCGTCCCCTCGCCCGCCGCCTGCAGCGCCGCCGCCTGCTTCGTCACGTCGGCCGCCTTGCGCGTCGCCTCGGCGTGCGCATTCTTGAGCTGCTCGAGCTCGTCGGCCAGGCTCTCGACCGCCTCCTTGGCGACGCCGCCCGTCTCCTCGGCGCTCGCCAGCCGCGCGCGGAGCGCCTCGACCTCGCGCTGCAGCGCCGTCGCGCGCTCCTCGTGCCCCGCCGCCGCCGTCGCCGCCGCCTCCTCCGCGCGCGCGCTGGCGTCCGCACGCAGCGCCGCGTGCGCCGCCGCCGCGTGCGAGAGCAGCTCCTGCGTCGCGCCGCGCGCCGCCGCCGCCCGCGCCGCCGCCGCGCCCGCGCGCAGCAGCAGCCGCAGCCTCCCGAGCGCAAACGCGCGCCGCCGCTTGCGCGACGCGACGCCGTCGGCGGCGGCGGCGAGCGCGCGCCTCGTGGCGGCGCCGACGGTGGCGGCGACCAGCTCCTTGCGCTTCTCCTCGAGCGCATCGTACGCGGCCGCCTCGCTCAGCGCCACCGCCGCCAGCTGCGCGCCGAGCCGCTGCGACGTCTCCTGCTTGTCGCGCTCGGCGTTGGCCACCTCCTCCTCGCGCCGCGCCGCCTCCGCCTGCGCCTGCGCCTCCGCCTTCTCGGCGCGCTCGAGCCACCGCGCCTCGCGCGCCTCCGACGCACCGAGCGAGTCACGCAGGTGGTTGGCCTCGGCGCGCAGCTCGTCGAGCTCCCTGCTCTGCTTGCGCACGACCTTGTCCGCCGCCGCCGCCGCCTCCTCGACGTTCTTGCGCGCCTTGGCCGCCCGCTCCGCCTTGGCGGCCGCCGCCACGTTCTCGTCCTCGAGGCTCGCGAGCTCGGCGACGATCGCCGCACCGCGCGCCTCCGCCTCCGCCACCATCCCCTCGGCCAGCGCCGCGACCGCCGCCATCTGCTCCTTGGACCCCTTGGCCGCCGTCACCGCCGCCTTGCTCGCACCGCCGCCGCCGCCGCCGCCGCCGCCGCCGGCCTTGAGCGCCATCTCCGCCTTGGTGGCGCGCTGCTGCGCCTGGCGCGCGCTGTCCCTCTCGCGCTTGAGCTGCGCCGCGTGCGCGTGCGCCGCCGCCGCCTGCGCCTCCTCGGCTTGCTTCTGCTTGGCCTCGGCCTGCTTGATCTTGCGCTTCAGCTCCTTTGGGTCGTCGCCCTCCTCCAGCGTCTCGCTCGGGTCGAGCCGCTTCAGCTGCCACGTGATGTCGCGCGATCCCTGCTCGAGCGAGCGCCGCTGCTCGGCGATGCCGTTGAGGCCGTCGAGCACCGAGCCGAAGCTCGCCGCCGCCTCCTTGAGCGCCAGGGTCGCCGCCTCCGCCGCCGCCCGCTGCGCCTCCACCTGCTCCGCCGTCGGCTGCTCCTCCTCCTCCTCCGCCGCCTCGTCGGCGTCGCCGTCGGCGTCGCCGGTGGCGGTGTCGGCGTTGCGCGGCGCGGTGCGCGGCGTCGCGGCGGCCTTGCCGCCGCCGCCGCCGCCGCCGCCGCCCAGCGCGGGCGCGGCCTTCTTGCGCTGCTTCGCCTCCTCCTTGAGCGCCGCCAGCTCGGCGCCGATCGACTGGTTCTCGGCCGTCTGCTTGGCGAGCTCCGCCATCGCCGAGCGGAAGCTGCTCTGCAGCGCCGACAGCTGCGCCGCCTGCGTCGCGCCCGCGCCGAACATCGCCGACGCCTGCTCGAGGTAGGTCTGCTGCTCGGTCGGCTTGGCGGCGGCCGTCGCGGCGGCCGGGTTGGCGACGCCCTTCTCCTTGGCCAGCTCCTGCAGCTTGGCCTGCAGCGTGCCCTCGCGCCGGCCCCACTTGCGCTCGCGCTCGCGCATCGCCGCCAGCTCGCGCTGCAGCTTCTCGACGAACTCCTGCTGCTGCACGTGCAGCTGGTGCGCCGCGCCGAGCGTCGCCGTCTGCGCCTTGAGCTCCACCCTCGACGCGTCGCGCTCCGCCGCGCCCAGCAGCACCTCGAGCTTCGCCTGCACGTCGGCGAGCGAGCTGCCCGGGCCCTCGGCGCCGCTCTCGGCCGCGCGCAGCTGCCGCTGCGACGTGAGCATCTGCCGCTGCACCTCCTTCAGCTGCTGGTCGGCAAACTCGCGCTGCTCCTGCAGCGCGCCGCGCAGCCGCTTGCGGCCCGCGTTGGCGCGCTCGAGCTCCTTGTCCTTGATCGACATCGAGTTGTAGAGCTCGGAGAGCGACTTCTGCAGCACCTCCTTCTCGCGAATGTGCAGCTCGAGCGCGTGGTCCGGGTTGGGCTGCGGCGGCAGGCTCGCCGCACGCGCCATGCCGGCGGCCGCGCCCATGCTGCCGCCCGAGGCCCGCTGCGCAGGAAGCGTCTGGCGCCGGCCACCCTGCGTGCGTAAAGCGAAATGTCACATCGTGAGATGTACACGAGACGGGAGTGGGCATGGCCATGCAGGCAGTGCATGGAGTGTGGGGCCAGGCGCTAGGACGAAACACGGCGCCAACTTGTGGTATGGCCGACCGCGGCCGCGCGCCTCTTCTGCATGCTGAGCTGCCGGCTGCGTCGGCTGCACTGATGGAGTAGACGCAGGTGCGCGAGGCTGGTCGCGCGCACCACTCGGCCCGGGGGTGCTCATGCTGCTGCTGGCGCCGGGCGTCGTCGCCGCGGCAGCGGAATCTGCTGGCTCGTCGTCGCCCGCCAGGGCCGCCGCCACCGCAGCCGCGATCGCTGCCTTGGACGCGTCCGGCGTCGGACCCCCTACGGTCGCTGGTGTGCCAGCGGCTTCCTTGGCCGGTGTCGCTCTCGCGGTGGTCGTCTCCACAGCCTCTGGTGCCGAAGCGAGCTCCTCCGTGTCGGCGGCAGGCGCGGCGGCGGCCGGCGTCTTCTGGGCCGGTGGCTCGTCCTCGCCAGCGTCGCCGGTCTTCTCCGGTGCATTAGCCGGCTCCTCGCTCGGCGCGCTCGCCTTCTTGTCGTCTGGCATCGCGCACAAAGTGTGCCGCGAAGGGCCGGCCCGCGGCTCGACAGCGCAAGTCTTCGCCACGACCCAGCCCGGGCACGCACGCCACGACCACCGTGAGCTCGGCTGCGAGCGCCTCGGTTAGCCAGCTGCAGCGATGGTGTCGACCATCCAAGACCTCGGCGGGTCCGTCGGGTCGTGGTTCACCGCCACGACCACCGTGAGCTCGGCTGCGAGCGCCTCGGTTAGCCAGCTGCAGCGATGGTGTCGACCATCCAAGACCTCGGCGGGTCCGTCGGGTCGTGGTTCACCGCCGCGACCGCTCGAGGCGGCGGCGGCGGCGGCTTCATCGAGCATGAGCTGGCGACAAACAAGCTGCTGCGAGGCGTGCGCGAGGTGGAGGCGCTGCGAGAGGTCCTGCTCAGCGCTGTCTCGAAGGTGGACGAAGGGACCGAGGCGGGCGCCGACGTGCACCTGCTCGTGCCGCAGAGCGTCACGCTCGACGAGGTCGAGGTGACGCCAGAGCTGGTCGAGACGCATCTGGTGCTGCTGCAGCGCAGCGTGCCGGGGCAGCCGCGCGGCTTCCGCTCGCTCAACGGCTTATGCGGGACATGGCAGCCCGACGACACGCTCGTCGTCCACGGGCGGCGGCCACGCGCCGCCGGAAGTTCCAATGTGTCGTGGAACTTTGGCGCGCGGGGCACCGTACCTCAGCTCGAGTCGCAGATCCACATCCTGCGGGAGGCGCAGCTGCAGGCGGCGCCTGACCTGCCGCTGCGCGTGCCGCTGCCCCTGCTGCTCATCTCGGACCCGCTCTTCTACCCGGGGTGCGGGTGGAAGCTCTCCCTCGCGCTCGACCTCGTGACGCACCGCTTTGCGAAGACGGAGCTCGACACGCTCGGCCTCGCCGACGTGCCGCAGCTGCTCTTCGAGTACCAGATCCTCGCGCGCGCGTGGTGGCAGCTGCACAAGCCGCCCGAGGACGAGACGCTCGACACGCTCGACGAGAAGGAGAAGGACGAGGGGCCCAAGCAGCACGTGCGCGTCGACGAGAACGACGTCGTGTGGGTGACGACGCCGCAGCCGCAGACGCCCGCCGCCGCCGCCCGCATCGAGATGAAGCCGCCCGCCGCCGCCGCCGGCGGCTCCTCGTCGCCCTTGTCGCCGCCGCCGCCCTTCACGCCGCCGCCACGGGGCGCCGGCGGCAGCACAGACGACTTGCCCGCCGCCCTCGGTGCTGCCGCCGCCGCCGCCCCCGTGCCCACCGCCAGCCGCTGCCTCGATCCCGCGCTCATCAGCGCAGGGTCCGCACCTAGCGTCGAGGGCTTGGGGGAGGATTCTGATTCTCTGATCTAGCGTAACAATTGGAAATTCACTCTGAAACTACTTATAGCAACGCACTGCCAACCATTCGAGGCTCGAACAAGTACCTTTGGTCCCCGCTCCAGTGGGAAGCTGCGCCGTCGCGTCTCAGATCCGCGGCGCCGCCGTCCGCGTCGGCATCAAGGGCGTCTGCTGCGTCGTCAAGGGCTACCCATCCTGGCCAGCGGCCAGTGGCGCGGGGCGCGAGCTCCCTCGAGACCAGCGCCGTGGCCGCCTTCGCGAGCGCCTCCCCGCCGCCTTGCTGGTCCCCGGAGGCCGGCGGCTGACCAAAGACGCAGCAGCATTTGAACCCATCCGACCCGTCATCTTCTGAGACCTGTGCGCCTTCCTCGTTTGCCGCGTCGGTGCCGGGGCATGGGTAGTCTGCGGTCCACCCGCAGCCCGGATCGAGGTAATAGCCGGCGCATCCCGGCGCGGGCGAGGGTGACGGAGACGGCGACGGCGACGGCGACGGCGACGGGTCTAATGTCAGTGCCGGCTGCGACTCCGTCGGTGGAGCCGGCGGAGGAGGCGAAGGAGGCGGTGCGCTCGGCGGCGGCGCCAACGCGTTTGCTGTCACCGTCCCATTTCTGTTGGGCGGCAGAGTGGGCAAGCCCGGAGTCTCGCTCACCGGCACGGCAGACACTCCACCCGGCGGAGGCGAGGGCGACGTGCGGAACAGGAACGGGAGCGGCGGCGGCGGAGAGGGTGGTGAGGGCGGCGGCATCGGCGGGGCCGGCCCGCCTGGCGGACTCGGCGGGTAGGGCCACAGGGAGGCCAGCCTGCTGGCGACGGTGAAGTTGGCTGGAGCGACGAGGGAGAGCGCCGTCGTCGCCCAGAGAAAGCTCGTGAAGTTGGTCGTCCAGAAATCGCTCGTTGTGGCGTTGAGCAGGGTCGTTGCCCTGCGCGCTCTGCTGGCGATGCACGCGTCGTAGTCCTCGGTGCACTCCTTGAGCCACAGCACGCCGACCTGGTCGCCGCTGGCCGCCTGGTTCAGCGCCAAGTCCCGCGCTCCTGGTATCCAACTGAGGCCTCCCAGATTTACCTCGACCAGCAGCATGAAACTCAGGATGGTCACATCAGCATCGTCCGGATCGGCGTGGATGCTGTAGCAGCCGTCGTTGGTCGTTGCCTGAGTATCCTGGGTCTGCTCCGTGTCAAAGGTCCAGTACATGGTGCCGGCGTCGCGGTTGAGTGTGTTCCGCATCTTCATGCGCTGCTCTCCCGCCCCAAGGATGGGCTCCTCGATGGTAACGTCTAGGTACACGAGCTCCTCGCCGGCGGCCGCCGATGGAGCGGACGGCGGCGGATCGTAGGTGCTGATGGCCTTGGTCTTTGAGAGCATCTTCGGGTAGTCGTCGTAGCGACTGAGCGTGTCCCACACGGCGTCCGGGCTGGCCTGCACCACTCCCGTCTGCATGACCTGCGCCTGCCTGTGGTCGCCGCTCGAGCCGTCCGTCAGCTTGACAATCTTCTCGCCCGCATCGTATCGGCCCAGATCCTCGTCCGACAGTGTGGCGCTGAAGACCTCGCAGCCACCGTCGCCAGGCTCGGCTTGTCTTCGCCTGGGCAGCAGGGATGGCACCGCGTCCAGCTCGAGCAGCGACAGCAGCTCGTCTCGTCTTCGTGGTGGCGTTTGCGACGCAGCCGATGGCAGCAGCGTCAACATGAGTCTCGCGAGGCTGCCAGCCTCCAACGCGACAACACGATGAAAAATCGGCGCTGCCAAAGTAGGCAGGCGCGCTGCGTGGTTTGCACCCCCACTAGCAGTAATCTAAATGGAAGCGGAGCGCGGCCACGGAGCGCGGCTGCCGCGCCGCCGTCCACGGGCGCGGAGTCGTCCATAGCTCAGCCACACAACGCAGAGAGCGGCCAATGAGCCCCCGGTAGCGCTCTATTTTTTGTTTAGCAGCTTTTTT
>Ga0209713_10001085_pt1 | contig 15995 bp, 14 predicted proteins | sample ArcOceMetagenome_3_FD_187444 | JGI IMG/M metagenome (GOLD analysis project Ga0209713, IMG submission 187444) | Marine eukaryotic phytoplankton communities from Arctic Ocean - Arctic Ocean- Svalbard ARC20M Metagenome (SPAdes) (version 2) | ecosystem: Environmental > Aquatic > Marine > Oceanic... | reverse complement strand
AAAAAGTGCTCTCTATTTTTCATAAAGCTCCAGATTAAAAACAGACACAACAAAAACAGTCCTACAAACCCAGTGCTGAGTAAAATATCCAAAAACTGATTATGACTGTTATAGCGCTGAGATATAAATACTTCCTTTTTCTGTGGGCTTTTTATTGCCGTTTGATAACACGCTACCAACTCATCTTTGGTGGCTTTAAAACCAATTCCGGTAAGCCCTATGGTGCTATTTTGTAACACATCCATACTGCATCCCCAAGTTATGAGTCTAGTTTGAGAGGTGTTTGAGGCTCCAAAGTTTTTATTTAAAAATGTTGTAAAAGAAACAGGCCCCGCGCTTGTTTCTTGCTGAGACTTCATAAAAAACAACCCCGCCACTAAAACAGCTACAAATGCTGTAGCAATTGCAATACGCATGCTTTTTTTACCTCCATATGCTTGACGAATTAAAAGCAAACAAAACAATACAATACCTGCAATTTTTGATACCACCAATACAATAAACAATACATTTATAGCAATAGCCCCCAAATAATAAGCGTTATGAGGATGGTATGTTTTACGCATAGAGCGGTAGCAAAACAAAACACTAAGCACACTTATAAGCCCAAGGTATAATCTATCTACAAGTAAGGCCTCAATCATCATGCGGCTATCTCCAAACTCAAAATTTGCATTGGTGTTGGCGCTATATACAATACTAACAATAGAGAAAACAATGGCTGCAATGGAAGAGAAAATAACAGCCTTTTGAACTTTTCTATCATACTGGATTGGGAGGTATAAAACAACAAGCCCAATGGCGATGGCTATTTTTTTTAGGATGCTAATATCTGTGTCAAACCTACCAGATAAAATGCTGTTTATTATAATATACCCAAAGAAAAGCAAGAGTAAAAACAAAGGCACCTTTTTGATTTTTTGAAAATGCTCTCTTTTTATGATTGCAGGAAAAGAAATGGTAAGGATAATTAGTAATATATTGGGCAAAGCGCGTATGTAATCATCAAAGGGGATGATGACAAATAATAGCATAAACGCAAAAGGGTATATGGAAGCAAGTAAAATTCTCATAATATTTCTAAGGCCATTAAAGGTATCAAGGTAATCAACAAAAGGCAAATAGCCTTAGGCCTTTTTAAATTTTTCTTTAAGAACTAAATAAATAAAGGTGGTGTTGCCCACAAGGTATCTTTTCCACATTCTTTTTGGCTCTTGTGCAAATCTGTAAAACCATTCTAGCCCTGCATTTTGCATCCATAAAGGAGCTCGTTTTGTGAGGCCAGCAACCACATCAAAACTACCACCAACGCCCATAATAAAATGCACCCCTTGTAAAATATCTCGGTGTTTGTATAAAAAGTTTTCTTTCATGGGAGAGCTAATGGCAACAAATAATAATTGGGCACCGCTTTGGGCTATATCTGTTGCAATTTGAACCTCTTGTTGGGGAGAAAAATACCCGTCTCTATACCCTGCAACAAGCTCTTGGCTATATTGATTTGCATAGGTTTTTGCTACTTTTTCAACCACCTGTTGTTTTGCCCCAAGAAGGTATATTTTTTGCTTATTTTCATGAGCCATTGCCACTAATTTATGCATTAAATCAATGCCAGCTACGCGCTGCTTAAGTGGTTTTTTTAAGAGCCTTGAAGCCCAGACCACAGCTTGTCCATCTGCATTAATAAGGTTGCTGCTATTGACACTCTCACGAAGCTGTTGGTCTTTTTGCATGGCCACAAGTTTTCCTGCATTTACAACCACATGGTGCAGCTGTGTTTTTGAGGCTATGCTTTTTTGTATCAATTGCAACGTTTCCTGCATTGATAGGTTGTCAATAAAGGTGTTTAGTATGTGGATTCTGTTTTTTGTCAAAATATGCTTTAAAGAAAAAACAAATATAGGTTTTAAACCAAAACCTCGCTGCAAAGTATTGTTGATAATTTGCCCTCTTTATTTTTTAAATTTTTCTTTTAAAACTAAGTATATAAAGGTGGTATTGCCAACAAGATAACGTTTCCACATTCGTTTAGGCTCTTGTAAAAAACGGAAAAACCATTCCATCCCTATGCCTTGCATCCACAAAGGGGCTCTTTTAGTGAAACCTGCCAACACATCAAAACTACCGCCCACTCCCATAATTAGATTGATGTTTTTTAATGCCTCTTTGTGTTTATGGATAAAGTGCTCTTTCAAAGGAGATGCAATACCTACAAAGAGCATCTGTGCGTTACTATCTGAAATGTCTTTAGCAATTTGCGCTTCTTGCTGGGGTGTAAAATACCCATTTCTATAGCCTGCTATAATTGAAGGATTGTATTTTTTTTTGAATCTAGCGGCAACCTTTTCTACCTCCTGCTGTTTGGCTCCAAGAAGGTATATGGTATATTTTTTTTCATGAGCTAGGGTTACCAAATTATGCATAAGATCAATGCCAGCTACACGCCCTTTTAGGGGTTTTCCTAACATTTTTGATGCCCAAACAATAGATTGCCCATCTGGAGTTATAATGCTACTGTTTACAACACTGTCATACAAAACCTTGTCGTGTTGCATGTCAACAATTTTACTTGCGTTTACGCCCTCTAAATGCACTTGTTGGTTGTTGCTTATTGTTTTTTGAACCCCTTGGATTAGCTCCTTAGAGCTTACATTATCAATAGAGATTCCTAGGATATTAATTAGTACATTTGATTTCATTGTGAATTCAAAAATAGGAATATTATGGTTTTAAATTTAAATAGTAAGGTTTTAATTATATTTTTTGGGTTTTCATTTTTGGCCTGCTCTGATGATGCAGCTACTGCATACCAAGTAAGTGGAAAAGTAACTAGTGAAAATGGAAATACAGAAGATGTTGTTGTCCAAATTGATAACAAAGAAAATTTTAGAACCACCACAAATACTGCAGGAGAATTTGTGATTACCGGAGTTTCTTTAGGTGATCATACTCTTGAATTATTTAAACAATATGATGGCGATATTTATAGCCAAAAAACAGTAGAAATTCAGGTAAACCAAAACGTTAACTTGGATGTCTTAACCCTGCCAAGTCCGCTAATTCTTGAACTACCAAATACAGTCACAGAAAATTCAATACAACTTCAATGGAGCATGGCTGATGCCGCTGATTTTTATGAATATAAGGTTTATGTCCACGACAATCAAGGCCTAGATGAGTTAACTGGTGAGTTAGTATATGTAGGGACTTCTATTAGTGATGTTGTTTTTGAACACACAGATTTATTACCTGACAAAGAATACTTTTATCGTGTATTTCTTAGAGATCAATTTGGTCAAATAGGTGGTAGTAATATAGTTAGTGCTACAACTTTAGAGGGGGTTCTTATTCGGGATGGAGGTTTTGAAATCCCTAACAGCAACACACTTCACTGGGATATTAGAGATAGTTTGCTAAATGAGGTGACCACTCAAACAAGTGCTGAGGGAACATCCTGTTTTTACAACCAACTTGCTTTACTTGATAATAACTTTGTGCCAGCCACAAGCATGGAAACAACCTATTTAATTAATGTAGAAGCCGGAAGAACGTATAATTTAAGCGCCTTTGCAAGAGTTCAAGGAGAGCATACCGAGGGAACAACAAATGTTTGGGTATATATAAAACAAGGAAATACAGGCATAGTTTTTATGGATTTTGATTTTGAAAGTAATAATTCAAACGGTATAGGTTATATTGAGGATACTGGCTGGGTACAGCGGTCAAAAGTTTTTCAAGTAAATAGTAATATTCCTGTAAGAATCCATATGGCAACAGGATTTCAAAACACATGGATTGACGGCCTTACATTAGAGCCCCAGTAGCCCTATAACTATAGGGTGTAATATTGTTTTTAGCTAGATTTAACCACATAAGGTAGTATAAATTTCCTTGTATTTTGCAGCGTTTTGCAACCAGCTTTTATGAGAGACCACAAAATCTAGCGCCTCTTTTTTATGGCGACTTCTATCTTGGGGAGATAGACTTGCCACTTTTTTCACCACTTTTTTTAAATCATTTTTATTTTCACTAGAAAATAAAAACCCAGTTCCTTGGGGTACGATTTCTTTAATTCCTCCTACATCACTACCAATAAAAAGCTTTTCGTAGGCCATAGCCTCAAGGGGTTTTAAAGGAGTCACAGAGTTTGTTAGCGGCGTGTTTAACCTTGGGTTTATAATCACATCAATTTCTGAAAAGGCCTTGTATACCTCTGATGGGGCGATGGCGCCCTTGTAGGATATAGTATTGATATCGCTTCTTGCGATTATTTGATCCTGGACACTTTGCTTATTCACACCTTTACCATAAATAACAAGTTTGTGCTTAAAACCATCATCATACAACTCCTGAAAGGTTTGTATTAAAAACTCTAAGCCTTCATAGGCTGTAAGGGTGCCAATGTATCCAAACACAATTTTATCTTCTTTTTTTGAGACCTTGTTCGCTTTTAACTTCTCAATTAAAGAGGTGTTTACAGCATTATTAATGATGGTGTTTTTAAAAGGCTTGTTTGTTTTTGAAAAAATAAATTCTTTTAAATTTTCATTTAAAATTACAGCATGGGCTGCCTTTTTAAGACATAGAATTTCTATGTTAAGTAGAAGGGCTTCAATTTTTTTATTGATAAAGGTCTTGTTTTTCGAATCACTTTTTTGAAACATCCATAGAGACCTAAACTCATATACCACCGGAATATTAAATACCTTACCCAATACCAGTGATGGTATGGCGCAGAAAAACATAGCATGGGCATGAAGCACATCTGGTTTTTCTTTTTTAATTGTTTTGTAAAGCTGTTGGCTAAAAAATACAATAGCGTAAACACGCAGCAACCTTTTTAAAACACTTTTTCGTTGATCTGAAATAGAATTTTTTGTGTTTTGAGACGTTCTAATATATGTAATGTCGTTAATGGTATCACTACCATTTTTGCTGATACAATTTTGAAAAGGAGCCGTAATTGCCAATACCTCAATGCCAACTTCTTTTTGAGATAGCATGATATCTCTGCTTCTAATGCTAGAACCAGAAACTTGAGGCAAAGATTGATATAATACGTGAAGAACTTTCAAATGAATTGTTTATCGTAAGTTTATAAAAATAAAACTATAGCTTTGCAAAACTACATTAATCTATGACTGTTTTCTCTAAAATAAACAAACAATTTTTACCCTTAGGGCTACTATTGTTTTTTGTTATTAGTCTACCCCTTAAAAATAACATTAATAGTATATCTATTATATTGTTAACCCTTTACAGTATTTATTTTCAGGCTACTCACCGTAGTTTTAGTCTAAAAACCTTTAAAAAATTCACGCCATTTATTGTGTATTTTCTAGTAGCGCTGTTAAGTGTTTTGTATTCAGAAAATACATCAAGAGGGCTTAAGTATGTAAATAAATTCCTGCCTTTTATCCTGCTGCCCTTTATTTTCTCAACCCTGCCAATTGTAAAAAAACAGTACCATACCATACTGCATTACTTTGCCAGTTTCATGGTTTTTTTGTGTTTGTTTTCTCACACCAAAGTTCTGATAAAACTGTATGAAAACAATGATGTTTTATTCAATATATTTAATAATAAATACTCTTATCTAAGTCTCTCTCAAGACACTGTTGGTATACACAGCACCTATTACGCTTATTTTGTTTTAATAGCTATTATTGTTTTTCTTCACTTGTTACTGAAAGCTAAAACCGCCAAATTAAAAATGGTATTAGTTGCCTTGATTGCGTATTTGAGTTTTTTCATTTTTCATCTATCCTCCAGGCTCCCCATAGTGGTTTTGTTTTTACTTTTTAATGGAGCCATTATGTATTATTTCTTTACTCAAAAGAAATTAAAAACTGGTGTAATCTACCTATTACTGCTCTACGGGCTTACCTTTTTTATAGGATATAATGTAAGAATTACACGCTATAGATTCCAACAAGTATTTGGCTTTACCTACGCCAACGGCAATGAGTTTAATGACGGATTAAATAAACTCCAGCAATTTAAAGCAGCCATAGCGTCAAACAATAACGTTTTGCTTGGAAACGGAATTGGAGATGCCAATGATGAAATTTATAAGGCTTACACAAACCTTGGCCTAGACACCTATGCAGAGCGCAAATACAACGCTCATAACCAATTTATACAAACCTATGGAGGATTAGGCCTTATTGGTGTTGTGGTTTTACTGGCTATTTTTGGCTATGCCTTGTTTGTGTTTATAAGAGATAGAAATTTTCTCGGAATTCTTTTTGTATTGAGCTCTTTGCTTTTGTTTCAAACAGAGTCTATGCTAGAGAGACATCACGGGATTGTACTGTTTGTATTTCTAATTTGTATTAGTTTTCAGCTTCAAAACGATAAGCAGACCACCAATTTAAAAGGGGAGTTGTAAGCACCTTTAAGGGGTCTTGTTTTGACTTTGTATTGCCATACTATTGTTGTCAACATTATATGGAGCTGCTATGATTATTAGAAACCATAAAAAATTAAATTGATAACAAAAGGAGTTTGTAATGGCAATTAAAACAAATAATAAATAATAATAGTTGCTCGCCTTAATGTTTCTGTAGGAGTTTAAATACAAGTAGAATATCACAAAAAACAAGATAGAAAATACACCGTATTTAGCATAGAGGGTCAGGTAAAGACTATCTAGATACACATTGTAATTATCTATCTCTGATCGCCAAACAAACCACTTTATATAAAAGGTTAATCCTACTCCTTTCCCTACTATAAAGTTTAAAAAAGAAAAATCTGAAATAGCATTTATAAAGGGCGAAAATCGAGTGGCAAAAGATTCGCTGATATATCCATCTTCAAACAATTTTTTTATCCTGTAGATGGGAGAATTTTCAGTGGCGGTGACAACCAAATAACCTAAAGACACGAAACTTAAAATACCACCAGAGATTAGTAAAAGTATTTTTTTAAAAGTAAGTTTTGAGACGTACACAACAAACATCACCAAAATAAAGGCAAAAATCATGGTTCTGTTACCTGTGTAAAATAGTGGCACCCCGGAAATCACAATTTCTTTGAGTGTTGGCTTTTTGTCTTTTATCACTAAATAAAACAAATAAAAGCCTCCAAAAAAGATGCCTAGAGTTTCCAAACGAACCTCCTCAAACTCAAAATAAGGATCATCGGTTAACTTTAAATGTAAATCAAACTGCAGCATTAAAAAGAAAAAGACAGTTGTTATTACAAGGTTTATCAGTAAAATATTATTTATAAATTTTCTAGTTAATATTTGCCCCAATCTTGACTTATAGACCTCTAAAAACGGGATCGCCAACAAAATGGTTAGATACGGTTTTATGTCTTTTAATATGTTTGTTAGCGTAACGTCTTTATCTCCAATTAAAAAATAGTGGATGCCTAAAATTAGGAGTGTTCCTACCGTGATTACAAGGGTGGCAATGGTTTGCTTTTTAAATTTGTTGTTGCTTAACAGCTTGAGAAGAAAGACCAAAAAACAACCTACAAAAAACAGGTAGTAGGATGAGATTTGCCAATTTGTATGAAACTTTGTTGTTAATTTTCCTAGGGGAGCAAGTATGGTGATAACAAAAAAGAGTTTTAATGCCAGGTTGTTATACTTAAATTTTAAAACAGATATGATTCCGAGAGAAAAGTTAAGTAGACACAAAATGAAAAAAACTACATACGTCATAGGTTTGTGTTTTTCGAGTTCAGTATTTTCTTGTTTTTAATTGAAAAAAATGTTACTAATACTATGGTATAAATAGCAACAGGGGCATTATTAAAAAAGGTCCCAGATAAAAAACCAATACTCAGTAAAAACCCTATTTGAATTTTACCAAAGCGCGTAAGCTCAGAGAACCTAATTATGTGCCTAAAGTAATATACTAAATATAAACCTCCTCCTGCAATCCCAAAGAAAAGGAGCACGTCTATAAAGTCAAACTCAACCCTGTATTTTGTGAAATTTGTACCTCCCACAAGATAGTTTACAAAACCCCAATGCGCATCTGCCATGTTAACAAGGTCTGTTTTTAGGTTTATATTTCTGTAAGAGGTTACCATGGTAATAAATCCGCTTTCTTGATATACATTTAATAAAACAGCAAATGTTTTTTTAAAAAATGCCTGCAAGGGTTCTCTAAATAGGAACAGTAAAGCTCCAGATGCTGCTAGTAAAATATAAAACTTTTTGCTCAAGTACATTTTGTGTATTAAAAATAGGTGCGCCAGGGTAGCAGCTACAAAGAGCAATAAGGCTTTTGTGCCAACCAATAGGCAGGCAACCAAAACGGCCATAAAAAATAGTTTATATCGGTTGTTTTTCTTTAGGTTGAAAGCCAAATAGCTCAGCGATATGGCATAAAAGAAAGTAGCTATACTTGGTACTATAAAAAAACCATTAAACCCAAAACGACTGCCTTGGTAGGAGCTTAGCATATCTATATCTAATATAAACCCTCCAAAAATAGCTAAGGTGTTTACAACAATAATCCACTCAAAGGTTTTTAGCACACTTTTGTTTATTGGTATAGCGTCCAGACCATCATAAAACAGCAGTATTGAAAAGATAAATAGATACCTAGAGTGAAATATAAAGTTTTTAAAGAGATGCTCCTCAAGACCGATGGGCAAAAAAGTATATTGGCCTACAAAAAACAAAAGCGTGAGTATAGATAGAAATAAAAGCATCCTTTTTCTAAATTTTGTTAAGGATACAAAACTTATCAAGATACTCAGTAAAAAAAATAAGCCTCTGGTAATTGCACTAAAATTATGAAAATCAAAGTGTGCATAAACACATAGTTTAACCAAAACATCTCCTGCAAAGAAAATAAGCAACAAAGCCACCAATGACTTTGGACTTTTAGTAAAGCTAATGAGTTTTTGTTTAATCATTAGCGCCTATTTTTTTGATTACCCTACACGGGTTACCAACCACTAAAGATCCTTTTTCTATGTTTTTATTTACAAGCGTATTTGCTCCAATAACACAATTGTCTTCAATTATAACACCAGGAAGTATGGTTGCGTTTGCTGCAATCCAAACATTGTTGCCAATGGTTACTTTTTTGCATGTATAGCCTTGGGCAACTATAGGCATTGAGGTGTCCTCAAAGTTGTGATTTTGACTGTAAATTGTAACTCCTGGGCCTATTAATACATCATTTCCAATTTCAATTTCACCTCCAGCATGCAACACACATCCTCTGTTAATAGACACATTATTACCCAAAGTAAGTTTGCTTGGAGAATCTATATGGGTGTGGCTCCATATAAGAACCTTAGCGCCGTTTTTATAAGGCAACAATACATTTCTAACTCCACAGCCAATACGGCCTGGAATTGCTTTTAAAAAGGAAAACACCCACAACTGAATTTCGTATATCATATTGTATCTATTTTTAATTGCTTTACTGCATTGAAGTACCATACTAGAATCCTGGAAATCCAGACAAGCAAGATACAAAAAGCAACAGCCTCAACACTTATAAGGTAATTTGAGCCCGCGGCAAATATTAAAAGGATAAACACCAAAGACTGTATGTTTGCATTTCTTATTATTTTAATAGATCCCGTAGCTCCCAAGACAGAGGATAACATGCTGTAGTTTATACGCAAGACCCCAAGGGCCATTAAAATCAAAATAACACTGCCGCTGGAGGTAAAGTCTATAGCCGGTATTACCTCTAGATCATTCAAAACATATGCAGCACCGTAAATTGCAATGGCAATTATTACGGATAACACATTAATATTTCTTAGTTTTCTTTTCAAAATGGGCAAAGATGCGTTTGTTTTAAAAAACACCAGTTCTTTAAAACCAACATACCCTTGTAATAGTGCAAATGGAAAATAAAAAATAGTAGCTAAATAAAAATAATCGCCAAAGGCTTCAGATCCAAAAAAAGCTTTAATGTAAAACCTGTCAAAAAAACCAATGAAGGTGATACTTAGCATAGATATCACAAAATGGAAGCTGTATTTATAAATGGCACTAAGCTCAAAGCTGTTGGTGAATTTAAAAGGAATGTTTTTTATAACATATATCGAAAAAAAAGTAGCACTACCAATAGAGACATATGTGAAAATTTCTATTAATGTTTTTGTGTTTACATTTCCGCCAATAAGAAGAATCCCTGTTATTACTAGTACAATATACTTCCACATATTATTAAACAACTGCGCTACAACAAATTGTTTTTTTAGCCGTACAACATTGTAGAGAAACATCATCAGTGAGGTGCTAAAGGTCAAGAGCATCAAAAGGGTTGTTGCTACTTGAATTTTTAAAAATATTTTTGAAAAAACGGCGCTGAGCAAAAGACTAAACAATAACCCAACTACAAAGGTTATTTTTAATAGTTTTTTGTCTGTAAGGAGTTTGTCATCTCTTACCTCAGAGAGCCTTAAAAACACCTGCTCTAAACCTAGAAATCCAAAAGAGATACACACTTGTAAAAAAGTGATAAATATGGAATATTCACCATACTGGAAATCGCTTAGGGTTGCTTTTAAAACAATATTTACCAAAAAAATACTTCCTGCCCCCGCTATCATTAACAGCAAGGAAATGTGCTTTTTTAGAAATTGTAAAAAAATCAATATGTGTTATTGGTTTTTTATAATAGAATACGCTTCTGCCTTTTTATAAACTCTAGAAAACCAACTAAAAACAAAAAACAAGAACACGAAAAATAGTGGATATGTTACATATTTCATTTTGTAAGAGGGTCTTTTATCTTCTACAATATTTGGATTAGTAACTTTAACAATGGCATGGTCTGCATATACTAATTCGTTTTTTAAGTGCGTGTTTTCTTTTTGCAACTTGGCCTTTTCAACAAGCACCCCATTATAGCTAAAGTTTTTATCTACCACAACAACCTGCGAAGAGGTTGAGCCCATAAACGTATTTTGGTTGTACTTTGAAATAGTTATATCTATCTGCTCGATAGAAAACTCATTCATTGCAATATTTTGCTCTAAAACTGTTTTTCCGTTTTGCGCAGATCTTTTTATGATCTCGTTGTTATTTAAATAGGCAAGAACATTATCTATGGTTTTTTGAGTTGCGCTGTTTGATAAAACAAAATCTACCTGATGAAACTTATATCCAGAATAAAAAGAATTTGTAATGGCTTCTTCATCTTTAAACTCAACATTTCTTAACAAGGCCTCAAGAGCGCGTTCGTTTTGTGAGAAATTTTCTGTGATATCTTTGAAATTTACCATAGGAGTAATTTCGATTCCTCTAATTTCATTGCTCCCTGTTTTAAAACCATGTTGTTTTAAAAACGAGGTATCCAATGCTTTAGACTTAACCATTAACGTGTTAAGGGCATTGTAGGTGTATTCTGCAGTATTGAAATTTGTTCTTAAGATAAGCGTTGCTTTCTTTGCTGGTTTTGAGTCTATTTCAGAAAAATACCCTAAAACAATACCGCCAATTAATAAACCAACAATAAAATACCAGTTTCTTAAGCAAAATTGTATGCTGTTGTAAATGCTTACTGAAATGTTTTTAAATAGTTCACTAATCTTATTTATGAGATACCCTAAGTCTATCTCATCCTTGCTCGTTTGTGACATATAATTTTATTTACTGTTAATAATTTGTTTTAAACTGTCTTCCCAATTTCTATATGTGATGCCTAAAGTATCTTTTAACTTATTGCAATTTAGCACGCTATAGGCTGGTCTTTTAGCAAAAGTAGCGTAATGCTCGGTTTTTGCAAGATTTACGGTATCTATTTCTCCAGTTGCCTTAAATATAGCTTTAGCAAAATCATACCAAGTGGCTTCTCCCTGATTACTGAAATGGTATACACCATAACGGGCATTTCCAGTTTTTATGATAGTTACCAACACTTGTGCTAATTCATTTGCATTGGTGGGGGTTCCTTTTTGTTGTGTTGTAATGGTTAACGCTTTTTTTTGCTTAGCAAATTGCAGCATAGAATTTAAAAAATTATGTCCATACTGGCTATAAAGCCAAGAGGTGCGTATAATAAAGTGTTTGTTCCAAGTATCACCTATATATTGTTCCCCTTTTAATTTAGAGGCTCCATATACATTTAAAGGATTTGTGGGATCCTGTTCTTGATATGGTGTTTTGGCCATGCCGTCAAATACATAATCTGTAGATATGTGTAGTAAAACCACATTGTGCTTTTTACAGGCTTTTGCAAGGCTGTGTGCTCCTTCTGCATTTATTAAAAAAGCCTCTTTTTGTTCACTCTCTGCTTTTTCAACATTGGTATATGCTGCTGTATTAATACAATAATCAAAGTTGTGTTCACTAAAAAAACGTTGTAGCTCATCACTATTTGTAATGTCTAGGTCTTCTCTAGCTGCAAAATGGCATGAAATATCAGTGGCGCTGAGCAGCAGCTGCTTTAAACACTGTCCCAACTGTCCATTTGATCCTGTAACTAATAGGTTAATCATTATGCTATTTCAGAAATTATAAAAAGCCTCTTTAAAATAGTACTACACCTCACTAAGTAACTATTAATGAGTTTTATAGGCATGTTATTTTAATTAAGCACACCGCAAAAATCTAATACAATTTTGTCCTCAGGGAGCTCTAAGCTCTTAAACCCAGAATGAGACACCAGAAATACAATAATATCTGCGCTCTTGATTGCATGGGCTGTATCTGTAATCTCTATGGCGTGACTCTCATGTAAATTTGGCTCTACATTTAAGGTTGTAAAAGATGCTTCTTTTAAGGATTGTGCCACCAAAAGCGCTGGAGATTCTCTTAAATCATCAATATCAGGTTTAAAAGCTAGGCCCATACACGCAATTACAGCGTCCCGACTATTTTCTACTTTAAACCCGAGTGCTTTATTTTTTATTTTCTCTAATACCCATTGTGTTTTATAGTTATTAGTTTCTCTTGATTTTTTAATCAAACCACTTTCTTCAGGAAATTCAGAGACAATAAACCATGGGTCTACAGCGATGCAATGTCCTCCAACACCTGTGCCAGGATTTAAGATGTTAACCCTTGGGTGCTTGTTTGCAAGGGCTATCATATCCCATACATTAATGCCTGCTTTATCACAAATAATGGATAATTCATTTGCAAAAGCAATTTGGTTATCTCTAGAGGCGTTTTCAACCAATTTTACCATCTCTGCAGTTTTAGCATTGGTTGGGTGCAGCGTCCCCACGACAAAATACTTGTAAAAATCGATGGCTTTTTGGGTAGATATTTTATTAATACCGCCAATGGCCCTATCATTATGCTTAAGTTCATACAAGATGTTACCAGGCAATACTCTCTCTGGACAATAAGCAATAAATATATGTCCTTCTAGCTCGGGTCTATCTTTATAGATTTGTTTTTCAATTAATCGTGTTGTGCCTACTGGGCTCGTAGATTCTAGAATCACTAATGCACCTTTCTCTAGTGTGGGTGTTATTTTTGAAACCGCAGCCAAAACATAGGAAACATCTGGAACATAATTGTCTTTAAACGGAGTTGGAACCGCAATTAAATATACATCTGCTGTCTCTGGTGTAAGTGTTGCTTTTAAAAAAGATTTATGTACAACGTGGTGTACCAAACCATCCAAATCTGGCTCAACAATATGTATTTGACCTTTATTAATTGTATCAACAACATGCTGATGTACATCTACGCCTGTTACATGTAGTCCTCTACTTGCTATAAGGGCCGCTGTTGGTAAACCAATATAACCCAAACCAACCATTACGACACTTGGTTTCTTTTCCATCTATAATGCTTTAATATAATTTATAATTTTCTCTGATGCGGCACCATCACCATAAGGGTTATGCAAGGTGCTCATAGTATCATATAATGTGCTGTCACCAAGTAACCTGTCTGCTTGTTCAACAATTTTAGAGGTGTTTGTTCCTACAAGTAGTACGGTACCTTCTGTAACTGCCTCGGGTCTTTCTGTTGTATCTCTTGTTACCAGCACAGGTTTTCCTAGACTTGGGGCCTCCTCTTGAATACCCCCACTGTCTGTGATAATTAAGTAACTCTTCTCCATGAGCCAAATAAAAGCAGCATATGCCAAGGGTTGCACCAAGAATATTGTATCAATACCTCCAAGTAATTCATGGACAGGTCCTTTTACGTTTGGATTTAAATGAACTGGATATACAATTTGTGTGTCGGGATGATTGCTTGCAATGGTTTTTAATGCACTACAAATATTATGTAATCCATCTCCGTGATTTTCTCTTCGGTGGCCAGTAACTAACACAATTTTTTTACTAAAATCTAGCAGCTTTTTTAGTTGTTCTATCTCTGGATCTATAAAATTTGGAGCATTTACCTTATCAACTCCATACAGTAATGCATCTATTACCGTGTTTCCGGTCACAAGGATATTTTCTTGTGGGGTGTTTTCTTTTAAAAGGTTGTTTTTTGATCCTTGTGTGGGAGCAAAATGATAATCTGCAATCTTTCCAGTAAGTTGTCTGTTAAATTCTTCAGGGAAAGGATATTGCCTGTCATAGGTTCTTAATCCTGCTTCAACATGACACACCTTGGCGCCGCTATAAAAAGCAGCTATACCCGCTGCTGTTGAGGTAGTTGTATCACCATGTACATATACAAAGTCTGGTTGCACCTCATCCAATACCGGTTTCATGCCTTCAATAATGGAGGCGGTAAGCGTGAAAAGATTTTGATTAGGACGCATTAAATCAAGATCATAGTCTGGGGTGATTTCAAAAAATGCCAACACTTGGTCTAACATCTCTCTATGTTGAGCAGTAACACAAACTTTGGTTACAAAATCATCTCGTTCTAGAAACTTTTTAACCAATGGAGCCATTTTTATGGCCTCAGGGCGCGTACCAAATACGATTAAATTTGTTTTTTTCATCTAATTATTCATAGCACATCGCGCCATGTTTTTTTATTCTGGTTTTATGGCTGCAAATGTAGGTAATTCAAGATCTTTTTCTGAAACAATCATAGCATTACTACTTAGGTGCCAATCTATGGCTAAGGTTGCGTCATTGTAAACAATACCTCGTTCACTTTCTTTGTTATAGTAGGCGTCACATTTGTATGCAAATACGGTATCGTCTTCTAATACACTAAATCCGTGAGCAAATCCACGAGGAACAAACAATTGTTTTTTGTTTTCCCCAGAAAGCACAATACTAAAGCTTTTTCCAAAGCTAGGGCTTCCTTTTCTTAGATCTACAACAACATCCAAAGCGCTTCCCTTAACCACCCGCACTAATTTTGTCTGGCCATGAACTCCTGTCTGAAAATGTAAACCACGCACCACGCCATACTTTGAGGTAGACTGATTGTCTTGCACAAAAGCGACAGCAATACCAGTTTGATCTAAAAAGTTTTTGGCATTAAAGGTTTCGCTAAAAGTGCCACGCTCATCCTCAAACACCTTTGGCGAGAGAATAAAACAATCTTCTAAGTTGGTTTTTTCGAGTTTCAAATTAATCGAGTTGCATTAAATGTTTACCATAGCCACTTTTAAGTAAAGGCGCCGCTAGGGTATGAAGTTGTTTTTTTGTGATATAACCCATTTCATAGGCAGCTTCTTCTATGGCTCCAATTTTAAGTCCTTGGCGCTCTTCTATTACTTCAACAAATTGAGAGGCTTGCATTAAAGAGGCAAAGGTTCCTGTATCTAGCCAAGCAGTCCCTTTATCTAGGATGCTCACATTTAGTTTTCCTTGCTGTAAATACACATTATTTACATCTGTGATTTCTAATTCGCCACGGTGGCTTGGCGCTATATTAGCTGCAATATCAACTACCGTATTGTCATAAAAATAGATGCCAGGCACGGCATAATTTGATTTTGGTTGGCTTGGCTTTTCTTCAATAGACAAGGCTTTTCCCTGTTTGTCAAAGGCAACAACTCCATACCTCTCCGGATCTTGTACATGGTATGCATATACAATACCTCCCTTGGGGTTATTGTTTGCTTGCAATAAGGCTTTTAGTCCAGATCCATAAAAAATATTATCTCCCAAAATTAATGCTA
>Ga0209713_10001084_pt1 | contig 16015 bp, 9 predicted proteins | sample ArcOceMetagenome_3_FD_187444 | JGI IMG/M metagenome (GOLD analysis project Ga0209713, IMG submission 187444) | Marine eukaryotic phytoplankton communities from Arctic Ocean - Arctic Ocean- Svalbard ARC20M Metagenome (SPAdes) (version 2) | ecosystem: Environmental > Aquatic > Marine > Oceanic... | reverse complement strand
TTTAAACTCTTCAAAGGCCTTGTCTATAGTTTCTTTATCGACATGCACATCTACCAGGCGCGGTTCAAAATGCAACGGTAAAGTGGCATTATCTCTTATAGAATCATGGAATGTATAACGCGACATATAACCACCTTTATCTTCTTCTGCTCCAAAAGCCCAAAATGTATTTTTGTCAGCCTTATTTACAGGTGTACCGGTTAAACCAAAAAGAAAAGCGTTTGGTAAAGCAGCACGCATCTGTCTTCCTAAATCACCTTCTTGCGTTCTATGCGCTTCATCTACCAAAACAATGATATTTTCACGAGTATTCATATTCGGTTTTGCATCACGAAACTTAAAAATCGTAGAAATAATAATCTTCCTTGTGTCTCTTTCTAACAAGGTTTGTAACTCACTGATACTGTCTGTAGTTTCTACATTAGAAATATCGGCAGCATTAAAAGTTCCTGTAATTTGGGTATCTAAATCTGTACGATCTACCAACACAATAACTGTTGGACTTTTTAAGTCTTTTTCTTTTCTTAATTTTTGGGCTGCAAAGACCATTAATAATGATTTACCTGAGCCTTGAAAATGCCAGATTAATCCTTTTTTAATCTTCCCTTCTTTAACACGTGCTACTATTTTATTAGCGCCTTCGTATTGTTGGAATCTTGGGATCACTTTTATTCGTTGCTTTTTTTTACTCGTAGTAAATAACGAAAAGTTTTGAAGTATATCTAATAAACGTTTAGGATGTAATAAATCATTCAACTCTTTACCAACCTCTCCGAGTCCTAAACGCTTCGCAATGGCATCTTCATCATTTTCTAATCGCCAAGGCGCCCAAAACTCTAAAGGGGTTCTAACAGCCCCATAATAGAGCTCTTTACCCTCGGTAGCAAAGGATAAAATATTAGGGACAAATAATTGTGATACCGCATTTTCATAAATATCGTGTACTTCATGAGCCCCATCCAACCAACTTACTGATGGCCGAATTGGTGTTTTGGCTTCGCCAATAACCACAGGAATCCCATTGATAAATAGCACTACATCTGGAATTTTTGTTTCTCTATGATGTATTCGAAACTGTGTAGTAGCAATAAAACTATTGTTCTTTAACTCATCAAAATCTATAAGTCGAATAGGTACGTGCCTATTATTTTCTCCAAAAGGCATGGTTTTATCTCCTTGTAACCAATTAAAAAATTCTTCATTGGCGCGCACTAAACCAACTTGATGTACAGAAATTAAAATAGCTCTTAATTGATGAATTACCTCATCTGCCAAATCTGGGTTTTGAGAAATTTCAGGATTTAAGCGAATTAAAGCCGCTTTTAAATCGGCTTCTATTAGCACTTCATTTACAGAACGTTGTAATTCTTGCGCAGATTTATATTGCCAAAAACTACCATAAGCTTCAGTGCCTTCTGAAACTACATTGGTGTTTAAATTTACACCGGTCAATTGTTTTATAATGTAGTTTTCTACACTGTTTAATTCGTTAAATCCCATACTATTTTTTTTAATGATTTACCATTCGTCTTCTTCAACTATTTCTTCAACTTTACTTGAAAGTTTAAGGTATTCTTTAAATATATCTAAACTTGGTTTTAATTTATCCCAATCTTCAATATCCTGTAACTCATCATCAATGATGTCAAAAACCTTATAGTTAGCAATAACAATACATTTTTTTATTGCCCTTGTAATCGCAACGTTTAGACGATTAGGACTGTAAAAAAAGTCTAGCCTTCGTTTAGATTCTAAAGGATGTGAATTCGCCATACTATAAAGAATATAATCTCTTTCTTGGCCTTGCATTCTATCTACGGTATCTATAAATAGGTCTTTCGAATCAATATCAGTAATAAATTGACCCAGCGCTTTTTTAATTTCTCTTACTTGCGCTCTATAAGGCGTAAGTATTCCAATGTCTTTAAAATCAATCCCATTTGATATTAAATCATTTACTATCTCAGCTACTATTTTGGCTTCATGTGGAGACCTTCCTTGAGCATCAAAAACCTTGTGTAGGTATAATACTTTTGAATCTTGATGGTTAATTACCTCCGAAAATTCGCTGCTTACAATATTTGCATTAGTGGTTTGCAAAGGCCGCGCGGAGCTTAACTCATTATTATAAAATAATGCATTAGGTATGCGTATTAGTTTCTCATTTAATCGATACGATGTATTTAATAAAGATTTATCACCAGGGTATAATCTTACTAATCTGCTAAAAATTGATTCGGAAAACATAGAAATTCCAGTTCCAGAAGGCATAATAGGGTCAAGTTGTTGGTGGTCTCCAACAAACACAAACTTATCTGATTTTGACATTACAGATACAGCCAATGGAATACTCATTTGTGCTGCCTCATCTATCAAAGCAACATCAAACTCCCAATTATTTAACCGTTTAGAAGCTGGGTAGCACATAGAATATGGCGTACCACCAATTACAATACCTTCTTTACTTACATGTGTGTTATATTCATATTTATCGACAGGTAGCCTTCTTAATCTTGTCATATATTCATTGTCAAGAATTTCTGCTGCTTGGTATTTTTCACCAATCTTAACCACTTTCGTTTTGTCCTTTACCCTTTTAGAGATAGCACTTAAACAATTATTAATAGCAGTATGTGTGGGAGCGGTAATAAAAACTTTTTTTCCTTCATCAACTAGAAGTTTGGCTATATGCGCAATAGTTTCTGTTTTTCCAGTCCCTGGTGGGCCTTGTATCAAATGAAAGTTAGTTGCACAAATTGCTTTTTTTACTGCCGTATTTTGTGATTCGTTTAATTGTGTGTACTGAAATGTATGACTACTTTCATTATTTGACTGACCACTCAGTAATTGTTCTATTTTATTAAGGCGAGAAGCATCATTCTCTAAATTACCAGCAGTTGCAGATAATAATTTTAGTGTAAGAGCGGTTTTTACGACATTAATTTCCCAATGATTTGGATTGTAATTTTCTGAGTTTATACAACAAGTCTTTACATCAAAATCGTTTGGTGCCAGTATAAAGTTGTCAATAGAATCTTCAATAATCTCCATTTTAAATTTTAAACTACCATTACTAAGAACCACCTGTGCTCCTTCTCTAAATTTAGAAATGTTATTCTCGCAGTGAATCTTAGCGGAACGGATAAATTTTAGAGGAAAATCTAACCTAGGACACCATTGATTGGGTGCATGATCAAAAAAAATAAATTCAACTCTAAGATTATGCATAGTTACCCCTTTAGAAACACGCTCGTCAAGAGGTAAACTTATTTGTTCTTCATACCCTTCGTCATCTTTGTTTTGTTGAATTTGTATGGCTTCTCTAAATTCTTTTAATACTGACATAGCTATATTTTATGGTTAATTGAATCTAAAATAATTTTCACTTCTTTATCCATATTTACAAGGGGTACTCTATGGTACTCATCGTAGTTTTCATGAAGCACTATTAAGTTCATTGATGAAATAGGCATATCGTATTTTGTTTCCAAAATATATTTGTACATATTTTGCTGTAAAGCATATTTGTAATAGCTAGAATTATCTACATGACTTAACTCTGAGGTTGCCGAACCAAATCCATATGTTTTTGGATGACCATCAACCACCAATTTTTTACTACGTTTCCAATCTACTATTAAATATTCCTCTTTGTTTGGCTTTTTAAATAAGGCATCTACTGTACCTGCGATATTAAACTCATCTAATGAAATAATTTTTTCTGCTTCTATAAATTTAAATCCTTTAGCCACGACAATTTGCTCGTAAAATTGTTTGAACATGCGAAACTCTTTTGAATCTCCATCATATTCCTCTCCTTTTAAAAAAAACTCAATTTGCTCATGCATAAAAGTTCCTTTCTTAGCAGCCTCATCTCTATTTTTAAGAAACTCTTCTAATACATCTTCTTCAGTTCTTTCTTCTCTTTTGGCTTTTGTTTGAATAAAACGATCCATATCAAACGGAAAGAAGCGATTTATAATGGTAGTTACCGATATATACTCGGCATTACCTGTTTCATCTTTTTTATGATGGTACTTATGGGTTTCATCCTCAAAAGCTATATTTTCTTGAAAAATAGTAGCCGACTTATTTTTTTTTGTTCTATTTAATTGTTTCTCAATTTCTTCTAAATCATTTATATCGACAACAATTTCTGAAGTACTATTTTGCTTCCCAAATTTTTCAATTCCTAAATACTTCTCTCTGTAATTTTCTTTTTGCCATCTTACTGCTTGTTGATAAGTCCATTGAGGTTCAGAAGCACAGTTAGAGGTTTGTTCTAATCTATAATTACGTATGGAGTTTAGTACATCTCTTATCAAGGCAATACATTGCTGTTCTTGAAGATGCACTTGCTGTTCTGTAAATTTAATAACGACCCATCCACTTTCTGTAAAAAACAAATCTCTGGTGTCATCTTTTTTAACATATCCCGTTTCATCATCCTCAATAAATTCATGAGTAGGAAAACGATAATAACCATCATAGGGTTCGTCTATTTCTATATCTATATATAAGTTTAATGACGTATCTACTAATACAATATCTGGCTCATAAGGTTTATTGTAAAACGGAATTGCCATATGTAAGTCTATAGCAACTTCAATTTCAGGTATTTTAGTTATGATGGCTTCATAAAAATCGTGCTCTTTATACCCTTTACCCATAGCTCTTCCTTTTCTAGGAAGTTTAAGTAAAGCCCCTTCTTTAGGCATTTTTACAACAGGATAGTTATAATGTTCTTGTTGGTCAAAAAACTGATTGGGATGAAAATTTATTTTTAATTCATCTGTTTGCTCAGAATTTTTTTTAGAAATTAATTTGACGGTAGTACTCTCAACTACCGCAGTAGAATAAGCTTTTTTTACTTTAGCAACGCTATTGGTTTTAACTAATGGCGCTATGGCTATGGAAGGACGAGATACTTTAACATTGGCGTATTGCTCTTTTTTTGAAGTTTTTCGTTTTACTGTATTAACTTCAATAAGTTTTGCTTTCTTTACTTTCCACTCGGTTTTTATTCTTGTAAAGAATATGCTTTTCTGTTCTTTAGATAATTGAGCAGGTGAGCTTACCTTATATTCATCGAGCATCGCTAGGAAAAATTCCTTGTATGCCTTTTGTAATATCGATAGTTTGCGCTTCGCCATACCTACTAAATCAATTTGTTTTTTTTGTTTTTTGAATTTTTACTAATTTCTAATACATCTACTTTTAAATTGAAAGCATTTTGAACTTGCCCTTCAATAGCCAATTCTTCTATTTCTATATTAGCTAGTGCCGCTATTAAATTTGTATCTTTCTTATTTTTCATAGCATAGTTTTTAAAACACCTGATTAATTAAACTCTTTTGTACGGCTTTGGAACTTAATATTTTGGATTTAATCAAAATAATATTATTCTTTAATGAGTCAAAACGACTAATAATTGACTCCTGATTCTTTAAGGAAAGCTTTGGGATTTCAATATTTTCAATCATTCCTGGATCTACGTGTGGAATTGCAGAGCCAACTGTTGCTCTTTTTATATCATTAGTTTTGAACCTTAAAAACTGAAAAACAAAGTCTTTTAAAAAACCATCTTGTTTAATATTCAGTTTACACATTGTACTCGCCAAAAAACCTTCTTTCCCAAAAAGCATTTCACCAGCATTGGAACCATCCCAAAGGACTAAAATATCAGTTTCATCAATTTTAATTGATTTACTCCAAGCTTCTTCAGGTACAATAGATTCAACTTCTCCAGTTCTTAAATATTTTGCTGTACAATAAGGTAAACCCTCTCCTTCTTCTAATAAAACTGGTGGCTTTCTTCCTTTTTTAATTGAAACAATATTTTTCAGTTTAATTCTATCAGAAGTTTTATCATCATAAAAATAATGTTTCAAATATACTAAATCATCTTTTTTTAGTTTTTCTAAAACCTCATTCTCCCTCTCAATCACATCATCCATAACCCAAAGTAATTCAGCAAGTTTAGCTTGTTGGTCTTTTGGTGGAAGTAGGAATTCGTATTTAGCGATGTCTTTCCAGTTAATATAGGGGTTGACCGAACCTTTAGAATTTTTAATTGAGTTTTCCGTAAAACCTTCAGACATCATTATAAAAGGCAATAATCTTTTGTCTATTTTATCCTCATTTGCCTTTATAACAAATGTTGTATTTGAAGTTATGCCATCAAAATCAGCTATCGCAACTTTTCTTAAATAGGTTCTTCGTGAACCGTATAAAATATCACCTTTTTCAAACTTCCTAATAAATGCTGGACCTAAATATTCATCTGTTAGATTTCCCCAATTACGTATATGAAGATCTTCAGAGTTCATGTGTCCTCCTAGAATATATCTAGTAAGTTCTGTATTATCTCTATCAACTCTTCCCTTTTGCTGAATAGCGACATCACCAAACTTAGTAAGTTTCCAATTATTTTTATCTAATTGAAGTTCTTCAATTTTATTTTCTAATGTTGTATCCATTTAGCTAAGTAATTCAAATAAATTATTCATAGATTCATTTAGTTTTTCACTATCAACTTTCCATTTATTGAGGGCCTTTGGAAATGAAATAACATTATCTGAATTATCGCTTTTTACATAAAAATTGATATTCATATTTCCGTCAAAATCAAGAATTTCTTCAATTGTAGCCACTTTTGCATAATGTGGAATATCAATAAAATCCTTATATGCCTTGTGCATTTTGTTGATGTGGTCTTCAGTCAAATAAGCCAATCCTTTATTTTCAACGACATCATTCTTTCCGTTAACAAATAAAACTTTGCCTTTTCTTTCTTTTGATTTATTAGTATTACCAATTAAAATCATGGCCTCCATAGGAGAGTTGTAAAACAAATTAGGGCCTAAACCAATAACAGCTTCAATTTGATCTTCAGCGATCATTTTTCTTCTCATTTCAGCTTCCATATCTCTAAATAAAATTCCGTGTGGCCATAGAATAGCAAAACGTCCGTTATCTTTATCTAAACTTTTATGAATATGTTGTTCAAATGCATAATCGGCACACCCTTGTGGTGGTGTTCCCCAAATATTACGTCCAAAAGGGTCGTTGGTAAAGGCTTTTTGATCCCATGCTTTTATGGAGTAAGGTGGATTAGCCAGTATTACATTAAAAGTTTTTAGAGAATCATTTTCTAAAAAGGCAGGTTGTGCAAGTGTATCTCCACGCACAATGCTAAACTCTTCGATACCATGCATAAACATATTCATACGTGCTATGGCAGAGGTAATGAGATTTATTTCTTGACCGTATAATTTTAGGGTTCTGTATTCTTTGCCTTCATCACGTAAATGCAAAGCGCAGTTTAACAATAAACCACCAGAACCACATGTTGGATCATAAACAGATTCTCCGGGTTGTGGATCCATAATCATGGTCATTAGTTTTACAACCGTTCTGTTGGTGTAAAACTCTGCTGCGGTATGGCCAGAATCGTCTGCAAACTCTTTAATTAGATATTCGTAAGCGTTTCCTAATTGGTCATCTGGTACGTTTTCTAAATTTAGTTTGTGTTGCGAGTAGTGCTCTATAAGGTTAGAGAGTGTTTCGTCACTTAACCTATTTTTATTGGTCCAAGAAGCATCACCAAAAATACCGTATAAGGTTTCTGGGTTTGCTTTTTCAATGGCACGCATGGCGTCTTGTATGGTAATACCAACGTTTGTTGTGGTTTCGCGCACTTTGTTCCAATGGGCATTTTCTGGCACTATAAAATGGTGGTTTTCGGCAAAAGCAGCGTATTCTAAATCGCCTTCGCTTTCTTCTAATCCTTTGGTAAACTCTTCATCGTACACATCGCAAATACGTTTAAAAAACAATAACGGAAATATGTATTGTTTATAATCGCCTGCATCAATAGTACCACGTAACGCGGTTGCGGCACCCCAAAGGTATTTTTCTAGGTTTTGTTGGGTCATTTTAGTTTAGAATATTATTTAAAGTTTCAGTTTCAACAACCTTAACATTTAGAATTTCTGTTAATTTTTGTTTTAACAACGCTCTTCTTGCATCATAGAAGTTTACGAAATTTGAGAACGAGACACTTTCATCAACGGGAAAGAAATGCATATGCTTAAAGGCTATTTGCTCTTGCCCTGACGGATATGCTTCATCTAACCACACATCTAATTTCTTTGCATTCTTTTGTTTATTCTCTACAGCTTCTATTAATTGTAAATTTGGCAAAGAATTATATCTTGATAAAAATTCTTCTCTTTCATCAAAAGTTACAATACCAAATTTCTCCAATTTCTTATGTGTAAAAAAAGTTTTTGGATGCATATGATCTTGATGAAATTCATAACTACCCTTTAAAGGATAAATTAAACTCAGCACCATAAATGCAAATGAACTACCATAATTAGTCGTTAATAAATGCTCTATATTATCTTCATAAAACTCTAAAGACTTATTACCTCCTTTATACTTTTCGATTAAAGCTTCTAGTGGAAAATCACCTTCATTTTTATTTATAATATTTCTATAAACAGGATATAAACTATCTGGTGTACCACCAAAGACTTTTTTAAGCAATGCACGAATTAGCCATTCTTTAATTAGTTTTCTATTATTCTCCTGACTAGAATGGTGTAATAAATTAGATTCAGAAATACCACGTTTTTTAATAAAGTAAGCTATTGGTATAATCGCATTATTTGCCGTTAATGCTTTATTGTTAAAACCAAAATGATAAATCAGTTTTATTGTTGAAGAAATAGCATTTGAAATATCATCCCATTCATCTTCAATTTTACTCATATTTTCTGAGGTAAAATTATCTACATGAAAACGTATGTCTTTTATATCAGATAATACAAGACAAGATTTAAGTACAATGTCTTTATTAAAATTATAGCCACCACCTATTGCATTTATTTTATCTACATAGTCATGTATTATTTTTCTAGCATCTTTCTTTTTCCATTGTGCAGTTGCAATCGATAATAATAAATCAGAATAACTCAACTTAGTACCACCACTATTAATTCTAATAAAAATTTGAAGTACTTTATCTAGTTCTTCACTTTTCTCTAAGAAAAAGTTAATATTCCCGTCATGACAGAAAACATTATACATTTTATTAATTGTTTTTCTTGCAAAACGCTTGGATTCTTTTTTAAGAGCAAATTCATTATCCTCTATAAAGTCATCTAACATATCCATTGCAATTTCATTCGCATCTGATACATCTGAATATTTTAAAATATCACCAACTTTATACCAAAATAAATTTTCAGAAAACTCTTTTGACTCTTCATCAGTAAGAAATTGAAAATCATATTCTCTATCAGTATCAGAAGAACTATCCAATAAGTTTAAGTATAGTTGTTTCGTAGGAAAAGCGTAATCACTACTCCATTGATATTTCGATAATTTTCTTGAATCACTTCCTTTAAGCCCTATATATAAAGAAGTAAGTCTTTGTTGACCATCTAAAATTGCTATTCTGTCTTTATCAGAACTAATATCTGCAGGTTCATTATGCTTATTATCTCTTTCATGATAATCTTTTAGAAATCTATAGAATTTAAACCTATCAATATTTTCGGCTTTTACTTTCCAAAACAAAAAAGTACTTATTGGATAGTCTCTCATTAAAGAATCAAACAATGTTTCTATTTGATAAGGCCCCCATACAAATTCTCTTTGTATCGATGGTAATATATATTCTTGATTTTGTATAGAAGTAATTGCTTCTTTTATAGTAATTGGTTTTTCGTAAGCCATTTATATAAATTCTTTTAAAATAGTTTTAAACTTTTTTTCTGCTTTTTGACTTTCGGTCCACGCTGATTTTAAATCAGCTAATGCTTCTTCAACACTCGGTAAATTATCTTCTATAATTTTCTCTACATACAAAGGAATATTTAGGTTGAAGTCATTCTCTTCTAGGTCAGTTTTAGAAGCTACTTTTACATAATTTTCAACATCTTTATATCCATTAAACCATTCGAAAAGTTGGTTGATATGTTCCGTCTCTAAATAATTCTGAGCGCGACCCACTCGCACTTGGTCTGAACCATCTATAAATAATACTTTGTCTTTTTTAGAAGCATCTTTGTTTTGTTTGAATACCATGAGACAAGCTGCTAATTGCGTACCATAAAAAATATTAGGCCCTAAACCGATTACTGCCTCTAACATATCTTGCTCTAACAATGCTTTTCTAATTTTTCCTTCAGCACCTTTTCTGAACAAAGCACCATGAGGTAATACAACCGTCATACGTCCGGTACTATTCATGGATTTAATCATGTGCTGCACCCAGGCCATGTCTCCATTTCCTTTTGGAGGTACTCCTGCAATATTTCTACCAAAGGGATCGTTTGCCCAATTTTCTGCACCCCATTCTTTTAATGAAAATGGCGGATTTGCAATCACACAATCGAATGTTTTTAAACCATCCGCAGCAAAAAATGCTGGTTGCCTCAAAGTATCTCCTCGTGCAATTTCAAAATCTTCAATACCATGCAAGAACATATTCATTCTAGCAATAGAACTAGAAGTTAGGTTTTTTTCTTGTCCGAATAATTTAAGGGTACGATAATCTTCTTGATTATGTTTTAAATGGTCTACACACTCCAATAACATACCACCTGTTCCGCAAGCGGGATCGTAAATAGTTTCGCCTTCATGAGGGTCCAATATTAAACCTAATAAATGCACCACAGAGCGCGGTGTATAAAACTCACCTGCTTTCTTGTTCGTTAAATCGGCAAAATGCTTGATTAAGTACTCATAAGCATTCCCAAGTAAATCTGGTTCTACAAGTGAATTGGATAAACTATATTGTGAGAAATGCTCGATTAAGTCTATTAGCAATCGATCTGACAATTTGTTTTTATTACTCCATTGTGCATCTCCAAAAATACCATACAATGATTCTTGGTTTGCTTGTTCTATTCCTCGTAAGGCTTTTTCAATAGCTAGGCCAACATTGGTGGTGGTTTCTCTTACATCTTTCCAATGACATCCTTCAGGTATTTCAAATCTATGAAACTCTGGAAGTGAGGCATATTCGATATCTCCTTCAGATTCTTGAAGTGCAGTTTCGTATTCTTCATCATAAACGTCTGAAAGTCGCTTAAAAAATAATAAAGGGAAGATATATACTTTAAAATCTGAAGCATCTACTGGTCCTTTAAGAATCCATGCTGCTTTAGATAAGTATTGCTCTAGTTGGGAAAGGGTTAGTTTTTGTTTATTCATTAAAGTTCTATTCTTTTAACTATAGTTTTTAAAATACCTGTACGGTTGTCTGTATATTCTACAACTTCTCCTTTTATTAGGCTTCCATTTGATAAATTATGGTTGGTAACAAGGTGTGGGGGTATAAGTTGATTATTTGAGCCATCATTAGGAGATAAAAATGCATAGCCTTTTAAACTATTGAAATTAATAACTTCTCCCTCTATCCATTTATTATTTTCAGAAACATCAATATTTGCATCCAGCTCTTCCCAGTTTTTAGTTTTTGGCTTACTATCAACATATTGTTTAAACCAAACCAAAACATCTAACAATTGAAATAAAACACTTCTTAGTAAATAAGGCGTTTTTAAATTTTTAACATGCATATCTACATTAGAGCGATGAGAACCATCTTGGGTAACTGATAAAATACTTCTTAAGTAATAAGCAATTTGATTAGGAACAACGGCATCATCATTTAACTTATATTTTTTATAGTTAGATGAAGTCCTTTCGTCCTGTTCTTGGCCACATAAAAACTTACTGGATTGATTTAAAGCAATATTAGTCTGAATATATTCGGATGGAAGTAAATCGTACTTATTGAATGAAATAAAAACATCCTCCACAATTTTTCTAATTTGATTGAATTTACCTGTTTCGGAACCGTTATAATTTAGGAGATCTAAAAGGTCGTGTGCAGCTGTTTCTCCAATGTATCTTTCTGTACAAACATCGAAAACTCTGCTATATTCATGACGGGTTTGTGTGTCTTTTAGTTGATTGGCTTCTGTTTTCATATCAATAAAAAGCTGTTCAATATCATTATCAACACCTTTTTTATAAACCCTTTTAAAAGCTTTATTAAATGTTTTGTCTTCATATGCTTCAGCTTGTCCAGTAAGAACAAATACTTTGAATTTTTTAGGAAGTAAAAGTAACTCTTCTTTAGCGCGGTGGACGTTATCAGTATCTTCAGAGCCTTTTACATCATCTTCATTTTCAAAAAACTTAGCATCTAATAACACACCATCATACATTGGGTAGTTTTTCTTTAACTCACTTATTCCTTTATTCAAAGATTTAAAAGCAATTAAATGAATACCATTAAATTTAGCGTCTCCTTTGAATCCAGACATCCCCTCATGCTCGTCATCTATCCATAATATGTTGAAGTATTTATCTTCCATGTTTAATTTATTAATTTAATTGGTAGTGAAAAACTAAATATAACTGGATAAATTGGATCATTATTCAAAATCAGTTTCCAGTCACCATTATCAAAATAGGTTGCAATTCTGTTGATATCATATCCCCCTAAGCCAGAACCATTTGTATTATCTGCAGTAGAGTATTTTATACTAAACTTTTCTCTATCAAAATTCTTTGGAAAAGGTAGCCCATTATTTCTAACATCTAAAATCAGTTGATTCTCATCTTCTCTCAATTCAATCATTACATGATTGCCCTCGCTTTTATCTTTAAACCCATATTTATCTGCATTCGTTAACAAGTTATCCAGAAGCGTCTTCAATAGAATTTTATTGGAAAGTATGCCTCTTGTTTTCATTTCATCCACTTTTAAAAGCTGCTTCTCTATTGAAAACTTAAACCCATAATCTGACAACTCATTTATTAGACTATTTATTTCAGACAATGAAACAATAGTTTTGTCATAATTTTTTAAAACTAAGCCATTTTCCCCTTTTTCTAGGACATCAGAAATGAACTTAATATCTCTATTTATTTCAGTAATTGCATCAATAATCCCTAAATCAAATAATTCTTTAAATTCAGTATTTAATTTAGAAATAGCATCTTTCTCACGAATAAAAAATTTTGAAAGATTCTTAGACCACCCCAAAATATTTTGACGTGGTGAACCAAGTGTATGTTTTAAAGAAGCAAACTCATTGAATTCTTTCGTTTTTATACCATGTGCAAGCGCATTTCTTTCAGACTGAAGTTGCTTAATTTTATCTGAAATCTCTTTTAAACCAACAACCTTCGCACGTTGTTCTTCTATGGAAGGGAGCTTAACTTTAACTTCTAATAAATCATCTCTTCGAATAAAAGGAATAGCTACACCTTGTCTAAATCCTTTTAATTGTTGCTGAACATACTCTGATTGTAATTCATTGACTAAGTAGGAAACATCTGCAATAGATTCATCTACATGAAATGTCATTATATCTGAACCGTTAAAAATAGGCTCGTTTTCAAAATGAAAATAGGTTGGTTTTAAGGTTTTCCATTTTATAGCTAACAAAAGACAAGAAGAATCAACCTTATGAATACCTGCTCTATTTAAAGGAATTTCTTCTACTTCAACAACATTCAATTGAAAATCTATTTTATCATCTTTTAGATCACGAACACGAATCAATTTACCTCTTTGAGGAATATTTCTTCGCGCTCCTCTATAATAGGAAAGAATATCTTTTAGTTTAACACCTTCAATTTCTTCTCTAAAATATCTTAGAATGTTTAGGTTGTAATCATTTGCTACGACATCTTTATTAGATATAATACGAAGAGATTCAGAATCCTTATTTAACTTTATCAAGTTCAGAAGATTCTCAACTTCAATTATATTTTGCATATGAGATGTTTTGGTAACATATGAACTAGCGTCAACTAACTTAATTTTACCTGGTTGGTCTTTAACCATATTCAAAACTAGCACAACAAAAGGAATTCCTGTATGATATAATAATCCGCCAGGAAAAGAGATGATCGTATCTATTAAGTCTTCCTGAATTAATCTTTCTCTTAAACGTTGCTCTGAACCTCCTCTAAAAAGTATTCCTTGAGATAAAATAGCAATTGACTTTCCTTTAATAGATAATGAATTGATACTCATACCTAATAAAAATTCTTCAGCTGTTCTGAACTCAGGATGTTTCTCTCTATTAAGTTGGTCTAATCGTAAACCAAATGGAGGGTTGGAAACAATTAAATCAAACTTTTCATGAGTTGGCCAATAGGATATAGAATCTTCACACTTATATTCAACTACAGATTGATGAACAAATAATCTTAATTGACCAATAGCCCACGTTTTTCTATTTAATTCCTGAGCATAAACAAAACTACAATCCTCGTAATCTTTTATAAATGAAGCTACTCCCGCAAAAGGGTTGAAAATTTTTAGACCTCTTGTATTACCAATGTATGAATTAACAAATTCAGTAAGCTGATTGGGTTGAATAAATTCACCACTTCTTCTACCTTGTGATAAGGCAATACGTTCTAATGTTTTATCAAATAACTTCGCTACATTTCCTTTAAGCCAGTCAATATTAATGGATACTAATAAACCAATAATTTGATTTAAAGACTTTTCACTCATACCTTCAATTGAAGGTATATAAATATCAAAAACCTTTTTTTTAGAATTATCTACTTTATTCATCAATTGAATTAAAGTATGCTTGGAGGATTGGTCCATTAGAAGATTATCAGAAATAATGTTGTCAGAACGCAAATAGATAAACAATAAAATTACAGAATAATCATCTGAAGTAATTTCACTTCTTAATAAATTAAAAAGGTCCCATATTTTTTGTAACACTATTTCTTTTTGAGTCATAGACTTTATTTCCTTCATTTATATCATTCTAAATTAACAATGCAAATATCTGAAACACTTGTGCAATGTAATTGCATTCCAATTAATTTTTTAAATTATCAAACTTTTCTTTCATGGTTGGATTCCCATGTGTCAACTTTTTAATCGTTAAATCTTCGGCTTTATTATTTGCCAAACGCAAATTATTTACCGAAGATAATAAAGACTCTTTGGTTTTTTGAAGGTGTGTCATTGTTTTATCTATTTCCTTTATTGCATCTCCAAATTGGCGACTTGCTATGTCATAATTACGTGCAAACCCAGTTTTGAAATCATCGATTTTATCTTCAAAATTAATGATGTCAATATTTTGGTTTCGCATCATTGCCAATTCTGATTTATACTCTAATGATTTCAATCCAGCATTTCGTAACAAGGTAATGATTTGGATAAAAAATTGCGGTCTAATGACATACATTTTTTCGTATTTGTAAGATACATCTACAATACCGGTATTATAAAACTCGTTATCTGCTTCTAATAAAGAGACTAGCACTGCATATTCACAACCTTTATCTCTTCGGTCTTTGTCTAGTTTGGCAAAGAAATCTTCATTCTTCTTTTTGGTGGCAGTAGTGTCATTTTCGTTCTTCATTTCAAACATAATAGACATGATTTCATTGCCATTTATGTCTGTCTCTTTAAAAATATAATCGCCTTTTGTTCCATTAGACGCATCGTTGTCTTTCTCAAAATACGCTGTAGGGAAAGCCGTAGGTCTAAGCTTATTAAACTCAATCTCACAATGTTGCTCTAGAGACTCTCCCACCATTTTGGTAGATAATTTTTGCTTAAAATCTTTTAGACGAACTATTTCTTCATCTTTTAATTGCAAATCTTTTGAAACGAAGTCGAACTCTCTTCTAAAATCTTCTCTTAAAGATTTTTCGAGGTTCTCTTTTTCAGCTTCTTTAAGTTTTACATCGTTGACAAGCTGGTTCTTTTGCTTTTCGAGCTCGCTTACTGCATTTTGAAGCTCAAATTTCTTTTCACTTTCAGCTTTATCAATTTTAGATACTAGTTCTTGAATCTTTTTATCCTTTTTAGATACTTCCTCAATTAAATCAGATTTACTTTTTACCTTTAAAACATCTATTTCACGTTGTTTATCAGCTAATTCTATTTGAAATTTATTTTTCAATTCTAATTCAGCTGTTTTTAAGGCCAGTTCTT
>Ga0209713_10001083_pt1 | contig 16016 bp, 5 predicted proteins | sample ArcOceMetagenome_3_FD_187444 | JGI IMG/M metagenome (GOLD analysis project Ga0209713, IMG submission 187444) | Marine eukaryotic phytoplankton communities from Arctic Ocean - Arctic Ocean- Svalbard ARC20M Metagenome (SPAdes) (version 2) | ecosystem: Environmental > Aquatic > Marine > Oceanic... | reverse complement strand
CGCAGATCGCGAGCAGCCGCGCGCCGCTGCCGCTGCTCGCGTCGGCCTCGACGAAGACGAGCGCCTCGACGCCCTGGTTCTGCGCGCCGTCGCCGCTGCCGTTGCACTGCGCGAGCACCGCGTCGAAGCCGAGCGCCTCGGCGGAGCCAGCGACCGTCGGGTAGCGCCACACGCGGTGGTGCCGCTCGAAGCTCACGTACAGCTCCTGCGCCGCACCGCGGGTCAGGCCCTCGGCGTCGCTGAGGCGCTGGCCGCCGGCGTCGGTGGCGAAGACGACCGAGGCGCCGGCCTCGTCCAGCAACGGTGCGATCGAGCCCTGGTCGCCGGCAGCGGCGCTGGGCACGGCGGGGATCCGCACCAGTTCGCCGTGGTCGGTGATAGCCAGCAGCGAGTCCGGCGGGTCGGTCAGCAGCGACGAGAGGCCGCCGAAGAGGCTATTCGAGGAGGCCGTCAGGTGCGAGCCGCGCACAAAGGTGAAGGGCGCGATGCACGAGCCGCCGCCGTCGTTGCAGATGTTGACCGGGCTCGAGTCGAGGGGGAAGGACTGCATGCTGCGCCCAAGCTTCTGGCGGACGGGACAGCAGCAGCGGATCGAGCTCGTCTTCACGCCTTCGGAGGGCTCCGAGCTGTGACTGCAGCGCTGCGTCAGGCTCATAGCCGCCACCCTGAGGTAGTGAGGCGCCCAACCGGCCAACCCAGCCACAATGAACCTGCTACGAAGGCTATCTCGAGGCTCGTTCAGCGACCCGACGCCACCACCTGCCAAGGAGCCCGCACCGCCCTCCAAGGCGACGGCGCCTGCCAAGGGCCCCGCTGGCTCTGTGATCAAGGAGCTGGACGCCGTGTGGGTCAAGCTCAAGGCCTCGGACAGCTGGGCGGTCGCCCAGATGGGCGAGGTCGTGGCGCCGCCGACGGAGGGTCCCAAGGCGTCGGTCAAGGTCACGGTCGACGGGAGGGAGGTCGAGGTCCCCAGGGCCCAGGTCGAGCTCGCGTGCCGTGGGCAGGAGAACTCCGACGACATCGCCGAGCTGAGCTCGCTCAACGAGCCGTCGCTCCTCGAGCTGGTGAAGACGCGCTACGAGGCCAAGAGCATCTACACGCGCGCTGGCCCGGTGCTCGTCGCCGTCAACCCGTATACGGACGTCTCGCAGCTCTACGCGGCGGAGGTGCGCGAGACGTACCGCCACGCCGCGAGCGTCAGCGACGGCAACGTCCCGCCGCACGTCTACGAGACGGCCGCGCGCGCCTTCCAGTCGCTCATCAAGGGCAAGGCGCAGTCGATCATCATCAACGGCGAGTCGGGCGCGGGCAAGACCGAGACGACCAAGATCCTGCTCACGTACCTGACGAGCGCGGCGAACGAGAGCATGCGCGGCTCGGTGCGCGGCTCGGCGAGCGACAGCATCGCCAAGACACTGATCAACCAGGTGATCGCGAGCTCGCCGGCGCTCGAGACGTTTGGCAACGCGAAGACGCTGCGCAACGACAACTCGTCGCGGTTCGGCAAGTTCATCAAGCTGCACTTCACCGGCGACGGCGAGCTGCGCTACGCGTCGATCGAGCACTACCTGCTCGAGAAGTCGCGCGTCACGACGCAGCAGAAGGGCGAGCAGGGCTACCACGCCTTCTACTTTCTGGTCGCCGCCGCCAAGGCGGGCGAGAAGAGCGGCAGATCGCTGTGGCCGAAGCTCGGGCTCGACGCGAGCAAGTCGTTCAAGATCATGCAGCCGTCGGAGTTTGGCGACAAGCAGCTGGTCGAGGGCTTCGTCGAGGCGCAGGGCGCGCTCACGACGCTCTTCGGCGGCGACGCGGCGCTGCGCGACGCCTTCTGGCTCGCGACGGGCGGGCTGCTCCACTTTGGGCAGATCGACTTTGAGAGGAAGCCGACGTCCGACGACGAGGAGGTGTCGCAGGTGGCCGAGGGCTCGAAGGCGGCGGTCGCCGAGGCGGCGCGGCTGTGGGGGTGCGCGCCCGACGCCATCGGCGCGGCGCTGTGCACGCGGCGCATCCAGGCCGGCAGCGAGGGCCGCATCGAGATCGTCAAGAGCGCCGCGCAGGCGGCGGGCTCGCGCGACTCGCTCGCCAAGGCCGTCTTCGCGCTCCTCTTCGACCGGCTGCTCGTGGAGGTCAACCGCGCGCTCAAGGGCGCCGAGAATGGCGGCGGTGGCGGCGGCGGCGGCGGCGGCGGCGGCGGCGGTGGCATGGCGCCGGGCAAGAAGGAGCTCTTCATCGGGCTGCTCGACATCTTCGGCTCGGAGGTCTTCGCCGTCAACGGCTTCGAGCAACTGCTGATCAACTACGCCAACGACAAGCTGCAGCACTTCTTCACGCAGACGGCCATCGGCGTCGTCGCCAAGCTGTACGCGTCGGAGGGCATCTCGATCGCCGGGCTCGCCGAGGAGCAGGACCGCATGCTGCCGACGCTGACGATGCTCGAGGGCGGCGCCGCGTCGAAGATCTGCCTGCTCTCGCTGCTCAACGACGAGAGCTACGCACAGTCGTCCGACGAGACCTTCGTCTCGAAGCTGCACGTCGAGGTGGGGCGGCTCGTCGCCAAGGGCGTCGCGGGCGGCTTCGTCTCGCGCGACGACGGCCGCAAGAGCGGCTTCATCCGCAAGCAGGAGAGCTTCGGCGTCGTCCACTTCGGCGCGCCCGTCGCGTACACGGCCGTCGGCTTCCTCGACAAGAACTACGACCTCCTCGAGGACGAGCTCGTGCAGCTGGTCCAGTCGTCGAGCAACGCGTTCATGGCGTCGCTCTTCTTCGGCGAGGCGGCGTCGAAGAAGCGCACCGTCGGCGCCAAGTTCCGCGACGACATGCACAAGCTCGTCGGCACGCTCAACGCCTCCGAGGGCCACTTCGTGCGCTGCATCAAGCCCAACGAGCAGAAGGCCGCCTTCGTGCTGGAGCCGGCCATGACGCTCGACCAGCTCAAGACCTGCGGCGTGCTCGAGGCGGCGCGCGTCACGCAGGCCGGCTACCCGACGCGGATGCTCTTCCGCGAGTTTTACGAAAAGTACGCCTTCGGCCCGATCCGGCTGGGCGCGCGGCGGGCGCAGGCGCTCGGCCGGCAGCGCTCGGAGACGATCATGGCGCCCGACGGCGCGTCGCCGATGCCGGGCGCGGCGCGCGACCGGATGGGCGAGCTCAAGGCGCGCGTGCACGAGCTGGCGTCCAGGGTCTTCCACCTCAACCCCGACAAGGACATGGCGCTCGGCAAGACGCGCATCTTCCTGCAGCGCAACGTCCTCACCGAGTGCGAGCGCGTCCACGCGCGGCTGCTGCGGCTGCGCGGCGCGCTGACGCGCGTCTACTTCCGGCGGCTCGCGCTGCGCAAGTGGTGGAAGGCGGCCGAGATCCTCGCAGACGAGGGGAAGCGCGCCGCGTACGAGGCCGAGCTGGCGGCGCAGGAGGCGGCGCGCGCCGAGGCGGCGCGCGAGGCCGAGCTGCGGCGCGAGGAGGAGGTGGCGGAGCGCGTGCGGCTCGCGGCGGAGGAGGCGCGGCTGTCGGTGCTCTCGGAGCAGCAGGAGGTGGCGGAGGCGCTGCGGCGCGAGGCGGAGGACGCGGCGCGCGCCGCCGAGGCCGAGGCCGCCAAGCTGCTCGCGGCGCACCAGCTCGAGCTCGCGACGCAGCTCGACGAGGCGATGGCCAAGGCGGCGGCCGAGCGCGAGGCGGCGCTCAGGAAGGCCGAGGCGGCCAAGGCGGCGGCGGTCGCCGCGGCCGAGAGGGCGGCGGAGGAGAAGGCGGCGGCGCTCGTCAGCGCGGCGCAGCGCGAGGGCGGCGAGGCGACGGTGGCGCAGCTCGCCGAGGAGCGCGCCAAGGCGGCGAAGCAGCACGCCGAGGACGTGGCGGCGGTCAAGGCGGATGCCGCCGACGACAAGGCCGCCGCGCTCGAGAGCATGCGCCTCGCGACGCTCGTCGAGGCGGGCGAGAAGCATGCCGAGGAGCTGAAGGCGGCGCTCGCCAAGGCGGCCGAGGAGAAGGCGGTGGCGCTCGCGGCGGCCGAGGCCAAGGCGGCAGACGAGAAGGCGACGGCGCTCGCGGCGGCCAGGGCGGCAGCCGAGCAGGAGAAGGCCGCGGCGCTCGAGAGCCTTCGGACGGCGACGCTCGTCGAGGCGGGCGAGAAGGCGGCCGCGGAGCTCAAGGCGGCGTTGCAGCAGGCGGCCGACGAGAAGGCGGCGGCGCTCGCTGCAGCCGAGGCCAAGGCGGCAGACGAGAAGGCCGCCGCGCTCGTGGCAGCCAAGCAGGAGGCGGCGGCGGAGCGGGAGCAAGCCGTGCTCGCGGCGACGACCAGCACCGGCTCCGAGGCGGCCGCCCAGATGCAGTCGGCGCTCACGGCTGCGCGTCAGGACGCGGCGTCGGCGCTCGCGGCAGCCGAGGCCAAGGCGGCGGAGGACAAGGCGGCGGCGCTCACGGCTGCGCGGCAGGAGGCGGCCGCCGAGCGCGAGAAGGCGGTGCTCGCGGCGGCCACGAGCACGGGCGCCGAGGGGGCCACGCAGATGCAGACCGCGCTGCGTGCGGCGGCGGACGAGAAGGAGGCGGCACTCAAGGCGGCGGAGGCCAAGGCGGCGGAGGACAAGGCGGCGGCGCTCGCGGCGGCAAAGCAGCAGGCGGCGACCGAGCTGGCCGCGGCCGTCGAGGCCGAGAACACCGCCACCTCTGCCAAGGAGCGCTCGGTGGCTGCCGCCAACCTCGAGGCTGCGATGAACACGGCGGCCGAGGAGAAGGCGGCGGCGCTCGCGGCGGCCGACGCCAAGGCGGCAGAGGAGAAGAAGGCGGCTGTGGCTGCGGCGGCGCAGGCGGCGGCGACCGAGCTCGCTTCGGCCGTCGAGGCCGCCAACGCCTCGACGTCGGCCAAGGAGCGCTCGGTGGCTGCCGCCAACCTCGAGGCCGCGATGAACACGGCGGCCGAGGAGAAGGCGACGGCACTCGCGGCGGCCGAAGCCAAGGCGGCGGAGGACAAGGCCGCGGCGCTCGCGGCAGCCAAGCAGCAGGCTGCGACCGAGCTCGTCGCGGCCGTCGAGGCGACCAGCGAGGCGGTCACGGCAAAGGAGCAGTCGATTGCCGCGGCGATGGTGGAGGAGGTGATGAAGAAGGACGACGAGGAGAAGCACGAGGCGCTGGCGGCGGCGGCGCTGCGTGCCGAGGAGGAGAAGGAGGACGCGGTCAATTCGGGGCGGCAGGAGGCGACGGCGGAGGCGCAGGCGATCGCGGCGTCGCACCTGGAGACGGTGCTGAGGACGGCGGCCGAGACCAAGGCGGCGGCGCTCAGGGCGCTCGACGATCAGATGACGTCGTCGTACGAGGGGAGGCTGACGGTGGCGGCGGAGAAGGCGGCGGGCGAGCTGGCGCGCGCGCTGGCCAACGCGGCGCAGCACGAGGCGGAGGCGCTGCAGGAGGCGGCGAGCGTCGCGGCCAAGGAGCGCGCCGAGATGCGGCAGGAGGCGCTCGAGCAGAAGCGCGACGAGGTCAACGCCGCCAAGCAGGCGGGCGCCGAGGCGCTGGCGGCGGCGCGCGAGGCGGCGGCCGCCAAGCTGACGTCGGAGCTCGCCGAGGCGGCGCGGACGGCGCGCGCCCACGAGGAGGAGGCGCTCGCGGCGGCGGCGGCCAAGGCGAAGGCGGAGCGCGAGGCGGCGGCGCAGGCGGCGGCGGAGCTGCTCAAGCAGGAGCTGGGCGCGGCGGAGGCGGCGCACATGAACGAGCTCGACGAGCTGACGGCCGAGCACGAGGGGCTCGTCGAGAGGCTCAAGGAGGACTTCGAGGCGAGGCTGGCGGAGCGCGCGGCGCAGCTGCGCGCGGGCGAGGACGAGCTCGAGCAGGCGCGGCAGGAGCACGCGAGCAAGGTGACCAAGTACGAGCAGGACCTGCTGCACGTCGCGCGCGAGGCGCGCAAGCTGCGCACGGCGCAGCGCTTCCTCGAGAACGACCAGCGGCAGGCCGACGCCGAGCGGTACGCGCTCATCCAGGGCGTCGCGATCGAGCTGATCGACGCGATCCGGCTGTACAAGGAGATGCGCAAGAAGAAGCGGCACACGATCAACCTCCACCTAGGATCGTCGAGCTCCGAGTGGGCCAAGGACCTCGGCGCGACCTTCGGCAGCAAGGGCTCGAGCCTCGAGGCGCGCGCCGACGACCTCGCGTACGACAAGGGCGGCGCGGCCGCGTCGCTCGAGGCGCGGCCGCTGCTGCTGCAGGCGCGCGTCTTCTACAAGGCGGGCGCGTACATCGGCCGCACCTTCGACGCGCACATGCGCGCGATCAAGTGCCTCGAGGCGCTCGGCAACCACGAGCAGGCGCGCACCGAGTACAGGCAGATCCTCGAGATGGACGACGCCGCCATCGAGGCGGCCAAGGCGAAGAAGGAGGGCGGCGGCGGCGGCGGCGGCGGCGAGGACAAGCTGGGCAAGCTCGGGATGGGCATGAAGTCGCGCAAGGGCTCCGAGCGGCGCGGCAGCAAGATGGCGTCGGGCCTCGACCGCGCCATCTCGCTCGCGCCCGGCCGGATGGCGAGCTCGATGAGCAGCTCGGCGGGGCCCAAGCTGAGCGGCGTCGACGCGGCGATGGGCGGCGGCGGCCTCGACGACGACGACGAGGAGGAGTCGAGTCTGCTCGACGAGCGGCTCAACGAGGCGCAGCGGCGCGAGCTCGAGGCGGCCATCGACGGCGTCGACAGAGTCCTCGCCGACAAGTACCGCGCCGAGCAGGAGGCGGCGGCGGCGGGCGACGTCACGCTGGCGCGCGCCAAGGCCAAGGGCGTGCAGGAGCTCGCCAAGGTGCTCGCGTCGCGCAAGGAGAGCGCGGCGCTCGGCGAGCTCGGCGCGCTGGGGCCGCTCTCGCTCGCGCGGATGGACATGGCGAGCATCGGCTTCGCCAAGCAGCCCAACACGCCGCAGTACACCGTCAACCTCGCGACGCCCAAGCTGGCGCCGCTGCGCGCCTTCCCGTTCATCGGCAACACGGGCACGCTCACGCCGTGGGCGCCGATCACGATGGAGAGGAGGGAGCGCGAGCAGGCCGACATCCCGCCGCACGCGACGCACGTGGCGTGGGCGTACCCGCTGCCCGGCGTCGCCGACGTCGAGAAGCTCGAGGAGCTCGTCGCCGACGCGCCGCCCGGGATGGGCCTCGTGCTCAACGGCGGCTTCGTCTACGCGTCGAGCCTCTCGTCGCCGCCGTGCGCCGTGCTCGCCGTCGTCGCGGCGCGCGGCGGCCAGACGCCGCGCGACACCAACCTCTACCTCAAGTTTGACGGGCCGCACGCGCTGCCGCAGGGCGCGCGCACGGCGCTCGAGGTCAAGTCGCGCTTCATGCCGCCCACCGAGATGGAGCACATCCGCGACGGCGTCATCGGCTACGCGTGGTTCGAGCCGACCGACGGCGAGGCCGACCCGCTCCACTGGTCCAACGCCGGCGGCGTCGTCGACACCAAGCACGGCGCCTTTGTCTTCGTGTACGACGACGCGCGGCACGACCGCCTCTTCCGCCGGCTGAGCGACAAGAGCGCCGCCGGCAAGGAGACGCGCAGGGGCTCCCTGGAGAAGGGGCAGTCGACAGGCGGCTTCGTATGATGGACGATGACTGTTACATCTCGCGCGCCGTGCGCCGCGCGCGCGCACCGCACTTTAGGCGTCGACGCGTTCACGGGAGAGAGGAGAGAGACGGAGAGCATGCGATTTGTGCATTCGATGGGGTTGGTTTGTGCCAACGGGGTGGTTTCATAGGGCGTTTGATTATTGGTCATATCTTTTTCGCCGTTTCGAGAGTGGTTCAGCCTCTCCGCCTCCAAACTTAGGGTGCTCCAAGTGTACGCCGCCTGCGAGCGCTGCTTGGACCAGGGATAGTGTCTCGCAGCTCTAATGTTCGGCCTCAAACCGGAGCCGGAGCAAGGCCTGACCGACGAGGAGGCCGCGCTGCTCGAGCTGATCTCGGACAAGGTGCACGAGGAGATGGTCGCCTCTGGCACTGACAGCATCGCGGCAGACATCACGGAGGACGTGCTCGACATCGTGGGTGCTGTCGCCGACTCCATGATGGGCTCAGGGCGCAAGGTGATGGACGAGAGGGACTTCGCGCTCATCCGGCAGCGCGTGGGCAGGATGGTCCGCAAGTACCAGGCGGCCCCGCAGGTGGTGCGGCGCTTTGCTCTCCTCGACCGCGTCGTGTGCAACGTGGGCGGCACTCGCGGGTGGGCGGCTGGCAGCGTGCAGTCGCTCGACGAGGACGACCCGAGCGATGTCACGGGGCAGACGGTGCTCCCGTACGTCGTCAAGATGGACCCGCCCAACAGCAGGCTCATCTCCGTGCCCAAGGACAACAACGGCGTTATCCGCGCCGAGGTCTGCTTCGGGCAGCGCCGCGGCGCTCTCTGGTTCACTCGCATGTCCTTGCCAAAGGTGATCAGGAAAGGATCGCAGCGCACGCGACGCTTCGGCGTCGGCGACCGCGTCGCCTGCGCCGTCGAGGACGCCACGGGCGACTTCAGCGACTGGGCGGCGGGGACGGTGGCGGCCCTCGACTTCCCCGTCGAGGCTGAGGATGGCGTGGAGGGCGGCAACGCGCCGTACCAGGTGACCCTGGACAATGGCGCCAGCGTCTTGGTGCACCAGGACGAGCACTGGCTCCTGAGGGACCTGGCGCTCCAGCCGGCGGGGCCGCGCATCGCAGCCGACGGCACGCGCTGCGTCAAGAGGATGGAGAAGCGCGCCGCCGGAGATGCGATAGAGATGGTCGACCACGTCACGCGCAAGGTGCGCAAGATGGTGCCAGACTCGGACGACGAGGACGATTGAGCACTCCCGCGAGAGGCGCGGCCGTAGAGCGTATTCATTCGCTGCGTGGCCTCTCGCTGAGATCGCTGAAACGCTGGTTTTTGAGAGCTGTCTTTTTTAGAGATGCAACCATACGGCCATACACAACATGAACATGACGACTGGGGCTCTGATCCTCTCTTGGTGCCTCCTACTTGGGGGCGAGCGCGAACCACTTCGCGCCGCCGGCCAGCTTGCTGTCGTCCATGGTGAGCCACGAGGGCGGCTCCTTGAAGAAGTCGCTCTTCTGCGGCCGCCACTCCTTGGCGAGGAGCTCGAGCCCGCCCGAGGCGGCGGCGCCGGCGATGTGCTCGCACAGCTTGAGCACGTCGGCGGGCAGCTTCTGCGCCCACCACGCGTCGCGCTGCGCCTTCTCCTCGTCGGCGGTGGCGGCGGTGAGCACAAACTCGGGCTCGATCATCATGTGCTCGCCTTTGAGGAACGACCCCGCCACCGCCCGCAGCATCTGCGCGCGCTCCGCCTTGGCCGCCGGCTCGTCCTCCTCGAGGCGCGCCGGCCACCGCTTGGGGTCGTGCTCGTCCTTGTCGGCGCCGCGGCCGCTCGCCGCGAGGACCTTCCTCTTGCCCTTGAGCTCGCACGCCGACTGGAGCAGCCGGCAGAGGCCCTTGAGCAGCCGCGCGCGCTCGACGCGCCACTCGGTTGCGAGCTGCAGCGTCATCACGGTGCGCCGCTGGTCGAGCGCCTGCGGCTGCAGCTTCTCGATCTGAGACTTGATCTCCTCCATCTCAGTCGTGATCTCCTCGTTGGACATGCGCGACGGGTGCTCCTTGTTCTCCTCCGTCGTCGTGGCGACGGCCGTCGTCGTCGCCGGCGGCTGCTTCTCGTCCTTCTTGCCGCCCTTCGTGCTCTTGTCCTCGAGCGCGGCGGCCGCCTTGGCGCCCTTGGCGCCCTTGGTCGGGCTGGGCGGCGGCGACGGCCAGCGCGTCTCGAGGCCCTCGCCGTCGGCGCCGTCGGTTGGCACCATTGCCTCGACAAACTCGGCCACGTTCTTCTGGACCTCCTCCGAGCCGATCTTCGCCGCCCCGCCGCCGCTGCCTCCCTCGAGGTAGCCGACCTCGCGCATGAGCGAGCGTGCAAAGAGGCGGAGCGCGTCCTGCTGCGGCACGCGGTACGGCAGCCCGCTGCCGTCCTGCCGCTGGCCGCGTAGGCACTGCAGCTCGCGCCCCTTGAGCGGCCCCTGCCCGAGCAGCGCCATCGCCGGCTGCCGCGCCTCGCGCATCGTGAGCGTGAGAGAGACGATCGCCGGCGCGTTGCACACGTGGCAGATGTTCGCCGCGCGCGTGCACGACGGCGCGCCCTCGCCGCTCGCGAGCCACTCGTGCGGGTAGCCCTTGAGCAGGATCCTGCGCCCGTTGGCGGTTAGCCCGTAGAAGAAGGCGGGCGCCTGCGAGAAGAGGAGCGGGCCGTTGCCCGTCTCGATCGGCGTCATTGGCCAGCCGTCCTCCTGGAGCACGATGCGCCGGCTCGAGGGGAAGAGGTGCCCGAGCGACTGCCGGTCGCCCCGGAACTCCTCCTGCAGCCGCTCGGGAGGGCGCGGCAGCCAGGGAGGCAGCCGCATGACGGAGCAGTCGAGGTTGCCGCAGGTGTGGTAGGTCAGCCGTGCGGCCTCGCGCGCCGCCAGCCGCCGCGCCTCGCGTTCCTCGTTCTCCGTCTTCCTGGCCGTGGCCTCCGCCTCGATGGTGCCGTTGGAGTAGGGGTCCTCTGGACCGCCCACGCCGGTGGGCTTGGGCGTCGGCTCGCCCGCGGCAGCCGGCGCGGTGACCGGCGCGATGCCGCCCGTGGGCTCTGCCTCCTTGGGTGGCATTCGAGTGGCGAGTTAGCCGGTGAGAGTAGGTCTTCTGAGCCGTGCGCCCCAGGATGGACTCGCTCGTTCGAGTTCGAACGACTCGCAAATCAGCTCCTGCAGCGTGGCCGCAACGCCGCCAGGAGCCCTCGTCGGGTAGCGTGCTGAGATGCCGCAGCGACCTACCTCCATGGGGCTCCCACAACCACCTACCTCCACCTCTAACAGCAACCTACCCCCATGGGACCTCCCACCCCAACCTACCTCCATCTTCTTACCCCCTAGGGTCGCCGGCGCCCCGCTTCGTGCTACTACCTCCCAGGAGACTGTCATCGTGGACAGGCCTGGGTCGGTCGGAAGCTATGGCGGAGGACAAAATCTTGAAGAAGAAGAGGCGCGAGCGGCCGGGGCAGGTCAACCCGCTGCGCGCGAGCCACGGCATCGCGCCGACCGACGAGGGAGGCGAGAAGGACAGGAAGCGCAAGCGCAAGCACTCAAAGGGCCCTGGCGCGGCGGCGGCCGCAGCGGACAGCGACGGCGAGGCGGAGGTGGCGGCCTCGTCCACTGCCGAGGAGCCGACTGCGGCGTCCAAGAAGCTCAAGAAGCAGAAGCGCGAGGAGAGGGAGGCGGAGAGGGCGGCCAAGGCCGCGGCCCAGATGAAGGCGGCGGAGGCGCAGGCGAGGAAGCAGGAGGCCGAGGAGGCGGCCAAGGCGACCAGCGAGGAGCCACCCGAGTCGTTCATCGGCGTCGAGTTCAAGTCGCTCGACCTCACGCCGGCGACGCAGCAGGCGATCGAGGCGATGAGCTTCAAGACGCTCACCGAGATCCAGGCGCGCTCGATCCCGCCGCTGCTGCGCGGGCAGGACGTGCTCGCGCAGGCCAAGACGGGCTCGGGCAAGACGCTCGCGTTCCTGATTCCGGCGGTCGAGCTGCTCGCCAAGGCGCAGTGGCAGCCGCGCAACGGCACCGGCATGATCTGCATCTCGCCGACGCGCGAGCTGGCGCTGCAGATCTACGGCGTGCTGCGCGAGCTGTGCGCCCACCAGCGGCAGACGCACGGCCTCGTCATCGGCGGCGCCAACCGGCGCGCCGAGGCGGACAAGCTGCTCAAGGGGGTGGCGCACCTCGTGAGCACGCCGGGGCGGCTGCTCGACCACCTCACCTCCACCAAGGGCTTCGTCTACTCCAACCTGCAGGTGCTCGTCATCGACGAGGCCGACCGGATCCTCGAGATCGGCTTCGAGGAGGACATGCGCTCGATCGTCAAGTGCCTGCCGAAGAAGGGGCGGCAGACGGCGCTCTTCTCGGCGACGCAGACCAAGAACGTCGCCGACCTCGCGCGCCTCGCCATCGAGCACAAGCCCGTCTACGTGGCGGCGCAGCAGCTGGCCGAGAACTCGACTGTCTCGACGCTCGAGCAGGGCTTCGTCGTCTGCCAGCCGCAGCACCGCTTCATGCTGCTCTTCACCTTCCTGAAGAAGAACCTGAAGAAGAAGGTCATCGTCTTCTTCTCGTCGTGCAACTCGGTCAAGTACCACTCGGAGCTCCTCAACTTCATCGACCTGCCCGTGCAGGACCTCCACGGCGACCAGAAGCAGAACAAGCGCACCACCACCTTCTTCGACTTCTGCGCGGCGAGCACGGGCATCCTGCTGTGCACCGACGTCGCGGCGCGAGGGCTCGACATCCCCGCCGTCGACTGGATCGTCCAGTTCGACCCGCCCGACGAGCCGAAGGAGTACATCCACCGCGTCGGCCGGACGGCGCGCGCGGGCGGCAAGGGGCGCGCGCTGCTCATCCTGCAGCCCGACGAGCTGCAGTTCCTCAAGTACCTCAAGCAGGCGCGCGTGCCGCTCTCCGAGTACGAGTTCCCGTTTGCGAAGCTCGCCAACGTGCAGCCGCAGCTCGAGAAGCTCGTCGCCAAGAACTACTACCTGCACAAGTCGGCGCGCGACGCCTACCGCTCCTACCTGCACGCGTACAACTCGCACTCGCTCAAGGACGTCTACGACGTCCACTCGCTCGACCTGCAGGGCATCGCCGCCTCGTTTGGCTTCACCAACCCGCCCAAGGTGACACTCAACCTCAAGCCCAACGCCAAGGAGGGCGGCGGCGATCCGCAGCGGCGCAAGGGCGCGCAGTCGCACAGGAACACCGGCCACGGCTTCTCGGCCGACAATCCGTACGGCAAGAAAGCTGCGGGCGACAAGCGGCAGTTTGCGCGCTGAGCCGGAGCGTGCTTGGTGGTTGTCTCACTCGTTGCATGCGGTAGAGTCGGGTCTAACTGATTATTCACCTCGACACCCAAAACATACCGCACCACCAGACCACACCTATAGGACCTCCCCGACCCCGTGTCACCCTCACAAATTTCCTCCGCTAGACAGCGCGGCGACCGAGTTCGGTTGGCCGCCCGTCAGAGCTCCTGCTCCGCTGTTGCGTCGTGGCTCACGTGTTGTGCGTCGTGATCTGCCGCTTGGACGGCCGCATCTTCCGCAGGAGGAGTGAAGGGAATGTGTGACAGAATGCCCTGCGGCAGCTGAGACCCGCATTGAGGCCGTGGCATTGCCACGGGCCGAGGACCCGCCGGTGCCGCCGTGGGCAACCTCGCCATCGGTGGCTGCATCGCGCCTGGCGCACCCGTCATCATCATCATGACGGCTCCCGGGGTCGCGCCTAGCCATGCGCCTGGCGCGCCTGTCGTCATCGGCATGACGGCCGAGCGCACGTGCGCGCGCTGCTGCATTTGCACCTGATGAAGCTGCATCGCTGCATCGCTGCATTGCTGCTGCGCCTGCTGCTGCGCTGCTTGGTCCAGCGCGCGCTGCTGCATTCGGATTTGCACCAGTTGCTGCTGCGCCTGATGAACCTGCATCGCGCCTGCTGCTGCGCCTGCTGCCGCGCTGCTTGGTCGCGGCGTTCGAGCCATTTGCTGTTGAGCCATTTGCTGCTGCGCCATTTGCTGTTGAGCCATTTGCTGCTGCGCCATTTGCTGCTGCGCCATTTGCTGCTGCGCCAACACCGCCAGGTTGGTGAGCTGCTGATCGTGTTGACTTTGTGGCTGGTGCGTCCATGGCGCAGGTTGCCCATTTCGCAGCAGCAAATGGCCCATTCGCTGCTGCGGCGACACGCGATTCGCAGCGGCTTCGCAGTTGCCGACCGGTTTGATTTGCGATTGACCCGGCCCGCCGGTCGATCGCAGGTCAATCGCTTGCCGCCACTTCGCAGCCGGCGGGCGGGGCCGCTGTGCCCCCGTGGCCCCCTGGGGGCCGCGGCCACCTGGGGGCCCCCCAGATGGCCGCGGATGCTGCGCGATGTGCCAGGTTTGCATCTGCTGCAGCTCCCCCATCGGCCGCGGCGACGCCGCCACCAGCACTGGGCCCGTCATGAGGTGTTGCTGATGCTGCATCTGCATCTGCATCTGCATCTGCATCTGCATCTGCTGCTGCATCTGCTGCTGCTGCTGCATCTGCTCCCATGGCTGCATCTGCTGCTGCTGCTGCTGCTTGCGCATCAGCTGCTGCTGCGCGTGCTGCTGCTGCCTCCGATCTTGCGCGGCCTGCCGTTTCGCCGCCTGCGCGCCCTCGTGCTCGGCCGCCAGCCTGGCCGCCTCCTCCTGAGCTATCTCCTGCTGCTGCTGCGCCGCCGCCTCGCGGATCTCGCGCCGCCTCGCCGTCTCGCGCCGCTTGAGCTCCACCTGCGCCGCCGCCTGGAGGATCAAGCTCGCGTCCTCCAGGCCGAGCGGCAGCGCACGCAGCCGCGACGTGAGGCGGCGGTCGAGGCGGCGATTCTCGATCAGGTTTGGCTCGAGGAGCACCTCATCCGGCAGCGCCGCCATCGCCTGCTTGGCCGCCTTGCACACGGCGTCGAACTCCTTGCGCTGCTCCTCTTCCTCCTTGCGCGCGTGCTCATCCTGCGCGAGCTGCTGCTGGCGCGACGACTTGTCGCGCCTGCCGATCGCCGCCTCGCGCGCCGCACGCTCGCTCGCGCGCAGCGCCGCGGCCTCGGCTGCCTCGCGTGCCGCGAGGTCCGCCGCCTCGGCCGCCTCCACCACGTGGGACTTTGCCATCAGCTCCTCGCGCAGAAAGCCCTCGACGCCGCGCTTCTTGAGGCTCATCGCCAGCGTGCGCCACTCCACCGCCTGCGTCGCCACCACCTCCCACAACGCGACCGTCGCCTCATGCGTGGCCTCGGTGGTCGTCGTCGAAGCGCTCGCCCCCGCGCTCGCCCCCGCGCTCGCTTCCCCACCGTCGCCTTCGCGGCGGCGATACTCCTCCCGCTGCGCCTCCATCGCCACCGCAGCGGCGGCGGCGGCGGTGCTCTTGGCGCGTGGCGCGTTTGGCAGCGTCTCGCGGCAGATGCGGCTGTCGCCAAACCAGTGGTGGAGCCTCCCTTTGCCGTCGCGACCCAGCAGCTGCGGCCGAAGCGACTCGAGCAGCTCCGTGCGCTCCTCCGCGGTCGCTCCGTGGAGACTCCCGCCGTGGAGCTCGGTGAGTTCGGCGGGGCGATCGAGCGACGCCTCCGCGAGGGCGTACAGCAGCTGCAGGCGCTGCGTCACACTCAGCTCCGCCAGCGAGCCGGGCAGCACGCTTTCAGGTAGCTCAAGCTCGCCCTTCTCGGCACGCTCCTGCAAGACGCGCCAGGCCTGGCTAGGGGCAAGGCTGTTGTTCCGCCCAAGCAAAGGAGCAATGAGCTTCTCGCCAAAGGCTGGTTCCAGCAGGTGCTCCTCCAGGTCCTCAGCGGAGCCGACCCCCTGCAGGCCCAGAAGCGGCCCTCCGATGACGCGCATGAAGTGCGAGAGCGACGCGAGCTTCCACTCCGAGCGTAGATCGTCGAGTGCCGAGTCCATGTCCATGTCCATGTCCATGTCCATGTCCATGCCTGTCACCTCATTGTGGCTGGGCGGCTCCTCGGTCTTGGCGGGGACGGGAGGTGGCGCGGCCGACGACGCGGGGGCGGGGTCGGGGGTGGGCTGGGGCGCCGCGGGAGCCGAAGGCGCAGGCAGGGTTCGCTCCTCGAGTATGTGCTCCTCTCCTGCGATCAAGGTCGTCTCCTGCTGCTGCAGCCACTCGTTATGTCGTAGGCGGCAGTGCTTGCGCACGGCGTCGCGAGAGGCGTACTCTCTGCCGCAGTGCGGGAAGCGGCAGACGAATCGCGTCGAGTGCGCGTCATGGAGAACGAGGCAACACCTGACTGCGGAGCCCGCCATCTGCTGGTCGCAGCGCCTGATTGATTCAAGTGACAATGATCTAAATTTTCAAAAAATGCAACGGAGCTACTCAACTACCCGATGGCCTCGGCGCCCTCAGGACTGACATAGCTTCATAACCACTCCAAATCGCGTAGCGACGCCCGTGTGACAGCGTGTTGATCTTAGCGACGCGAAGCGAATTTTGCGATCTCAC
>Ga0209713_10001081_pt1 | contig 16021 bp, 20 predicted proteins | sample ArcOceMetagenome_3_FD_187444 | JGI IMG/M metagenome (GOLD analysis project Ga0209713, IMG submission 187444) | Marine eukaryotic phytoplankton communities from Arctic Ocean - Arctic Ocean- Svalbard ARC20M Metagenome (SPAdes) (version 2) | ecosystem: Environmental > Aquatic > Marine > Oceanic... | reverse complement strand
ACTTCTGAATCTAAGTAAACTAATTTTTCATTATCGAAGTAAACCTTAAACTGAGAGCCTGTTATATTGTAGGTATTAGTTGGTATGTCTATTGTTAACTTTAATTCATCACCCTCTTTAACAATATTCAAAACAACACTCTGTTCAGTTGAACTATTTTTAGTAGATGAAATCTTACTACTCATTGAATTTGTAGCTGTTGTTAAGTTTGTTGGTTCTTCTGAATGTGAAAAGTTTACATCACCTAAGAAAGCAACATTATAAGTTTTAGTTTGGGCTCTTGTTGTAGTATTCGGTGTATAAGAATCTGAAGTAGTATTTGGTATTCCACTACTCCAATTTGATGTACTCCAACTATCGTATTCACTACCAAATATCTTAACTACATCAACAAATGTTAAATCTGCAAATGGGTCTGTTTCACCATAGATGTGTTGTAACATTAATTGAGTATCTACGAAATTAAAAGAACCATCTTCATTAACATCACCAAGTACATATTCAATACCGGTTGTAAACACACCACCACCACTATTACCAGGTCCACTTCCACCAGATGTAAGTTGATTAAACGCTATAACTAAGTCTTGAATAGTAACTGCATTATCATATTGGTCATCATAGTAATTCCCATCTACTGATAAATTTAAAGTATGTTGAGCAAATGAAGTGTTTTCCCCAAATGTAAATTCTGCTCTAATACCAAAATAACTACCAGCATTTCTAATCACACCACTACCATAAGAACTATTAGAAATAGCAGTTGTTAGATTACCTGGTATATAGTATTGTTGCCAACCCCCACTTCCAAAACTTACATTATAAATAGAAATAGGTCCATCATATAAATCAAGTAATTGTAATGAAGTTAAATTGTTTGGGTCTGTATCAGGATTAGTAGCAGTAAATTCCCTTCCATCAATTAATATCCTATGTCTATCATTTGTAGAATCGTATGGATATAAAACCACCCACTCTACATTTCCATTTGTTGTGGTTGCTTTTAATGTACCATCACTCACTTGGTCTGTACTTATAGCAGTTTCATCAAAGGATGTAGTACCATCACTACCTAATGTATTTACAGTTGCACAAATCCCACCAGCATTATCAGTACACTCATAATAAATCGTAGTACTAAATTTAGTTGCATCTAAATTATCACTAACTTCATAAGTTATATCTAAACTATGAGGAGCATCATCAGGATGGTAAGAATATATTTCATCTGAATGGAAAGTTAGTGCACTATCTGAAGGTCTCTTCCATTTAAGGTATAAATTAGCTCCACCTGCACCTTGTTCGTATCTTACTCTAAAAGGATATACTTGTCCAGCAGTTAAGTTAAATGAACGAGAGCGTGAACCATTACCAAATCCTGCATATGTATTATCCATATCACCATCGCCATCCGTATCAAACCAAAAATCACTTCTATCATCTGATGTTATTTGGAAAATATAAGCCCCACTTTCTTCGGCAACAAAATATCCATCTATATCCCATCCATACCATGAATTTGCATGACGAGGTAACATAGTTGACCAAGTCCATGTAAGTCCATTTAATGCAGTATCTATTCCTTCATGAGTTAGTTCTGTACAATTATTGTTTGTATAGTCAAACATTGTATCAAATGCAGCCGTTGTAGATGGGTGTTGAGGACCACACGAACCATTACCACCATTAATCTTATACGATTTATAGTTGATATATCCTTGTCCAGTTTGAGAATATCCCAAAGAACAAACTAATAGTGTGTAAACAACGGTTAATATAAACTTCTTCATAATCTTTATTTTTTATTATCTAATCTAAAATATATAGTACCACCAATATACGGTCTTAATTTACTTACACCAGTTATTTCATCCAATCTATCGTTTCTAAATCCTACATCTAAACTAAACATCTTATCGTTTTTGAATTTACGAACTAATTGTACATTAGCTCCACTAAAATAATTTTCTATATCATATTGATAACCGAATCCTGCATACCATTTTCCTACTTCTGGTCTTGGGACATCTACATATTCAACAACTTTCTTATCTTTATATATAGTTTTTGTTTTTACAATTGTTTTTTCTACAATTACTTCTTTAACCACAGTATCGATTTGTATCTCAGTTTTAGTTTTGTAAATATACTTTGGTACAAATACTTTTTTCTCTACTAATTTTTCTATATAGATACTATCAATCATCGTCTGAAGTACTTCAATTTCTTTAATGGTTTCTACTTCTTTAATTGTAGGATTTAAAGACATCCATATTGTTAATCCAAATAACAATCCTATTGTTATTAATTTCCAATCTATTTTTTTCATATTATATTATTTTTAAAAAGGTAATTTAGCACCTATCATAAACGAATTCATTATTGGTACAAACTCATTACTACTATAAATTATAGTCCACCCAGCATTAAATGAAAACTTACTTGTTAATTGTATTGTAAATGAATTTGCAAGAATACCTATAAAATCACTACTCACTGTACCAAACTCATTAAACTTATCTGTTTTTTCTGTATAGGAATATGGATTTTGAGCACCTATTAATGCGGGTGTGTACGTTATTTTTTTATTTATTTTTACCATATTGGTATATAATACATTATATCCTAATGAAGCCATATTTGGCATTGTTTCACCAAGAGCATCTTTACCAAACATATATGAGTAATTTACACCCACACCAACTGTTCCCCACTTTCCCATAGGTTTCATTCTACTAAGAGATACAGATGTTGAGTTCATTTGATAGTTTCTCATATAAGATACATTTACACCATCTACCCAAGATACTTGGTAGTTCTTATCTAAACTTACTTTAGTTCTCCCTAATGATAATCCTGCTTGTTTTAAGTTATCGTATATCATTAAATTAGCAGTATTTGTAACATCACCATATATCGAAGATTGGGATGCACCAATAGCTACAACTTGATTAAAGTCTAATGTTAATGCTTGCATAGACATTATATCAGCCTTTAACTGAATTGGTAGGAACTTCTTTTCTTTTTTCTTTTTTTCATCTTCCTCTTCTTCATCCTTATCCGATTCCTCATCATCTTCGGATTCTTCTTCCTCATCCTCTGATTCCTCTTCCTCATCTTCGGATTCTTCTTCTTCGGATTCTTCTTCCTTTTCTTCTTCCTTTTCTTCTTCCGTTGTTTCCTCCTCTGTTTCTTCTTCACCCTCGGCTTCACCCTCACCCTCACTTTCTGTTTCGGTTTCGGTTTCTGTTTCTGTTTCGGTCTCGGTTTCTGTTTCTGTTTCGGTTTCGTTGGTGTCAGAACTACCACTATCATCAGTACCACTACCAGAATCACCAGAGGTATCACTAGAGGTATCACTTGAGTTATTGGTATCATTAGTATTGTTAGTACTATTGGTTGCGTTATTCGCTGTATTTTGGTTTTGTTGATTTTGGTTACTTGCTTGAGAACAAGGGGAAAGTGCAGCCCACCAAGCATATTTAGCTACTAACCAAGATTGGAGTTCTCCATTAGTATATTGTGTGTATGTGAATAATTTAGCTTCGTTATAGAAAGCAACGATAGCAGAGCCAGATGTAAAATCGGCAGTTACAATTTGAACCTCACCAGTACATCTATCTACAAATGTTTGGGTAAAGGTTTGTCCGTAACTAATATTCGTTATGAATATAAAAGTAAGTATCGATAGTAGTTTTCTCATTCATTAGTTTTCGAATATTCCTTTTCTTATCATTCTAGATACAATCCTAGCGGATGCAGTTTCTAATGCTTTACGAGTAGTAACACCAATAGCTGATTGTCTAAAGTTTACTTCATCTACACTTAGCCCTAATAAACCTTCTTGCTTTTTTATGGTTGTAGCTTCACCTAAACCAGAACCAACAAAGTATCTACCAGTTTCAGCATCAGTAAATCTAACTTGTAATCCTAAACGAGTTATTTGTTTTTGAGTAACACCATCCTTTAGAGCAACCACCTCATCTTCGGATACTGAGAAATCATAAATCTCAATAGTAACAAAGTATTCAGCAAGAGTAATCTTACCCATACCATATACTTTATTTTCGGATACACCTTTACGAGATGCAACCCATTGTGATTTCATTCTATTCTTTATCTCAGACTTCTCTTCTACGAACTCAAAACGATTAGTCCAATCTAAGTATTCAATTACCATATTGGTTACACCTAATCCAATCCTAGCATCCTTTAGCTCCGGCCACATCTCATATACCATATCAGATGCTGAGATGTTAATTAGTGCAATTGGAATATATTCCCCATCGTAATCAGATACATCATCAATTGATTTTCTTTTTTCAAAATCTGCTTGATACGTTTCTGCTTTTACTGAACCTACTTGTCCGATAGCATTATGTGTAAACAATACACATACTAATAAAAAAAGTAATTTTTTCATATTCTTATTTCTTATTCTTTGTTTGGTGTTTAGTTAATTGAGGATACATTTCATATCCGGCAGACATTAACCAATCATCAACCTTTATTAGTATTTCTATAATTTTTTTCATACTAAATGTAATCGAAAATACCAAATTGGGCATTATCAAACTGAGATGGATTTGTAACTAGTTCAAATATCATTTTACCAATACCTGTAAATGCTAATGTCATCAAAAAATATATCCATACTGCAATGAAATACTCAAATGGTGTTTCACAATCAGTCCAAATTGTTTTTAGGACATATCCCATATTTTTTAAAAAATCTATCATAATCTTATTTTAATTTTTATCGCTGGTAACCTTTTACCAATCTACTTCTTCTTCTTTTTCTTTCTTCTTCTTAACAGGAATCTTCACCTCTTTGATTATCACCCTTTCTTTAACAGGCTGTTGTTCTGGTATGTTAATTACAATATTAGGCCCTTGGACATTTACCGATTGATTGTTTTCGTGAACAACTTCAGTTTGTGGTTCTACCTCATCACCTAATCCTGCAAATGATTTTACCTCATCTATAAAAACCCCACCTAATGTAGTTAGTACTATACCAACTCCTGCAATTAATTGATTCTTTATTTGTGAAAAGAATCCACCTTCTTTTTTATCTTCACTCATAGTTTATTTATTTAGTTTACAACGAAAGATTGGTTACCCAATACGTTGTGAAATTCATCAGTTAACTGAATCATATACCCACTCTTATCCAAAGAAGAAACATATACTTTTAGTATATTATCTCCTTCTTCAGCTGAAATCATTTCTTGTGAAATCAATTCGTTGGTAATTCCTTGTCTTATTTTAATTCGATACTTACCACTCTCTGGTAATTTAACATTCATTGCAACTCTATCTGTTACGATTGTATTTTCCAATTTAATACCAATTAATCCTTTTATTTGTAAAGATACTGGTACTTCTGCTTCTGGAAATATTTCTACGAAATCATCATCGTTATGACATCCCGCTAATATAATTAAACTAAGTAATAATAATATTTTTTTCATTGTTGTTTGTTTTTATTGTATTATAAAATTAATTTGTGTTCCATCTTGTTTTACACCTTCTTTTACTTTAAAAGAAATTAATCCTGAAGTGTTACTTATTTCTTCAAGTGGTATAAATATTAATTTGTATGGTGTTCCAACCTTAACCGATGCTTCAAAGTTTAAATCGAATGAACCAACTCTAACAACACCATCATTAATTATATTTGAAAAATTAGTCATTTCATTTCCAGTATCAAATATTACATTTTCTAACTGAATTACATTAGGGTCAAACACTATATTAAATTGTGAACCAACCATTTCTTCAACATCTGAATTTATTGAGAAGTGAATTTCCCCATCTATTATTTCCGATACTAAATCTATATTAGCAGTTTCTGTACTTTTATAAACTGAATTTCTTTGTGAAGGTGTTCTTGCTGATGTTGATTTACCACCACTTTCAACACTTGGTGTCCAAGAGTGAGAAAAGTTAACATCACCTCTTAAACCATGTGCTAAATCAATTGAAACATTACTTGCATTTGAATCTGGTGTAAATTCTTTAGCAAATGTTACTACATCACTAAGTACCTCTCCATAAGTTGATTCAATACCACTATAATCTTCTGTTTGAGTTAATTTTGTGATTAAGTTTGAATTACCACTATCTACACCTTGTAGGTAAGCAAGTATCTCATATGAATCTTGAAAATCTACCCCATTGTTATCTCCAACAACATCACCCATTATATCTTGTATGAAATAATCAAATGTAGTCATCTGACCGGTTGGACCATCAGTTGCTCCGATTGCTTCTGCGAATACTAATGCTAAATCAGATACAGTTACAACCTCGTCTAAGTAAGTTGCCGATTCAGTTAAGTTTGCTTGTGCAGTATATGTTACATTATTTGATAACACACCTTCGGCAATTATACCTTGTCCACTTTCATCAAACTCACCACTTGCTACTGATGTTCCACTTGAATCAAATACTGTATAAGAATAATCAGTATAGTTACTTGAATTTGCAGTTTTAAGATTGATAACAAACGAACCAGCATTACCACCAGTTATATTACTTAAATCTTGTCCATCTTTAGAACGAGTAGTTTGAATTTGTTCTCCATCTGATTTTTGGTAGTTTGCCCAATTCACTTTAATGATATCATTGTAGTTATCATATCCACTATTGAACTTATCCTTTACTCTAAATGAATACTTAACAAACTCTTGTCCATCTTCTAATGCGGATGCAGATTGAACAGTAATTCTCTCAATACTCCAATCAGCTGAAGTTGAATAAATATCTCCACCTGTTAACCACCATTCAAATTGAACATCCATATCATCTGCATCTGCATCTGCTTTTGGAATGTATTTATAACCACCCCAATTGTTTCTTGCAAAAGAAGCTCCATTTGGTGCTTGTGATGTATGTGAGATGTAAGATAACAATTTGTTGTTATACTCAAAGTCAAATTGGCCAAGAGTTAAATCTCCCCCATCTCCCTTAAAGTATTGGAACTTCATTATTAAAGTATCTCCAACTTGTGTTACGGTGTTTACTGGACTATAATCAATAGATGATTGTCCAAATGAACTTAGTGTAAATAGTACACTAACTAATAATAGTAAAATTTTTTTCATTTCAATAAGTCTTTTATTATTTTTTCACACACTCGTTTGAGTGCAATTGATGCAGTTTGTTGATTAAATTGACCATCTGCTGCAATTATTAATGTTGATTGAGAGATTTGTTTAGAAGTTCCAGCTTGCTTTGAAACTTTAACAACTTTACCATCTTCAATCAATTCACCAATAGCAGCTATTTGGGTTAATGCAACTCCCTTTCTAAAAACAGCAACGGACATACCCATATTCTTAATGTCAAAGAATACTAATCTAACATTAATCTTTTGAGATGCTCCATCATATAATTCGTAGTCTAATTCTAGAATGAGTTCTTCTAGAATATTTTTTAAACCCATTGCTAGGTTTCTATTACCAGCAAACTTACCCATACGAATTTCGTTGGTAACTTCACCGATTGCAATTTCTTTGGTTTCGTAAAAATCTGTTTGTGCTTGGGTAGATACTCCCATAAGGAGGAATGTAACTACTAGCGTAAACTTGTTTATAGCAGACATCATGCGCTATATATATTGTATTAGACAAAACAATTTGCTAAAAACTAATTCTACAACTATTTTTAATAAAACATCGGAGAGATATTCTCCTAAATACTATATTGAAATAACAATTTAAACACTATGAGTTTTAGATACTACTCAGTAAATGTTTTGTATAAATATAAGTAAGTTTTAAATACCAATGGTTTTTAATCTTAAAATTTCATCCCTAATCTTTTGAGTAAATGGAGTCCAATTGAAATTAAGTAACATCCACTCTCTATATGATGCTGGTATTTCTCTAACTTCCCTTCTAGCGAACTTACCAAATGGCATGATAACTTTACCACCTTCTGCTGCCTTTTCATGTGGAGATTTCTCACCTTCAATATGTAATCCAATCTCTTGAATAGGAATACCAGTAAGAAGTCTTTTATTTTCACCATACATCTTCCATAACAATCCTTCCTCTTTAAAGTAGATATCTTCTACCTTACCAAACTTTGGAACGGCTCCTACAAAATCAACAACCAATCCTTCAGATTTATTAGGATGGATACGTGTAACTCTACCAACGAACTGATACCACCAACTTAAAGAAGCAGTAGGTCTACCAGTAATAATACAATCTAATTCAGGATAATCAAATCCTACTGATAGAATATTGACTTGAGCAACACATCTTAACTTACCTGATTTGAATTCTTCCAACGTTTCTTTCCTTTCTTGCGAAGGCATATCAGAATATACTGCTTTACAACTTGGAATTAGTGTAGTTAGAGCTTTTGCTTCATCAATTGATGGTACAGCTATAAGGATAGAGCGCCTATCGTACAACTCTTCTACTTTTTTTACGATTTTCCCAGAAATTTTCTGGTTTTTATAGGCTTTTTTGATGGAAGAGTTAGAATATTCAGCTCCAGTAGTGTTATAAATCAAATCACCGGTGTTAAAATCGTAAGATTGATACTCTAATTTACTCCAAAACTTAGATTCAACCATTTCTTGTATTTGTGCAACATAGATAATCTTCTTAAAAAAGATACCTTTCTTAGAACGGGATGTTAGCATCACCAATTTAGAGAAAGGTCTACCATCTTGCCCCATATTTGTTTGTAATTTCAGAGGAGTAGCCGTTAAACCCAACGTATATTTGATTCCAGCACCCTTTAGGAACCGTCTTAACATACCATTTGGTTCTCTGGGGAATCTATCACACTCATCAATGATTACTTTCGTTATTCCAAGTTCTTTAAACTTAGTTGCAACCTTAACAATTGAACCAATTGTAGCATATGTTACATCACCTATCTCTTTTTCACCCATTGAGGCTGAATAAATAGTAGCTTTTCCTCCTAAATTAATGAATTTTTCGTAATTTTGTTCCAATAATTCCTTTGAAGGTTGAATTACTAACACTTTTTCACCTATTCCTTTAGCAATTGCCGCAATAACAATAGATTTACCGAATGCAGTAGGGGCTACTATAATAGAAGGTACTGGTTTCTTTTCAGAAAAGTACTCAATTCCTATTCTAACGGGTTCTATTTGATTTTTTCTTAATGTTAACATCATCAATACTTATATATGTGTATATATAAATATACACTTTTCTAATATACGAAAAAAATTTGACATATCAAAGTAAAATAAATGTTAATATTTTCCTAATTTTATTTGGTTATTAAAAAATTTATTCGTATCTTAGTATCAAAATATGTATAAGTCTTTTTTCTTAGTTGAAATCGGGTAATACCTATTTAAATATTATCACCAATGGTGGTAACAGTTATAATAATTAGTTATATTTAATATGAACAAAAACAAAAGAACAATTATGAAGCAATTTTTAGTTGGGTTATTGATGGTGTTTACCACAATGACCGGCTACTCACAAATCTCTGGAACAGTGATTGATGAGGAAGCAAATCAACCCCTACCTGGAGCAACGGTAGTAATAAAAGGGACCCAAATAGGTACAGTTACCGATTTTGATGGTCTCTTTTCTATTTCTGAGGCTAAGGCTGGGGACACGTTAGTAATTACTTTTATTGGATTCGATGTTTCTGAAAAAGAAGCATTTGATGGAATGGAAGTGGTTTTACAAACTGCGTTAAATCAATTAAATGAAGTAGTAATTACTTCAGGTGTAATTGATATAGCAAAGATAAGGGAAACTCCAGTAGCAGTTTCGGCAATCTCTATGTCAGAGATTACTTTAAAGACTGGTAACTTGGAATTCCCTGAGATTATGAACAAAACTCCTGGAGTTTACGCAACCAAACAAGGTGGTGGTTATGGTGATTCAAGAATCTCTTTGAGAGGTTTTGACCAAACTAACACTTCTTTCCTTATTAACGGACAACCCGTTAATGATATGGAAAATGGTCGTGTGTATTGGAGTAATTGGCAAGGATTAACTGATGTTGCATCGGGTATCCAAATTCAGAGAGGTTTAGGAGCATCTAGATTAGCAGTACCATCAGTAGGTGGAACTGTATCTATTTTCACTAAAGCCGCTCAGAAGAGTCAAGGTGGTAAAGCACTACAAATGGTTGGAAACGATGGATACCAAAAAACTTCAATGTCTTACAATACAGGTAAGAGTGAAAGTGGATGGGCATCATCTTTCTTATTATCTAAGTGGGCTGGAAACGGATACATTAATAACACAAGTGGAGAAGGATATACTTACTTTGCAGCTGTTGGATATGCACCTGATGATTCAGACCATGAACTTAACTTCTCTTTTATAGGAGCCGGACAATGGCACCATCAGAGAGATGTATGGGTATCTATTAGAGATTATCAAAACTTTGGTGATGAAGGAATAGATAGAACGTGGAACTCAAATGGTGGTACGTTAAATGGAGAAGAATTCTCAATGAGAAGAAACTTCTACAACAAACCACTAGCAACTTTCAATTGGGATTGGGAAATCAATTCTAAACTTAAATTAGCTACATCATTATATGGTTCAGCTGGTAGAGGTGGAGGAACAGGTCCAAGAGGTAATAACTATCGTAATGGAGTTACTGATATACTTCCATTTAGAAAAGACCTTACAGAACACTACTTAGAAAATGGTAGAGGTTCTCGTAACCCAGATGGCTCAATTAACTTTGATGCTGTTGTAGCAAACAACCAATCAACTACGTTAGGATACACCGGTGATATCGGAGCATTCGAAGGACAACTTATTGGTTCTAATGGATTCAGAGATTCAAATGTGAATAGAGAAGTTCTTATAAGGAGAGCATCTATGAACTCACACAATTGGGTTGGTGGTATTTCTAACTTAGAAGGACAATTCGGTAAATGGAAAACATCTATCGGTATTGATTTAAGGAAATATACAGGTCAGCATTATAGAGTATTAAACAACCTTATGGGATTAGATGGATATTACTCAACGGGTAATAAAAACTCTAATGGTCAAATAATCAACACAACTATTGCGGCTAGTCCGTTTGGTAGTACTGGTTTAGATGGCCCTAAGATTGATTATCATAATGTAGGTAAAGTTGGATGGCAAGGTGTGAATGGATTGGTTGAATATGGTGGTGATAAACTTACAGCCGTAGTACAAGCAGGTCTTTCGAATCAAGCATTCCAAAGAATCGATTACTTCGATGTACCAGATAATCCAGAATCAGATGTACAAAACCAAGGTGGTGGATATCTTAAAGGTGGAGCTAATTTCAATATAGATGAGAAACAAAATGTATTCTTTAATACAGGGTTCATTTCTCGTCAACCTCAGTTCGGAGCAGTATTCCCTAACTATGGAAATGATATTAGTGATGATTTACAAAACGAAGAGATTACTTCATTTGAGTTAGGATATGGATTTACAACGAATGATTTTTCATTCAACGTAAATGCTTACTCTACTTCTTGGGGAAATAGATTTGTTACTCGTTCTTTATCTAACCAACAAGGTGTAGATGGAACTGCTCAATTTAAAGATGTCGATGTATCACACAAAGGTATCGAATTTGAGGGTAGGTATAGATTATCAGAATCTACTAAGTTCAAAGGTATGTTATCAATCGGTGATTGGAGATATACTAAGGATTTCACATCTGAGTTATTCGATGACCAACAACAATCAATAGGTACAGGTACACTTTATCTAAAGGATTCTAAGGTTGGTGATGCAGCACAATTTACTGCTAACATTGGTGTAGACCAAAAAATCACTAAGAATATATCTATGGATTTAGATTATAGATTTGTTGATGGATTATACGCTGATTACTCTATTACTGATTCAGAGTTTACAACTCCTGATAATAATGGAGCATTGAAACTTCCATCATATGGATTGTTTGATTTAGGTGTTACTGGTAGATTTGGTAAAGGATGGACTGTGAGAGCAAACATCAATAACCTATTTGATACTTACTATATAGCAGAATCAAACTCTAATATTCACGCTGATGCATCTTCCACAACTTGGAATGGTGTTGATACGAGAAATTCAGTATGGTTCGGATTTGGTAGAACTTGGAACGCTTCATTGTCGTACAATTTCTAAATAAATTCCAATTAATTAGTTATATTAGAGGGGATTCTTTCATAAGTTTCCCCTTTTTTATGCCTAATTTCTAACTAAATAGTGTAGATTTTCCTTAAATATACCCAATTTTACCCCTAAAATACCTACAAAAAGGGTGTTTTTACCCCATATATTCACTCATTTACACAAATATACCGATAATAACGGAAAATTACCCCCTTTAATCGTTCATAAGGTATTTCTTCACAAACTCAACTCCTTTGTTGACTTGTAATTCGAATTTATCTAATCGGATTCTTATTATTTCTTTAGCTTTTGGTATTTCACCTTGTCTCATCTTCAAAGTTGCATCCTTTGTTTTTGATAACCCATCCACATCTATTAATTTAATATTAGGATGTAACCCAATAGTAGGGTCTACATTTTGAGGTACTGATAAATCCAAAATTACTTTGTTTCCATCTATATCATCAATGGTTATAATATGATAATCTGCATTGGTTGCTACTATAATAATATCAGCTGTTTTTATATTACTTTTTAGATTAGAATAGCTATCACTCTTTACATCCAATTGTTTTGCTATCTTATCCGAAAGTGATTCGGTTCTATTCAATAGTGTAATTTCATTAGTATCCAATTCGGTAATAATATTTCGCATTGTAGCTCTACCCATCTTACCAGCTCCAATTACTAAAATAGATTTGTTTTGAATATCCTTTACATTTTGTTTAATATATTCACCTGCTGCATTTGAAACCGAAACAGACCCCTTTGATATATTAGTTTCAGAACGTACTGTTTTAGCTATCGATTGAGCAAAGTTGGTTATCTTTTCAAAGTACCCACCTAACTTACCATTATCGCCTGCTAGTTTAAGTGAATGTTTCATCTGACCAGATACTTCATAATCACCTAATAGTTGAGAATCAATTCCAGATGTAACCTCAACTAAGTGTTCGAAGCATTCTCTATTATCTATATAATATGCTTCTTGTTTGAATAGTTCAATATCACCATCACCTACCAACAATTCTAAGAGTTTATCCTCTGGTTGGTCGAATGAATAGATTTCAGTTCTATTGCAAGTTGAAATAATAAAAAAATGGAATAATGATGTATTAGAATATCTATCTAATATAGAAGTATCGGTTAGTGCAAATTTACTTCGTATTGATACTTCGGTTTGTTTGTAACTAATACCAACACATTTGAGTGGCTTGAATACCATTTACTTCTAAGGAATTTTAAAATAGTGGGTAATCTATTTAATTTAACTTTTTTGCTATTGTGTAGAAATCTAATACAAACCCATATCCAGCACCTTCATAACTATGGTCTATCTCAAAGGGTAATTTAAATTTCTTTACTAATTCTTTTAATATGATATAATCAATCAATTCATCACCACCGGCTCTATCTGATATAGCTGATAAGAGTATATCCAATTCCTTAGAACTCTTAGCCATGGCAATCAATCCTTTGTTTTTTAATTGAGGAATAAACTTAAATTCAACCTTGTGAGTTGTACCACCTGCTTTAATATTGATTTTCATAGTATGTTTGTTTATGAGTATAAATATACTTCTTTAATTAAAACCTATCAACTATTATCTAACCAAACAAATATAACCCATATCCAATCAACAAATTAAAATTGATTACTACTAAGTTCCATTGTTTAGCTAACCAAACTTGTGGTAAAGATAATACGGCTCCACATAAGTAAGTGTAAGCACCCATACTATCGTAAGGTAGTAAGTAAGGAGACATCATAATAAACGCACTCCCCATATAACCCATTCGGTTACCGATTCTCTCAGCGGCAGTTAACCTTCTATTGAAAACGGACCACTCTCCTATTTTCCTACCTATTGTCTTTTTAATCTTTTTCTTCGTTTTTCTCATATAACCCTTATTGTTGTTTGGGAGCCCGATGGTTCCTTATGTCTTTTAAAAAATTTCTTAGGTGTCGGTCAAAAAGATTTTTCGTCGTTCTTAGATTCCTATTGATAGTATCTCACTTTTTATTAATAATAAATGAATCCGGTGTTACCCAATCGAATTGTAATTCATTGTTTATCTCATTACCTTTAGTATCATCAAAGTATCCAATCTTATTACACTCACATTGAGTATGATAGCCGCTTGAAGATGAGCCAATCAACTTTAGAACTTTACCACAACTACATTCTTTATCTAATGGAGTTCTCATTGGTTAAGATTTAAACCTTCTCTTAGGCGTTCCCTTAGAAACACTACCCACCTTAATTCCTTTAGATGGTGATTTAGATACATAATCAAACCAACGAAGGCCAAAGAAGAATCTAGCCATTTGAATATGAAACCATTTAGGTTTCTTTTTTAACGCAAATGAGATGAAGTGTTCCTCATCTCCGATTTTCCATTCACCTATCGGTTCATTAGAATAATTGTTTGTATTCTCCATTTTGTTCGTTTTCGTTATATAGTTTCATTATATCCCATACTACCTTACAATCCTCATATCTTTCATCCGATTCTAAATCGTATAAGAGTTCAGATAAGGATGTATATGGTATAAGGGATATTACAGTTGATTTCCTTATAGAGCCTGAATTAGAGGATAGGTTATCCCATACCCAATATAAGGAGGATATACGGACCTCTCTCATATTCTTAAAGTATTGGTTTTGGAATTTATCTATGTAGTGGAATTCTTCTGGGTTCATAATACAACATATAATTTATATATAAGTATAATCCCTTATAGGAATCCCATAGGAGGATACTGAGTTACAATCACATAACCATATGGATGAATCTACCAAATACCCATACTAGCCATATAGAGGCTAATCCTCCTATTAGATAATCTTCCCACTTCCACTTCTTCATAATATCATCTCCTTAGTTATAGTATAGTTATAGTAACCATCCCATACATAATAAGAAAGGATTTTATTTCCTTTCTTTCTTATCTCCTTTATGGTTCCCCTCTCTTTAGCTCCTGCGAACTTAAACTCAATTGAATCTCCTATCTTCCTCATATAGAAAGGATTCTTTTAATCTCCCCTACTATGGATAAGCATTCTCCTTTATCACAAGTTATCTCACAACACTCTTCTAACTCTACTTCTAATCTTTTAACTAAATGAAGGATTACTCTATCTGTACCTTCCATTATACCGTTTCAAATTCAAATGGTACATCTGAGTTATAATAGGTTATCCCATGTACTGTAACGAACTTTGTTGAAGTCCACTTGCCTCCATAAGAATAGTGATAATATCTTTCTCCATCTACCACAAACGAATCTTTGTAAATTAATCCCATAGTTTTATTGTTTTTTATTATACCCCTAATATACGAAAAATAATCCACAATACCAAATTATATGAGGTATATTTTTATTAGCTCGTTTCCAAATGAGTGGCTTGTTATCCTCTTAGGATACACCAAAGGGGTATCAAAGGGTGTTTTCCCTATACATGAAAAAACCTGGTTCGATATATAAACGGGTCAGACCGGGCCTGGTCAAGCTTTCTTTTTCCTTAGTAACAAGAAACCTCCATCACCCTACCCCCATTTGGATAAGTGAGAAAAAGTTCGTATCTTAGGGATTTCATCTCCACCGCTCGCTAACGCTCGCTACAGCCTTACTTCTCCCAATCCTTCAGTTTTACATATCGGGCATTTCCATTTGTACAATAGGGATGATTCCCATTCCCATTTACACTTATAACATTTTACCTTTAAGACTGAGTGTTGTGTATATGTGTGTTTCTTTTTCATTCTATATAAGTATTGTATATACTCTCTTCTTCTATACTACTACTATACTATATACTATTACTCTTAGCTATATTAGTTATAGCTTCTTTTTCACACTTCCATTTTAAATTAACTACAACTAACTTTTTATTTAA
>Ga0209713_10001079_pt1 | contig 16031 bp, 18 predicted proteins | sample ArcOceMetagenome_3_FD_187444 | JGI IMG/M metagenome (GOLD analysis project Ga0209713, IMG submission 187444) | Marine eukaryotic phytoplankton communities from Arctic Ocean - Arctic Ocean- Svalbard ARC20M Metagenome (SPAdes) (version 2) | ecosystem: Environmental > Aquatic > Marine > Oceanic... | reverse complement strand
GAAGCTGTAGCTCGACGGGACAGGCTGCGCAGCACCGCACCCCGGATAGAAGAGGAGCAGGACCGCGAACATGCTGCGGCGCGCGCGAGGGACGCCCGGTGTCAGAATTAGAGCCACGAACCAGGGGGGCCACGAACACTGCGTCCACCCTTGCAAGAGCTTGCTAGCCTAGCTTGCAAGGGTGCTGCGCCCTAGCTGCTAGGGCGGTGCCGCTGTGACAGGCATGTGGGCGCGGCGCGTAGCTGCCCCGCTCATCGGCGGCGCCAGCGCCTGTGCACTCATGGCCCTGGTGCGCCCCACCCTGTTCCCCCCTCACGCGCACTCCGCCCGCCACCCTGCGGGTTTGTCGCGCGTGACCGCAGTGGGGCGTGCGCGGCAAACACATACCCACACGCATGCGGGCAGTCCTCGAGGCCGTCGGCCGTGCACGCCGCGGCGCCGGCATCGCTGGAGGCTACCACTGCCGACTGGAAGCAGAAGCCGGCCGCGGTCCTGTGGCCCAAGGTCGGCTCGATCCTCAAACGGGTTGTCTTCGCCCGAGAGCCCGAGATCCCCGAGTGGGAGCGCAAGCTTGCCCTCGAGCGTGGGCTGCGGCGCCGAGACGAAATGAGCAGGATGGCCAAGAGCAGCTCCGACGGGTGTCTGATGGTGAACCCCCCGCGCGTGTACGTGCATGCCTCCGTGGCGGAGCAGCACACCGCAGGGGCAGCGCCGCCGAGCGAGGCGGCTGCGGCTGCGCCCTCGGCAGAGGACCAAACGACGTTTGCCGTGTGGCACTTCGGCAACGACGCCGTGGGGCATCCGGGCGTCGTCCACGGCGGTGCCATTTCCATGGCGGTCGACGAGTCATGCGGCTTCGCTTTCTTTGCGCTTGGTCGCGGCGTAGGGTTTACGGCATACCTGCATGTGAACTACCGTCAGCCGCTTCCTGCAGAAACTCCGATTTTGATCACTGTGCGCCCGTCGAAAATCGACGGCACGCACGCACGCACGCACGCACGCACGCACGCACGCACGCACGCACGCACGCACGCACGCACGCGCACGCGCACGCGCGTGTGCATCTCCTGACTAGGCGCACGAGCGGCGCTACGGTCACATCCGCAAACATCCGCTCAGTGCATGCCGGTTGAGAGCACTCATTGCGACAGGCCAATGTGCATCTGGCCTTACTGCAGCAACGCGCGTGCTGAATACGGGTGTTTCCTCCTCTTTGCTACCGCAGGCCGCAAGGTGACGCTGGCGGCATCTGTGACAGACGGCGCCGACAAAGTCTTTGCAGACGGAGAGGCCCTTTTTGTTCAGCCTCGCTCTTCCAAGCTCTGAGTCTTGGCAGTTTTATTGTGCCAGTCCACCAGGGCGCGTGTGGCAACTTGCCCGGCTCGCCCCCTCTGACACGGGGTTTCTCTGCGAGATCGTGAGACCTCGCCAGGTCGTGGGTGCAGGGCAACGAGTTTTCAAATATACTTACAAATACAGATTGCGTAAGAGGGGGGGAGCGGGATAGGGTGGAGAAAGCGCTAAAACAGCGGCGTGCATTGCCCGGGGAAGCTTCGGAAGGGCGCAAAAGTGCCAAAAATACAATTTCACGTGTAGGGGCGAAAGCCAGCCCGCCACGGACGGCTTTCCACTGACTAAATGTGGCCCAGAAACCACCAGAAGACGTTCACAGCGTATGGGGAACGACACTCGCCAAATATGGGGCAAATCCGTCCAATGTTCGGGAAATTATGTCCCGAAAACGGTCCAAAGTGCCCAACAACAGCCGTTTTTCGCCGATTGCGGATCGTGCATTCGTTCAGGCCCACGATGCATTGCCAGAGCACCCGGTATCCCCTCTCCCGTCCCCCTGGATGCCCCGTGCCGGGGGCATTGGGGGGGCGGGGGCGGGAAAACCCATACGGGGCCGTTTTGGGGGCTGCTTCGTTGATTCGTATTCTATGGATACTGTACTGTGCAAAAAATCTGGCAACCCTCCTACCTTCGATCATCAGAAACGGTTGCCGATGGTCGAAATGGCTGCACCCGTCCAGAAGACTTGGAGTGGTGACGGAGGTCCGTAGGACCTTGTGCTAACGCGAAATCGCAACACTTTTCCCGCCGCAGCGGTGTGCCCGCTGGCTTTGGCGAGGCGCCAGGCCTGCTGGCCCTCGCAACCCTCTTCCCCGCGCTGGCGCACCACCGCACGGCGGGGCCTGCCCGAGGGAAACTCCTGCCTGCGGGCAACTCCTGGGATCGCAACCCTTTTTTTCGCGCCTCTCAGCGTCTCAGTGCCGCTTCAACGCTTCCTCGTGCTGTCGCGCGATTTATCGCTGCTACCGGTGTGTACTAGTTGCGTATCGCTCTCATCGTCATCAAGAGGGACGGGTAATGTCGCGAACTTGATGCCGCTGCCACCCAAGAAAGCCGGAAAGTCCATATACTTGTCGTTGTCATCCGACATATCAAGCACACGATCATCGTAGCAACAGTGAAATTTGGCCTTCAGATCTGATGCCTGCAAGTGAGCAGCGGAGGTACATGCGTACATCAGTGTGGAGGCGGATCGGTGAATGAGGGTTACAGCATTGTTTGCTAAGGAATTCAAAGAAATTTGCTTGTTTGTGGCAGCGGGAGACCGATTTGTCCGACGCATCATACAAGCTTTCAAGAGGTACTGTCGTCAATCCCAACTGAAATCGAAATGAGTTTGCGCAGGTCAGTAATTTGCACGCACCAGTATTTGACGAGACGAGAGGCTAACAGGACAAGGGCATGTGACACAAAGAGCATGTTTCAACCTTGTCGTAAGTCCAGCAAGTCATGCTGCAAATTGCGCAAAAGAAAATGGTTGGCTGACCCTCTCCGCCCAACGGTCGGCAAAATCTGATATGTTCCTGCCCCGCAACACATTCCAGATCCGCTTTTTCAACGTACGCCGCTAATGCAGCACACGGCGCCTGCAACAGATCCATAATCAACAGGAATAAGTCTGATGACAATCTATTCTGATTATCTCTTCTTTTTTCAGCTGTGACCTGTGCGAGTCAACGCTAGCATGCAAGGGCGGGAAAGTCTTTGCACCGCGGCCCGGGTGCAAAAATACTGATACCAGCCACCCCTATAAGCACCCCTAGCTACACCAATAATTAGCATTTTGCGTTCAAGAATCTTGGATGTGAATTGTACTGACCTGGCGAGAGCGACGGCAGAGCCGACAATGGCAAACAAAAGTAAACGCTGGTGGCGTGCGGAATGTTATTTGTACATGTCCACACAAGCACTGGAGTGGCCCTGTCAAAACGCCCATAGGGTTATGGATCACCAAGCAATCAGCATAGAAATTGCAAGAAGTCCATGGCAAGGAGATTTGAAGATCCACCTGGGACAGTCGTGCAGGGGAGGTAGGGGTTGGCATCCACATCAATCTTTCCGGCTGTCTGTGCAATGTCAGGTATTCCTGTTCGAAAATCATAATTTCAACAATCGTGTTCACACTAATTTCAACAGATCGAGCACCAAAAGAAGTACCTGAATCCATGTCATCCCCCTCTTCCACAGCAGCCCCACTATCTGAAAGAGGTTTCTCCTGGTACCCAAGAAAAGACACGAAGAAAACATTCAAATTCATCGCTGACACAGAATCTTGGTAACGATGCATGGACCAAGCACGGACGCGGTCCACGTTCACGGGGTGTAAACACGGTAGCGCGTAGGCACACAGCATTTTCAAGACCATTCGAAGCTGGTCAATGCAGATACTGAAAAGCGACGGCAAAAAAACAAGACCTCTCGGATACCGAGCATGCGATCTGTGGGTGCGATCAAAGGGGAAGGATTGGCCATAGAACTCAACGATAAAATAGGTGGAGTTGTGAGGAACTTGGAAATGCCCCCTTCTGCTTTCTTAATATCTGAAAAAGGCCGCACAGATTAGGATATCACCGAAAAAGAAGACATGCTGGGACTTATTTTAGCATGAGCCTGAATAGCGCAATCAAACCTTCGAAGCCTTGGAAAAAGTGGAAATCTTCATTAATCGCCAGGACTTGATGGTCTGAGTCCTGCTCACACCGCCCGCGGTCAAACAGAAGCTTCAGGGGCCTGTGCCATTTAAAAATCCATCGGCCACGCTGGACAGGTCCAGACTGCAAACAAAACGCGCAGAGCACGTGGGATTGGCTTTCACCTGCCCTGCTTCTGAGCTGCTGAAGCTGCCCCGCTTCTTTCTGTCAAAAATCGGCAGCTCGGACTGCGACTGGCGATGTGCGATGTCCTCCTGAGGGGTTGCAAGGTCAACGCCATACTTTTCTCGTAGCGCCCGATTCAGAAGCGAAACGTTGTTATTGAATCGATTTACTAGCTTTTCCGCTCGCTCCACCTGCCCTGTTTAGACGATCAATCGAATCAGCACCTTTCACAGGCCTAATATGAGACCTAGCACTGCCTACACTCCCTACTTGCCTGGGTTGACCACTTCGTAGAACGCCTCGAGCTTCGCCAAAAGCATCTCCCTCGTCGCATCGTCCGTCGCGGGTGATCCACTTTCAGGCGCGGCGATTGGTCGAAGCGGAGGCGTGGCCAGTTGGTCTGTTGAGCTGTTGCTTCTTGATTCTTTTTTTGAAATGCCAACAGTATTCGGAAGTTCTGATCCAGGCGAGTCACGGGGTACGCCCGCAGAGTTTGGGGAAGGAATCGCATTTGAAGTTTGCTCGAGCCTATTCCCCTGCCCCTCGTGCCTCGTTTTCGCGTGCTCGTCCTTTGTTGGCGCAGGCGTGCTGACGTTCGCCTGACGCAAGGCACGCCGCTGTCAAGTTGCCTCACCTCGAGATTGCAAATCAGAACGTCGCGCGAGAGCAGTGTGGATCGCAACTCACACGCACCCACCCATGTACCTGGCCGCGTGCGAGGTCACGGCCATACTTCTCTCTGCGCATCCGAGACGGCGGGCACCGTGATTCGCGTACAGGCATTCGGGGTGCAGGGACACAAAAATTGTGAGACACAGCAGTTTGTGCCTGCCCGAGCACAAGGGAAAAACAAGAGCAAGCACCACCTGAGTATCTTGTTGAGCTCGTGCGATGCATTGTCGCCATGCTTGCTGACCAACGCTTTCCACACCTGTGCCGCCTGCCGAGGTTGAGGATCGCGTTGTCAGGACGTCTGGCACACCAAGCGTGCAGACTGAGGGGCCCGCACCTGCCCCTTCTTGGCTGGATTGAAGCGCGCATAAAAGTTATCCAGCTCGTGCAAGATCCCGTGTGGATCTGCATCTGCGTGCTGCCCTCTGGCTGCGCTGCCCTGCTTCAGCATCCTGGCAGCAACTGGTCGAACCGTGTGGGGGCTCCCGGCGCCTGCCGGCCTGCTGGTGCTGTGCGTGCGTTGCCGCCGGCAACGCCAGCCGCGCTTTGCCCCGTCGCCGGCCCAGCTGCCTGCCTGCGAGGCTCCTCGGTCTCGGGCGGGTCTTGGCCGCGGGCCGTCGCCCCCCGTTGTCCACTCTCCTCACGCAGGCCTCACCGCGCCGAGGTGTTCAGTTCAACCAATAAGAACCAAACGGTGTTCCCATGTCACATATTTTGTACGGTGTGCACAACTCCGAACACGGCTAATTTTCCAGAGGAGGGCCGCGGCAGGAATTGGAGGCGACAGCCGGGAACGCGTTGCAGGACGCTGCGTTGCGGGGTAGCATTGCGCAGCTGGAGCGTGACCTCGAGGAGGCGAGGCGCGAGATGCGCCTGAGCCAGGCCAATGCGACACGCGTGCAGGCCGACGCCGCGCGCTACAAGACGCTGGTCGAGACGGTCACGGCCGAAGGCGACGCCGCGAGTCATGCGGTGCTGGTCCGACGTCTTTCCTCCTTTGTCCTTTGCCTCGTGTCGACGCCGGCCAGGTGTAATCCTTGCTGACGGGATGTGTGCTGTGCTGCAGGTGGGCCAGGAAACGCTGCAGGAGCGCCACAGCTTGACAGCGGAACAGTATCATCACGCTCGAGAGCTAAAGGCATGCAAGGAGGAGAGCGCCAGGGAGATTTCCGCGATGGAGACCTTGGCGAAGGACGCCAGCGCAAAGGTGCTTGTTTCGGCCATGTTGGGGCCGTAGACCACTCTTGCCGCTGCTGGTCCCACGCATGCACTCCAACGGCGGGGGCCCGTAATATCTGACACTGCGACGTGGACCTAGGAGGCAGAGAGTCGGAAGAACAATCATGAACTGTGCGAGACTCTTCGCAAGGAGCGTCGATTGGACGTGGAGACATACCGCCAACAGATCGAACAAATGAAGCAAGAGTTGAGCGAGTCGCAAGCAGAATCAGCAACACTCAGAGAAGCCCTGAAAATGGCCGATCAGGAGCTGGCGAGACAGAATGAGGTTCTTGATTCGTTCTCTGTTGTGTTTAGCCCAGTTCTGCTTGGTGTATTGCTTCCTCGTTGAGTTTGTGTTGAAGGTGTGCGCTGTCAACAGATCCACGCAACAGAGCTCGAACGTGTTAGAGCACAGACAGAGCTGGCAGCACGACCTCCACCGGTAAAGCAGCACCTTGCTCGTTTCCCCTACTGATTGATTTTGTGCTAAGTTGTTGGTGCGGTTCTGACGCTTTGGTGGTTCGTAGACACTTGCAAAAAAACAGGAGCAGCAAATTATTGTGGACTACCATCCTCTCGTCAGTATGATAGCGGAATCTGAGGTGTTCGTGACGACCATGAAAGACCAGGCAGTGTTGGAGGCCGCTCACTCAGAATCAGAGCGCATGCACACCGCAAAGTCCCCATGCTCTCCTGGCGTGGAAATACAAGGACAAGACGCCACCAACACCAGAGTGGAAGAGCTCCAGAATTTGTTCAGCGCTGAAACGGCGGCACGCGCGGCAGCAGAGGACAAAGTAGCGGTGTTGCGGAGTGAGCTTGATGATGAGCGGAGAGCATTGGAGGAGATGCGTGCTAATTTGAGCGGCGAATCGATGCAGCTCCGCGAGGCGCTCGAGCAGGCACGTGAAGAGAGCAGCACTTGGCAACTGGAGCTCGCCAAGTGGGTTGGTCTGTTCAAGGCCGCAGACATTGAGTTGAAGACGGTGAGGTCCGAGGGAGAACAACGAGCTCGAGATCCACCTGAATTCCTTGCTATAGTGAACGACTTGACGGTCTGTTTTTTCCATCATCTGTGTCATCCATACTCAAAATGGCACGTAGAAAGGGTCGAAAACCGCTCAGCATCTGCATGCTTATTTGTTTCTTCCTAATTGCTTTCTGGCCGAACAGAATCAGTTGGAGACTGGCAGAGACGAGGTCAAGGCCTGCAAGAAGGAGCTTGCTGGAACCAGATCTCAGCTGGAATTTTGTTTGCAGGTGATGAACCTACATCAACTTGCAGAGTAATCGTGCATTATCATACATCGGCTCCTTAATATTATGCAGCACGCTCAAAAAAATTATTTGTGTTCTCAAATATTTACACTTGCTTCAAGAAGTTGCATTTCGATTTTAGCACAAAACGCTAATGATCGGTTACGACAGGCTATGCAGAGTGCCAAAGAAACATTCTACCTCAGCCTGCAAGCCGAACAAGATGCTGCTGCGGCTCAAGAGCGGCATCTTCTTCAAAAAATTGAAGCATTGCAGGCAGTGATAAACAATGTTTCAGAAGAAGAGGGTCTTCATTTGCGAATTCAAAAGACGCGGCAGACTCGCTCGGCGGCTCCGCCCCCAAAAGTTCCGCCCGAAATTGATTCATCGCGGGATAAGATCCCCAGTAATGAGGTCTTACAACCGCCCTCAGATTTAACACACGATATCACTGCAAGCGATCCGGTGGATTTGTCTTCAGTTTCAAGTGCAATACAAGCAGGTCATCGTTAATCTGTTATGCTTTGAATGCAGTTTGCGTTTTGCCTTGCACGGCTGTACAAGGTATTGACCAATGTAATGGCAAACACAGGATATTCAATACTTCCGTCGGCGCAGTCAATACTTCCGTCAGCGCAGAATGTGCCGCAGCGACAATCCACGCGCGCTCGCGCGCGACTCGACCGAAGCAGCCCACCCCGAATTGCAAGCGCAACAGCGCTGAACAGGTCTCCGCAGCTTGCAGAAGATTCTTTCCAATCACCGCCAAAGTTACTTGCGCAGGGTACAATCAGAGCCCCGTCGATGAGGAGCCCCTCGCTGAGTCCAACAGTATCTGCAAATCCATCACCAGCGCCAAAACTCCTGAGAACCGCTGGTCGCTCAAGAAGCGACGTAAATTCTCCACATTCTCAGCAGCAGCGACAGTCACAGCAGCAGCCCACATCAGTGACAGTAACAGCTGCAGCCCACACGTCTGCGACGCAGCCTCAGTTGTTCGCATCTCAGCAATTAAAGTCGAAGGAAAGGAATGAGGCCCGGGATTCATCACTTGAAATTGTCAACAATTCGGAAATCAAACTCCAGCGGACAGCGCGTCGAGCAACGCGTGCTGCGCGCTCGTCTCTGCCTCCGCAGGGCAAGACGACACCGCCTTCAACTGTGGGCACCAAGGCAAGAGACCTACCTGCACCCCACCCGACAGATATTCGGGAAATTGAAGTGCTTCAATCAACACCTCCTGTTTTCCGGGGCCAACCATCTCTGGACTTTCGTGCACCAGATGCAGAACATTTGAGGCGGATTGAGCAGGAACTGCTTAAAATGGTGCAGACGGCATCGTCATCACCTCATCTGCACCAGACGTCTCAAGACACCGGTCTTGAAGAAGCGCCCTCATTTCCTGCATCACGGGCAGCTCCTATACTTGCGGACTTATCTGTGGTCTCAGAAGAATCGCTCGTGTTATCATCAGGGCCTGCCTCTGTCAAAACGGATTTGTCATCTTCTACGCGAGCCATCATGAAGAGGCCCGAAGATGCACATCAACTGCTGCCAGCATCTTCTCGACCCCCGTCCTTCCCATCTCCGTCCTTCCATTCTTCAGCCTCCGCTCAAGTTGGTCCTTATGAGTCGCCGTATATTCCCGCGGCGTCTGTAGATCTAGGAAGGTGAGCTTTGATCAACTTACGTTCTACAGCATGAACAAAAGGAATCTGTTTCAAGTGATCAGCCACTCACATCCGCTTCGGTGTCTTGGTGTTTGCAGAGCATATTCTCCATATGTCAGCGCGTTAGAAGAATTCGTGGACAAGGCAGAGCAGGTGTGCTTCGAAACGCCCTTCAAGAACCCAAATCATTTTTGCATCAAGAAGCGCCTCTCTCTTCCGGGGAACATCAACAAACATTATTCGTTATTTATTTATTCTTGTTCACTTTGCTTTTATCGCTGGATCTGACAATATTTCTGTACAGGAGGAGAAACATGATCGCGATTCGTGGATCTCGCAGGCTAGCGTCACGCTGTAGGAGCGTTACACGGTTCTGGAAAGTGCGGTTGTTTTTGGACACGTTGGACGTGGATTCGAAAGTAGCCAGAGGGCTCGGTGGCGTCTTCTCCTGTACGAGCACCCGCATCACCGCACACTCTCTGCGGCTCTTAGCCCTCAGTACGACAATTGTTCTCTTCTTTCGGCACATGCTTGACGCTGTGCCTATACACAACAATTGTATCTGAACTTCATCGACCACGGGCAAGTGCAGACCCTTGGCGCTATGCTTTAGCCAGAGCGCGAGCTGTGTCCTGTCGCATGGAGTCCCTTCTTGATCGGTTTGAATCCAGCCCGGACATACGCGAGGAGGGCAGGCGGGCCTGTTACGGGTCCCGAACAAAAGTCAGACCCGGCGTTTCGAGGCAATTGGAAAGAGCTGCAGGCTAATACAAAAGTAAAACGTACCGTTTGTGGCCTTTGGTTGGGTTTTGCAAGCAACCCGTGGGTCAGATCAGAGAGATCGAGCTTTTTGACCCTTGCTGTGCTGTTTCGCGCTGTTTGTGGGCGACCCCGCGCTGAAAACGGTCCGGATATCTCAAGACGCGCAACACTCTCCTGCAAAGGGAAGTGCATAGTTGAAGAGAAAAGAATTGACGAAAGTGGACAGGGAAAGGGAAGTGAACACCCAGTAAGGGAAGTGGACAGGAAGTGAAGGGCAGTGAAGCAAAGAACACAAGCAAAGCAGTGGACAGGAAGTGACACACCGGGCGCTGTGTCCTGCGATTTCTCTCCCCCCGGGCTGAGATCGCGGCAGCAACGGACGCTCCTGATGACCCCGTCCGCAAATGCTTGGTGACATGCTCTGTATTTGCATCTGATGAAGCTCGCACCAAGTCATATGACAAGGCCGACTGATGCGCAAGGCCTTTCGCATGTGGCTGAGGAATCCAATCTGTTCGAGTGCGTATGGGATCAAGACCAGTTTGAGTATGCCTGAAAAAGTCTAAAAACATCTGCAGTTTCACATGAAATTTGATGCCTGGTGACTGCAGTTTTTGGGCCCGATGTCGACCCTGTTCTGAATCGGAGGTGCTGCAGGAGGAAAAACCAGAGCCAGGTCAATCTTTGTGTTTTTGTATGTGCACACATTTGCATTAACATTCTCCGTGTGCACCGTAGTACGCAAGACTCACCTAATGTACTGCATTGGATTGAAGCGCGGGATGTTTCGGTTGATACGTACTGTTTCTACATCCTTGCATTCAAATTTCTTGTAAATCCAAGAGCCCGTGGGTTTATGAGGGGGCAAACTCGAATTAAAAAGCCTCGTCAAGTTCTGTGTGAAACCAGTAGCCCTAAGGCTCCTGCCAAACACCACTCAAGTATCATTTAAGAGCCCCTAAGAGTATAAAAGTGGGAAATCAGAGGGTTTGGCATCATCTTTTACCCAATTTTGTGACGGGTGCGATGATCAGATGCTTCTGCACACTTTTCAGGTGGCTTAAAGGCCATAATGGAGGATTTCACAGGTGTCTGCCAGTCTGATGCGCCTCCTCTCGGTGCGGCTCCACTTTGTGTTCCTGATAAATCAGCGACACGACCTGTCAAGTCCGATTGGATAAACAGGACGGACTGGGGTGCCAGGATAGCAGTGTTGTGCGCTCGAGTGCGGGCAAGCACGCATGGATGCACGCGTGCGCTCGCGAACGTGTGTTCGTACCGACATGCACGCTTATGCACGCTCATACATCCGCAAACTTCGCATAAGAGATGCATGGAATGTACAATAATCAGCATACCACTGGGTGCTCCAACGATATCTGGGTTAGGCGATTTGCTGCGTTGCACAGAATCAGACGGCATAGTGTGCCCGTGATCTGCGTGCTGCGAACGATAGAGGGCAGCCACAGTATTCGTCGGCCTTGGTACAATCGCCTGTGGTTTCATTGCGGTAAGGCCATGGAATGTCAATGTCTGGCAAATCCGCCCTCAACTCCTCGCAGTGCTCACTTTCGTGATTAGGACACGTTGCATAAGGTGTTAATCGAAGCCAAGTGGGCTTCTTCCTATTCAATTGCTGAACGTGCGCATACCAGCAAACAAACAAAGAGTCACACTCACCTCGGAGGCTTCAGAGTTTTCATCCTGCCATTGTACCTTTTCAACATCTACAACACCTGCACAGTCGCTCGTACTCAGACATGGCCCACAGATATGTGTCGCGATGGTTGCCTACAAAACAACATGCACTGTGATGACATTGTCCCCATTGCATTAGCTAGCCATTACATGTCTCTGTTACGTCCACACTGATCATTCATGCTTCGAGATAGGCACGTGTGATGTAGACTCTTGCTTTGAAATATGACCACGGTCTTGCATACATGCATGTGGACAGCCTGATATCATTACCGTATTCGACATTTTCTTTTGTCAAGACTCCAATATCTCGCAGATGATCGAAATCCCAGCCGTGTACTGCCCTGTGTTTGATCGTGTAGGCTTTTTGCGACTGACCAGCGATGTGGACTCTGGAGTACACGGTCGCTTTTTCTTCCGCTTGCCTACCCTTGCTCGCGAGGATTTTGTCCAGCAACGGCTGATTTAGCACTGTAGAAATGATGCACGTTCAGAATAGAGCAGACGGTTCTGCAAATTGAAAGAAAAAAAAATCATCAGGAGAAATGCAAAGTTGTACTCACTCTCATAGGTTTCGTTCGGAATGCCCATCTTCTCAGAGACGGCTTTTACACGATCGTTGACGTCGTCGGAGTTCTCGAGACGCTTTATGTATTCTTGTTTGGCCACCTCCTTGGCTAATTTACGCTCACGTTCTTCGCGCTCCTCCTGTATCTCATCGCATTGCTCCTGTAATTGGCGTTCTTTCTCAAGCCGTTCCTCGTCCAGTTTCATCTGTAGATCCAACAGCTCATTCTCATGCTTCTGTTTCTGCATCAGCAATTCTGCTCGTCGTTTCTGCCCCTGGTTTCTAGCTTTCAAAAACACTCTTGCGTCCCAGTGGCTGAATCCTAGCTTACCCACTAAAACGCCATCTTGAGTCCACACTTTGATTTTGTTGTCAGATCCACAGCTGATTATCAAGGGTATTGGGCTCCCATCGATCGTCGTCGATGGCTTTGTAAGATGCATGTTGAGGATTGGGCCATGATGCGCTTGCCATTCCGAGTATACCTCTGGCTGCTGGTATTGCACGTCCAGACGTACTGTCACGCGAAGTCTACCATGGGGTTTTGGAAGGACTCCAGGCTCTGGATCTGGGTCTGCAAGAATTAGCCATTGGGTCTTTTCTTGGCCGAACTTGAGATTGTAGACATCAAGGCTGGTAATACCTAATTCATCATGTCCTCCAAATCGGTCATAATCATACACAGTAAAGTGCAACGCCCAATGGTGCTTCATGATCTCATGGCGATTACCAGAACCTACCAAAAATTTGAAATTTTCTTCCCAACTTGGCGCAAGGGTTTTTGAAATGACTTTCGTTTGCGCTTCCTGGCTTTTGTTCGATACACCGGCTCTGAAAGCTACTTTCACGTACGGATCGGAAAATCCATTTGCGTCCGCTGCCACAAGACCATCCGCGGCATGGATCTTCAATTCCAAGTTGATGACCTCATTCGTCACTGTCGAGACTTCGAAGGCTCTGATCCTTCCCAGATCGTCTGTTGTTGCGAGCATGGTCTGATCTGGATCAGATGCCATACAGAGTACTGGCAAGCGATCATACTCGCCATTGATATTAGGCTTTTCGCTCAAGTGGCCAGAATCAAACTTTCCGCACATTGATCCGTCCAAACAGTCGAACAAACGCACGAAACCATCCATGCCAGCAGTGACCCAAACGTTATTCGTGGAAATGCTTGAGAGCCATGAGATTGCATTGATGGCTAAGCCATCCCGGAGAAAGAATTCGTCTTTTGCCCTCTGGATCAAGCGACTTTCGGCGAATTCTCCTTCCTGCAAATCGTGCGTGTCCAACAGGCCGGATTTGCGCCTTAAAGAGTGATGGGAAGTCCTGTGCATTTCTGTTGGTGCACCCTCATTTTTGATTGCGAATGATTTCTTCCAGTTACCACTTGTCAGATATACGTTGACAACGCCATCATACATCGCGAAGGCGATCATCTTCAAGTGCTGACTGTGTATGTTATCAATCAGTCAGCCAAAATTATGCACTTGCAGAAAAGACACAACAAGCAGCATGCATAGTCTCACTTCCAGGCCATGAATCGCACATCCGAGTAGCTGTGCAAATCGATTTTCCGAATGGAGGCCAGGGCGTAGGAGTCAGGGGGATCATTCCAAACGTACACCTGCGAATCATAACAGGGTTAATTCAAGAATCAGGTGGGGCATGGTGAGCTATACCATTGGATACTCGGGTGCTTACGTGTTTGTTCCACCCAGTCGCTACCGTGTGGCCGCGTGCAACGTCCATGCGGTTGGTAGAGGATATCGTATTCAATACACAGCTCACTTCGGAATCCATATCACTCTCCAGATCATTCAATCTGACCCCACTGTTCCAGTTGTATACCCAAACATGGCCTGTAGATGTTCCAATCAGGAGTCGTCGATCCGATCTGTCAAAAGCAGTTGCTGTGATTCTTTCATTTGCATCATGCTGGATCGACCATGCCGTTATCTGTTCGCCAGTGTCCAACTTCCAGACGATCACCAACCCCGATTCATCCACAGTGACAATGTTAGAAAAGGTGGCATTGTGCAAACCAGCAAGGATTCGGCTTTTATGGAGCACGAGACCAAGTCCCTCATCCGCGTCGCCCCTGTAGGGCCAGATCTGTAGGCGTGAGTGCGCCAATATCAAAGATTTTTTTTTGTCATCCCATTCCATGCACGTGAACGTATTCTCCGGACGATATTCATGTTGAATATCCAGCACGCTGCACAATCGTTCGTACGTCTTGGGGTTCCAAACTATTATATTTTTGTCGATGGACATGGTGATCAGGTGGCAATGAGTTTTGTTGAAGGCGATACTTTTGACGCAGGCTGCATGGCCTGTCAGCGCTGTGATGCGCCTTCGCGTGTAGGGGTTCCAAAGCTGGATCTCTCGATTTTGTCCCGAAGATGCCATGTACTTATACGTTGAGACAAAACACACACAATGAACAGATTTGCTGTGGCCATGAAAGTGTTGATACTCTTTTGTCACCAGATCTATCAGACAAACTCTGCCATCCAGCGACGTCGTCACAAGCCTATCTATGTCCTTGATGTATTTGATTTGCGTGATATGATCCGAGTGCGCCTTTACCGTCATGATTGACGCTGTGACGATCACAAAATGTCACCTTCATGTACGTGGCGCTAGGGGCGCTGCTGATGACAATCGATGGGTGGTCCGATGACACTCGGGTTGTTCCAGTTACACGCAAGGGGCCTCCTCGAGACCGTCCACACGCAGCGCTGCCATCGGCGCAAGTGGGAGACGCATGCGTTTTTGTAAAGATATGCACGCGCCGCATTTTGTCCTCACTGTGTGTGGGTGAGTTACCTGGGCCCTTGTCTTCATTAGGCAGCTTCTGTCTTGCGGATGGCAGTCTGTCGCGCTTGGAAAGGAATGCTTCAGTCTGTAAGCACAACGTGTAAATATCAACGCACTCACGTGGAGCAGTGTCGCCATCTCCCGGCACATGCTGACCGCATTGTGATGTTCTCTGGAAATGCAAGGGAATCCTAAACAAGGCAGTCATCAGCAGAAAGACGCACCTGCTCATACAAATGCACCCTGCCATCGGCATCTCCAATTGCGGTGAAGTACTGCGCATCGGAATATTTCATACGGCGCAACACATCCTTCCTGAGAAAGCCATAGCAACACAGGGGCGAAACGTCGTCCCCAAGCGCGACCGCACCGATGAAGCCAAAGCTCTTTACATCGTAAAGCCGTAGGTATCTGTCTGAGGACGCTGCAGCCAGAATCCCGAACGGGCATGTGCCTGATTTGAATCCGAGCAGAAGATCAATGCCCGTAAAGCATGTCGCGGTCGGCTTCTCCGATATCCTAATCGTTTGCAGGTGCTGGAGGGTGGTGGAGGACCACACGCGAATGGTGCCATCGCGCGAGCAGGTCACGAGTTTATGAGTGGCTTGGATGACCACGAGACCAGTGACCATGTCCTTGTGGTACGCGTTGGTGTCGTTGTGAGCATAGTCCAGCTGGTGGTCCGCAAAGATGCTGATGTCTTCCTTCTCGATGAGGGAGCTGGCCATGGCCTCAGACATGACGAAATCAGTGAACTCTTCCCAGCTCACGCGGCCGTCGCCATTGGCGTCGATCTTGCGGAAGAGCCTGTCCAACGTGATTGCCGCCATGGTGGCATCGACAGGTCGCTTCCACGGCGGAAAGTGCCCTCGAAAGGCTAGTTCGAACTCCTCGGGGTCCAGGCCGTCTTGCTGCGTCACGTCCGCGCGGGTCCAGATGTCCGCAAGCTGGTCCATGTGCGTCTGGTATTCCATTTGTTTCATCTGCCTGTTTGCAATGTTGTCGCGCCACTTGCCACCGACGCGCTCCGCCATCCCGAACTTGTTGCCCATCCCGGCAAGCGCGCTCACGACTGACCCGTCTGCGTTCTCCTGCGCGGCGGGCTGCGCCGCGCCCGCGCCCGCCGCTGCCATCCTGCCCCCGCGTGATCGCACACACGGTGGAGTGGGCGTTGGAGCGAGTTCGTGGGGG
>Ga0209713_10001077_pt1 | contig 16034 bp, 11 predicted proteins | sample ArcOceMetagenome_3_FD_187444 | JGI IMG/M metagenome (GOLD analysis project Ga0209713, IMG submission 187444) | Marine eukaryotic phytoplankton communities from Arctic Ocean - Arctic Ocean- Svalbard ARC20M Metagenome (SPAdes) (version 2) | ecosystem: Environmental > Aquatic > Marine > Oceanic... | reverse complement strand
TAACGGCGTTTTAACGTTTTTTAACGGTAGCCGGGAAAACAGTAAACAACGTTGAGCGTATCTGGAAAACGCTTCCTTAACGTTGGCACTCGGAGTTAACGTTACACAGCTCTAATTGAGGCGACGCGTTTGCCAGCTATAGAAAATAGAAACCCCGGGGCCCAGCACTAGGGCGACCGCGAGTCGGCGCCCGCTCACAGCGGTCGTGAGGTCGGTTGAACTCGGAGAAGTTGATCGTTCGTCTATGCAGCGGGCGAGAGCCGAGGTATTGGTTAGTGCATGCTGTTTGGCTCTATCATACTGCATGCACGAGTTTGGAAACGATGGCGGGGCGTGCGGTGAGCAGCGGCGGCCACACCGGCGAGGCCACTTTGGCAGAGCCGCACGAACTCCACAACGCCGAGCGCACATTCCTCAAGCTCCTCGAGCTGACACGGCGCGGTGTCCTACCGGCGAAGTTCCTGCCGGCGGTCAGCGACCTGCAAACGGCGCTCGCGGAGGACCCGTGCTCGCGTTGCCACCTGCTCTCGCTGAGCCACGACGAGCTGGGCGTGATCTTTGCCGGCCTCGCCGATCCGCTCCAGCCGAAGCTAGCGGTCGTGTTCAGCAGCACGTGCAAGGGGCTGCGGAACCCGCTGCGGGCGGCACTCGAGGAGCTTGAGGGCCAGCACCAGGACGCAAAGGAGCTGTGCTACCACGTTCCGCCTTATTACGACGCAGAGTCGGAGACTCGCTTGCCGATGAGCTGGCGGCTGCTGCGCTATCAGACAGATCTGAAATGGAACAACCTGAACGTGGACGCTCCGGTCGAAGCCATGTCGACGCTGGGCATGATCATGCGCACCAACGGGCTGTCGAAGCTGCAAGTCCTTGACATCGTCAGTAACCAATTTGGTGATGCTGGCGCGCAGGAGCTTTTTGAGGGCCTGGGCCCCGGTAGCCTGCCAAAGCTCCAAGTCCTCGACATCAGCTGCAACAACATCGGACCGGCGGGCGCCGAGGCCTTCGCATCTGCCCTCCGCAGGGGCGCGATGCCCAAGCTCGCGTTGCTCGGGCTTAACGGCAACCCCATCGGCAACCAGGGCGTGGCCGGGCTGGCCGCGCCACTGCGAAAGCTGCGTAAGTTCATGACCCTGGGCATCCACGCTTGCGAGATCGGCGACGAGGGCATGACCTCGTTGCTGGGCAACCTGGGCAAGGACGACTTCAAGACGCTCAAGGATATCGGCCTCGGGGAAAACAACCTGACCGTCACGGGCTGCGCGACACTCCTTGCTGCCATCAAGGCGGGTGCCCTGCCCTGTCTCGAGCAGGTGCTTTTCGAGGAGGGCAACCCATTCAGCGCTGATGTGGTGGCAGCGCTCGCTGCGCGCAAGCAGTGAGGCTCATGGCATTTCTGACAGTGAGTGGCATATGTGTGCGTTCGTTCTGTATTCCTTTTGGAGCTAGCACACCGACATGGGTCAGTTATGCGCCCTAAGCGTTTCAAACTGTGACCCCATGCCATTGAGGCTATTGAGGCGACGCGTTTGCCAGCTGCAAAACCCAGGACCCATTTACTTTACGCTGTTTACGCTGTTAGCTTATACGAACGTCACTTTGAAGCCCCTACCCCCTGGTATATCAGATCGCTGTTTTCAGATATCCATAGTCCATCCCCCCCTCGTGGAAGGGGTTGGTGGGCGGTCCGAAATGTCCAGAATCCACGACCCCCTGTTGGAGGGGTGTGCGGGCGCCTCGGTGGTGTTTTGGGGTGTTTTTGCCTAGGAAATCGTTCAAAACCGCCTAGGAAACGCTAATTTTTTGCCGCTACGCGGCAACCCTATAAAACCTCCAAGTCCACCCCCCCCCTCGTGGAAGGGTCCGGTGGAGCTCTCAAATCGTCCATGGTCCATGGGGGGGGTCACATATACCAGGGGGTAGGGGCTTCAAAGTGACGTTCGTATTACCTCAACTACACACCTCGAACCCCTTGCCGAAGCACAGTGTCCTGATTCACTATAGCCGGACCCGGTGTGTGGCCCGGGCACCGATCGGAAAGCACTGATACTCCGCCACTGGAGAACAGCATGGCGTTGAATGCCACGAAACCGCTATAGTGCATACTGCATGCAGGAGTTCGGAGACGATGGCGGGGCGTGCGGCGGACAGCGGCGGCGGCCAAGCTGACGAGTCGTCTTTGGCGGAGCCTCACGAGCTCCGCGACGCCGAGCGCACATTCCTCAAGCTCCTCGAGCTCACACGGCGCGGCCGCCTACCGGCGAAGCTCCTGCCGGCGGTCAGCAACCTTCAAACGGCGCTTTCGGGAGACCCGTGCTCGCGTTGCCACCTGCTCTCGCTGAGCCACGACGAGCTGGGCGTGATCTTCGAAGGTCTTGCCGACCCGCTTCAGCCAGAGCTCGCGGTCGTGTTCAGCAGCACGTGCAAGGGGCTGCGGACGCCGTTGCGGGTGGCTTTTGACGAGCTTGAGTGCCAGCACTTCGACGCGAAGGCGATGTGCTACCTCGCTCGGTATGTTTTTGACGCAGAGTCTGAGTCCTTTTCGCCAATGAGCTGCGCGATGCTGGCAGATGAGGACACGCTGTGCTGGAACAGCCTGGCCGTGGACACTCCGGTCGTTATGATCGCGACGCTCGGCATGATCCTGCGCACCAACGGGCTGCCGAAGCTGCGGTACCTCGATCTCTCCCACAACCAATTTGGCGATGCTGGTGCGCAGGCCCTGTTCGATGGCCTGGGTCCCGGCAGTCTGCCTTCGCTCCGCTCCCTCAACATCAGTGGCAACAACATCAGGCCGGCGGGCGTCGAGGCCCTCGTCACCGCCCTCAGCAGTGGCGCGATGCCCAAACTCGAGGAGCTGTACCTTTGCGAAAACGTCATCGGGAACCAGGGCGTGGCTGCGCTTGCTCCTGCGCTGAAGAAGCTGCCGGCGCTCGATTCGCTACACCTCCGCAGCTGCGGCATCGGCGACGAGGGCGTGACCTCGCTGCTGGGCAACCTGGGCAAGGACGACTTCGAGACGCTCACGATGCTCGGCCTCATGGGTAATAACCTGGCCGCCAAGGGCAGCGCGACACTCCTTGCTGCCATCAAGGCAGGTGCCCTGCCCAGGCTCTCTCACGCACATCTCGACGACGGCAACCCATTCAGCGCTGACGTGGCGGCAGCGCTCGCGGAGCGCCATCCATGGTGATGCCCACCACATTTCACACAGAGAGTCGAAAAAAAAGGTATTAAACAACGCATAGGGTCTGAAAAACGCAAACGGTCTGATGCAAAACGCAAGGTCCTGCGATCGATTGCGGCTATTCAGGCAATTTTGATCTGCATACCGCATGCACGAGTTTGCCGATTGACGGCTGCCACGCCATCAAACCTAACCCCCAGCCTTCCCAATGGCCGATAGCTTCAAGAAGTCGCCTACCTACACGATCGCGGGTGGCGCAGTCACCTGCTTCCGCTCGGAGAAGACGGGCCTGACGGGCGTGCTGGTCGTGACCGACGAGCCGCTCTGCTCGCTGCACGTGGCCATCGCCACAGAGGCGGACACCAACGACTGGTCCCACAAGGACGACGGGCTGCCGCACACGCTGGAGCACGCCATCTTCATGGGCTCGGAGCTCTATCCGTACAAGGGCATCCTCGACAAGGTGGCCAACCGCTCGCTCGCCGACGGCACCAACGCGTGGACCGCGACCGACCACACCTGCTACACGCTGACGACGGCGGGCCCGGAGGGCTGCCTGACGATGCTGCCGATCTACGCGGACCACATCCTGTACCCGACGCTCAACGACGCGTGCTTCACGACCGAGATCCACCACGTCACCAAGGAGGGCGAGGACAAGGGCGTCGTGTACTGCGAGATGCAGGGGCGCGAGAACAACGACTCGTCGCTCGTCGACCGCGCGGTGCTCGACCTGCTCTACCCGACGGGCGGCTACTCGGCGGAGACGGGCGGCAAGATGGCCAACCTGCGCGCGCTCACCAACGCGCAGGTGACGCGCTACCACGTCGAGAACTACCGCCCCGACAACATGGCCTTCATCGTCTCGGTAATAGGCCGCCCGCGCCTCTCGAGCGCTCAGACCCTCCTTGCCGCGTCTCTCGAGCGCCCAGACCCTCCACGAGCTTGGATGCTCAGCTCGAGCGCTCAGACTCTCCGCACCCTTGGATGCACCGCCTGCTCAGCCCATCTGCTGCCCACGCTGCGTTCGCGCGCCACCCTGCGCTGCGCAGGGCATGGTGGGCGAGGCCGACTTCGTGGCCGCCCTCGCCAAGGTCGAGGCGGCCGTCGCGGCCAAGGAGGCGCCGCCGCCGCGCGCGCGGCCGTGGTCCGCCGCCGTCGCGCCGATGGACGGCAGCGGCGAGGGCGTGCTCAAGGAGGGCGGCAATGGCAAGGAGGGGTACCGCGTGGTCGAGTTCCCGTCGGAGGACGAGACGACGGGCACCGCGGAATGGTCAAAGTGGCCGTCTTGGCGAGGCCATAGCTGGACACCACGGGCTCGTCGGAGTGCATCTGGAGGCTTGGGGCTACCCTCTGCACTCGTGAGGAGATGCCCAGCGTCTCAGACCCCTCCGGGAGGCCGTGGGCTTCCTGGCAGAGGCCGCCCAAGTCGGCATTTTCGCTGCGTTTGACCATTCAGGCACCGTCAGTCTGGCGTGGCGCGGCGCGTTGTACGCCGAGCACGGCACCTGGCTGCGCCTCAAGGTGTGCTATACTATGTGGCACGCGCGCCCGCTCCTGCCGAGCTGCTGCTGCGACGCTGCACGCGCCCCCTCTTCTGCTGCGGCATGCGCCCATTCCTCACCAGCTGCCGCTGTTGCGTGGCTGCCCACGCGCGCGCGCGCCACTGCTGAAACGCCGCCTGCGATCGAGCCGATGCAAATGTGCATGCACGACCTGGACGGATATGCATGCACGACCCTGCATGACGCGGTGCTTTTTTTCTCCCTCTGTCTTGTCATGGCAGGTGCTCTGGAAGTATCTGACCGACTCGGCCGCGTCGCCGCTGCAGAAGGAGTTTGTCGAGTGCGAGGAGCCTCTTTGCTCCGACATCGGACCGTGCGCCGCTTGTTTGGAGCTCTCGACCCCTCGACCACCGTAGTCGAGCTGCAGAGTCGAGCTGCAGTGCACTGCTCTGCCTCAGCCAAGCCCAATCCAAGCTGCACACGCGTGCGCGCCCCAATGCGATGCCGTTACGGAGCAGGGCGAGCGACGTCTTCGCCGTCGGGTACACGCAGCTCTGGTTCGAGGGCGCGCCGGTGGAGACGATGCGGACCATCCCCGCCAGGCTGATGGCGGCGGTGGCCGCAGCCAAGGGGGCCATCGACATGGGGCGGATGGCGCAGATCGTCCGCCGCTTCCGCCGCCAGGTGCGTTTGCCCCTCCCTTTCGGGTGCTTCGCCCGCGTCCCTGTAGGTGCGTATGCCCCCTCCTCCTCCTCCCGCGCTCCAGCATCTGGAGCGCCTCGAGAATGGGCCGACCGACGTGCTGGTGGACCCGCACGGTCAAAGTGGTCGTCTTGGAAGCGCCATGGCTGGCCATGGCTCATCGGACCACATCTGAAGGCGTGGGGCTGCCCTACATACTCAGAAGGAGAGGCCAAGCGCCTCAGATCCCACCGAGAGGCCTTGTCTCCTGGAGCCATGCCGAGCTTAACTCACCGATTCCACTGCGCTTTTGACCATCCAGGTGGACCCGCTGATCCGCCACTTCCTCTACGAACCGACGCCGTTTTCGGACGACGCCGCGAGCGGCGCGAGCCTCAAGGCGTCGCTCGACCCTCGGGCGGAGCTCGAGGCGATCGCGACGCTGCCGATCGAGGCGTGGCAGGCGCTGATCGACCGTTACATCCTGCAGACGCCGTGCGCGGCGGTGGTGGGCGTGCCGTCGGCGGCCAAGGCCAAGGCCATCTCCGACGACGACGAGGCTCGGCAGAAGGCGCAGGCGGCCGCGCTCGGCGCCGAGAAGCTCGCGAACCTTGGAGAGGCTCTCGACGGCGCGATCGCCCTCAACGAGCGGCCGATTGCGGACGACGTCCTGACGGCCGTGCCGATCCCCGACTACGGCAAGGTCGAGGCGATCCCTCTGCTGACGCTGCGTGGGACACCGTCGACCCTTGCGACCGTCGAGGAGGGCGGCGTGCCGAGGGCGGTCATCGACGCGGTCAGCCGCGCGATCGCGCCCCCTTCCAAGGGTATCGTCTCGGACGACGGAGTGGAGCGCTCGCTTTGGGTGGAGTGGTCGCACGTCAACTCGGCCTTCCTCACGGTGGGTGTCGCCGTCGACACCGCCGGGCTGCCGCCGACGCTGCGGCTGTACCTGCCGCTGCTGCTCGAGCTCGCCTTCAAGCTACCGGCGTACCTCGAGGACGGCTCGAGCCTCGGCAAGGACGCGTTCGTCGCGGCGCTTGAGGATGAGACCGTCGAGTACGCGGCCAACACGGGGCTGCTGCGTGGCGCCCTCGCGCAGCTCGCCTCGCTGCACGTCAAGGTCGAGGGCGGCTTGGTGCGCCGCACGCCTTGCAGCAGCATGCGTTGCGGCAGCACGGTCTCTCTGCTGGCGCCGCACGCTTTGCAGCATGCGTTGCAGTCTCTCTACTGGCGCCGCACGCCTTGCAGCATGCGTTGCGGCACGGTCTCTCTACTGGCTTGCAGATCGACCTGCAGTGCTCTGCCCCAGACCAATCCGCTACTCACATGCTCTCGCTACCCGCGCCACGACAGGCCGACGGGCTGCCGGCGGCGCTGCGCTGGCTGCGCCGCGCGCTCCACCTCACGCTGGTCAAGCCGCGCAACGTCAGGATGGCCGCCAAGAACATCGCCAACGCGCTCCCCGCGCAGTACCGCGAGGGGGCCGACATGGTCGGCCATGTGCGACGCCCCGCCGCCCCACACCCCACTCCGCCCCACCCCACGCACCACCCCACCACCCACCGCCCCACCCCACGCACCACCCCACGTAGCCCTACCTGGCACTAGCTGCTTTGAGCCCCCAGCCCACCGCCAGCCCACACTACTTTCGCGTTGCCTCGGTCCAGGTCGCCTCGGCGACGCTGCTCGATCCGCTCCACAGGTGCGCCACACAGCCCACAGCCAACCCCGCCTGCATCCACCCTCCACCCTCCACCAGCAAGCACCCTCCACCAGCAAGCACCCTCCACCAGCAAGCACCGCGCTGACCCCATGACCACACATTATGACACGTCCGCTCCGCAGCAACGACGTCGCCGACACGCCGATGCGCCAGCAGCCCTTCCTGCAGTCTGTGCTGGCGCGGCTCCAGACGGAAGCCGGCGCGATCGGATGTCAGAATCTCCGTCTTGGAGGCGGCTCAGACCACCGCAGGAGGCGCGATGGCCCTTCCGGCACAGGCTGCCCAAGCGAAGGCCGCCCCTTCGCTCGGCGCAACTGGATGCCACAGGCCATCCGAAGCATAGGCCGCCCAAGCTGCCCTTCGCCGCGTTTGACCACACAGGCGCCAAGCACGTGGTGGGCCAGCTCGACGCGCTGCGTGCGCTGCTGTTCACCCCCGCGCGGATGCAGGTGCTCGTGGCCGGCGACCTCTCGAAGCCGTGTGCCGATGGTATGAGCCCGTGGGTGCTGCTGGTGGAGGCGCTGGCGTCGCCGTCGGCAGACTACGCGGCCAAGGCCAAGGAGGCGGCCGAGGCGCCCGAGGCCGAGGAGGACGAGGGCGACGAGGACGACGACGACGACGAGGGCGAGGAGGGCGAGGGCGAGGGCGGCGGTGCGGAGGGCGAGGGGGGCGATGGGGAGGTGGTGTGCAAGCCGGCCGAGGAGATCGACCACTTCGCGTCCATCGACGCCGAGGCCGCCGCCACCGCCGCCGTGACGTCAATCGGTCTCCCCGCGCCGCCGGCGCCCGGGCTCGCGACGAACGTCGCGTCGCACCACATCCGCACCGGCGTCACGGGCGTCGGGCTGATCTGTCCTCTCGCGTCGATCGAGTCGTCGTACGTGCGCCTCAACGCGCCGGTGCGCCGCCGCCTGCCGCCGCCGCGTCGCCTGAGCGGATGGCGCCGTCGGTCGACTGCAGACTGCAGACCGCTCAGATCAGATCAGATCAGATCACCAGAGGACTCCCAGCGCGCCCTCAGCTGCACCACGCATGCCGCAATGAGAGCCAGACCCGATCAGACAGCCAGCCCCAGCAGCGCGCGCCCTCAGCTGTGCCGCGCATGTCGTATGTCGCAGGGCATCGCGCCGACGCACGACGACTACCCTGCGCTGCGCGTCGTCATCGAGCACCTCACCGCGCTGGAGGGCGACTTCTGGGTCAAGCTGCGCGGCGCCGGTCCGTCGCCTTGCCGCACGACCCGGCCCCAGCCCCTCGCACTGTGCTGCACTCCTGGCCCTGTTCCCTGTTCCCTGGCCGCTCACCCAAGTCCCGAGCGCCCACCCACCCACCCACCCACCCCTGACACCGTGTCCTGGGTCAAGCTGCGCGGCGCCGGTCCATCACTCTGCGGCACTCCTGGCCCTTCCCTTCTTGGCCGCTATTGCAGCACGACCTGGACCCAGCCCCTGACCCTTTCCCAGACCCTGTTCCCTGGCCTCTCGCAGCACTCCTGGCCCTGTCCCTGGTTCCTGGTTCCTGACCGCTAACCCAAGCCCCGAGCGCCCACCACCTGACCCTGGGCCTGGCCAGGCCTCACCTACGGCACGACCGTCTCCAACTCGTCCGAGTCGCGCATGCTCTCGTTCGGGCTCTACCGCTGCGCCGACGCCCTCGGCGCCACGGCACGGTCAGAGTGGCCGTCTTGGCACAGTGGCACAGCCGGCCACCACGGGCTAATCGGACTGCATCTGAAGGCGCGAGGCCTCCCAAGGTGTCAATTGAAGGCTCAAGACCTCCCAAAATGTCAGTTGGTCTGCGTTTGACCATGCAGGCGCGTACAGCGCCGCGAAGCAGATCCTCGTCGACTACGCGACGGGCGACCTCGTCATCTCCGACGTGCAGGTGCGACGCCACACGTGACCCTAGAGTACTTTGAGCCCACCAGCCTCCCAATGCACGCGTCCCTGCTCTCAGTCCGCGCTCGCCCGTCCAACCGCCACGCACGCTTTGAGCCCACCAGCCATCGCAACCCTACTTTCAGCCCCTACCCGCCCGGCCCACCACCAGTCCTCGGCACTCCTCCAAAGGCCACGCACGCTACCTGCCTCGCACACTGCCCCACGCCCCACATCTCGCACGCTGCCCCACATCTCGCACGCTGCCCCACATCTCGCACGTGACCCTCGTGCGTGTGCAGCTCGTGCTTATCAGTCTGCATCTGACACGCACGAGCTGCACACTGCACACGCATGCGACCCTCTTGACACACCTCGCACGTGACCCTCGTGCGTGCGCAGCTGGCTGGCGCCAAGTCGTCGCTCGCCTTCAACGTCATCAGCCGCACCGCCAACAAGGCGGCGGCCTACTCGGCTGCGTGGAGCTCCGCCTACCTCGGCGTCGGCGTCGACCACGACCGCCAGCTGCTCGCCAAGGTGCGCACGCGCGCATGCACGCACGCGCATGCACTTGCGCATGCACACGCACACGCGCACGCACATGCGCCCCGGCTTGCTCTTACCCACACGCGCGCGCACATGCACGCCTGCATGCCCAAGGTGCGCACGCGCGCAGCGCACGCGCGCGCGCGGCTGTATGCACTTGAGCTCCGACGCTCGATCAGAGCAGCCGCACATGCACATGCACGCCGTTCATGCGCGCCTGCATGCATGCCCTTGACTGAGCTCCGACGACTCTCGCTCGGAGCACCCAACCAGCCCGAAATCGCCCCTCGCGAGCTCGCACGCCCACCGCCGCCTCGTCGCCACGACTCCTTCTCACGAGAGCTCGCACGTTGACCGCTGCCTCGCCGCCACACTGCCGCTGCCTGCGCTCTGCTCCCTCTCCTCGCGAAAGGTGGACGGCGTCACGGCGGCCGACGCGCTGCACGCGCTCAAGACGCACCTCGTGCCGCTCTTCGACGCCGCCGCCAACCTCTTCGTCACGTGCGTGCATGCATATGCGCATGCGCATGCGCTGCCGCCTTTAGGTGCTTCTGCCCCTCCTTGTAGGTGCTTACCCCCCCCCACCCTCGTGGCGGTGGTGCAGGTGCCCCGTCGCCAAGGCGGAGGCGCTCGCCGAGGGCTTCGCCGCGGCGCACGGCGCGGCGTGCTCGGTCGTCCCTGAGGAGAAGCTCAACGCCGTCTTCAACGCCGACGCGGGCGGCGACGAAGGCGCCGCCGGCGCCGCCGGCAAGGCGGCCATCGGGCCGCCGCAGACAAAGGGCGGCTCCAAGCCGGGCGCCTTCGCGATGGCGCTCAAGTGCGAGTGCCCGCGCTGCCTGCCGGACGGCACGTGGTTCCGCCCGCAGAATAACTGAGCGGCACGCCGCGGCAGATTGGGTCCTTTGGGGGGTTGGGTCTTGGATGCGTGCGTGTGGTGGCCGTTGTTTTTCTTCTGTGCTGGTTTTCGCCCCGCATGCAGGTCATGCACGAGTTTGGCGGCGATGGCGGCGCGCGCGACACGCTCCGCCGCTAGCAGCAGCGACGACTCCAGCGAGGCCTCTTTGGCGGAGCCGCACGATCTTCGCGACGCCGAGCGCACTCTCGCGAAGCTGCTTGATCTCACGCGGCGCGGCGTCCTGCCTGCAGACTTTGTGCCAGCGCTCAGCAACCTGAAAGCGGCGCTGGCGGAAGCTCCGTGCACGCGCTGCCACCTGCTCGCGATAAGCCACGACGAGCTGGGCGTGATCTTCGACGGCCTCGCCGATCCGCTCCAGCCGGAGCTAGCGGCCGTCTTCAGCAGCACGTGCAAGGGGCTGCGGATGCCGTCGCATGCGGCGCTCGAGGTGCTTCAGGAGCAGCACTCCAGGGCCGTGGCGCTGTGCGTGAAGCTCGGCGAGTGTCACTATGACGAGGCCTCGGACTCGTTTCTGGCTACGTCCTGCGTGAGGCTGCGTGGCGCGGATGAGATTGTGTGCGAAGAAGTGTTCCACTTGGATGCAGGCGGTGCCGATTTCGCAGCGACGCTCGGGATGATCCTGCGCACCAACGGGCTGCCGAAGCTGCAGCGCATGCAGCTCAATACCAATGACTTCGGTGACGCGGGAATCCGCTCCATCGTCGAGCATCTGGGCCCCGGCAGCCTGCCTTCGCTCGTCGATCTCGACCTTGACGGCAACCTGCTCGGGCCGGCGGGCGCCGAGGCGCTCGCCGCCGCCTTCCGCAGGGGCGCGATGCCCAACCTCGTCAATCTTGATCTGCGCAACAACAACCTCGGCAGCCAGGGGTCAGCCCTTCTCTCACCGGCGATCCGCAAGTTGCCACTCGATAGGCTGATCCTCAACGAGTGCAACATCAGCTGCGAGGGCGTTAACTCGCTGTTTGGCGACCTCGGCAAGGACGACTTCACGTCCCTTCAGGTCTTGTGTCTCCGCGGCAACAAGATCACCAACAAGGGATGTGCCACGATAACTGAGGCCATCTGCCGAGGTGCTCTTCCCGTCCTGCGCACCGTCGAGTTGAGCCAGGCGGACATCGCTAGCGATCCAGCGGCTTGCCAAGCCATCTACGACGCCATTCAGGCCCGCCACAAGTCGTGAAGCTCTCTTGTCATTCATGCCAACGCTTGAACTTTTGTATGAGAATCCGGGTGCGTTCATGGTGTGAACACACGGCTCATCATGCCTCGCTACCTGATCTACTGACAATTTTGAACACGCGGTCGGCATCTGAAGAACGCAGTGCATACTGCATGCACGAGTTTGGCGACGATGGCGCGCGCGACACGCTCGGCTAGCGGCGACAGCGGCAACCAAGCCGACGAGTCGTCTTTGGCGGAGCCGCACGATCTTCGCGACGCCGAGCGCACTCTGACCAAGCTGCTCGATCTCACCCGCCGCGGAGTCCTGCCTGCAGACTTTGTTCCGGCGCTCAGCAACCTCAAAACGGCCCTGGCGGAAGCTCCGTGTACGCGCTGCCACCTGCTCGCGCTGAGCCACGACGAGCTTGGCGTGATCTTCGACGGACTTGCCGACCCGCTCGAGCCGGAGCTAGCGGTCATCTTCAGCAGCACGTGCAAGGGGCTGCGGACGCCGCTGCTGGCGGCGCTCGAGCTGCTGCAGGAGCAGCGCGCCGGGGCTGTGGCGCTGTGCAGCAGGCTCGGCGACTGCCACTTCGACAAGGCCTCGGGCTCGTTTCTGGCTATGACCTGCTTGAGGTTGCGTGACGCGAATGAGATTGTATGCGAAGAAGTGTACCATCACTTGGATGCACGCGGTGCCGATTTCACAGCGACGCTCGGGATGATCCTGCGCACCAACGGGCTGCCAGAGCTGCAGAGCCTGCAGCTAAATGACAACGCCTTCGGAGACGCGGGAATTCGCTCCCTTGTCGAGGGTCTGGGTCCAGGCAGCCTGCCTTCGCTCGTCTCGCTCGACCTTGACCGCAACAACCTCGGGCCGGCGGGCGTCGAGGCGCTCGCCGCTGCCATCCGCAGGGGCGCAATGCCCAATCTCGCCCATCTTGATCTGCAAAACAACGGCCTCGGCTTCCAGGGATCAGCCCTCTTGTCCCCGGTGATCCGCAAGTTGCCACTCGAGAGGTTGGTCCTTACCAACTGCAAAATCGGATGCGAGGGCGTTAACTCGCTGCTTGGCGACCTCGGCAAGGACGACTTCAAGAAGCTCGAGGTCCTGTATCTCCGCGGGAATAAGATCACCAACAAGGGATGCGCCACGATATCCGAGGCGATCTGCCGAGGATTACTACCCGTCCTGCGCAAGGTCGAGGTGGTACATGAAGTCGGGGACCAGCCGCTGGACCAGAGAGACTCCGATAGCGATCCAGCGGCTCGCCAAGCCATCTACGACGCCATTCAGGTCCGCCACAAGTCGTGAAGCTCTCAAGATTGTAATTCATGACAGCGCTCTCACTTTTGTATCACAAGCGGTCTGCGTTCACGCTCCGCCCCGGCTTTGGATGCTTTTTTAGCGTACGGTTTAACGGTTTAACGGTTTAACGCTGTTAGCTTACCTCAACTACACACCTCGAACCCCTTGCCGAAGCACGGAATCCAGATTATGATGCATACCGCATGCACGAGTTTGGCGACGATGGCGGCGCGCGCGACACGCTCGGCTAGCGGCCCCGCTAGCAGCTCGGCCAGCGGCGTCGCTAGCAATCGCGATGACTCCAGCGAGGCCTCTTTGGCGGAGGCGCACGAGCTCCGCGACGCCGAGCGCACTCTGACCAAGCTGCTCGATCTCACGCGGCGCGGGGTCTTACCTGCAGACTTTCTTCCGGCGCTCAGCAACCTGAAAGCGGCGCTAGCGGACGCTCCGTGCACGCGCTGCCACCTGCTCGCGCTGAGTCACGACGCGCTGGGTGTGATATTCGACGGCCTCGCCGATCCGCTCGAGCCGGAGCTAGCAGTCGTCTTCAGCAGCACGTGCAAGGGGCTGCGGACGCCGCTGCTGGCAGCGATCGAGGTGCTGCAGAGCAAGCACTCTGACGCGAAGGAGCTGTGCCGCAGCGTCGGGAGATGCTACCACGACGTTGCCTCGAAGTCGCTGCTGGACATGAACCTCTTCCGAATGCGTGATGCGATTGAGTTCAACTTTGAATCGGCATGGAAAGACACCGACCACCATGCAGCGACGCTCGGGATGATCTTCTGCACCAACGGGCTCCCGGAGCTGGGTCACCTCCTCCTCTACGACAACAACCTTGGTGACGCGGGTGTGCGCTGCATTGTTGAGGGTCTGGGTCCCGGCAGCTTGCCTTCGCTCATCACGCTCGACCTCGTTGACAACCACCTCGGGCCGCCTGCCGCCGAGGAGCTCGCCGCGGCCCTCCAAAGGGGCGCGATGCCTAATCTCGACGATCTTGATATGGCCAACAACCGCCTCGGCAACCAGGGAGCAGCCAGTCTCGCCCCGGCCATCCGCAAGCTGCCTGCACTTCTGCGACTGGTCCTGTCCGAATGCGAGATCGGTGACGAGGGCGTGGCCGCGCTGTTTGGCGACCTCGGCAAGGACGACTTCAAGGCGCTCAAGATCCTGGTGCTCGACGGCAACAAGTTCACCAACAAGGCCTTTACCACGCTGACTGCGGCGATCGTCCGAGGTGCACTTCCACTGCTCGATACGGTGTGCATGGTCGAAAACGACGAGATCGATCTAGCGGTGAGCCAAGCCGCCTTGGACGCCCTTCTTCAGGCCCGCCAGGAGGCCCGCAACAAGTCGTGAGGCTCAAACTTGTGCACTTGAGCAGGCCAAACGTACCGGGTTCTTTTTTTGCTATATGTTATACACGTATACTATACGCAGCACAGCACAGGAGAAGTCCGGGCCCCTTTATATATCGCGACGCGCACCGACTCACACGAAGCGCACCGCGCCGATGCCGCTGCGGCACATGGGGCAGAGCGGGTCCGTCTCGGCGCGGCTCTCCTCCATGAGCCGCGCGAAGCAGACGGCGTGGAAGCGGTGGCCGCACGCCGTCTGCACGGGCTCGCCGAGCTCGTCGCACGCCACCGGGTCCGCCAGGCCCTCCTGGCAGATGCTGCAGTCGTCGTCGTTGACCGTCTGGCCGCCACCGCCGCTGTTGCTGCTGCTGCCGCTCGCGCCCGACTGAGGGCCGCCGACGTAGCGACGGGCGGCCGCCTCGACGCTGGCCGCGCGGCTGCCATTGCCACCGAGCCGCTGGCCACCGCTGCCGCCGCCGCCGCCACCGCCGCCGCCGCTAGCAACGCCACCGCCAACACCGCCAGCGCCCGCCGCTCCACCTCCGTTGGCGCCGTTGGTCTCGGCCAGCATGTCGCCCGCCCACACGATGAACTCGCTCAGGATCGGCGGCAGCGGCGGCGGCTGCTGCTGCCCGCCTTGGCCGCCGCTGCTGCTGCTGCCCGCCGCGCCCGAGCCGCCGCCGCCGCCGCCACCGCCGCCGCCGCCACCGCCGCCGCCGCCGCCGCCGCCGCCGCCGCCGCCTCCGCCAGCCACGTGATGCCGCCGCTCGAAGGCTCTCATGCCAGCAAGGAAGCGCGCGAGCTTGCCCTTCACCTCCGCCTCGCGCATCGTCGGCGCCGCGCGACGCACCACCGGCGCGCCGCCGCTCGCCATCATGCGCCGCACAGCCGCGTTCGCGCCGCCAAACAGCCACTCGCCCATCGGCACGCCGCCCGCCGCGCCCATCGCCGCCTCCATCGCCGCGGCCATCGCGAGCGCCGCCTGCTCATCAGCAGCTGCATCAAGCGGATCGTCCGGCTGCGGCGGCGGCGGCAGCTGCATGTGCATTTGCATCTGCTGCTGCCGCTGCGCCAGCTCCTCCGCCTGCTGCTGTATCTGCTGCGCCTGCTGCCGCGCCTGCTCCAGCTCCTGCTCCAGCTGCCTCCGCCGTGCTGCATTGGCCATCGCAGCTGCCTCGCGTCGGTGCTGCGCCGCAGCTCCTCCGCCTGCTGCTGTATCTGCAGCGCCGAGCGCCTCGTGTCGCACCTGCTCGGCCGCACGCGCCTCCACGTCGGCCACCCGCGCCTCGGCCTGCCTCCGCCGCACGTCCATGCGCCGCGCCAGATCCGCCGCCTCGGCGCGCGCGCGCGCCTCCGCCTCCGCCACCCGCGCCTCCGCCTCCGCCTCCGCCGCCGCCTCCCGCCTCGCGTCGCGCGCCCCCAGCGCCGCGCGCTCCTCCGCGTGGCGCTGCCGCTCCCGCGCCGCGCGCTGCCGCTGCCTTGCCTCGGCCTCCTCGCGCCGCCGCGCCTCGGTGCGCGCGCGCCGCGCCTCGGCCTCGCGCGCCGCCACCGCGCGCCGCGCCTCGTCGGCGGCGCCCATCGCCTCGAGCAGCTCCTCGAGCTGCGTGTGGTCGAGCAACGAGCGCAGGAGCGGCAGCGTGTCCGTGGGAGGAGGCGAGGAGGACGTCGCGTCCCGCAGGGGGAGCCCCGCGGGGAGCCCCACGGGGAGGAGACCCCGGAGCCCCACGGGGAGCCCCGGCGCCCCGCAGGGGGAGGAGACGCCGGCAGGTGG